>Ga0351931_1004_pt1 | contig 64900 bp, 56 predicted proteins | sample BONcelT113001E11_FD_205818 | JGI IMG/M metagenome (GOLD analysis project Ga0351931, IMG submission 205818) | Enriched cells from coal bed in the Powder River Basin, Montana, United States - BONCAT cells T11 rep2 HSBNCT.T11.300.1.E11 ... | reverse complement strand
TGAAGACGACTACGAGGAAGGCCCCCACCCCAAGAAAGGCAACCCCCGCAAACTTCCCAAGAAGATCCGCAAAGCGGTAAAGGCAATAGACAAACTCTAAACACCCGCCATCCATTCCACCCCGCAAAACCCTTTTTTTTCACAGGCCCTTGTCCTGCAAGTCCTAAGCCCCTATAAGTCCAATATGTCCTATGGGCCTTATAAAACAACTTATAGGACCTATAGGACGAAAAGGACAAATAAAGCGGCCCTGCAGAAAGAGAAAACAAACATTTCTTGCTTCTTTGTCCCTGCTTTCTTGCTTCTGGTCCCTACCCCATTATATTGCTCTTGACAAGCACCCACCGTGCTGATAAAAATTAAAAAAAGTTAATGAAAAGGAGGTAAACCGACAACCTGTCTTAAGCATCAAACGCCGCACAAGTAAATTCAACGCGTGCCCTGAAGGGTGCTTTCAAAGAGTGATTTCAAAAAGCAGTTTCAAAGAAAGCAGCATCCAGTTATTTCAGCAGTGATTCCAAAACAACTAAGATCCCAAAGGGGGAAACCATGAAAAAAACAGCCTTCCTTCTGCTTGCGTTGTTCCTTCTCATTCCGGCAATGAGCAACGCCGGCAGCATGTCAAGCAGATACGATGTGACATTCGGCGGCTTCGTGAAGTACGACCTCGGCTGGACGTCACAGAACGCCAACGCGGATGCGGTCAACGCTTCCAGGTCAAGCTCATCCACCCGCTCGGTCCTTGCCGACGAGTACGGCAACACCTTCATGAGCGGTGCTGAGACCCGTTTCAACTTCCTCGTCAAAGGTCCCGATCTGTGGGGCGCCAAGACGAGCGCCTTCATCGAAGGCGACTTCCGCGGTACATCAACGGGCAACCAGTATGGTGGATTCCAGCTCAGGCACGCCTTCATGAAAATGAACTGGCAGTCCGCTGAATTGATGATCGGTCAGAATTGGCAGCAGTGGGGCATGCCCTACTACGTCCCGACCGTCAGCATCCTCGACTACGCCCAGTACATGAAGGGCATCAGGACACCCCAGATCGCTTTCCGCTATTTCTTCACCAGAGAGTTCAACGCCATGTTTGGCGTCACTTCCGCAACAGAAGCCTACGGCGCTACCCGCGGGTACAATGACGGCTTCGCGAGAAGCAGCTGGCCGGGACTTCAGGGCGAGGTTGCCTACTGGACCGACCGCTGCGGCAAGATCGGCCCCCACAACCTGAAGTTCGCTTTGGGCGGCTACTATGGAAAGGACAACAGCAGCAGGCAGACCTACCAGAACGCTACCGGCAACGGCTACCGTGACGATACCCTCAATTCTTGGGCAGTCGCCTTCCGGTATTCAGTACCCATCGTTCCCGAGAGACAGGCCAACAAGGCAATGTCCGTCCTCCTCAACGGTAACTTCTGGGTCGGCCAGAACCTGAGCGGCAGCGGCTGGCTGTACGACAGCGTTGCATCCTCATACCAGAGGCCCGACGGCAGCTACGCCGCCCCGACGATGTTCGGCCTCCAGGCGAACCTGTCATGGTGGATCACCAATGCCCTTCAGCTCAACGGCAACTACGGCTACCTGAAACACAACACCAGCAACTACGCCCGCAACATCGACAACGCAGGTACTCTTCGGACCGGCCAGTACAACATGACCCAGAGCTACGGCGCCAACCTGTTGTGGGATGCGAATCAGGCCGTCAGGTTCGGTATCCAGTGGGTCCGGAACTACACGGGCTACAACGGATATGGCGTACCTGTCACCAGCACTGGCGCTCCTCTCAGTGTGGGCACGGGCAATGCCGACCGCACAGGCGTGGCCGATGTCTACAGATTCGGCGCCTGGTACTTCTTCTAGGAACCGGATACACCGCATGAACGGAAAGGGGCCTTCGGGCCCCTTTTTTTCTTGAATGGCTTGAGTGACTGCGACCCGAATCATTCCCCGGGTGGTTTCACCCATTCCCCGTCGTCCCTGTAGGGGATGATGGTCTTCATGATCTCTCTCTTCTTTTCACTGAAACGTTCCTTCATGCCCCGCAGCCATTCGCGGTGAAGGAGCATATGCTCGGGAGGGCCCAGGATGCCGCCTTGCTTCCCTTTGACGAAACGGCCCTGCGGTCCCATGGCGAAAGAGCCGTGGCAGACGGTGCAGACGAAGCCTTTCGGGACAACCCGGATTATCTCGCAGCCGCAGAAAGGGCAACCCCCTGTCCTTATTCTCTTTCCCGGCGAGAAGAGCGCCTTGCCCAGACGCCTGGCGCGGGCGGCGTTGGCCTTGTTCATGAGCGCCTCTCCAGGGAGCGCCGCCTTGATGGAAAGGCTCGCCTTGACGGAGAGTCCGAGAAAGGCCGCAAAGGTCTCGAGCATCTGGGGCGCCATTCCGATCCGCCCCGGCATCCCGTAGAAATTGAGGAGGATCGCCGGCTTGCCGTGGGTCTTGCCGAGGATGTCGAAGAAGAGAAACCCCCTGTCAAGAATGCTCTTGATGATCGCGTTCGCGCCAAGATAATAGACGGGCGAAGCAACAATGAAGGCGTCGGCGTCGGCGATTTCGTCAAGAAGGAAGTCCATGTCGTCCTCCAGGGGACACCTGTTGCCCATGACACATCCGTAGCAGGCCCGACATCCCCCTATTTTCAGCGACGTCAGCCTGATGAGCCTCAGCGTGTGCCCCTCCGGGATATTCCGGGATATCTCCTTGGCGAAGGTCTCACAATTGCCGAGCGTCCTCGGTGAAGCGATAAGTGCAAGAACTGTCCGTGTTTCAGGGTCCATAACTCTCCATCCTTGATCAGGCTGTGTTGTTTTCCTTATTGCACACCATGGTGTCAAAAGCAAGGGAGAAAGAAGGGGTCATGGGATGGGGGACAGAAACCGAAAATAGGACATCCTATATGTCCTATGGGTCCTGGCCTTATAGGTCCTATTGGTATGCACGCACTTAACATATAAGGACATATGGCACCTATAGGACACACAAGAGACTCCCTGTCCCCTTCCTTCTCTCTGCTCCCTTAACCCCGATACATGAATCCTGACTCTTAATACCTGGTAGTGGGTCAGTTTGAAATAAAACGTTAAAAGATTTCCGAGAAGTTTATTCCCCTGATGAAATCAGAATGTTTTTTGAGTTGGCTGGATATTGGTTGTACATCGGGGCAACACCCGCATACCACTTGAAGGCCGTTAGTACGGGCTACCTTCATAGCCGGAATCATATCAAGGTCACATGAGAGAATCAGCACTCTGTCTGCTAGGTGATTGTAAGATACATGGGCTATGTCTAAGCCTAATAACATATCCACCTGCTTCTGTTCGAAAATAGGTTCTTTGTTTATATCTAAGCCTCTATAGGCTATATTACCTTTTCTGACGGCAATGTTGTCCCTTATCTGAAGCGTATCGATAAAGTTTCTTGAATATTTGTATACAGGGGTCTGTTTATAATCAACGCCATTCTCTGTACCGCTGTACGCTTCGCAAAGATACACGAAAATTCTGTATATTTCCTCATCGGAGTGATCAATAAACGCGGTAATGAATTTCAGGACATTGTCGATGTCGTTAAAGCTGACTTTTTTTGATAGAATCTTGGATGCCGCTCCGAAAACACCCTTGCGGATATTGTCCCAATCAACAAATATGGCCACGCTTTTTTTGTCCATATATAAAATTTAGGGAGGCTTAACGGCCCCGGTTTTATTCCAGAACCAGCCTCCCAAATGGATTTCGTTGCCAGTTGTTATAATTATCGTCATATACTACAAAATGTCAAGCACTTTTTTGTGATTTATTTCATTAATTCAATAATATCTTCTATATCCCACACATGATCTGCAACGCCCGCCGCCATGGCCGGGGTTATTCTCAATGACTGATGAATGCGGCAAAAATTATAGTACATGAAGTGAAGGGCTACCGCATGACCCAAGTTCTCAAGCTTCTTTGAAAACGCATTGGTAAGGCGTGTAAACCTTCTCATGCTCATTCTCATGGTAAGGTTCTGTCTCTCGACGTAGCTTGTTGATGTTTTCTTGAGATCGGGATTACCCTGAATGATCTGTTTTTGTGTTCCCATGCACTGAGCGGGGCTGTATCTAGTTTCGTTCTCCATCGGCGTTCCGTACACCTTGATAAGCTGGCTGAAATCAATCTCAGAACCGAAGGCATTTTCCACGGCCTCAAGATACATCCTATGTCCGTCCGTTGTAAGCTGTACCCTGTTTTTCATACGATCTGCGAGATCATTCATGAACATGGTGGCGTTGTCGGAATCACGCCTTCCTATCCACCAGGAAGGAACAAGTTTTGTATCGGCGCAGATTGCCGTGAACGTCCATACGTCACCGTAACCAAACTCACCACGTTTATCATCGGGGACGTTCTTCTCTTTGGAATAGCAAAATGACCATATCTCGTCACATTCGATGCGCTTACAGGGCAAATCTCTTAGATTTTTATCCTGATATTCGGAACAGACTTTGCCTACATCAGCCAACAGTTTCAAGACTGTACCCTTGGCGGCCCCGGTCATTCTGCAAGTGGCACGGATGGAATTACCCTCAACCAATGCGGCTATGATCTGAGCTTGTTTCTTTCTGTCTAGTCTGTTCATATAGTAAGTCTACTTGACCGCTCAAGCATATGTCAAGCAAAAAATGTAATTATTTTGGTTGACCCATAAAGCATTGCTTGTCGCATAGATCGCAAAAAAAGAACTTGACAAAAATAAGCCATGGTGCGATAATACTTATGCGCTTAAGCATCAATTAAATGCCCCTGCGGGGACTTGAACCCCGAACCCGCACTTCGCAAAAGAGCCGCTCAATCCAATTGAGCTACAGGGGCATGAGATAGTGGTGGCGCTTCAAGGGTGAACGTAAAGGTTGGTAGCCAGGTCGTTCACCCTTTACTATTTATGTCCTAGCGCCGTGTGCCATGGCGCTCCATACTGGTGGTCTCATGCGTTTCCTCCTTCATCATCCCCAAAGATAGGCTGTTGCTTGGGGGGGTGATGAATCTCCGTTGCTTCACTACTCTTCATGTAAAGACTATCGCGTTTTCCGGATTCACCATTAATGCATACTATTTGGTTTCTGCTAAGAAGTTTTGAAAAGATATTTGCAAAGGTCCCTCTTGCTATCTCTCCCATACCGTCTGAGTTTGCTTTCTTGGCAAGGTCCGATCGGTAGAACTGACCGTGCATGGTTTCTAATGCACGGTGTACTCTTTCAAAAGGAAGAGGTCCCTCAGTGTTGATGGGTCTAACGGTTATTCGCCTCATGCTGTCTTGGGTAGCACTTGACACCACACCGGTTAAAGTCCCCCCCCCTGTCAACGTCTGTTCCCACTTTTCCAATCCGTTGAGGGTGGTTTGCATTGAATCTCTTAATGCATCCAATTTTCCCAGTTCTTCTAAAACTCGTTGTTTCATTTCTAAAATATGATTGAGGTCCATAGTCTCACCCCTAGATATATTTCTTACCTTGCTGATAACAGTATACCGATGTGTGTTGTGGGTGTCAAGCAAATAAATTGTGGGGGGCAACTAATACTGTTTTATGGGTATAGCTATTTTTTGTTTGCCCAACGTTTTCTAGCTGCTTTCTGAGCTATTTCACGGCGTTTGTCGGGGTCAAGCTTTTCAGCCCTAGCCTTGCCCCCCTTCAACCCTCCAAGTCTACCAAGGGCGACGGCGGCAGGGTTCTTTTCTGGTTTAGGTTCTTCGGTGGGCTTCTCTTGTGTGGTCTGGTCAACGATCATCTTGGCGATGAGGTTAATATCGGTGGGTTTCTTTTTCATGCTTCAAGTATATCATGAGCGGTCAAGCATCGTCAAGATTGGAGAAATTCAAACTGACCCACTACCTAATACCTGACAATATTGATAATTACGGTATTTTTGTGGTACACTGGAGCCTATGTCAAAAAGCACCGGTCAAGGACCCACAAATAAGAGCATCGTCACCGTTCTCGTGGTAGTACTTCTCGGCCTGTTTATCTTCCAGATTTACAACAAGCCGACGAAGAACTACGAGAGCGTAGCCTTCAGCGACTTTTCCGAGGCCCTCCGCGCCGACAGGATCGCCTCCGTCCTGATACAGGGAAAGAATATCACAGGAATCTACAAGGACGGCAGAGAGTTCAAGACCTTTGCGCCCGAGGACCCCGATCTTGTAAAAACGCTCCGGGAAAAGAACGTGAAGATCACCGCCAAGCCCGATGAAGAATCGGGACTATGGCAATCCATCTTTATATCCTGGTTTCCCATGCTCCTCTTGATCGGTGTATGGATCTTTTTCATGCGCCAGATGCAGTCGGGAGGGGGCAAGGCCATGGCCTTCGGCAAGAGCAAGGCACGGCTCTTCACGGGCCGTGAGAACAAAGTGACCTTTCATGACGTGGCAGGCATCGACGAAGCGAAGGAAGAGCTTCAGGAGGTCATCGATTTTCTCGTAGACCCGAAGAAGTTTACGAAGCTTGGCGGACGCATCCCCAAGGGTGTACTTCTCGTCGGACCTCCGGGAACGGGCAAGACACTCCTTGCCCGCGCCATAGCTGGTGAGGCAAACGTACCCTTCTTTACGATAAGCGGATCCGATTTCGTCGAAATGTTCGTCGGGGTGGGTGCCTCCCGTGTCCGCGACCTTTTTAACCAGGCAAAGAAGAACGCCCCCTGCATCATCTTCATAGACGAGATCGACGCCGTGGGGAGACACCGCGGGGCAGGCCTCGGCGGAGGCCACGACGAGCGCGAACAGACACTGAACCAGCTTCTCGTCGAGATGGATGGTTTCGAGTCCAATGAAGGCGTCATCGTCATGTCCGCAACGAACAGGCCCGACGTCCTCGACCCGGCACTGCTTCGGCCCGGCCGCTTCGACAGGCAAATAGTCGTATCCACTCCGGATGTGAAAGGCAGGGAAGAGATCCTCAAGGTACATACTCGTAAGACCCCTGTCTCCGAAGACGTCGAGCTTTCCATTATCGCCAGGGGAACACCGGGTTTCTCCGGTGCGGACCTTGCCAACCTCGTCAACGAAGCCGCCCTGCTCGCCGCCCGGCACGACAAGAAAGCTATCGAAATGGATGACTTCGAACATGCCAAGGACAAGGTTCTCATGGGCGTCGAGAGGCGCAGTATGATAATTCCTTTGGAGGAAAGAAAACTCACCGCTTATCACGAAGCAGGCCATGCCCTCGTCGCGAAGATGATCCCGGGAACGGATCCCATCCACAAGGTCACCATCATTCCCAGGGGCAGGGCTCTCGGACTTACCCAGCAACTGCCCATAGATGAGCGCCACACCTATTCCAGAGATTATCTTCTCAACAGCATCTCCATCCTCCTCGGAGGCCGCGTGGCGGAAGAGCTTGTCATCGGTCAGCTCACTACGGGGTCCGGCAACGACATCGAACGCGCCACAAAGCTCGCCCGGAAGATGGTCTGCGAGTGGGGTATGAGCGATAAGCTGGGACCTCTCAATTACGGCAAGAACGAGGAGCATATCTTTCTGGGCAGGGAGATCGCCCGCCACCGGGATTTCAGTGAACAGACCGCGCAGGGCATCGATGAAGAGCTGAAGGAGCTTGTCGGCCGGTGCTACACCCAGGCCAGGGACATCATCTCCAAGCATATCAGCTCCCTCCACGCCCTCGCCACGGCACTTCTCGAAAAGGAAGTCCTTGACGGCATGGAGGTCGATGCTATCATCAGGAATACCGATGGCGCGGGCGCCGTGGTGTAAATCCACCCCCGTCATCATGGGGATTCTCAATGTCACTCCCGACTCTTTTTCTGACGGGGGAAGATATCAAAGCGTGGAAGAGGCCTTCGACCACGCCCGGTTGATGATCGAGGAAGGTGCGGACATAATCGATGTCGGCGGCGAATCGACGCGGCCCTATTCAGAACCTGTAGCCGAAAAAGAAGAGCTCAATCGGGTAATACCTGTCATAGAGAAGCTTCACGGCATCCCCGGCGCACTCATATCTGTAGACACATACAAGGCCAACGTCGCCAGGGAAGCCCTCAAGGCGGGGGCCGACTGGGTGAACGACATCAGCGGTCTCACTTATGACGCCGCCATGGCCGGGGTCATCGCCGAAAAGGACGCCTACGCTGTTATTATGCATATCAAGGGCACGCCGCGGAATATGCAGGAAAACCCCCATTATGATGACGTCGCAGGGGAAATCAGGGGATTCCTGCAGGAGCGGATCGAATATGCGGTGCGCATGGGGATCGACAGAAAGAAGATCATCGTCGACCCGGGCATCGGTTTCGGGAAACGGGTGGAGGACAATCTGCGCATTCTCAAGATGCTGCGGGAGTTCAAGAAGTTGGGATGCCCTGTGCTCGTCGGCACCTCAATGAAATCTTTCATAGGGAAGATAACGGACATGCCCCTTGAAGAAAGAGTGGAGGGAACCCTGGCCACCCTTGCCGTGGCGCTTATGAACGGCGCGGACATAGTCAGAGTCCATGACGTGAGAAAGGCGAGGAAGGTCCTCAACATGGTAAAGGCGGTCATGGAAGCATGATACCCAATGTCAGATGGCAGGATATCATCGACATCATCATCGTTGCCTTCATCATTTACCGCATCTTCGTCCTCATCAAGGGTACCCGGGCGATACAGCTTCTTCTCGGCCTCGTCATCGTCATGTTTGTATTCGCCATCGCCAAAAGGCTGGAGTTCTTCACCCTGAGCTGGATATTCAACAGCTTCATAGGTTCCATTGTCTTTGTGGTCATCGTCATCTTCCAGGACGATCTGAGGAGGCTTCTTCTGGCTCTCGGCAGGAGCCCCTTCTTCCGGAAGATCAGCTACGTCAAGGAGACTCTTTTCCTCGATGAACTGGCCAATGCCTGCCTGGTGATGAAGAAACGCACCATGGGAGCCCTCATCGTCATTGAACGGGAGGTCGGGCTGGAGGAATTTATGGAGGCAGGGGTGCGTTTCGACGCCGAAGTGAACGCCGAACTCGTTGTCAGCATCTTTCAGTTCGCATCGCCCCTGCACGACGGCGCCCTGATAATCCGGGAAGGAAGGATCATCTCTGCGGGCTGCGTGCTGCCCCTCACAACAGCGGATGAGATCGACAAGAGTCTGGGCACGCGCCACAGGGCGGCCATCGGCATCACCGAGGTCACCGACGCGGTTTCCATTGTCGTTTCCGAGGAGAGAGGCGTAATATCCTATGCACAGCATGGACAGATCCATGGGAATATCAGCACCGACGAACTCAGGCGTGTCCTCAAAGAGGTCTTGAGTTGAAAAAGGGACCGAAACAGATATGATGAGAACCATTTTTGAAAGATACGTGGTCAAGGACTGGAAGCTGAAGCTCCTTTCCCTGGGCCTCGCCGTCATGCTCTGGTACACGGTATTCCAGATCGGAGAACCGAAGAAGGACATAACCGTTCCCCTCGCCGTCTCCAATCTCGCGAGGCACATGGTGATAACGAAGATGGATCCCGAAAGGGTCTTCGTCACCGTGAGCGGACGCGTTTCCATGCTCAAGGACATCAAGGACCGCGACGTTACGGCCATCATCAACCTGAACGGCACGAAAGAAGGCGAGACGGTCTTCGAAATATCGAAGGCCAACATTGCCGTCCCGAAGGGAATAGATATCGTTGATGTGAAGCCGGGAACCGTCACGGTGGTCGTCGACAGGGTCATTGAGAAGAAGCTCAAGGTCGTTCCCGTGCTGGCCAACAAGTGGACCGGCCGCTACGATATCATCCTTTCGAGCCCGGAATACGTCGTCGCCGAGGGCCCGCGCAAGGTTCTCGAGGGTGTGACGACCGTGGAAACACTGCCCGCGAACGGCGACCTCAGGCGCGGCGAGGAGACGGTGAATGTCGGGTTCAACATGGAGAACCTCCCGCACGTCCGGGTGCGGCCGGATTCGGCGCGAACGGTCCTGAAAAGACACGCGGGACGAGAGGTCAACTGGGATTGAAAAGCCTGCCGAGGGCTTCCCGGCCGGATTCCGTCGGCGGATGACCGCGCTTTAGACCCCCCCCGGTGAAGAAATCGGGGCCTATCAAATACAGTTCCTGGAGGAATGAAGATGCCTGAACTCATGGTAAACATAGATCACGTGGCCACGCTGCGGGAAGCGCGGCGCATCCACTATCCCGATCCCGTCTTAGCGGCGGGTATCGCCGAGATGGCGGGGGCCACGGGGATCATCATACACCTCCGCGAAGACCGCAGGCATATCAAGGACCGCGACCTCAAGATCCTTCGCGACGTGGTGCGCACAAAACTCAATCTCGAAATGGCGGCAACGCCGGAAATGGCGAAGATAGCCGCTTCAACGAAACCCGATATGATCACCCTCGTTCCCGAGAAACGTCAGGAGCTTACCACTGAAGGCGGTCTCGACGCGATCAAGTTCGCGGCGAAGATCGAAAAGGTCATAGCCGCGGTGAAAAAGCATGGCATAGCAGTCAGCCTCTTCATAGATCCCGTCGAATCGCAGATAAAGACATCCGCCAGGATCGGGGCCGATATGATAGAGATACACACGGGCTCCTTTGCGGATGCTCGCACCGCAAGGGTGAAGAAGAGGGAACTCGACAAGGTCATCCGCTCAGCGGTCCTCGGCAAAGAACTGGGTCTCGGCGTCAACGCCGGTCACGGGCTCCATTATCACAACGTGCGGGAGATCGCCGTCATCCCTCAGATAGACGAACTGAGCATCGGCCACAGCGTAATAGCCCGCGCGATATTCGTAGGCCTCGACCGTGCGGTAAGAGACATGATAGAGCTGATAAAATGAAGGTTCAGGTCTCAGGTCTTTCAACTTTGAACCTGGAATCTTGAACCTGGAATCTTCTTTAATTATGGTTGGAATTGATATTGTTGATATAGGGCGGATAGGCGGGGTGCTTGAGAGGTGTGGCGAGCGCTTTCTTGAGAAGGTGTTTGCGCCTTCGGAGATTGCACGGGCGCGGAGTAAAAAACACCCGCAGGAGTACCTGGCGGGGAGGTTTGCGGCCAAGGAGGCTTTCATGAAGGCCCGCGGCGGCCGGCTTTCCTGGTGCGATATCGAGGTGCTCAGTGAGGGCGGCCGGCCTTTTATCATCTACCGGGGAAAGCGCTATGACGAGGTCAGTATCTCCCACGAGAGATCATATGCGGTATCCGTCGTGATCTGCAAAGATTGACAAAGGGGGCACAACAGATGAAGGTCCTTTCACCAAAGAGGATGGCACGCTATGACGAGTATGCCATCAAAACATGGGGCATCCCCTCGGCAGTGCTCATGGAGAACGCGGGAAGAAACACGTACCGGCTCATGAAGGAGCGCTATCTTACCGGCGGCGAGACCATTGCCGTCGTCTGCGGCCGCGGCAACAATGGCGGCGACGGCTTCGTCATAGCCCGCTACGCCCTGATAGACGGTTTTCGGGTGTGCGCTTACCTCATCGGGAGGAAGACGGACCTGAAAGGCGACGCCGCGCTCAACATGAGGCTCTTTGAATCTCTTGGTGGAAAGGTCATCGAATGCACCCGGGGGCCGAAACAGGTCAAGGCGGGCATCAGGGAGGCAGATCTCATCGTCGACGCCGTTTTCGGCACGGGCCTTTCGAAACCCGTGGGCGGAATGGAGAAAACCCTCATCGACGGGATCAACGCCTCGGAAAAACCGGTCATCGCCGTCGACATCCCCTCCGGCATTGACGGAACCACAGGCAAGGCTGAGGGGAGCGCCATTCGCGCCTTTCACACCTTCACCTATGCATACCCCAAACTCGGCCAGGTATTAAGCCCCGGCGCCGACCACTGCGGCAGGCTCACCGTCATCGACATATCCATCCCTCCCTTCGTCGAAACACGCGTCGGCTTCGACGGGGAGATAACTGACGGTGATATGATACGGGGCTTTCTGAAAAGGCGCCTTCCCTCGTCGCACAAGGGAAGCTTCGGCCACGCTGTCGTCATAGCCGGGTCGCCGGGAAAAACGGGCGCGGCACACCTCGCGTCACATGCCGCCCTCAAGATCGGCGCAGGTCTTGTCACGCTTGTCATTCCCCGATCTTTGAACGCCATCATGGAGGCAAAGACAACAGAGGTCATGACCTACCCCGTAGAGGATGACGGCAATGGTTTCTTCACCGCCGGCTCCTTCGACGACATCGCTGCCTTTGTTCAGGACAAGGACGTGATAATCATGGGTCCCGGCCTTTCACAGAACGAAGGGGTCGTCGAACTGACAAGAAGGATATACCGGGAGATCAACAAGCCCTTCGTCATAGATGCCGACGGCATCAATGCCTTTCAGGGACACACTTCGGTCCTGAAAAAGGCGAAACGGGAAGCCGTCCTGACGCCTCATCCGGGGGAACTGGCCCGCCTCATCGGCAAGACCCCGAAAGAGGTGAACGATGACCGGGTAGGCACGGCGCGCTCCTGTGCGGCTAAGTGGGGCGTGAACATCCTCCTCAAGGGCGCCGCGAGCGTCCTCTGTACGCCGAAGGGTGCGATGTTCCTCAACCCCACGGGAAACCCCTCTCTTGCAAAAGGGGGAAGCGGCGATATTTTGACGGGCTTTATCGGCGGACTTGTCTCCCAGGGTTACAGCCTTACCCATGGCGCCCTGCTCGGGGCTTACCTCCATGGGTACATGGCCGACACCTGGGTGGAGAACCATTCCGACATGGACCTTCTCGCCCGTGACCTCGTCGCGGGATTGGGCGACGCAGTAGAGGAGATCCGTAATGGGACGGACAGAATATATATCGAAAGATCCCTCTGAGACGATAAGCGTCGGGGAAAAGATATCCCTGAAGGCAAGGCCCGGCGAGGTCTACGCCATTTACGGCGACCTCGGGGCAGGGAAAACCCAGCTCGTCAAAGGCATGGCTCGCGGCATCGGCGTCCCCGACTGGGAATACGTGGTGAGCCCCTCATTCACGATCATGAACGTGTACGAGGGCAAGATGACGCTCTGCCACGTGGATCTCTACCGCCTCGAAGACGGCGACCTTTCGGACCTTAACATGGAAGAGTTCCTTGCCGGCGGCATCGTCGCCGTGGAATGGGCGCAAAGGTCCCGCTGGTGGGAGGGCGTGATAGAGGTCCATATAGAAATTACTGGAGAAATGGAACGAAAAATTGTTATTATCAAGCATGAAAACCAGGGGTGAAAACCGCAGATACCGCGGCGGGAACAGCCTGTAATTCCCGATGTTATCCCCTTCATTCCATACCTGGAGGATACAATGCTCGTTGTTCAAAAATATGGTGGCACGTCGGTCAGGGACGTGCAGAGGATACAAAACGTAGCGAAGCGCGCCATCGAGTACAAGGGCCGCGGCATGAACGTCATCGTGGTGGTCTCCGCCATGTCCGGCGAAACCGACCGGCTTCTCAATCTGGCCCATGAAATAGCCAGGTTCCCCGATGAAAGGGAAGTGGACGTGCTCATCTCCACAGGCGAACAGGTCACTTCCGCCCTTCTCGCCATAACCCTTAAGGAAATGGGCCACAAAGCCGTATCGCTTCTCGCGGACCAGATAAGGATCATCAGCAATTCAAGTTTCGGCACCGCCCGCATTGCCAGCATCGAGGATGCGAAAATCCTAAGCGAGGTCACGGAAGGTAATATCATCATCGTGCCCGGGTTCCAGGGCGTCGATGAAGAAGGAAACATCACTACCCTGGGAAGAGGCGGTTCGGATACCACGGCCGTCGCCCTTGCGGCGGCCCTCAAGGCCGACCTGTGCGAGATCTACACCGACGTGGACGGCGTCTATACCACGGATCCCAACATCTGCGATAAGGCAAAGCGCCTTGACAAGATATCCTACGAAGAGATGCTCGAAATGGCGTCTCTGGGGGCAAAGGTACTTCAGATACGGTCCGTCGAACTCGCACAGAAGTACGACGTCCCCATCCTCGTCAAATCATCCCTGGTCGAGGGGAAAGGAACACTTGTCTGCAAGGAGGACATGATCATGATGGAAAAAGTCGTCATTTCCGGTATCACCTACAATAAAAACGAGGCAAAGATCACCATCAACAAGGTGCCCGACAAGCCGGGCATCGCGTCGAAGATATTCAGCGCTTTGAGCGCGGCCAATATCGTCGTCGACATGATCGTCCAGAACGTCAGCCGCGAGAACTACAACGACATCACCTTTACGGTGGTGAAGGCTGATGGGAAAAAAGCCTTCAAGATCACTGAGGAGATAGGGACGCAGATAGGCGCAAAGGTCGCCATGGACGAAGATATGGCCAAGGTTTCCATCGTCGGGTTGGGCATGCGTTCTCATTCCGGCGTCGCGTCGAAGATGTTCACCATTCTTGCCGATGAAGGAATCAACATAGAGCTCATATCCACATCGGAGATCAAGATCTCCTGTGTCATCGAGAGCAAGTACGGCGAACTGGCGGTCAGGGCCCTCCACAAGAATTTTGACCTTGACGCCGAAGACATCAAGGAGGAAAGTTGAGGGTCGATTTTTACGACACCACCCTCAGGGACGGGGCGCAGTCGGAAGATATCGCCTTCAGTCTTACCGATAAACTGAGGATAACGGAAAAGCTCGACGAGTTCGGCATCCATTACATCGAAGGGGGCTGGCCGGGCTCGAATCCCAAAGATCTGCAGTATTTCAAGAAGGTCAAGAAACTCAATCTCAAGAATGCCCGCGTCGTCGCCTTTTCAAGCACCATAAAAGCCCACGCCAAACCGGCGGCGGATCCCGTCATGAAAGCCCTCCTCGACGCCGGAACGGGTACGGTGGCTATCGTGGGGAAGGCCTGGGACCTTCACGTGAGGGACGCCCTGCGCGTCAGCCTCGATACGAATCTCACAATGGTCGGCACGACGATCAACCACCTCAAGAAGGTGGGCAAGACCGTTTTCTTTGACGCGGAGCATCTCTATGACGGGTACAAACGCAATAGCGAATATGCCCTGGCGGTGATACGCACCGCCCGGGATGCCGGGGCGGACGTCATCGTCCTTTGCGATACCAACGGCGGCGCCATGCCTTTCGAAATCTTCGAGATCACCCGGGCCATTGGGAAGGAAGTGAAGGTACAACTGGGCATCCACACCCACAACGATACAGAACTGGGGGTCGCTAATTCGCTGATGGCAGTAAAAGCGGGATGCAGTCTCGTGCAGGGCACCATCAACGGTTACGGGGAGCGTTGCGGAAACGCAAACCTCTGCTCCATCATCCCCAACGTCATCCTCAAAATGGGGCATACCGGCATCGACAGGGAAAAGATCGCCCGGTTGAGGGAGTTGAGCCTCTTCGTCGACGAGATGGCTAATTTCATACCCGACAAACACAGGCCCTACGTGGGAGAGAGTGCCTTCGCTCACAAGGGGGGCATACACGTCAGCGCCATAAGAAAAAATCCCGAGACCTATGAGCACATCAGACCCGAGCTTGTCGGCAATTCCCAGCGTGTCCTCATCTCGGACCTCTCCGGCGAAAGCAGCATCCGCTACAAGGCAAAGGAGTTCAACATAGACATCGACAAGGACCCGAAGGCGGTCAAGGATGTCGTCAAGAGGATAAAAGACCTGGAGATGGGCGGATACCAGTTCGAGGGGGCCGAAGGCTCACTGGAACTGCTCATCAAGAAGAAACTGGGCATCCACAGGTCCTATTTCGAGCTTATCGGTTTCCGGATCATCGTAGAAAAGAAAGAGACATCTCAACCCGTGACGGAAGCCACCATCCTCGTCAGGGTCGGCGACCGCGTGGAGCACACAGCGGCGCTCGGCAAGGGCCCCGTCAACGCCCTTGACAATGCGCTCAGAAAGGCCCTCCATAAGTTCTATCCTGAACTGAAAAAGATGGACCTCGTCGATTACAAGGTGAGGGTCCTTTCCACGCGGGAGGGCACCGGCGCTCCCACCAGGGTCCTCATTGAAAGCAGTGACGGCAAACACACCTGGGGAACGGTGGGCGTATCGGAGAACATCATCGAGGCAAGCTGGCGGGCACTTGTCGACTCCATCGATTACAAGCTTCTCATCGAAGAGGAAAAGAAGCCGTGAAAAAACTCCTTAATGTCATCGATGCGACAAAAGAGCTGAACATCCTGAGGTCGAAGAGGAACTACAAGGTACCCTTCGAGGTGGTAGGGACCTACCGGCTCATTGACGACGGGCAAAGACCGGAAGCGACGGTCATAATAAGGACAGAAAAGAGCGAGATGCACGAGGCGTCGACGGGGGTCGGCCCTGTCGACGCCCTCGCCAATGTCCTTAAGAAATCCCTTTCGTCGATATTTCCCGTGATCCAGAAAGTAAAGCTCGTCGATTTCTCTTCCCGGATCCACGATTCCCGGTCGGGAACATCGGCAAACGTTGAAGTAAACATAATCTTTTCCGACGGTGAAGTGATCTGGAGCGTCGTCGCCATCTCGGAGAACATCAACATGGCCTCCTTCACGGCCCTCATTGATGGATTTGAATACGCGATCCTTGCGAAAAAGGCGGAACGCTCACGGAAAAACTGAGAGCGAAGAAGGTTTGTCGGTACCCGCGGCAGCAAAGAGCCAAGAGGATATGTCTGTGATCCAGGAAGAGAAGCATGCGGCGCCTGAGGAGCAAGAACAATGTCTCGGGGAAGCCGGAGAATCGGAAAGGTCTCTCCGGGCCATTCTGTCGGCATCTCCCATCGGGATCTGCCGCGTACGCGGAAGTATCTTTGAATGGGTGAACGACGCCATGTGCCGTATGACGGGCTATCCTACGGAGGCTCTCCACGGGAAAGGGACGGGGCTCCTTTTCGAGAAGGAGAACGAACGCCTCCGGGCGGCGGATGTTCTGCGCAGTGAAGGGTACGTGGAAACGACACTGCGAAGAAAGGACGGGACCATGATCGATATCCTCGCTCAGGCCGCATCCATCGACGACACATCCCAGATCATCACCGTAACGGACATAACATATCGCGCCCGCGTCGAACGGGAGCAGGCCAAGATCGGCAAACTCGAATCCCTGGGCGTGCTCGCGGGGGGCATAGCCCATGACTTCAACAACATTCTTACCATGATCCTCGGCAACATCACCCTCGGAAAGATATACATGGAGACAGATGCTCCCAAAGCAAAGGAAAAGCTCTCCCTTGCGGAACAGTCCATAGCGCGGGCAAAAGAACTCACCCAGCAACTCCTCACCTTCTCCAAGGGGGGGGGCGCCCATCACCAAGGTCTCATCGATCGCCGATCACCTGAGAGAAACAGCCCGGTTCGCCCTGACGGGCACGGGCGTGACGTGCAGGTTCGACATAGCCGAAGATCTTTTTCCCGTCGCCATCGACGAGGGCCAGATGAACCAGGCCATCGGCCACATTGCTATCAACGCCCACCAGGCGATGCCCCAGGGCGGAACGATACTCATAAGCGCCCGCAACGCGGTCTTCGAGAATGATTCGGTAAACCTCGCTGCCGGCAGGTACGTGCATATCAGCATCACCGACAACGGCATCGGCATCCCCGAGGAGCATCTCGATCGCGTCTTCGATCCCTATTTCACCACCAAGCAAAAGGGCAGCGGCCTCGGGCTCGCCATCTGTTATTCCATCATCAAGAACCATCATGGGAGCATAACCGTTGAGTCTACTCTGGGTGTGGGAAGCACCTTTCACATATATTTGCCGGTACATAACGTACCATCTTTGGAGGAAAGGAGAATCAAGGAGGACATGACCAAGGTGATCGGGGGAAACGTACTTGTTATGGATGACGAAGAGGCAATACTGGATATAGTCGGCGACATCCTTGCGTATCACGGCTTTACAGTGGATTTCGCCCGGGACGGTGAGGAAGCGCTTTGTCTCTACCAGAAAACGGTATACGACGTGGTGATACTCGACCTGACCGTACCCGGCGGAATGGGGGGACGGGAGGCAATGCAGGAGCTTCTCAGAATAGACCCCATGGTGCGGGCCATCGTATCAAGCGGCTACTCCAACGATCCCATCATGTCCGATTACAGACAATATGGATTCAAGAACGTAATAGCCAAACCGTACGACCTCGAAGAGCTGGGCGAGGTTCTGCGGTCGGTAATATCGGGAAACTAGGAGAGACGGCTTGAATCGCTTGAGTGGCTTGAGAAGTCGTTGATTACACTGTTTTCGTCTTCCTTCGCTCGATAATGATTATCGCCTGGGAACTTCTGGATCATGGAGCCTGCAGAATCCTCCGGTCTACTCTGTCTGCGCTTTCATGCGCCGGGAAAGGGGGACAAGGAGTTCGCGGATGTCTCTTCGCCTGGGATCGATTTGGGGTGCTTGAATGCCGTGGCGCCTCGCCATGGCCTCGAGATACCGGTTCGCCTCATCGCTTATGACAGGGTCGACTCCAAAACGGAGAAGCTGGATCCTGTTTAGCAGCGCGCTCTCCTGCCCGTCCACGGCGGTTATCAGGGCGCGTTCGATCAGATTGTCGACATCGAACTGTACGACGCTGCGCAGCATCACGCGGTCCCCGCCGTCATAACGCGCCAGCAGCCTGTCAAATTGCTGCAGGGTCCATCCATCGATGCTTCCCATGTAACCGGCAGCCATGCCCGCGACCATCATGACGAAATGCCGCTGGTCCCAATCAACGCATTGCTTGATAAGATCACGGACCGTCCGCCTTTCCTCTTCCCCGATAACAATATTATTGGCAAAGCCGTCACGCTCGTCGGAGACGATCTGGGCCAGAAGCAGAAGGAGCATGGCTCCTCCCCTCATTGTTTCCGCCGGGACCATGACCTTTTGCGCCTGCTTGAGTAGTCTCGGGAAATGGGAACGAATCCTCCCCGTCAGCTCGTCCTGTCTGCTCCCCCAACGGTAGACCTGATGGAGGCAAAAACCGATGAGCCCACTGGCGCGCGTACCCATCACGCGGACCATCCCGTCCACGTCGTCCGTTGTCCGGACTCTCAATTGTGCCACCACGTGAAGAGACAAACCCGAAAGGATCTCAATGATCGAACGCCGCGTTTCAGGCGTGAACCCGGCCCAATTCAACAGATAGCTGGTCACGGCCTCAGCCTCCAGGCATTCCACCGGGTCCGAGACTATCTCGTAGATCTTCACCCGGTCGAACACAAAAATATCGTGCATCACCTTGGCTGTATAGGCGCTGACAATGTCAAAACGGGGGTCCTTTTCGAGGCCCAGTTTCCAGATGTAAACAAGGAGGCTCTTGTTAACCTTTGTCAGAACCTTCAGAAGCATTTTGTAGTCATTCCTGAACACCTTCGGCGCGTTTATGAGGTCATAGAGGAGCGTTCTCAGGAGGAGCCACTCGCTGACATCCACGACACATCTCTTCTCCAGGCGGCCTGTGCGCAGGAATTCCGCCAGTTGCAGGTGGTCGAAACCGTCATTACGCAGGATCTCTATCAATTTCCCGTGATTGATGTTGTTCTTCATCAGGGTGGCGTTCAGGTCCCCCGTTTCCTTCCACAACTGCTCAAAATACGTGTCCGGTCGCCCTCCGTGCCGGTCGCTCAGGAATTTCAGCCTTTCCACGAAGGTCTCTTTGGAGGAATAGTTCACGAGCATGATAAAATCGTCGATACGCTCTTCCTGTTCTTTTCCGATCATGCACTCCGACAAACTGCGGCATTCTACTTCTGCATCTGATCGGGGAAACCCGCAGAATTCCCGCACGCGCTGCCGTTCCGCAGACTCCTCGAAACTCAAATAGCGATTCCAGGTCTTCATGAGCGCCAGATGCGTGCATTTCGCCTCGTCGCCTTTTCCCGATGACCGGAGCATGGCAAGCATGACCGCATAGCCCAGGCCCAGGTAGATAACCGGTTTCCAATCGCCCTGATAGATCAACGGGTGAATGTTGACGACAATGTCGTTCCCCTCGCGCACCACAATACTTGTTCCTGAACGGGTGCCGAAGGTGATCCTGTACTGCTGCGTCCAGAGATAATCCCCGTAACGGAAGGCATAATTCTTCACGATCTTGTGAATGAACCCTGTGAGCTCGTCGAGCAGCTCAGCGCTCACCAGAGGGGCGGTGGCCGCATCGGAAACATCGATCTCCAAACGATATCTGTCGTTGACTGCGAATATCGTGTCGAGCCAGGTCCTGGTCGGGCGTATATGGTAGATATTGCGTTTATTAAAAATATCCAGCGAAGACAGGAACTGTTCAGGCCGGGCCCTGTATGCGTCAATCGCCTTCGCCATCAATTCGCTCTTTGCCGCCTCCGGATGCTCCATGGCCAGAGCCATGTAACGAAAGACCGCGGTGGCAAAAACATACAGTATCCCGGGCCGGGCGACAGGAAGCGGTTTGATCTGGTCAAAGTAGGGGATGAACAAATTCCAGTGTATCTCAACAACAACATTCGTATCCTTCCGAATGATCTTCAAAAGGGCTGAACGTCGGCCGGTGATATTGACGGTCAGCGCCGAATCCACGCATCCGGGCAGGAGGGGCGCAAGCAACGTCTTCAATCGCAGATCGTCAGGCGCCTTCACGCTGTCGGTCCTCGCCACCGGGACAAAGGCACCCCCATCCTCGGCCCTTACGAATGAAAGGTCAGGCAGGTCAACGCTGTCCGCAACGGCAGGGTAAATAAAAACCTTTGCCGGCCTCACGGACGCACCTGTTCGTGTTCAAAAACAATGGTTCTTTTCATACGGTCCAAATCCTTTCCCCGCGCAGCATCCGCCAAGTATAGCACGTACGGCGCCCATTCTCATTCAAATGTGCGCGCCAAATCCCCCCAACCAAATTCAACACCCGTCCGCTCCCTTTACATTCTGGCTTTTAGCCCGCAACCCACAACCACCTTTTCCCTGAAACCGTCTTCTCTCTCACTTGCTTCTCAGCGCCTCGACTATATTCATATGCGCCGCCCTCAGGGCCGGCAAAAATCCTCCCGCCAGACCCATCACCAGTGCGAAAACAGCTGCCTTTGTCGCGATGGAAAGGGTGAGGGAGAATTTGAATGCAATCTCCGAAAAGGTCTGGAAGTTCACCGTGGACACCGTCACGAGCTGCATGAAGGAAGCGAAGAATATCCCCACCGCCCCGCCGCAAAGGCCGAGGAGGAGGGCCTCCACCAGGAAAGAGATGAGGATGCTTCTTCTACGGAAACCGAGCGCCCTCAAGGTGCCGATCTCTCCTATCCGGTTCGCCACCGCCGCGTACATCGTAATCATGGCTCCTATGATGGCGCCTAGGGAAAAGATCATTGTCAGCGATAAACCAAGAATGCGCAGGAACTTCGCCATCATCTCCGACTGCTCCAGGTAGTAGCGGGTTTCGCGCTTCACCTCCTGCGTGAGACGGGGGTCCGTCTCGATCCTCTTTTTAAAGATCTCGAACTGAGAGGGATCGTTCATCCTGAGGATCGTGGACGAGAAAACGGGGCGCCTGAAGGCGGGCATGAGCTGTTCCACGTCGCCCCAGATCTCGGAGGTGAAACCCGTGTTGCCGGCGTCGAAGATGCCCACTATGCTCCATTGCCGCATTCCGAAACGCAGCTCACCACCAAGGTCTGCGCCCTTGAAGCGTTTCGCGACGCTTGAGCCGACGACCACCTCCGAAGAACCCATCTTCGGCATCCGGCCCCTCACGAGCCTCACCTGGGGACGAAGGGCCAGTGAACTCTCCTCAATACCGCGAATCGTCACGTTGGAGACCTTGTCCGTCTCCTTTTTGGGAAGCCCGATAAGGACAACGAGTTCCTTTGCGACGAGACGTTTCCCGCCGGACCCCGTCGCGACGATGGGGTCTGTCTCGATGATACCTGCCTGGGCACGGTTGACCCAGCTCTGCACCTCGGAACCTGACCCCTTCCGTAAGAGGATGGCGTTGTCGTATGACCCCGTCTCGACAAGGGTTTCCTGGAGACCCTGCGCGAGCATGAGAATAGTGGTGAAGACGAAAACGACGAGCGCCATACCCGAGACGGTAAGAACCGTCGTGAGCCTGCGGGTCCAGAGGTTTCTCAGACTGTAGGAAAAAGGGATGCCCTTCATTCGATCATCCTCAACCCGTCGGCAATCTTCACCTTCAGCGTGCGGTATACGGGGACAATGGCCGCGAGCACCCCCACGGTGAGAGAAAAGACGACATCAAGGAGCACCGTCTCGGGTTCGACGGTGAAGACGGGAAAATACGCCCCCATTGCCTTGCCGAAGGCGGCCGCAGCCGGGAACGTGGCTGCGATGCCGACGGCGCATCCCATCATCGTGATGACTATGGACTCCCCCAGAATGAGCCCCGCTATCCGCCAGCCGCCGAAGCCCAGGGTCTTGAAAACGGCGTATTCGTTCGAGCGTTCCCTCACGGACATGGCCACCGTGTTGGCGACCACGGCGAGGATGATGATGATGACAACGAAGGAGACAAGCTGGATTGCCGTTATGATGGTGTCCGACATGGCCACGAAGCCGAGGGTGAACGCCTTTTCCGTCTCCGTGATGGTCTCCGCGAAGGAGTTCTTGAAGAGGCCGTCTATGGCCCCGGCAATGGAGACCGCCCTTGCCGGGTCTTCAATGCCTATCATGTAGAAACCCACCTGGTCGGCCCTCGTCGGAGCAGTCTTCTTCAGGGACTCATTGAGGTAGTCCCAGTGGAACATGAAGACCGTTTCGTCCGCGTTGGGTTCCCTCCCCCTGTATATGCCGCGCATTACTAATTCCCAGTTGCCGGGATAGATGGTACCCTTGAGGACCACGGTGTCCCCTATCTTCCATCCGAACCGCTCGGCAAGTTTCCGTCCTGCGACGAAACCCTTCCGGTCGCGGTAGAAGGCCATCCTCTGGTCATCGGGGAGGGTATACTCCCGGTAGAGGTCAAAATAGGTCCTTGCGTCGACGGCGAAATTTGCAAAGAAGTTTTTCTCGTCGATATAGACGCCGCCGAACCAGCTTCCCCAGGATACCTCCGAAACTGCGTCAACCTGCCGTATTCTGTCCTTATAGGACAGGGGCAGGGGAAAGATTAAGGAGACCGCGTTGCGCGTGACAAGACGGTATGCGCTCGACGCCTCAACCCCCGAGTACCAAGCGTTGATGACGGTCCGCAAAAGACCGAAGGCAAGAAGGGCAATGGTGATGGAGAGAATGGTGAGACCCGTGCGAAGCTTGTGCCTGAAGGCATTCTTAAAGAGTATTTTGAGGATCTGCATTGGTCAGGATGCCCTTGTCGAGATGCCTGATGACATGCGCTTTTTTTGCGGCGCGCGGGTCATGGGTGACCATGATGATGGTCTTTTTCGACTCCTCGTTCAGCCGGTCCATGAGGCCCATGATCTCCTCGGCTGAATGTCTGTCGAGATCCCCCGTGGGTTCATCGGCAACAAGTATTGCGGGGTCGGTGACAACCGCGCGCGCTATTGCAACGCGCTGTTCCTGCCCGCCGGAGAGCTGCGACGGGTAATGGTCCATCCGGTCCGCAAGACCCACAACCCTCAGTGCCATTTCCACGTGGTCCCTGCGCTCGGCTCGTGAAAGAGGCGTCAGTATCAGGGGCAGCTCAACGTTCTCGAATGCGGTCAGCACGGGGATGAGATTGTAGAACTGGAAGATGAAGCCCACGTTGAAGGCGCGCCATTTCGCAAGCTCCGTTTCCGTGAGCGTCGTGACATCCACGTCCCCTATGATGATGGAACCGCTGTCGGGCTTGTCGATGCCGGCGATGAGATTGAGGAGCGTACTTTTCCCCGATCCCGACGGGCCCATGAGGGCAAGGAACTCTCCTTCGGCTATATCGAAGCTGATATCGCTGAGGACAGGGATGATCTGGTCCCCCCGACGGTAGGATTTGTAGAGCTTTTCTATGGAGACTATGGCCCCGGTGTCCATCTATTGCTCTTTGATCCTTATTCGGGACCCGTTTCTGAGACGCTCCGGAGGATTGAGGACAGCCCTGTCGCCGGAGGCGGCTCCGCTTCGCACCTCCACCATGTCCCCGAAGACATCTCCCGTTGCCACCTCTGCCATAACGGCGCGACCGTCTTTCACCACAAAGAGGTACTTTCTGCCGTTCCTGTCGATGACGGCCTTGCCGCTCACCGCTGTCCGTGGTCTTTGCTCGCTCTCGGCAACGGCCCGGGAGAGGAAAGCCACCTTTGCGCTCATCTCGGGAAGGATCCTGGCGTCCAGCCGGTTGAAACTGACCTTCACCATTACCGTCGCCTTGCTCCTGTCCGCCGTGGGAACAATCATGTGGACGGTGCCGTCGAAACGTGTATCGGGGACCGCATCGAGCTGGATCTGACAGGGCTGGCCCACCTTCAGTCTTCCCAGATTCGACTCGGAAACGTCGGCCTCCACCTTCAGTGACGACATGTCCGCCAGGGTGACAACGGCAGCCTTCGCGGTGGCTGCGGCGCCGATGGGGGTGACGATGTCTCCGATATCGGCATTCTTCGTAAGTACCACGGCGTCGAAAGGCGCCCGTATGTAGGTATATTCCAGAGAGACCCGGGCCTCCGTGACTGCCGCCTGGTTTGCCCTGACCGATGACTCGGCGCCCGCCACCGAGGCCTGGGCCTTTTTATAACGGGCTTCCGCAGCGTCATAGACGGAGCGGGTGGTGAATTCTTTGACAAGAAGCCTCTTCTCCCGTTCGAAGTTCACCCTGGCATCGTTGAGCTCCGCGCGCATCTGATCCACGGATGAGCGGGCCACGTTGAGTTTGGCCTCGGCCTGTCTCAATGCGGCGGCAAGGTCGGCGTTTTCGAGACGCGCCAGGTTCTGGTCCTTCTTTACCTTGCTGCCCTCTTCCACGAAGAGCTCTTCAAGCCGCGCCGTTATCTTTGACGCGACTGCGGCCTTTCGCTGGGGCACGACATAGCCGCTGGCATTGAGGAGCGTAAAGGACTGTGCCGGATAGAACTGCTGCACGCCTACCACATCGACTTTGACGGCGCGCGACAGGACTCCGGTGACCACGAGGATAACGAGGACAGCCAGAACGGCGGCGGCCACGATATAAGCAGTCCTTCTACGGCCCCGCACCGCGCGGAAAGCCGGTCGGCTTTTGTCTATCTTCAGTTTTGAGAGGTCTTCTTCAGCCATGGGTGATCGATCCGCATAACAGCACAATAGGTAGTTAATGTTAAACGAGGTATAAAGCTCCTGTCAATAGCGCCATTTCCCCGCGGCGTCGATTCACTTGAAAAACCGGCGCTTTTACACCATAATAGAAGGTATGGATGAAAGATATTGGTATGTGGTGAACACAAAAGCACGGAACGAGGAGCGTGCGGCGGCAAACCTCGCTCAGGGAGGCATCGATGTGCTGTCTCCCAAGCTCAAGTTCAGGCGGTGGCGGGACGGAAAGTACACGGATATCGTCGAAGCCATGTTCCCGGGGTATATCTTCGTCAAGTTCCATCCCATCGACGAGTTCCGCCTCGTCAAGTACACCCGGGGCATAAAAACGATCGTCAACTTCAATGGCAGGATCATCCCCCTGCAGGAAAGGCTCATCGATTTCATCAGGGAACGTCTCGTCGAAGGCGTGGCCACGGTCGAGAAGCAGACCTTCCACAGGGGAGAAAAGATCATCATCCAGGAAGGGCCTTTCAAGGGTTTCAGCGGCATTTTTGAACAGGAGCTCGACGGCAGGGAAAGGATCGCCATCCTCCTTGAAGGCGTGGACTATTGCGCACGCATGGAGATAGACCGTGAGCTGGTAACAAAAGTATGACAAGAAGAGGTATGCCATAGAGCTTTACGGAAATACCCAGGGCCTCAATCACCTCATAAAAAGACGCCTCACCAATCTCTACAAGAAACGTCTCGAGCCATCCGCCGTCATCACGGCCGACCTGGCAAGACAACTCATGGACATATCGAAAGAAACGTCACGCCAGATCGGCCTCGTCATCAATCGCCGGGGGCTTGTTGAATACGTCATCGTCGGCGACAACCGCCACATCGAGATCCCGCCCCTATCGACGGAACGCACCGGAAGGGCGCGATTCAGAGGGGTGAGGTTCATCCACACCCACCTCCGGGGCGAGCTTCTCTCCCGGGAGGACCTGACGGACCTCGCCCTCCTGCAGCTCGACCTCGTGGCCTGCATCACGGAGATGCGGGGGGAGAGAGGCGAGGCCATCCATGTGGGATATCTCATACCGGAGAACAAGGAAGGCAGGGCCTGGGATTTCATGGAACCCGGCCCGGTGTCGGAGATGGGCCTTGACTTCACGGAGTTCATTACCGAGCTGGAGAATGAATTCGTCAGGGAACGGGGCAGGTTTTACGTGACAAAGGACAAGCACGACCGCTGCATCATCGTCAGCGTCGTCATGCCCGGCAGGGAAAAGAACGTCGATGACTACGTCGCCGAGATGAAGGATCTCTGCTACTCGGCGGGGATCACAGCGCTCGAAGCCGTGATGCAAAGGCCCAAGAAGCTCCATCCCCGTTATCTTATCGGAAGAGGCAAGATCGAGGAGATCGTCATGAAATGCCAGCAGCTGGGCGCGGACCTTCTCGTTTTCGACGAAGAACTGACACCGGGCCAGATAAAGAACATATCGGAGATAACGGAACTGAAGGTCATCGACCGCAATCAGCTCATCCTCGACATATTCGCCGGGAGGGCCAACACGACGGAGTCAAAAATACAGGTGGAGCTTGCCCAGCTGCGCTACATCCTCCCCAGGCTCACCGAGAAGAGCACCGCATTCTCGCGCCTTATGGGAGGCATCGGAGGCCGGGGGCCCGGCGAGCAAAAGCTGGAGGTGGACCGCCGCAGGACCAGGGACCGGATAGCCTTCCTCGAACGCAGGCTCACGGAGATACGGAAGGTCCGCGACAAGAAGAGGGAACGCAGGCGCGCGTCATCCATCCCCATCGTCTCCATCGTGGGATATACCAATTCCGGCAAGTCGACGCTCCTCAACCTCCTTACAAAAAGCAAGGTGGAGGTCGAGGACAAGCCCTTCTCCACGCTCAACCCGACGACACGGATGATAAAATACCCGGAGCGCAAAAGGATAATCCTCACCGACACCGTCGGCTTCATAACCCGCCTGCCCGAGGTGCTCCTGCGCGCCTTTATGGCAACCCTCGAAGAACTGGAAGACGCCCACCTGCTCCTCCATCTTGTCGATGTAAGCGTTCCCGATCTCGAAGACCGCATCTCCTCCGTGGAAAGCGTCATCGACGGCCTTAACCTTTCCGGCAAGAGGCGGCTCATTGTTTTCAACAAGACAGACAGGGCCAATCCCGCCGTTGTCGCCAACGTGGAGAGACGGTACAATGCGGTTTCCATATCGTCCTTGAAAAAAGAGGGCATTGACCGCCTCATCGCGGCCATCGAGACGGCGCTCGGTGACGAGACCCTTGCAGTGAATTGATTTTTTCCCCGATCTCATTTACATTAGATACATCTCAAGGGTTCGACCGTTCAAGGGTTCAACGGGCCGTTGGCAACATCTTTTTTCGTCATTCCGGACTCGATCCGGAATCCAGCGGCTTTTCCGACACCGCGTTCTCTTTGGATGTCGCTCAGGCGAGTGAAGACACCGTCCTTCGCTGGAACGACTGAACGGGAACCGCCAAGGGTTACGAAGCCTGTCAAAAGACTGTCAGGCGTTTCAGAGACCCCTTATGGGCGGACAATATCAGGAAACCATATCCGGGAGGATCTGATGGAAGGACAGAACGGCACGACCAACAATACGGTTCAGGGGCGTTACCATGTACTCGGCGAGTACGCCGCCCAGGCATCGATGGACTCCATAGAAGGCTTCATCGAATTCGCCTCTACCCACGCCCGGCAGCGCGGGTTCACCGACGACCGCATAGAAGAGGTGCGCCGTGTCCTTACGGAGACCCTGACCAACATCGTCACTTTCACTTTCGACAACGCTCCGGGAGAGATAAAGCTCTCCTGCAACCTCGACAAGTTCGGAAAGTACGTTCTTGCCCTCGTCGATTCCGGCAAACCCTTCAACATGCTCCTCGAAGACGACCCGTTCATCGGCTCCCTCGGCCCCACCCCCGACGCACCGCGCCCCACGACAAAGATCATGAAGCGCTTTTCCAGCAACATAGAATACAAGCGCCTCGAAAACAGGAACCACCTCATCATCACGCTGGCAAGGGACATGAAGAAGGGGAAGGAGTAAGGACAGCAGCGCACGACCCCCTCACGTCCGTTCGTCGTTGAAGCTGCTCACTGGAACACTCAGAGAAAGAAAAGAGGAAAAGGCCGCCGATGCATTGCGCATCGGGGACACCGTCCGGAGACCATGCGAAGAGGTGATCGCTCCGGCCAGGGCCTGAAAGGAAACAACACTCTATGAGAAATCCCGTTCTTCGCCGGCCTTTTCGATGCAGCCGGCCATCCCCCGGGCGTAGAGCCTGCCGACGGTTTCAAAAAGGATGTATTTGGTGGTCAGGATCGGGATGTGCAGTTCTTCCGCAAGCTTGATGGTTTCCGGGAAAGGCTGTTTCCCGCGGACTATGACGACCGCTGCGGCATCGAGGACCTCAGCCGTGCGGACGACTTGATGATTCGCCAGCCCCGTCAGCAAGAGACTTCCCGTTTTGCAGTAGACGAGAAGATCACTCATCAGATCGGCGCAGGCACCCTTTTCGACCTCCATATCGAGCTGCTCATGACCAACGACAACCTCCGCATCCAGTATCTCCTTAACTTCGCGCAGCTTCATCTCGCATTCACTCCATGGAAACATTATGTATCGTATAGAAATATCGTATGTTAATAGCGATAGCAGTTCAACCCTTCTCTTTCCTTAAAGACCGTTGCGGGTTGCGGGTTGCCAAAGAGAGACGGTGAAAGGGGGCGGATTGTCAACGCAATTGTTGACCCGGCAGCGTATTTTTTTTGACCTTTGACCTTTGACCTTTGACCTTTGACCTGGGACCTGGGACCTGTGACTTGTGACTTGTGACAGCCTGTGACCTGTGACTTGAGACAGGCTTTTCTCCAGAAAAGCCGTTGGGTCTTCTCGCCATGGATAAACCTGTCCGCTCGTGGTATATTTGGTTTCTCATGCCGGCCGAATCGTTTTACAGGAATCAGGGGAAAGGTCTTCTCATTGGATTGGCGGGGGGAGTTTTCGGGGGGCTTATCGGGCTCGGGGGCGGTATCATCATGATCCCCCTTATGGCCATGCTTGCAGGGCTCACCCAGCATCAGGCCCACGGCACGAGCCTTCTTGCCATTGTCTTCACAGGCCTTATCGGTGCCGTCACCTACGCCTTTCACGGGTTCGTGGATTGGCAGGCGGCACTCGTCCTCGCCGCCTGCGCCATTGCCACGGCCCGCTTCGGAGCCCTCTACGCCCATTCTCTCCCAGAAAAGAAACTAAAGAAGGCCTTCGGCTGGTTCCTCGTTGTCATATCCCTTTTCCTTGTTTTCAAAGGTCTCGTCCTCAAGCCATCCTATGCTGTCGGACCGTTTCTGCACTACGCCACCCTCATCGGCACAGGTGCCTTCACGGGGTTCCTCTCGGGGATGATGGGCGTCGGGGGAGGCGGCATCATGGTGCCCTTTCTCGTCATCTTCATAGGCATGCCGCAGCATCTCGCCCAGGGGACGTCGCTCCTTGCCATGGTGCCGGGGAGCGCCATGGGAGCCTTCACGCACTACAGGCTCGGAAATATCGCGAAACACATTGGCCTCGGGCTCGTCCTCGGTGCCGCCATCGGTGGTTACATCGGCGCAAGCTTCGCCCACCTCGTACCCGAATTCCACCTGAAGGTCATCTTCGCCCTCGTCGGCCTCTGGATGGGAATCAGGTACGTAAAGACCGTTTGAGTCGCTTGAGCCTTAAAAACCTTCCTTAGAAAAAGTTTCCTTCCCTCTCAGCAGACTGTTGACAAAGGCCTCTTTGTCGTCATCCCGGACCTGATCCGGGATCCAGATGTTTTTCTAACCCACCGTTTTCCCTGGATATCGCTTTCTCGAGTGAAGACACGGGCCTAAAGCCAGAATGACGCGAGAACATAAAGCGGGTTCAGAAACGACTTTGTCAACAGCCTGTCAAGCCATTCAAGCGATTCAAGCCGTCTCTTCAGTCTGTCAGTTTGTTTTCCAGGATCTGGTCGGTGGTGAAGTTTTCAAGGCCCATGTAGTAGGCAGCGCTCTGGGCTATGGCGTCGGACGGGACGAGGCCCACTATCTCGCTGCCGATGACACTGACGCCATAGCGCTTCGCCTCCATCCTGACGAGTTCCAGGGCACGGTAGAGGGGGGTACGGGTGTAGTCCGTCATGTTCATGGAGACCTGGACTATGCCGCGTTCCCTGAGGTTGATGGCAATGGCGCGGCAGCAGCGCAGACCTCCGGTCTGGCCGCGAACAGCCCGGGCGATGGCAGTGGCCACGGCCATGCTGTCGGTATCGAGGTTGACATTGAAAGCCACGAGAGGCCGTCTGGCTCCCACGGCGACAACTCCGGCGCTGGGATGCACCGCGTCGCCGAAATCGGGTTTCCATTGGGGGTCCTTGATCTTTTCCTTCATCCCCTCGAATTCGCCCTTGCGGATCTCGGGGAGAGCTTTTCTGTCGGGGCGGGACGCCGATTCCTCGTAGAGGAAGACGGGTACGCGAAAACTGCGCCAGATCTCTTTCGCGACATCAAGGGAGACAGCGACGGCCTCTTCCATGGAAGTATCTCCAATGGGTATGAAGGGTATGACGTCCACTGCGCCCATCCGGGGGTGTTCTCCCCGATGTTTGCGCAGATCGATGGTCCTCACCGCGACGGCGACGGCAGCCAGAACGGCCTTTTTTATAGAGGCGGGCTCTCCGGCGGCGGTAATGACCAGACGGTTATGATCCTTGTCCGTGTGGTGATCGAGAAGCTTGACGCCCTTGACGCCGCTGAAACAGTCGAGGATCTTCCGGATCTTTGACTGGCTGCGCCCTTCGCTGAAATTGGGAACGGTCTCGATGATCTTCTTCATAATGTCCTATCATTGTAACTCCTCACGGGAACAGAGTAAAGAGGCAAGAAGAGGGCTGACACTGGGAATTCGACGAATCTTTTCAAGGTTCCGGTCCGGCTATTTCAGGGAGTGCAGCAGTTTTTCCAGGAGTTCGTCTTTGCTGAGGCCCGCCGCGGGGTCGGACAGGCGGGGCTCATCCTCCGGAGAGACCGGCGTGCGGTGAGCCTCGTCGAGGCATGCCCTCACGTTGGGCGCCTCGATGAAACGGGAGAGCCTGTTGAAGGTGTGTATGCCGTTATTGCGCCCCTCGTGGTGGGCAAGGACGTAAAGCCGCTCCCTGGCCCTTGTCACCGCAACGTAGAGGAGCCGCCGCTCCTCTTCGACACCTTCATCGTCACGGGTCGTGTAGCTCGAAGGAAGGACGCCGTCCACGGCGCCGATGAGGAAGACGTTGCGCCACTCCAGTCCCTTTGCGGAATGGATGGTGGATAGTATGAGAGGTCTCTCCCATATGGTGTCATGAAAGTCTTTGACCCCCCGTTCCGGCGGTTCGATGGCAAGGTCGACGAGAAAGTCGCGCACCGAGCCATACCGGCCCGATATCTGTGCCAGTGCGTCGAGATCGTTCTTCCTGAGGTTCCAGTCGAGGTCGAACTTCTCTCTCATGATGGGGTCGTAATAGTCGATCACCCTCCGGCATATTTCCTCGGGCGCCGCCTCGGCAGAGGCAAAAAGGCGTGCCAGACGGGCAAGTCCATGGGCAGGTTTTCCGGCCGATCCCGCGTACCTGTCGACGACGTTGCGGACAATGGACTCGAGGGTCTCGCTGGAGGCCATCTCCTCCAGCATCCTCTCCGCCGTCTTCGGGCCTATTCCCGGTATGAGCAGAAGGACGCGGCTCCAGGCGAGTTCGTCCCTGGGGTTCACGAAAATCTTGAGGTGCGCCATGAGGTCCTTCACGTGTGCCGTCTCGTAGAACTTGAGGCCCCCATAGACGGCAAAGGGTATGTTTCGCCTGCCAAGCTCCGCCTGCAGCGGGATCGTGATGTAGGAAGACCGGAAAAGGACACACTGGTGAGACAGTTCCATCCCTTGATCGTAGAACTCCTTGATCCTGTCGACCACCCAGGCCGCTTCCTCATGGGCGTCCCGGGAATAGATGAGACAGGGTTTCTCTCCATATTCCTTATTCACGGCCCTTAAGCATTTCTGGTACTTGTTCGCCATGTTGTCGAGAACGGCATTGCCAACGTCAAGGATCGCCTGGGTGCTCCGGTAGTTGTCCTCGAGCTTGATGATCCTGCAGCCGTCAAAGCGCTCGGGAAACCGCATGATGTTCTCGTGGGAGCTTCCCCTGAATGAGTAGATGGACTGGGCATCGTCGCCGACGACAAGGATATTGCGGTGCCCCTCGGCGAGATGGTACGCGATGTCTGACTGCATGGCGTTGGTGTCCTGGAACTCGTCGATCATGACGTGACGGTACCGGGCCGCGATGCGCGAACGTATCTCCTCGTTTTCGAGGAGGAGCTTGAAGTAGAGGAGAAGGTCGTCGTAGTCGAGGCACCGCGAAGACACCTTGTATTCCGTATATTTGCGCCGCAGCTCGCCTATTTCATCGGCGAACTGCAGGAACTCCGGATAGTGCCTTTCCAGGACCCCTGTCAGCGACAGTTCCTTGTTTACGGACATGCTGAGGATCTTCCTGAGCATGTCCTTCCGGGGACGTCTTTTCTGCCTTTCATAGAAACCGAGGCTGACGGCGCACCGGTGAACGGCCTCTTCCGCGTCGGATTCGTCATAGATCGTGAATGTATCGGGAAGTCCGAAAAAGCCGCTGTGCCTGCGAAGCATTTTGTTGGCAAAGGAGTGGAACGTGCCCCCTTCGACCCCCTCACAGCGGGGATCGTGCCGCGCGGCCCGCGATATCATCTCTTTCGCGCTTCGCCTCGTGAAGGTCAAAAGCAGGATGGATGCCGGGTCGTTGCCTGCCTCGACGAGATACCGTACCCTGTATTCGATGACCCGCGTCTTCCCGCTGCCCGCGCCGGCAATGACGAGCACGGGCCCGTCGACGGCGGTCACCGCTTCATACTGTCTTTCGTTGAGTTCTTCTCTGAAATTGCCCTCAGCCATGTGCGGGGATATTATACCAAAAAACGGGGTTCAAGAGTTCAAGAGTTCCAGGGTTCCAGTGTTCATGGGAATACTTCAAGGGTTGAAGGAGCTGTGCTGTCCGGGCGTACCCGGTTTTTCAGTCTTCAGCGAAGAGCCCCTTGTCGACCTGGCGTTCCCGCCCGGCCACGTATTCACCAATCCTCTTCACGGCATCGTCGGGCAGGGAGGAAAACTCGACCCCGATCCGGGTCAGGTCCATGAGATGGACGACGCTCCTCACCGTGGCCCGCGCGCGCACCTCTCCGAATGCAGGCACCGTGATGGCAAGCTCGACGGCATCGCCCGATTTGAAACGGCTCACCTCTTCCGTCATCATGAAGGATATGCCGCCGGTGCTTATGTCAACCAGTTCCACGTGGACGGCATCGCCGTTTGAGGCGACGATCCGCGCCGACACCGGTTGTGCTGCCGACGGCCGCACCCTTAAGTGCCTGCGTCTTTCCCGTTTTGTTACCCTGTCGGGGTACTGGATGCTCAGATGCATACGGCGGTGTTCGGCGAACTCTATGGAAAGGACCTTCGTTCCGAAGGTATAGAACGAACTGTCACCGGCGCAGGTTACACTGGCACGTCCCGTTTCCGGGTATTCTCCCGGCGCCAGCGCCGCCTCGATCAGAAGACCCTTTTTCTCGCCTTCCCTCAGGACGAGCCGGCAATCGTCGAGCACGATGGTCTCGTCGATGACAACCTTCACAGGCATGTTTTGCCCCATTATCTCCCGGATATATCTGTCTACCTGGTTTTTTTCGCGGAGGACGATGAGACTATTTTTGTCATTCGCTCTCATGCTGTCACGTGGTCCCTATCCTTATCCTGTAAATTCTCTTTTAAACTGTACCCGTTTACAAGAGGAAAGTGCAATTGACATTTTTCCTTCCTTCCTCTACGATATGGGCAAAAGAGGCACTTATGACCAGAAAGTATCTTTTTTTCCTCCTTCTCCTCGCGCTCGCGGCATCACTGCCCTGCGGTGCCGCCGGCGAGGAGTACGGCAAGGATGTGAACGTCAGTCTTTGCTTCACGCCCGGAGGTTCCTGCACCGACAGGATCATACGGGAGATCTCCTCGGCACGGTCCGAGATCCTCATCCAGGCATACTCCTTCACCTCCGCCCCCATCGCAAAGGCCCTCATCGAAGCCCACAAGCGCGGCGTCAAGGTCGCCGCCATCCTCGACAAGAGCCAGCGCACGGCGAAATACACCTCCGCCACATTCCTGGCGAACATGAGAATACCCACATACATCGACGCCAAACACGCCATAGCCCACAACAAGATCATTATAATAGACGGGGCCGTAACGATAACGGGCTCCTTCAATTTCACGAAGGCCGCCCAGGAGAAGAACGCCGAGAACCTCCTCATCATCAGGTCCCGGGAGATCGCCAAAGCCTACCGCGACAACTTTCAAGGCCACCTGAGCCACTCCGAGCGCTACGAACCAAAATACTAGTCCGCACGTCACACACCCCAAACCCCACAAGTCCGCAAGTCCTATATGTCCAACAGGTCCTATTTTCCTTTTTTCCGGATTTACTGTATAATACTAAGCTTTTGCAGCCGCATCCAACGGAGGACACAGTGATAACTGCATTGATTGACAACAAGGTATGTTCCGCAAGGGAAGGCAGCACCATCATCGACGCGGCCCGGGAGAACGGGATAGATATACCCAGTCTCGGGTATGATCCCCGCGTAAGCCCCCCGACCACCATCGAGATATCCATGGTAGAGATAGCGGAGAACGGAAGACCCCGCACCGTCTCGGCGACCTCCACCATCGTAGAGGACGGGATGGTCATCACCACCCGGTCGCCCGCCCTCGAAAGCTTCAGGAAGATATACCTTCAGGCGCTTCTGAGAAACCATTACGGGGATTGCGTCGCTCCCTGCGTCGCGCGATGCCCCGCGCATATCGATATCCAGAAATACCTTTACCACGTGGCCAACGGAAACTTTGCCGAGGCCCTTGCCGTGATCCGGGAGAGCAACCCCTTTCCCTCGGTGTGCGGCAGGGTCTGTCCGCACCCCTGTGAGGCGCAGTGCCGCAGGAACGCCGTGGATTCGCCCGTCAATATCAACGGGGTGAAGCGCTTCGTCGGCGACTTCGACAGCTACCAGACCGTGGAGTTCACACCCTCCGTGGCCCCGGACACGGGGCGCAACATCGCCGTCATCGGTGCGGGCCCGGCGGGGCTCACCTGCGCGTACTTCCTGCGCTGCCTCGGACACAGGGTCACCATCTTCGAAAAACAGGAGGCCGCGGGGGGCATGCTCCGCTGGGGCATCCCCTACTACCGTCTCCCGGACAGCATCCTCGACCGGGAGGTCAGGGCCGTCCTGAGTCTCGACATCGACGTACGGTACAACAAGGAACTGGGAAAGGATTTCACCCTCCTGTCCCTGAAACGGGACGGGTACGAGGCGATATTCCTCGGGATCGGCGCGCAGAAGACCTCCCGCATGGCGATCCCCGGCGAGGACCTTCCCGGGGTCATGACGGGTCTTAACCTCCTCGCCCGCCTGGCGAGAAACGAAACGCCCGATCTCGGTGACACCGTCATCGTCTTCGGAGGGGGGAACACGGCCATGGACGCCGCCCGCAGCGCCATCCGCCTGGGATCGAAGAAGGTGGTCGTCGCCTATCGCAGGACCAGGAACGAGATGCCCGCCGAGGATGCGGAAATAGAGGAGGCCCTCGAAGAAGGTGTGGAAATGATGTTCCTCACCGCCCCCCTTTCCATCAACCGTGAAAACGGTTCCCTGTCCTTAAGATGCATGAAGATGGCGCTCGGCCAGCCCGACGGGAGCGGCAGGCGCCGGCCCGTGCCCGTGGAAGGCTCAGAGTTCGACCTTGCCTGTTCCACCGTCGTCAGCGCCATCGGACAGATCGTGGACAACGAGTGTATCGCCCGCGACGATCTTACAACGAAACACGGTACCGTCGTTACGAACCCCGGCACAACGGAGACATCCGTCCCCGGCGTCTTTTCCGGGGGAGACTGCGTGAGCGGTCCCGACATCGCCATCAACGCCATCGGCGCGGGCAAGCGGGCGGCTCTGCAGATAGACGAATACCTCCGCACCGGGAAATGCACCCCCGTATCAGAGCCTTACAACTGTTCAAAAGGTCACTGGCAAACAATACCGCAGGATGAGTACAGACGGGTGATCCCGCTCGAAAGGCTGGATCTGCCCGGCCTCTCGGCGGAGCTCAGGAAAACGAACTTTCACGAGTCGACGCACACGTGGAACAGCGAGAGCGCGATGCAGGAAGCCTCGCGGTGCCTCGCCTGCGGGTGCACGGAGCGGTACGCCTGCGTCCTCAGAAACCACGCCAGCGAATACGGCGTCGAGTTCGATCAGCCGACACCGGCGCGTCCCCTCCCCGTCGACGACAACCATCCCTTCATCGTCCGCGATCCCGGGAAATGCATCCTATGCGGCCTGTGCCTCAAGGTATGCCGTGAAATGGAGGGCTCGTCGGCCCTGTCCTTCTACGAGACGGACAACGTCCTCACGATAGGGCCCAACGACCACCGGCCTCTCGATATGACCGTCTGCGTCGCCTGCGGCCACTGCGCCACGGTATGTCCCACGGGCGCCCTGTCCTTCAAGCCCGTCATCGCCCCGATCTACCGCGCCCTTCACGACCCGAACCTCACCGTCGTGGCGCAGATAGCGCCGGCGGTACGTGCGGCGTTCGGGCAGCACTACGGCATTGACCCGGCTTCGGCCATGTCCGTTCTTTCGGCAGGGCTCAAGGAGGTCGGGTTCGATTTCGTTTTCGATACGTGCTGGGCCGCTGACCTCACCATCATGGAAGAGGGCACGGAATTCTTAACCCGCGTGGCCGAGGGTGGTGTCCTTCCCCAGATAACATCCTGCTGCCCCGCCTGGGTGAATTACTGCGAGAAAATGGCCCCCGACATCCTCCCCCATCTTTCGTCCTGCCGGTCTCCCCAGCAGATGTTCGGCTCCGTCATGAAACACTATTTTGCGCGGGAGCTCAAGGTTCAGCCCCAGAGCCTTTTCTTCGTTTCCGTCATGCCCTGCAACGCGAAGAAATACGAGGCGCGGCGGCCGGAATTCAACCGGGAGGGCTTGGCCGACGTGGACGCGGTGCTCACCACGACGGAGGTCATCAGGCTCTTCGAGGAGCGGGGAATGGACCCGAGGACCTTCAACCCCGTACCCGTCGACGCCTTCTTCGGCAAGGCGAGCGGCGCGGGCATCATCTTCGGCGCCTCCGGCGGCGTCGCCGAGGCGGCCCTGCGCCTCGCGGCCGAACGCGTCATCGGAAAACGTATGGAAAGCTTCACCTACGAGGAGGTGCGGGGATTGAAGGGGGTCAAGAAGACCACAATCGGCCTCGGGGAGACAAAGGTTCGCCTCGCTGTGGTGAGCGGCCTCACGAACGCACAGGACCTCATCGACCACATACGCTCCGGGGACGCCCCCTATGACCTCATCGAGGTCATGGCCTGCCCCGGCGGCTGCATCAACGGCTCGGGAAACCCGGCGCCGAAACTCACGAGCGACCCCGGGGACAGGCTCGAGGTACTCTATCGCCTCGACGAGGCGGCATCCATAAAGAAGAGCCAGGACAACCCCACGATCCAGGCCATCTATACGAACTGGCTTGGCGAACCCGACGGGACCCTGTCCCACCACAACCTCCACACCACCTATCGCCGCCGTTCCATGCGCGTCCAGGAATCCGTCGAGGAGCTTCTCCGGGACAATGCCCCCATCGACGTGGGCGTCTGCCTCGGCACGAGCTGCTACCTGAAAGGTTCCTTTCACCTCCTCGAAGGGCTCTCGGCGGAACTGCGCAAGCGGGGACTCCTGGAACGCTTCAGGATAAAGGCGCGTTTCTGCACCGACCAGTGCTCCGGCGGCCCCAACGTCGTGGTAGGGACGAACGTGATCAACCGCGTCGACCCCAATGATCCGGTCGCCTTCATCGATGCCCACCTCGTTCCCGCCCTCGACGCGGCGGGCGGCAAAGGGACGGTGACTTAAAGGCCACATCCTGCGGCGCCGCGGCGGCCGTCAGGGCCGGGATGTTAACGTAACGCCCGGATAATCCGACAATTGTTTAAGAGGGGCGCCCGAATGCGTAAAGCCCGTGGGTAAACCAAACGAGGTGGTACAGTCGTCCGGTACGCCTAATGGCATTACTCCCTGCCTTCCGTGCCTCATGGGGAGGCCTCCCTGCGAACCTGTCTTGGACATATTTCGATGTTGCGTGTAACATAGCCATAGACAGAATGAAGAACGTCGTCGGACATGGTGACGGATGATTAAGAACATAGGCCTGAAATACAGAATGATACTCGGCGGCGTGGCGGCCGTCCTCATCCCTTTCCTGATAGCAGGGATAATCATCTACGTTCTCCTCTCCGGCTCCCTCATGGAAATGACACGGGAGAAATCGGTCCGTATGGCGATGGATATGGCCGCTCTGATCGATGCAAACCTGATGCAGGAGATCAAGCTGGTCTCATCCATTGCAGCAGACCCGACGGTGGTTGGGGCCTCCCGAAGCGGGGATTACCGTGACGTTCAAACAAAACTCAACGCCATACACAAACGAATCGGCAAACCTTTCTTCACCCTGTTCGTGCTCGACAGGAAGGGCATCGTCAGGGCTGACGCACTATTTCCGAGGCAAGTCACGGTGGATCTCTCGGACCGCGAGTATTTCCTGCGCGCAAGGGAAGGCAGAACGAGCGTTACCGGCCCTCTTCCTGCCAGGGGGCCTTCAACCCCGGGAGACCCCGTCATCATCGTGGCCGCCCCGATCCGGGAGAACAACGAGTTCTACGGGGTTGTCTGTATACCCTTCGACGCGAATTTTCTCGCGGCCATCGTATCGCACGTAAGGACCGGCCAGACGGGGTACGCCTACCTGGTGAACTCGGAAGGACTCGTACTGGCCCACCCGAAAAAGGAATACATTCTTCGCGAACGTCTTCAGGACCATCCCGGCACCGAAGGGATCTATAAGCTCGTACAGGCCGGGAAGGCGGGAACGGCCTCCTATTATTCCGGCGGGGCGCGGAAGATCGCCGGGATGACCACCATGAGTCTCACGGGCTGGACAGTCGTCTTTGCCCAGAACTGGGACGAGGTGATGGCCCCCGTCAACAGGATCCTGTCGATCATGCTCATCAGCGGGATACTCTTCCTTATCATAACGATCACAACCATAGTCATCGTTTCGAGCAAGCTCAGCTCTCCCGTACAGAGGCTTCTTGAAAGGATGAAGAAGATGACGGAACACTCCACGGAGATCATCCTCCAGATAGGTCCCGACAGGAAGATCGCCTTTGCGAACCCGGCGTTCGAAAGGATAACGGGGACAAGACCGGAAGAGGTGATCGGCACCGAACCGGACTTCGCCAACCCCCACAGTATACCGCCGGACGTCATATGGGGCGACCTGGATGCCGGGACCCCCTGGTCGGGGAGGGTGTCCCTGAGGAGAAGCGACGGGACTCCCGTCACCCTCGATGTAATGGTCATGCCCCTCAGGAACATGAGCGGAGCCGTGGAGGGCTACCTCGAAATAGGCCGGGACGTGACAAGGGAACTGATGTACGAGAACAGGATGCAGCAGTCGCAACAGCTCCAGGCCATCGGCACCCTGGCGGGCGGGATAGCCCACGACTTCAACAATATCCTCAGCGGTATCCTCGGCTACGCGGAATTGGCCCTGATGACCGGAAAACATGACGGGGAACTGGAGAGGTTCCTGCGGGAGATAATAAGGGCCGCCCAAAGAGCGGGCGATCTTGTCGGGCAGATACTGACCTTCAGCAGGCAGACAGAGGTTGAACTGAAACCCCTGAAACCCCAGCCTATCCTGAAAGAAGCCTTGAGGCTCCTGCGCGCGTCCACCCCGCAATCCATCGACATCCGGCTAAAGATTAACAGTCATTCGGCTATCCTGGCGGAACCAACCCGGATCCACCAGATCGTGATGAATCTTTTTACAAACGCGATGCACGCCATCGGAGACAACCCCGGAACCATCACCATGGAGCTCGAGGATTTCGTTGTCGATGAAGAATTTACAGAGACCCATCCCGATATACGCCAGGGAAAACACATCGTACTGCGCGTGTCCGACACGGGAAGAGGTATGGAACCGCAAATCATGGAGCATATATTCGAACCCTTCTTCACCACAAAATCGCAGGGGAACGGCACCGGCCTCGGGCTTTCCGTCGTGCATGGCATTGTGAAAAAACTGGACGGGATCATAACGGTCTACAGCGAGGTCGGCAAGGGCACCATCTTTAACATCTTTATCCCCTGCACGGAAACAGACGGACCCGACCAGCGTCGGGACAATTCCCCGATCAAGGGGGGATCGGACAGGGTCGTCCTCGTAGATGACGAAAAGGCCATAATCACAACAATGAAGTCCATACTGACAAAACTCGGCTACGAGGTGACCGCCTTTACCAATGGCCTCGAGGCCCTGGAAGCAATAAAAGGGAATCCCCACGGTTTCGATATTGTGATAACAGACCAATCGATGCCGCAGATCACGGGCCTGGCAATGGCGAGAAACCTCAGGGAAGCAGGAATTGACATCCCCGTGATACTCACATCGGGCTATCTCAGCCATGCCATGGCAGACGCGGCCCGCGACGCCGGCATATCGGAAGTCATCAGAAAACCGATAAGCGCTTACCTGCTCACCGAGACGGTAAGCAGGGTCCTTGGTGACTTCCGGGCGGTACATGGGGCCTCGGAACAGACCTCTCGGAGGGTCGACGGCGAAACCGCACCTCACGAAGACGAATGAATGCCGAGGAAATGTCGTCCTTACTTTACGAAGCCTGCCCACATCGCGGCATCATCATTTGCGGAAATTAGTATTGACAGTCCGACGTGCGTGATGCTACCTTTTAAACATTAGTAACACGACAGCCGTCAGCAGATCATCCGTGTCTGGAGATCATACCGGAGATGGAGGCAAAAAACACCCGTTGACACTCAGCGCAAGAGAATATGACGGTGGCATCGCCCGCTCCCCATCCTTTCCTGAGGATGAGGCGGCAATAATCATTGAGGGACCATGTGATAAACAGCACAGGAAGAATTGCGATCTGTATTTTTCTGTTCATTTTCGTTGCGACCGCATCCGCATGGGCCCAGCAGGCTCCGGGACAAGACAAGAACACAGACAAAAAGGATGAGAAGAAACTCGTCCTCGACAAGATCACCGTCACGGAGACGCGTTACGACAACCCCGTCACCCCCGTCGATACCCGCTACGGCACGCAGTACAACGTCGTGACGGAAGAGCAGATCCGGGAACAGAATTCCTACGACTTCCAGTCGACCCTGCGTGACGTGCCGGGCGTCATGTACCAGAGCAAGAACCTTATGGGGAGCCAGACCAGCCACAGCCTCTACATACACGGCCGGGGGTCGAGCCACCCCGGTTCGGACATCGTCGTTCAGTTCGATGGCGCTCCCCGCTACGGAGGGCTCTTCGGACAGGTGCTGGGCGACGGCATCGCCGTTCCCACGATCGGAAGCATAGAGATCTACAAGAGCCCTCAGCCCTCGCAGTTCGGCAGCGGTTACGCGGCGGTCAACATCCTGCCGAAGTACATGAAGAAGGAGGGGCATGAAGGAATCCTCAGTTTCAACGGGGGCAGCTACGGCTCCTTCGACGAGAACGTCTCCGCCGGTCTCAAGAAGGGACCCTTCGACATCTACGCGTCCCAGAGCTATGCGAGCACCGACGGCGACCGGGCAAATTCCGCCTCCCATCAGCAGAGTCTCTACGCCAACACCGGTTTCCAGGTCACAAGAGAGTGGAGAGTCAGGTTCCTCATAAACCAGGTGAACGGCATGACGGAAGCCCCGATGCCGGACAGGATACCCGATGCGGTCAACGGGGTAAGCTGGCCCGGAGCCGAGCGGTACAAGACGGACACCCTTTTCGCGACACTGACGGTGAGCCACGAGTACGAGCGGGCAAGCGGCCATCTCAAGGGGTACTGGAACGACACCACCTTCGACCTGCTCCAGGAACTGACGAACGGCAACCAGTACGCCAACGGCACCGGCGGTCTCTGGTCCCGGCAGAAGGTCATACTCTACGGTGTCCGGGCGAAGGAAAAGCTTCTCCTGTGGCCCGGAAGCGAGATCCTTCTCGGGGCCGACCTCGACATGACGAGGCTCAAGAACACGCAGCAGACATACAGCGGGCTGGCCCCCACCGGGGCGGGCGCTGCAGGCGTTAACGGCGGCAAGGCGAGAAGGGTCTGGGATTTCCCCGACACCCGCCTCCTGTCACCCTATATCGCCGCGAGCCACACCTTCGGCCGACAGGAAGGTTTCCACGTCACCCCGTCCGCGGGACTCAGGTATTACAACCACGACGAGTTCGAGAGCAAAACCGCTCCCCAGGCGGGCCTCACGGTGGGATACGCCAATACCGACCTGAAGGTCAATTATGCCCGGGGCGTCAACTATCCTTCTCCCGTCGTCCTCATGAACTTCGTGCGCACCGACGCACCCGTCGCCAATGCCCGGCAGTACTGGAAGAACATCAAGCCCGAGGTGGTCGACCACTACGAGGCAAGCCTTACCCACTCATGGCCGAAGTTGGCCACGCTGGGCGCGACGGTCTTCCGCGACAAGGGAAGCGACCGTTTCCTGGCGTACATGGGTGGAACCATCCCAACCCAGTTCAATGACCACATCGGTCACTACGAGATCGATGGACTGGAACTCAGCGGCACGGTGACCCCCGTGAAGGGCCTCGAGTTCTTCTGTGCCGCCACCTGGCTCACGACGGAGGCCAAAGGGGCCAACGGCGTTGAAAGCGATCACATACCCTACACGCCGGGCTTTCAGTTCCAGGCCGGGGCTAAGTGGAGATTCCTCGACAACTTCCAGGTCTTCGCCGATATGCAGCACCTTCGCAACCTCTACCAGGGAACGTTCATGCGAAGCAACACCCTCAACACCACGGCACTCACGGCGAAAGATAAACTGAAGGACATCACCCTCGTCAACGCCCGGATAAGCTACCGCTTCGACCACGTCCCGCTCGGGCTCAAGGATTCAGATGTCTTCTTCGCTGTCAACAACATCCTCAACAGTGATTATGAATACGCCAAAGGCTACCCCATGCCGGGGACAACCTTTTTCGGCGGGTTCACTTTGAAGTTCAACTAGGCACGCGCGCTGCACAGGCGCGAGAAAGGCTTACGGAATGCGTGTTGTTCGACAACCGGTTTTCAGGAAACGCTGCACGATGGCACGGGACGCCCTGCTTCTTACGATCGCGGCCATGGTCCTCGCGTGTCTTCTCTCCGGGTGCTCCGGCAAACCACAGGAAGCCGGTCAACCAGAGGGGCGCACCATAGTGGTGTCGGACACGATCCTGTCGGAAATCATCACGTCGCTCCTCCCGCCCGGCCGCTATCGCGTCGAAGCCATACTGCCCCCGGGACAGTGTCCCGGCCATTATGACGTGAAACTGACGGACATCGAAAAGATGAAGAAGGCGATCCTCATTGTCTCTTTCCGGGGCATGTCCTTCATGGGCAAGGCCGGGCCGGATGATGGAAGGCGGCTCGTTGTCGATCCGGAAGGCCGCAACTGGATGGCCCCCGGCTCCTATGTGCAGGGTCTTGAGATCCTCGCCGCGAGGCTTTCGGAGCGTTTTCCTGAGGACAGAGCCGAGATAGCCCGCCGGAAAGAACAGGCCATCCGCCTGGCGAAGCACGGAGCGGAGACGCTCGTTCGGAAGGTCACGGGCGCCGGGCTCCTCGGCAAACCCGTCATCGCCTCCTCCATGCAGAAGGAGCCCCTGCAATGGATGGGTTTCCAGGTCGTCGCGGAATACGGCATGCAGGAGTCGATGTCGGCACGAGACGTCGTGCGCCTGGTTGAGATCGGCAGGCAGCGCGGGGTGATCCTGATCGTCGACAACCTCCAATCCGGGCCCGACGCCGGCAAGGGGATCGCCGAGACGCTCCGGGCCCCGCATGTCGTGCTGACGAACTTTCCCTCGGAGAGAGGGTATCTCGCCACATTACAGGAGAATGTTGACGCCCTTCTGTCGGCTGTGCGAAAATGAGGCACGGCCACCCGAAGCGAACTCACCATGAATGAGCAATTGATAACCCTTGACGGGGTGACAGTCCGCAGAACGAGAACGCTGCTTCTTGACGGCATCAGCCTTGCCGTGGCGCGGGGCGAGCTTGTCGGGATCATCGGCCCCAACGGCGCCGGAAAGACAACGCTCCTCAATGTCATCGCCGGATTCGAGAAGTTTGAAGGAGTCTTAAACCTCTTCGGACGCCGTGAAACCCACAGGCGCTCCCGCGAGACCCGGCTTCGTGTCGGATACGTCCCGCAGTCGTTCCCCGTCGACCCTGCCTTCCCCATCCTCGCCGTGGAGGCCGTCATGACGGGCGCCATCGGACGGGCCGGCCTCTTGTGCTCCCCCGGAAGGCAGCGGAAGGAAGAGGCGATGGCGCTTATGGAAACGATGCGCCTCGCCCATCTGGCCGCAAGGCCCCTCGGCCAGCTTTCCGGCGGCGAGAGGCAGAAGGTGTCCCTGGCGCGCGTCATACTCCAGCGGCCGGACATCCTCCTCATGGACGAACCGACGGCGAACCTGGACATCGCCGTGCAGAAGGAGGTCCTCGACCTCGTGGACGAGATCCACCGGAAGGAGCGGCTGACGGGCCTCTTCGTCACCCATGATTTCACCATGCTACCCTCCGCGATGGAGCGCGCTGTGCTGCTCGATCAGGGGAAGATGCTTTTTGACGGGGACATCGATACCGCGCTCTCGGGAGAGACCTTGACGAGGCTCTTCCGGTACCCTCTGGAGACCTTCCGGCGAAACGGCAGGAGATTCGTTTCCTATGATTGAGAACTTCATCGACGTCTTCACATATCCGCCCATCCAGCGAGCCGCCGTCGCCTGCGTGCTGTGCGGGGCGAGTTGCTCGCTCCTGTCCGTGTTCGTGGTGCTCATGAAGATGCCCCTCATCGGCGTGTCCATGTCGCACGCCGCCTTTGCCGGTGCGGTGCTGGGCATGCTTCTCGGCATCAACCCTTTCCTGGGCGGCTTCGTCATGTGCCTTATCACCGCGGGAGTGCTCGGCCCCCTTTCGGACCGCACGGACCTCGCCCCTGAGAACGTGTTGGGCATCCTTTTTTCCTTTCTCATGGGCATCGCCTTCCTCGGAATGGGTATCCTCACGCGGACAAAGGCAGGCGTCCTCAACCTGATGTGGGGAAGTCTTCTATCGTTGTCCGGTTCTGATGTCACGATACTGGCCGTCGTCACCGGCGTCCTCATCCTCTTCGTGGTGATCTTCTTCAAGGAGATCCGCTCCGTCCTCTTCAACAGGCGGCTCGCCAAAGCAAGCGGGGTACCGGAACGGATGATCTACTACTCACTCCTCTTCCTCACCGGGGCCGTCGTGTCCTCGAACCTCGCGACGGTGGGCGGCCTTCTCATCTTCGCCCTTCTCGTACAGCCCGGTGCCACAGCGCTCCAGCTCACATACAATATGAAACACTTCTTTCTCATCTCCGCGGCCTCAGGGATAGGCGCCTGCGCTTCCGGCCTTGTCATATCCTACATCTTCGATCTGCCTTCCGGCGCGTCTGTTGTCCTCATGGCCACGGCCATCTTCGCGGCGGCATATGCCTTCTCGCCGAAACGCCGCACGGCCAAACTTAAAGAAAGGAACCACACCATATGAAAATGACAGACGACGAAAGATATCGCAAACGCAGGGAATTCTTCAACGAGCATGCCGAAGAATGGCTCGACATGTGGTACAAAGACCGTGTTACCGGGATCTATGACAAGCATGGCAAGGACTTCGAGCGCCTATTTTCGCTCCTGCCGCTGAAAGCGGGAGACCACGTGCTCGACGTCGGGTGCGGAAGCGGAATACTCGTTCCCTTCATCCTCGAGCGCATCACATCGACAGGCGTTCTATATGAACTGGATTTCGCGGAGAAGATGCTGGACGTTAACCGCGGTCTCCATGGGTCGGAGAACATCCGGTTCATCCTCGCGGATGCGGAGGACCCGCCGCTCGATGACAACTCCTGCGATGTCGTCGTCTGCTTCTCCTGCTTCCCCCATTTTCAAGATAAGGAAAAGACCCTGGACGCGCTCTCACGCATCCTGAAACCCCGTGGCATTCTCATTGTGTCCCATTTCGATTCATCGGAGGGGATCAACAAACATCACGGTTCCTGCGATGCCGTCATGCACGACCACCTGCCCGACGAAAAGTCGATGCGCGGCCTTCTCCAGGGAGCCGGCTTCAGTATCACCCGCTTCATGGACGAGCCCGGTTTTTACTTTATTTCTTGTTCCCTGCCGGAGGGTCGATTGCAGGAAGGTTAAGGCGCGCAACCTATGCCCTTCGTCTCTTCCAGCGAGAAGGACCCGCCCTTCTGTCCTTCTCCTACCGTCAGGTCATCGAGCGCAAGGTTCCTGTCAACTGTTTTCTGCGTGAGATGATGAAGCCCTCGGCCCCGCGCCTTCTTCGCACGTCAGAATTTCTACTTGCCGCCTTGAGGGCATTGTTTTCTGCAGTCGTGATACCCCTGCCAGCATATCTTGTGCCCGTCCGGGGTCACATATTTTCCGCTGGTGCTGTCAGACTTTGTGTACTGGGCCATACAGGACTGCTTCGCCGCCTCGCATTTCTGCACACAGGTCGATGCCGGTTTTTCGGCGGCTGTAACTGCGGTCAAAGAGAACATCAACAGGAACATTGCAGAAAACATAAATCTCATTTTTGATCCTCCTTATTCTATGCTCCATCTTTTTGCCATCGTCAAAGGAGCTGTGATATTTCCCCCCTCAACTATTGCGCAAAATATCGCGTATGCGGTGCTGTATGTCAATAAAATTGCATCGGTCTAGAAAACCCGGAAGAACACAGTATGTCCGCTGCCTTCCCTTCATCCGCTGGTCACCGCGGAGCATTTCAACCATCACCGATGCTCCCACGCCCCGGCAAGCTCTGCCCGGAATTTCCCCTCCCGGCCTTGACATGACCCTGTGCGGCAGGTACGCTGTATGGAGCCAGTCACACCCAGAGTCGTCTAAGGACAAGAGCGGTAAAGAAAGTGGTGATGCAGACACGCCGTTTTCGTTCCCACAAAACGATGCTGGACGAGTAAAGTATAGTGATTACGGCCTTCGCTACTCTTTGCTTTCTTCGCAACTGTCGCAGATATTCCTGCATCCCGTGAAAAGACCTTCCTTTCCCTTCAAGAGCTCAGAGTGCAGAATATATCCCCCGCCAAAAGTTGACGTGACATAGTCGATCTGTATGGGTTTCGCCCTTTCCAATAGTCCCTTTTCAACGAGAAACGTCACACCCCTGTCCGTAAAGACCTCATCGTTGTCCTTCTTGTCATCCATGGCCATCACGAGATACGCCCCTCTCCATCCTCCTTCAGTCACCAGTACCCTGATGGACTTAGGATTATCCTGTTCCTTGAGGAACTGCTTGATCCTGTCAGACGCTTCCTGGGTCACTTCAAACATTGGGACCTCCTCCTTCATTTACATTTGCACCTTCCTTTCGGGGCCAATGAGGTTCCCCGCCGGAAGATGTCGATCGGTCTCTCTTATAGATATTGTCTGGCAAAGATAGGACTATTTCAAGACAAAAACGATACCGCCACGGACCCCGCTCATGGGGTCAAATCCTTATTCTTGATAAACGCCGTTTGGTTTCGACTTCGATGCTCTGTTGGGAAAGAGAGATTCTGTCAGCCTTTTTTGTTCTTGTCGAGAACCCGGCCTACCACCTCTGCCAGTTCACGCTTGTCGAAGGGTTTCATGAGGAGCTTTTGGACCCCTGCTTCCTGAGCACGTTCCGGCGAAACTTTGTCGCTGTAGCCCGTAGAGAGAATGATTGGAATTCCGGGCCTGATCTTTAGCAGTTCCGCGGCAAGGTCCATCCCGGTCAGATGCGGCATCGTCTGGTCCGTTATCACAAGGTCGAAACTATCCGGTGCCCGCCGGAACATCTGCAGTGCGACCACGCCGCTCGTGGTTGCAGCGACATCATAACCGAAATCACTTAATCTCTGCCGGTTCAACTCAACCAGAATGTCCTCATCATCCACGACGAGGATGCGTTCCTTCCCACCCGCCGGGGAAGAGGACTCCCTCTCGTCGCAGGCCATTGTCTCTTCAGCGAACCTCGGCAAATACACGAGGAACCTCGACCCCTTTCCCGGCTCGCTCTCAACGGCCATGTACCCGCCATGGTTCTTGACGATGCCGTGGGTAACGGAGAGGCCCAGGCCCGTACCCTCTCCCTCTCTCTTGGTAGTGAAGAAGGGATCGAACGCCTGCTCTATGGTTTCGGTGTCCATTCCGCAACCGCTGTCGCTTACTTCCAGCACCACATATTCGCCTGGCGCCATTTCAGGGACAGGCGGGGGCGACCCCTCTGCAACGATGGCCTGTGAAGCGGCTATCCGCAGTATGCACCCTGCCTCACGCATGGCATGCGCCGCATTCGTGCACAAATTCGTAATGACCTGATGCATCTGTGCGGGGTCGGCGAGTATTCGGCAATCATCCTCCGGTCTCTTCCAGAGGACCTCTATGGTAGACGGGAAAGCCGGCCCGAGAAGTTTGAGCGTTTCTTCAACGACCTCGACTAATGTCACCGGTCTTCTGTGCGGTTCACCCTGACGACTGAAAAGAAGGATCTGTTTCACCAGGTCCCGTCCCCTGTGTGCCGCTTTCAGTACCAGTGTCAGCCTTCTGTGGTCGGGGCTGTCAGGAGCGGTGTCTTCAAGAACCATTTCGGCGAAACCGATAATGCCTGCAAGGGCGTTATTCAAGTCGTGGGCAATGCCACCGGCAAGGGTGCCCAGGGCCTCCAGTTTCTGGGCCCGGCGGAGCTGTTTCTCGAAGCTGTGCTGTTCCGTGAGATCACTGACCACAAGACAGAAGCATTCCACATCCTGAAGTTGGACGCGGCGCGCCGAGACGGATGTCGTTATCTCGCGTCCTCCGGTAGTGATGAGGCGGTACTCCCCCCGGCAGCCTGACGTCTCGCATGTACCAAGGATGGCTTGAAGCGCCTGCCAGTCTTTGAAAGGCATCACCTCTCCAAGAGACCGGCCGATGATCCTGTTAAGGGGTGTCCCGAGCATCGCGGCGAACCGCTGGTTGCAGTAAAGGACCATGCCGTTCGTTGCCACAGTGATGGCACCCTCGGCCATCGTCTCCATCAGCGTCCGATACGGCTGCTCTGCGCCCTGGAGCGTAAACACCTGGACGCCCCGGGGGCCCTCCACGACAAGGGCATCGACCTCGTTGTTTCTGATTGCCCGGAGGGTCTCTTCCACCTCGTCGAGCCGTGCCCGGGTTGCTCTCAGTTCGGTCTCGAGTTCCTCGTAGGTTCTTCTCTTATCCATGGTTACGTCTTGTCGTGTTCCGGTTTGACTTCGTCCCTGGGTTTGAGATCGAGACCCACCAGGATCCGATCCACGTCGCCCATATTGCCAATGAACTTTCGCAGAGGGAGAGGCAGCTTCTTGACCAGCGTGGGAACCGCAACGATCTGTTCGCCCCTGGCGAGGGTCGGCTGCTGGTAAAGGTCGATTACCTCAAGTTCGTACCGGCCTTTCAGGTGCTCTTCACAGATCTTCTTGATAGCCAGGATGGCGTCCATTGACCTTGGCGTACTGCCTGCAACGTAAAGACGCAGCACATACTTCTTGTCCTGCGAATCCTGGAGAACTTCCTCAAAGACTTCCACCTGGTCCCGAGTCTTTTTTGTCACGATTATGTCCTTCCTTTTTCGGAAAGGCGGCGAAGGTCAAGACCGATGAGGACCCTTTCAGTGTTGGACAGGTCCCCGATGATCTTCCTTACCGGCTCAGGCAGTTTTCTCACGAGTGTGGGGATGGCGAGGATCTGATCGCCCTTCGCAAGGGTGGGGTTCTCCAGAAGGTCGATGATCTCGATCCGGTACCTGCCTGCGAGGTGTTCCTCGCAGATCCTTTTCAGGTTCGCGAAGGCGGCAAGCGATTTCGGGGTCTGCCCTGCGACATACAGTCTGAGCTGGAAGAAATCCATATCTTCTTCAGGTTCTTGCCCTTCTTCGTTTCTCATCGACCTTTCTCCTTGCCTGTCGTGCGCAGCCGGGGCACACGGCCGTCCTGCCGTCGATCCCGTATTCGGGACGGCGGCTGCCCTGTCCCGCTCGAAGCGCCTGACGCACACGGGGGGACCTCTTCCAGCAGGAACCCCTTTTCCGTCAGGCGGAACTCCCTGGATTCATTGGAGTGGTTCATGCCTCTCGACTTGATGATGCTGAGCGACCGGTTGCGTTTGCCCTGCGCCTCGATGTCCCTGACAATTATCCAGGTGTCCATAAGGGAGGAGATGCCGACTTGACTCTGTTCGAGACCGGGATCAGGCGCGGCCAGGCTCGTGAAGAGGGACGTTATCTGCTCCGCTTTAAGGAAGTCGGTAAAGCGTGTCAGCATCGACTTCACGTCCGCCTGCAGGCCGACGGCAATGAGGTTTGTGATGGGGTCCATGACAACCACGTGGGGCTTGAACTGGTTGACCAGCTTTGTCATCTGGAGGAGGTGCATTTCGAGTCCCCAGAACGTTGGCCTCTCGGCGTGGATTACCAGGCGCCGCCGGTCTATGTGGGGTTCCAGGTCTATTCCAACGGAGCGCATGTTTCTGATGATCTGTTGCGGAGACTCTTCAAAAGCAAAATAGAGCGCCCGCTCACCCCGTTTGCATGCACCGTTCACGAAGTGGGCCGCCAGGGTGGATTTCCCTGTCCCCGCCCCGCCGGAAACCAGGATGTCCGAGCCTCTGTAATAGCCCTTGCCATCGAGCATGGCATCGAGGCCGGCGATGCCCGTGGAAACCCATTCCGATCGCGACTCCGAGGCGAGCTGCAGGGAGGTTATGGGAAGCACGGAGACGCCGTCCCTGTCGATGAGAAAGGGATATTCGTTGGTTCCGTGGTACGAGCCGCGATATTTCACCACCCTGAGCCGACGTGTGGATATCTGCTCCATAACCCTGTGATCAAGAACGATAACGCAATCGGCCACGTATTCTTCGAGACCATAACGGGTCATGGTGTCAGTGCCCTTTTCCCCGGTAACGATGGCGGTAACACCCTTTTCCTTGAGCCAGCGGAAGAGGCGCCGAAGCTCCGCCCTCAGGATACCCTCGTTGGGAAGAGACCCGAACAGCACTTCGATGGTGTCGAGGACGACACGCTTTGCCTTTACAGAATCGATGGCGTAACCGAGCCGGATAAAGAGACCCTGCAGGTCGTACGCCCCGGTATCCTCGATCTCCGAGCGCTCTATGTAGACATAATCAATGACAAGCTTCTTCTCCCTTATAAGTCCGTCCAGATCGAAACCGAGGGAGGACACGTTTCTGGTAAGATCTTCTCCTGTCTCCTCGAAAGCCATGAAGACGCCCGGTTCATTGAACCGGGTAATCCCATTTACCAGGAACTCGAGCGCCATGAGCGTCTTGCCGGAACCCGGGCCTCCTGCGACCAGGGTCGGGCGGCCCCCGGGGATTCCTCCCCCGGTGATCTCGTCGATCCCCTGGATTCCCGTGGGACATTTCTTGAGTTCGAATTGATTCGGAACCGGTCTCTTGCGTGGCATCGATTACTCCCTCCTCGGGCAGGTTTCACAGCGGCAGAAAAGCAGCAATAAGAAGAGCAGGCGGCGACGATGGACTCTCCTGCAATAGTTAATAATGATTCTAGCAGGAAAGGATGCGGGGTGCAAAGGAATTAGCGTCAGTGTCTTGGCGTCAGTATATACAGTGACTGACGGGACCATGCGTCAGCCTTTATTGTTCCTGTCCTAATGGATCATCCTGAAACAGGCGGTCACGATCTTCCGGTAATTGGCCGCACAACCCCTATCGGGCAGCGTGTAGACCGTCACATTATCTTGACAGGCGATGACTTACTCTACTATAGTGTGATTGTTCAGGTCTGCAGCGCACGGTTTCCACGATCTCCACGGGGTCTGCCCCTTATGGCTTCAATGAAAAGTGACACTGCCAGATATTTCTACATAGACAATCTGCGGACCATGGTCATTATGCTCGTCATTCTGCTGCACCTCGCCGTGACTTACAGCAATCTGGGCAGGTGGTATTATAACGAGGACCATGTGCAGGGGTTTTTCGGCCAGATATTCTTCGGCCTCTTCCAGACTTTCGTGCAGGGATTTTCCATGGGGTTGCTGTTCCTGGTGGCCGGCTATTTTACGCCGGGGGCCTTTGAACGGAAGGGTTTTGGCCGTTTTGTGAAGGACCGCTGGAGGCGGCTGGGTCTACCCTCACTGTTCTATTTGCTGGCGGTGACCCCTTTCATATGCTGGACGGAATTGCCGTCATCGCAGTGGAGGGGCAGCGCATCGAGCTTTCCCGAGTTTTACGGGGGCTATCTCATGTCCGCGGGAATGAAGCTGCTCGGCATCGGACCGATGTGGTTCGCGCTGGCGCTGCTGATCTTTTCGATCATATATGCGCTCCTGCGGGCAGTCCGGCCGCCGGCCGCCAGTACCGGGGGTGGGTGGGGTAATGCAAGTTTCGGCATACTCGTCGCGCTGATCATGATCATTGCCGCCGGGGCATTCCTCCTGAGACTGGTCTTTCCCCTGGGCACCATGTTCTGGGGAATGCAGCTCTGCTATTTTTCCCAGTACATTGTTCTGTTTATTGCCGGAATATTTGCCTATCGCTCAAAGGTCCACGAACGCATAACTTCGGCGGCCGGCAGGAGATGGCTGATAGCGGGCATCGTCCTCGGTTTCGCCGGTTTGTTTGTAATCAAATGGGCGGCCGGGGTGTATGATTTCTCGGCACATACCACGAATTTCAGGAACGCTGCCGCAACCATCGCAGGGGGGGCCTCCCTGCTCAGTATCTCCTTTGCCCTGTGGGAATCCTTTGTCGCCGTTTCGATGACGGTGGGCCTCATGGCCCTCTTCCGTGATAAGCTCAACGGCGGCGGCGGTCTTGCCCGGAAATTGTCCGACAGCTCATTCGCCGTCTATATGTTCCACCCGCCAATAATCATCGCCGTAACGCTGGCGATGCAGATGCTCACCATTGCACCCGTACTCAAGTGGGCCATTGCGGGCCTGATCTCGGTTCCCCTGTGCTTCCTGCTGGCATACCACGTCCTGCTCCGGATACCGGTACTGAACAGGATCCTCTAGAACCCGGAAAACTCACGAGGCGGATCTTACCCCCTGTGTTAAGCTACCAGCCCGTCCCTTAAGGTCTTTGAGCCTGCTGCTGATGCCTACCTTGTAGACATGGGGGTTCTCGAAGCGTTTATACTCTGCCGGGAGCATCTCCAGGCGTTCCCGGCTGTATTGCGCCGTTTGGGAGAGGGGAGGAGAATCACGAACGATCCTGCCTTTCGCCATTACAAGCCGCAGAGACGGCTCTATCCTGTAAGAATCGAGGGCGAAGGACTGATGGGGGACGAATGGGTGGTGCATCATGTCAATGTTCTTCTCATCATCGAATCCGATCACGTCGGCGCCCAGGAACAACCCCTGGCCATTGATGGCGCGCCATGAGGGGAAGGTATCAAGGGGGGAAGGGAGAATTGTCACGAATAAAGAGCTGACCCTGAGGACACTTCCTTCGCGGCGGCCACCGTTTCGGTTTCGTCGGTCTTTGACGGTTTGATCCCGTTCATTATCAGCTCGATCGTCTGTTCGCGGAACTCCAGAAGGTCCCAGCTCTCGTTCTTGAGAAGCCAGCGCGTCACGTAATGCTCAAGAGTACCGAGGAGCAGCTCCTGAATGATGACCGGGTCCATGTCATTCCTCACGGACCTTTCCCGCTGCCCCTGCTCGATAATGTCGCGAAGCGTCTTCAGCCACCCCCTGAAGAGGTGGTACCCGTTCGTTTTCTGGAAATTCTTGTTAACCCTCAATTCAAGCATTGCTATACGCGCGTAGTCGGGGTTTGTCTTAAAGAAATAGAGGTAGTACCACGCGAACTTTGCCAGCTTGTTGCGGGCATCCTCAATCCCCTGCAGGTGGAGTTCCAGACCCTCGCAGAAGGCGTTTGTTCTCTCCCTGGGTATGAAGAACAGGAGGTCTTCCTTGTTCTTGAAATGCTGATAGATGGTCCCTTCCGCCACTTCGGCTTTCTGGGCGATCTCCGAAATGCTGGCCTCGAGGTAGCTCTTCCCTCCGAACACCTGGATGGCGGCTTTGACTATCTGCTCCCTGGTAGCGTCTTTTTTTCTATAATGAGTTGCGCTCATAAATTAGATGAATACCGTTTTTTTCATTCTGTGACTTTTCAGTTTAATTCACCCACCCCCTTTTCATGTTAGTTCACCCGGGGGCGACGAAATTTACTCAGTTTTTTACCATGACCATTTCCTTATGTCCAATTCTTTTCGGTTGCCTTTCTTGTTTCACCCATTTTCTTCCGGCAGTTCTGTCCTTCGATGAAGACCTGGTGGGCGTTATGGGCCAGCCTGCCAGGGAGAAAAGCTGACCGCATATCTCACAGGAACCTCCACACGGGCGGGATCAGGTAGGCCGTCGCGAGCAGGAAAAACGCGATGATCAAGACAACGCTGATGACCGGTCTCTTTCTGCCCTTCGCGCTTTTAAAGTACGTGAATTGCCACACCAGCCGCCAGGTCCAGAAGGCACAAAGCAAGACATTGAGCCCGAAGGCGAGTCCGACGCTTGGGCCCAGTTCCCCGGCATAAACGATGGAAATAGCCCCTATCGCGAAGAACAGGAGCAACAGCGCCAGATGGACCGTATAAAGGACGCGCGCATCCCTGACGCCGACCTTCCCAAAGGCATTCGCCCAGTTGAACATCCCGTAGAACCTGGTGTGAAACACCGCCATCAACAGCGTCAATATCCCGCCGACATATATGCTTACCAACGGCACCATCGATCAACCCTTCCTTTCATGGAGGTCTGCAGTCACGGTATCACTTCCCCGCAAGGCGCGCCGGAGAAAGGTGTTTTCAGTCCCGAAGACATGGTCCATTTACTTCCTGAGATTATTACAGATCCGATGAAATAGCAATAAGAGGTGGTTTGGATAGCTTGAGTGGTGAATTCCACTTCGAGGTGCACTACCGGAGATAACGAGGACGATTTAATCAATGGCGTTCACAGTTTTATAATAAAGCTGTCTCTCCTGTGAAAATCAGGTATAGAGCCGCAATGAGTTAATGCCCAGTAAGTTTTATCTTTATTGTATGTGATGATCGCGCCAATACCTATCTCTAAGAATTGGTCTTTACGAATAAGCTTGTCCAGATTAAATTCCATATCAAGCAAAAATGATTTTGATCGTCTCTGAGTTCTGAAAGGAAGTGAGACAACCAAAGGTTCCTCTCGCAGCTTATCGGCATGTCTTTCGTTTCGATAGTGTTCGAAACGAAAGACGTTCCAATCTTCCGACGGCGAAAGATTGAATTCCCAATATTGATCACAATCCTTGACGGCAACGAAAAACTCTAAACAAGTACTCTCCCAAAGACCTTTTCTGCGGGATGGTTCTTGCTTCCGCCCGGGAATATCAATTATCAGCGAACCTCCAATTACTTCATAATGGACAAAGAGGGTGTCGATCCGCCGGGCAAGGTGTCCTTTACATTCTACTCCAGACAGCGACCCATCCTTTCCAAAAGGCGTCAAAGAAAAAGTTTGTTTTCCGTTTTGAATATCCCGCTTCTTATAAATGTCAGAAATCGCCGGCCTCTATTGTTGTCCCTGCCAAAAGTAACGTTCGGGGTCAGGTCTTGAAGTAACGTTCGGGGTCAGGTCTTGAAATCATACATCTGGATATCAAGCCCTCTTCAGTGCCCTGCTGACAGTCGCGTAGTGGACACCGAGATGCCCGGCTATCTCCTTCAGGGTGTAGCCATACCTTACTGCCACGGCGACCTCCTTGTCTCTCTTTGCCCTGTCCGTGCGGGACTCGCCAGCAATGATCTCCTCAAGCTCCGTCCTGCCGGCATAGCTTGAAAGATGAAGAAACCTAGATCTTCTTCTTTCTTGATTTGGCAACGCTGAACTTCTGGAACCAGGTGCTGTCCGCCCCCGCTCCCGCGCGCGCGACATCGACATCGATCAAAAAGGGTGTGCCGGCACGAGTGGCTTCGATTCCCCGCTTTATCGCCGGCCGCAGGTCCGCAGACCTCTCCACACGAATGCCGTCGCAGCCCTGGGATTTTGCAAGGGTTACGAAATCAACAAGGGGATGGTCTATTGCCGTTCCCGTATAGCGGTTCGCCGCTTTCATGCGGCCATTGTAGCCCGCAAAGACCTTGCGTACCGATTCATAGCAGTGATTGTTTGAGACAACTGTAAGAACCGGGGTTTCATAACGGGCCATGCTCCAGAAACCGGAGGCCGAATACATTACAGCCCCGTCGCCGATGTCCAACACCACCTGGCGGTCGGGAGCCGCGATCTTGGCCCCAAGGGCCGCACCAACTCCCCAGCCCAGGCAGAGACCTTTACTGGAAACCCACATCTTGTCATTTTCGCGGGGACCGGTGCTGAAAAATTGCTGCGAGCTCTGATGATATTCATGAACAAGAATGCAGTTCCTGTCCAGTTCCTCGTCCATTACCGCAGCCACCAGGTCGGGATGGATTGGAGAAAGAGTCATATTTTCCCTCTTGAGTTTGGCTGCCTTGTTCCCGTAATCGGGTTCCTGGCCCCTGCGGCTGGCTGCGATTTGTTTGATCCGGGTCGCTGTCGCCATGTCCTTGATGGTGTCGATCAATCCGCGCAGGAAGAGCTTGGTGTTTGCTACCATGGCAATGTTGAAGGGGAAGACTCGGCCCATGTAGTCCCCGCTGGTGGAGCAGCAGATCATGGGAGTATTCTCCTTCATGCCGAACCGATAAAGGCCCGGCAGGTTGTGTATAAAACCCAGCGCAAGAACGAGATCCTTTCCTTTAGCATCGTAGACACCAGCATACAGAGGGTGCTTGTGCGGAAAGTTTGCATAGACACAGGAAACGGGAAAGCTCGTTTCCAAACTGGGATCATCATTGGGAACAGAGGGCAGGGGATAATCGCACGCCGGGATGCAAAGAAGCTCTGCCAACTCAAGCAGTTCCGCACAGGCGTGGTCTTTCGTCACCTGGTCGCCCAACCAGATCACCGGGGCCCTGGCCGCCAATAACGCCCTGGCAGCTTCCTTGAGTGTATCCGGGTTGGGCGGCATTTCGTTGGGAATAATAAAATTGTCCCGGTCGTAGATCGTGGCGGTTACATTTTTCTTGGTCTGGGCTGCCTCGGAGATGGCAAGATAGACAGGACCCCCGGGCTCCGTTGTAGCCAGCTTAAAAGCACGCCTGATCTGGGTGGGGAGAGCCTTCGCATCACGCGTTTGCCAGGAGATCTTCGTAAATTGACGCGTCATATCCTTGAGGTCCCATCCCGGACGGGCGGCGAGAACAAATTCGTCGGAAAGCGATTCGTTCTCACGCATTCCGGCCGTGACGACCATGGGTGTTCCGTCTACATGGGAATTATACAACTGACCCAGCGCCTGGGCCGTAGCTACGACATGAATGAGAACAAAGGCGGGTTCACCGGAAACCTTTGCGTACCCATCGGCGGCAGAGATCACGATGCCTTCATGCATTCCAAGGATCAACTGCATGGGCTGGTCCAGGAAACCATCGAGAAACCCGTATTCGTAAGACCCGGGATTTGTAAAGAGGTATTTCACGCCGGCGGATTTCATCTGTTCTACAATGAGTTGGCCGCCGGTTCCCGTAAACGAACGGCCTGTCAAAGGAGCAATGCCCTTTTCAACTGCCTGGGCGCTTTTGACCATTGACGAGATACCTGCCGCCGACACTCCTGCGACTCCCAGGGCCTTCATGAAACTCCGCCGGGAAATGTTGTGATCCAACAATTGATTCAGTATCTCATTAATGGCTCCACCGCTACTCATGACTCCTCCTCTTTAATAGGACCCCTTGGACCCCTTGGGGTCAGGTCTTGAAATCATACATCTGGATATCAAACCCTCTTCAGTGCCCTGCTGACAGTCGCATAGTGGACACCGAGATGCGCGGCTATCTCCTTGAGCGTGTAGCCGTATCTTACAGCCTCGGTGATTCCTTTGTCTCTTTGTGCTCTGTCGGTGCGGGATTCGTCAGTAATGATCGCCTCAAGCTCCGGCCTGCCGGCATAGCGCTGGGAGCGGGGGATCTCCTTCACTCCGTCCTGCAATGACGACCTGAGTCTGTCGATGAAGGTCCTGTCGCCAAGGAATATCTGTCCCTTCAGCTCCTTCCAGGGTGATTCCCGGGTGATGCCTTCCCTTACGAAAACGGCGTAGAGCTTTTGGGCCCTCTTCCTTTCGGTACTGAACTGCGCAAGTGGACCCCTTGGGGTCAGGTCTTGAAATCATACATCTGGATATCAAACCCTCTTCAGTGCCCTGCTGACAGTCGCATAGTGGACACCGAGATGCGCGGCTATCTCCTTGAGCGTGTAGCCGTATCTTACAGCCTCGGTGATTCCTTTGTCTCTTTGTGCTCTGTCGGTGCGGGATTCGTCAGTAATGATCGCCTCAAGCTCCGGCCTGCCGGCATAGCGCTGGGAGCGGGGGATCTCCTTCACTCCGTCCTGCAATGACGACCTGAGTCTGTCGATGAAGGTCCTGTCGCCAAGGAATATCTGTCCCTTCAGCTCCTTCCAGGGTGATTCCCGGGTGATGCCTTCCCTTACGAAAACGGCGTAGAGCTTTTGGGCCCTCTTCCTTTCGGTACTGAACTGCGCAAGGACCCAGTCCGTGGAGAGAAAGGACGGGGCATCGTCTATCCCGGCAGTGGGACGGTAGCTGCTCCACACCCAGTCTTTCGGATCCTTAACCATGCTGGCACGTACGGGGTTCAGGGCGACATACCTCACGAGTTCAAGGAGATAGTTGTCCCTGTCAACTATGATGGCCTTGTACCTTCCCTGGAAGACATGGCCCGTCTTGTGGTGAAGAAAGTTGTACCTCTGGGTGTAGACGCCGTTTATCTGCCTCATCCCTTCCGAGAGGTTCCCCTCGGGTGTCTCGATGACGAGATGGTAGTGGTTGTCCATGAGGCAGTAGGCATGGCAGATGAAATGGAACCTCTCCATGACATCACCCATGATATCGAGAAAGGTCTTTCTGTCCCTGTCGTTCCGGAATATCTTCTGCTTCGCGTTCCCCCGGGATGTGACGTGATAGAGGGCGCCGGGATATTCTATGCGCAGGGGGCGGGCCATGGGGGGATCATATCATGGGAAATGTATGATTGCAAGACCTGACCCCGAGGATTCACCGGCCATGGGGGGATCATATCATGGGAAATGTATGATTGCAAGACCTGACCCCGAGGATTCACCTGTCATCGCATGGACGCTGATGAAGAAGAAGGAGATGTTTGATTGTAAGCATATGAACTAGACGGGAACATTATCCGGCGGGAGAGCCTGCTTACGAACGTTGAGGCATATGACCTCGCGGGGGACAATTCCAGGGCCTCTCACCAGAATCATGCAGCCTGGACAAAGGATGATGGATACCCGCGCAAGCGGGACATCGGATACTGATAACGATGAGGTGCGGGTTCGCTTATGCGGTGAGATAGTCGCCGGACACTAAGGCAAGGGTATTAGATGAAGACCCATGGGAGACGTGCGCACAACAAAAGGCGGGAAAAGACACATACCAGATATCATTGAGTATTGATATTTATGTTGACAGGAGGACCGCAGGATGTCCCTCCTCCTCTCCCCCTCCTTTATGAGTCAACGATCTTTCTCTCACCACCCTTTGGGTAACATTTTTTATGAGGCAATTCGCCTGACCTACCTTCCTTGACAAAAATAACGTCAGGGCAAATATTTCTTTTACGATTATATTTGAAAGGAGGTAATCGAAATGGAAGACGCCAGGATCGTAAATGGGGTGAATGTAACGGGATTATTCAATACGATCGAAGCCATCAAAGGCAACCCCGCCATCGCAGAATTCAAGTTTCGTGCGACCAATAAATGGATCAACGGGACCCATTGCCGTGCAACGGTCAGAGATTTCTATGGCGCCCTGAAGGAGGACGACTCCCGGCCTCCCGTGGATTACGACATGGACGAACCCCCGGTCCTTTTGGGAAACAATGCGGGGAGAAACCCCGTCGAATATCTCCTTGTCGCCCTCTCCGGATGTCTCACCACAACTCTCGTCGCCCACGCCTCTGCCAGAGGTATCGAAATGCAAGCGGTGCGGTCCAGGTATGAGGGTGATATAGACCTCCGCGGCTTTCTGGGGATATCGGAAGACGTGCCGGTGGGATACAAGAGTGTTCGGGTCTATTTTGAGATCGATGCGGATGTTTCGAAGGAGCAGAAAGAAGAGATGGTCCGCATGGCCCAAAAGTATTCACCGGTATTCAATACGCTCACGAGATCCGTTCCCGTTTCCGTGCATCTCGATAAAGAAAGTCTTTGATCAGGAGAGACCCATGACGGGATCATCACCCCACCGCGGTTTTCGGGACATGCTGTCCTTTCCCCTCATGGAGGCCATCCTGGGCCGCCGATCCCGCCGATTCTTCGTGGGAGCGAACATCCCGGATGGAGTGTTCGCATACGCATCGGAGCAAGAGGCACTGCCGTTGACCGATACGGAGAAGATGCTGGTGGTATCCGCGTGCGGCGGAAACACATCCTGGCATCATATGATCTACCGGGCGGCCCGCTATGCCCCGCACCTTTCCAATTACGCCGGGGCTGCCGGCGGTCGGGTGTTTCCTTCGGCGGCCGGCTTCCACACGAGCCAGACGTTCTTCACCGACGACGACGGCGTGTACGTGCTGGACATGCGCGATGCACCGGCCTGTGACGACCGCGCCGAGGATGGATCGCTGAGCCTCGATGCATTCGTTGACAACGTCAGGAAACGGGTGCGCAAAGTGCATGATTCCCGGCTCGGGCTTCCATCCGAGGCGCCTTACACGGAGGCGCACAATACGTGGGTCTTCAACAAGCCTTCCACCCTTGTCGTGATCCCCGTCGGGGACCTTTCACAGCACGTCCTGCTCAACATCTGCTACATGCTTCAGAACGGACTGGTGTACTACGATGACATCAACCGGCGTCCCATCCCGGGCATTGACCGCTTCAGAGACATCGTCGATGTGGACAATGTCTGGCCCATCACGTTTGTGGAGCAATGGTCGCTGTCGGAGCTTACTGTGGAACTCGGGACAAGCTGCTATGCCGGCACGCTGACGCTCCAGGCCATCGGCCTCGGCGGATGGATGTTCAACGGGGTCGACCCTTTCGCCATGCTCGGCGCAAGCGGCAAGCCCGGGGTGCCCGGTCTGGGATTCCGCTACGATGAGGACGAACGCTGGCCCTATCCCAACCCCACAGGACTCACGGGGGTGATGGAAGGCTACTGCCCGCCCCACCACCGGGATATGCGGGCCGCTGTGGATGCGCTGTGCGAGCGCAAGTTCGGTCCCGGTGGTCCCTTCCATCCCGACACTCCCGGACCGTGGAAGGACAGCCGCAAGGTGCGCTCTGCGGCTCAAGAGCACGATGAAAGGTTCCGGGAGTGCGTCGCGCTGCAGGCACAGTACGTATATGACACCTTCGGCAAGTTCCCCGGCACGGTGCCCTCGATGTTCGTCATCATGTACCTGCAGGCGCATCACCTCGACCTGGAGTTCTATGACAGGTTCTACGACACGGGAGCGTACCTCAAGACCCACGCCATGCACATGGCACACTGGCACACGGACGACCCGGCCTGAATCACGCCGGGGGAGATTGGCAGGGGGTTACCTGCCCCCCCCCGCGTGTCCCGAATGTGAGAATAAGAAGGTTATGGCCATCGTATCCCATGCCTTCCAGGTTAAACAGCGTCTTCGCTATGAAGATGCTTTCCCCAGACTAAGAGGATGTTGGAAAGGGTCGGAAGGGAGTCTTCGAACAACCTGACGGGGCGTTGATGAAGACCTCTTTGTCCTTCTCCCGGCAGGTGACATGATGGACGGTGACATTACCTGTCGATGGTCCTGCTCATTCCACCCAGCAGTCTCCAGCCCCGATCCTACCGGGTCCATGTGTGGGTTAGCGGCATTTACCGAGTCGAACCCGCATTATACGTCGAGGCAAAAGCCATACCGAAGAGTCGGTTCAGCATACATACACAGCCGCCCCCCGTGTGCTCCCCATGGTCCTCGTGGGCAGCCAGGATCGATGCGGCCAGCGATTCATTGTCCCGTGCCGGTCCGAGACCGGTCCGGGTTTGGCCCGGACGCTTCACCGGCAGGACCCGTCCTTCATGGACGGTACCCCACACCGGGATGTCTTTGATCCTGGTTGCATCGCATGTGACGGGATTGTCCCCGAGGATGGTGAAATTGGCCAGTTTGCCGGGCACAATGCTTCCCACTTCCTTTTCCATCCCGAGGGAATAGGCGGCGTCGAGCGTCACGGCCCTGAGTGCGCCTTGCCGGCTGACGCGTTGGTCCTTGCCCGCCACGCGGCCGGACATGGTGACGCGATTAACGCCGCAATGCATGAGAAACAGGGGCTGGCCCGGGGCCATTGGCATGTCGGAGTGATAGGAGAAGGAAATCCCCGCCCGCTCGACGTCGCCCATGCGCACCATGTGATCGGCGCGCTCGGGGCCGAGGCCGAACTCGCTGTACTTGTCCGCCAGCGCAGTGACGTAATAAGGGTTTCCGCTGACGATGGCGCCGAGGCGCTTGATACGCTCCACCTGGTCCCTGCCTGACACGGCAAAATGGATGACGACGGTCCGGTGGTCATAGCGGGGATTGCGGCGCATGTTCAGCTCCAGGTTGTCGAGCACCATGTCGATGCCACGGTCACCGTTCACGTGGATGTGGATCTGATACCCGGCATCCCAGTACAGGCGGAATGCTTTTGCAAACACGTCAGGATCCATCAACCACGCTCCTTCGTGGCCGTCGAGGTAGGGCTCGCGCACCTGCATGGCCAGCGAGTAAATGGCGCCGTCGGCGAAGAGCTTGATCTGCTTCGGCATCATGGCGGTCATGCCCGCTCCCCAGTTGAGCACTTTCACGGTTTCCGCTATGGTGTCGTGGGGATAAGCCGCAAGGAGGGACTTACCGTCTGGAATGAAGTAGAAGCGGAAGGGATTCGATGGGGCGGAGAGAACAGCATTGACACCGTCCTGGATCTTCTTCGAAAGAATACCGCCGGGTTCGCAACCCAGAGTCACCCCATTGGCATGATAATAGGCCACCATGAATTCCAGCCCCCGCCGGAATCGATCGGGTGTGGCAACGGCGGGCAGGAACCTGGGGGCAACCCCAAAGAGTCCCTGTTCCCAGAAGTGACCTTCCTTGAGATTCGACTGCGCCCGGGCGCTCTTCGTCATACTGGCGATAAAGGCCTCATCCACGCCGTACGCCTGAAGCGCCCTGGTATTGACGATGAATTCGTGGCATGAGCGGTGCCAGACGATGATGGGGCGGGTGGTGCTGATCGTATCAAGATCGGCGCGCGTGAGTTTGCCATGGAACGCCTGGTGATAGCCCCAGGTGACCAGGACTTCGTTGGGGTCCCTGAGTTTCGCTTCAGCCGCCTTGAGACGCCTGCGGTATTCTTCCCTGTTCTTCGCCGCGGGGATGGTGCCCGAGGGCAGGACCCAGTCCTCAATGGCAATGATTTCCGACATCATGGTCAGGGCAGTGAGGAATGGATGGTCGTGCTGGGCGATCAAACCAGGCACAATAACCTGGTTGGCGAAGGTCTGATCCACCGCATATGGCTGCTTGCCGACGGCGGTCTTCAATTCATCGAGAGAACCGACGGCGAGGATCCGGTCTCCCTGCACCGCCACCGCCCGGGCGGTCGGTCGGGAGGGATCGAGCGTCACGATCTCCCTCGCGGTGTAGATCGTCAGCGAAGGAAGACCGGCGAACGCCGCGCCCACGTCCTGGAGGGTGCCGCTCTCAGCGTGAGCGCCGCCGGCAAAAGCGGCGAGCACGACAACCACTGTAATGACCAATCTCATCATCGCAAAACCTCCTTCGTCATCCGCGCTCTCCCGACATGCCCGGAAAGCGGGGTGACCTCAGAACTTGTCCTTTAGTTTCAGTCTCAAAGAAGATGGGGGCTCCCGGACATGCTGCCCATCTGCCCCTTGTACGTGGGTGGGCCTCCTGTGATGTGCCATATGAAAGTCATACAGAAGGAAGCCTTCAGTTCTCTACTGCTTTGGTTGTTCCTGGCAACGGGAAGACGAATGACAATCAAAACCGGGGACAGCATAACACTTGCAGTCACAATGGTTGAGGTAGGGAAGTCCCTTTGGGCAGCATACATAAGGACATGTCGCCTCCCCTCCACAGAAGTTGGTCATGCAGACGAGATTCCCGACGCAGAGATCGCTTCCGACAGGAGTTATTCCACACTTGGCCCGGGTTGCCTTTTCACCCGGCGATTCCTCGCTCAACAGCCTGGCTATCTTCTCCTGATTGTCCTTGATCATCTTGTTATATTGGGCGACGCACCTGCCCGGATCTTTGGAGATCACCGGGCACTCCGGAATAGACCGCCTGAACAGATCGATCTGTCTGTTGAGTTCCTTGATCAACTCTTGCTTATCCATGGCGAAACTCAAAGGCGCAGAGAGACATAGGCATAGAGCGGCCAGCAGGACCATCCTGATATACAACTT
>Ga0351931_1003_pt1 | contig 69507 bp, 57 predicted proteins | sample BONcelT113001E11_FD_205818 | JGI IMG/M metagenome (GOLD analysis project Ga0351931, IMG submission 205818) | Enriched cells from coal bed in the Powder River Basin, Montana, United States - BONCAT cells T11 rep2 HSBNCT.T11.300.1.E11 ... | reverse complement strand
GTGCGAGCACTGGTATTCTTGTTCTTTCTTTTAACTTTCAAGCCGTCTTTTCACCCGCCGTCAGGGCCTTATCTCGACGGGCGTGCCGTCGGGCACCAGGGCGGCGATCTCTTCGATCTCTTCGTTCGTGACGGCAATGCACCCCTGCGTCCAGTTGTGATAGGTGTGAAGGGCGCCTATCCATCCGAAGCCGTTCTTTATGCCGTGGATCATTATCTGGCCGCCGGGGGAGACGCCCAGTTCCTTCGCCCGTTTCCTGTCCTTTTCGTTGGGGTAGGAGATATGAAGCGACAGGTGGTATCCGCTTTTCCTGTTTCGCCCATCAATGGTATAGGTCCCCTCGGGGGTCTTGTTGTCCCCTTCCTTTTCCTTGGGTCCTTCAGGATTTCCACCCAGGGCTATCCTGTACGTCTTTACAACCTGCCCTTGGGATAGGAGAGTCAACCGTCTCGCATTCTTTTCAATGAGGATTTTGTCGGCCGTGAGATCCGCAGCGGCGGATCCGACCGCCGCCAGTATCGTGAGGACCGCCATCATCGACAACACTCTCAGAAATCTCGTCATAAAAAGGACCATACCATGTCTTGCTGACCTTTGCCAGAGATCGGGCGTGAGAAGACCCCACTTCATACCCGACCGCCGCCTTTGGCTCTTCCCTCCGTCATCCCATCTGATCCGCCCCTCTCTCCGGCGTCCCGGCGTCTACGTCCCGGCCTTCAACATCCTCTATGGCTTCATGGGCAGGCTTTCCTTCGGGCACATGTTCTATCTCGGCACCGGCCCGTCCGCGGTGACGCTCTTTTCGGAGCACGTCTCCCAGAGCTCTCTGCTCGCGATACTCGCTGTGCTCGTTGCCGGCGCTCTTATCAGCTTCGCCGTCGTTTTGGTGGGTGGCCTGGGGAACATCAAGGGCACCTTCGTGTCGGCCTTCGTCCTCGGACTCGTCATGGCCATAACAGGCCGCTACTGGGGCCCCGCGGCGGAAACGATGGTCTTCGTCGTGATGGGTATCGTCCTAATCTTCAAACCCGTGGAGGTATGAGCACGCAGCCAGACCTCCAATCTCAATAGCAACACTCCTACCCCCCCCCTTCCGCTGGCCGCGGGGAACACGCAAATCAAAACCATCATAACCCCAACCCGTGGTCAGCGGACCCCTCCAGAAAAGACGGCTTGAATCGCTTGAAGGAAAAAGGACGGCTTGAGTGCTTGAATAGCTTGAGGGTGAAAGAAGATATATGAGGGAGGAGACGAGTCCCTGCCGTATCATCGGGGAACCCCCAGTTCTTTGGGTCTCCAACCTACAAGCGACTCATGCGAGGCGATCCGTCGATTCAAGCCATCTTATGTCTTGAACTTGGGCTTTTACGGGGTATACTAGTTACTATGACACCAGAACAGAGAAGAGACACTATTGTTGATATTTTCAGGGCAGGGCTTCGCGCCGTTGATCCTGCGCTGTCGGTGAAGCAGCACATGTCTCATGTGCTTGAAGTGTGCCGGGCACGGGGAATCACGGAAGTGGAGGTCGTCGGTTTCGGCAAGGGCGCCGTGACTATGGCCAAGGCGGCCATGGACGCACTGAACGATGAGGTCCACGCCAGAGGTATCGTTCTTACGAAGTACGCCCATGCGCATGGCTCCGGGTTTCGCGGAGACGTGGAGGTGTTCGAGGCGGGCCACCCCATACCCGACGAGGCGGGCCACGCCGCGGCGCAGAAGATCCTTAAGGTCCTTCAGGACGCCGACGAGACGATGCTCGTCCTCTTCCTCATCTCAGGCGGCGGCTCCGCGCTCCTGGCGTCTCCCGCGGAGGGAATGGACCTTGCGGACAAGCAGGCGGTAACGGACCTTCTGCTGAGATCGGGGGCCGGCATTGACGAGCTCAACACCGTCCGGAAACACCTCTCCCGCGTGAAAGGCGGCAGGCTCGCCAAAGCGGCCTACCCCGCCCACGGCATATCGCTCATCCTCTCCGACGTGATAGGCGACCGCCTCGACGTGATAGCCTCGGGCCCAACCGCACCCGACCCCTCGACCTACGCCGACGCCATCCGCGTTCTCGGCAAGCATGGCCTCACCGAGCGTCTCCCCGCCAACGTCATGAAAATACTGCAAAGCGGCGCCTCCGGCTTACTCCCCGAAACCCCGAAGAAGGACGACCCCGTCTTTGAGAACTTCGAGAACATCATTATAGCCGGCAACCAGAAGGCCACCCGCGCCGCCGAACAGCGCGCCATAGAGCTCGGCTTCAACGCCCTGGCCCCCGCCAACAACGTTGAGGGTGAGGCAAGAAACCTCGGCATCCGCTACGCCCGCGCCGTGAGGTCCACCCAGAGCTGGCTCGCGAACAACCCCGAACGCCAGAGCATGTGCTTCATCTACGGCGGAGAACCGACGGTGACGGTGAAGGGCAGCGGCAAGGGGGGACGGAACACGGAACTGGCCCTTGCATTTGCCATTGCCGCCGACGGGATGGAGGGTGTTACGTTTCTGTCTGCAGGAACGGATGGAACGGACGGGCCGACGGATGCAGCCGGGGCGATAGTGGATGGGGGGACGGTGAAGAGGGCAAGGGAGAAGGGCCTTAACCCCGAAGACTATCTCGAACGAAACGATTCGTATAGTTTTTTCAAAGAGACGGGAGAGCTGCTGATAACGGGGCCGACGGGGACGAATGTGATGGACCTGGAGATTGTCCTCATTGAGCGCCCTTGAAGGGCGCGTTAGAACCGTTTGAGTGGTTAGAACCGTTGGAGGGGAAAGAAAAAGGCGGCTCGAAGCGCTTGAACGTTAACGGATAGAAAGACTTGAAGACTTGTCTCACGCCCGCTTCGCTCGAGTTCCCGACGGAGACGGAGAGGGGCAATGAGAGAAAAGATTGCGGCCAGATATTGGAGCCTACCAAAATCTGGCCGCCTTTGCATCCCGTCTGCGACGGGAGGCAAAACATGGGGTTTTCTCTCCCGCCGGAAGGGCGGGACGAGAATGCCGCCTGATCTTGGGAGGCTTCGGGATCAGGCGGCGTCCTTTCTCTGCGTCCTCTGCGGTCTTGAGTCCCGTCAAAGACGGGACGGGCGAGAGGCAAGTCTTTGATACGGTGCATCCCGTCGGGCGGGTCCATGGTTTCGAGCAAGTAAGGATTGGAGGGGAGTGAATGGTTGGAGCTGTTGCGGGTGATATTATTGGAGGCTTTTCATGGGGTCAGGTCTTGAAGTATCACTGTTCCTGTGATATGCTCTCCCCATGGCAAGGCCACTGCGCATAGAATATCCCGGTGCCCTCTATCACGTCACATCACGGGGGAACGCGAAGCAGAACATATTCACGAACGACCGTGACAGGAAGGGGTTCCTCGGCCTTCTCGGCCAGATCGTCGTGAGGTTCCACTTCATCTGCCATGCCTGGTGTCTCATGGACAACCACTATCACCTTGTCATCGAGACGCCCGAGGGGAACCTCTCGGAGGGCATGAGGCAGCTCAATGGTGTCTACACCCAGAAGTATAACTGGCTCCACGGAAAGACGGGCCATGTCTTCCAGGGAAGGTACAAGGCGATCATCGTCGACAGGGACAACTACCTCCTGCAGCTCATCCGCTACGTTGTCCTCAACCCGGTGCGCGCGAACATGGTCAAGGACCCCAAGGACTGGGTATGGAGCAGCCACCGTCCCACCGCCGGCGTCGATGAAGCGCCTTCTTTTCTCTCCACCGACTGGGTCCTCGCGCAGTTCGGTTCCACAAGGAGGAGGGCAGAAGGACTCTACACTCTCTTTGTCAACGAGGGGATTACCCGCCAGTCCCCCTGGAAGGACCTGAAGGGGCAGATATTCCTCGGGGACAGTGCCTTCATCGAGAAGGCGCGGCAGGTCTTCGATCAGGCGGTGAAAGAGATCCCCCGGTCCCAGCGCTACGCCGGGAGGCCCTCACTCCCCGAAATCTTCCTTGCCGGAGGGAGGGACAGGAAGGCGAGAAACGCGGCGATCGCATCCGCCGTCTCCTGGGGCTACACCCTGAAAGCCATAGCCGACCATCTCCACATCCACTACACGACGGTGAGCAAGGCCCTTAAAGAGCGGCCGGGACGGGAACTGAGGGAGGTCACGGATTCCGCACCCGCACCGGGACCCTCAGCGGACAAAACATGATATTTCAAGACCTGACCCCAGGTACGCTGCTGGCCTCGTCGCCTTGTTTTTCAGCGTCGATCTGAGATCGAAATGAGAGATCGATGAAAGTGTCTATGGCGATTCGTCTCTTGTTCTGATAGAATCAGGGAAGGGAGTTGAAAAGAACGGTAGCGCAAAAAGTGTCTGTGAAGGATGAAGGGGGTAAGTATGGGAGACAAGGGCAAGAAAGACAAGGAAAAAGGACAGAAGCAGAACGTCCAGAAGCAGCAGCAAAAGGAAGCGAAGAGACAGGAGAAGCAACCGAAAAGATCCTGACGATCCCATCGGTCGTCTCTTCACAGATGAACTCAGTTCAAAGGGGAAAAGATGCCAGAAGGAAAAGTAAAGTGGTTCAATGATTCAAAGGGATTCGGCTTCATCGAGCAGGACGGCGGCAAGGACGTATTCGTCCACCATTCCGCGATCCAGGGAGAAGGTTACAAATCACTGAGCGAGGGCGACCGGGTCAGCTTCGAAGTCGTCCAGGGCCCCAAGGGCCCGGCAGCAGAAAACGTCCGCAAGCTCTAAGACCTAAAAAACTTCATCCTGCACTCAAAGGCCCCCCACCCAGGGGGGCCTGATTTTTTGCGTCCCTTCAAGGAGCCGAAACCGTTTGCTTGTTCTCGTTACGGGAGGTCCGCAGCGTGGCTGTCCGGGGACAAGATTCCAGGCTCGGTTATTTCCCCGGGGTTTCGATACGGAAACACGATTACCGCCTGGAAGATGGTGGTCTTTTTCTCAGCACGCATCCCTTTCCCCGGCCCGCGCAAAACAAACCAGGTTGACTCATCGTTATGCATTATGATATATAACATGCGTTATTGTAGTGTGGAGATAGCGCACCGTATCAAGAAGAGGTATGATCTGCATCGATCCAGCCCGCAGGAGGACGCAAACCATGAAGTACCTGAAGATGCTTTGTCTGGCTTTAACACTGGCATGTTTCGCAAGCTCTGCCACCTTCGCGAAGGAGTACCTTCCCATCAACATCGCCGTTGAGTTCACCGACCATGCCGCGAGTGCTTATGTAGCTCAGCACAAAGGATGGTTTGAAGAAGAGGGATTGAAACCGACTTTTTACAGTTACGTGACCGGTATGTCTCTCGCCGCCGCTCTGGGCCGCGGCGATATACAGGCCGCTTATATGTGTCTGTTGCCCGCGATCAACGCCTATGCGAATGCGAAGGTGCCGATCAAAGTTGTGACAGGGTTGCACAAGCATGGCTACGCTCTGACGGTCAACCCCGACAGGATAAGAACCGTCAAGGAATTGGAGAGGGCTGACATCCGCATCGGGGCCGTCCAGATAGGTGGCCCCGTAGATGCGGTCCTTCTGAAGACGATCGAGAAATACGGCCTTGACCGGAGCAAGGTCTTGAATAGAGTACAACGGATGAACCCGCCCGTGCAGATCATGGCGATCAGGATGGGAAAGCTGGACGCATCCTTCAGCCCGGAGCACTGGCCTGCTCTGGCCGAAGAAGCCGGATTCAAGGTGCTCGTTCGCAGTCAGGACGTATGGCCGCAGATGCAGGGAAGTGTCCTGGTCGTCAAGGATGAACTCATCAGGAATCATCCGGATATCGTGAGAAAACTGGTAAAGATCACAGCGAAGGCAACCGGATGGATCAAAGATAACCCTGGAGAGGCGGCATCAATCATGGCAGAGCAGTTGCGCGTCGCAGGCGATAAGGTCTTCCCCATTGAAGCGGCAAAGACAGCGGCGCAACTGATGATTACTCCCAGCAGTGTACGCAGGTCCATGAAGCGATTAGATTACACAACTGACATCGACCCCGGAACGACTCAGGAATCGATCGACTTTGCAGCACAGAACGGTTACATAGGAAAGGGTTTCAGCGCCCGCGACCTTCTCGATCTGAGGTTCTCAAAATGAATAATAAATCCGGCCGCCTCCAGTCCGCCTGGGGCGCCCTGCCGGTTGCTGTGTTCATAGCCGTATGGGAAATCGTCGGTCGCTTCGATCTTTTTCCGGGACAGTTTTTCTTCCCGCCCTTTTCAGCGGTGGTAAAGGAGTTCTATCACCTCACGGTAAACGGGGTTCTGGGAAAGAACTTCACGAGCAGCCTGGTTCGTGTCCTGATCGGTCTTTGCAGCGGTTCCATAGCGGGTATCTTTGTGGGGGTTATCATGGGATGGCGCAGCGTGATCAACAGGGCGCTCAATCCCATAATCAGCCTGCTGTACCCCATCCCGGCCCTGGGGTGGTTGCCCCTTCTGATGCTCTGGATAGGCATAAACGAAATGCTGCCCATCACCATCATATTCATATGCTCCTTTTTCCCGGTGGTATATAACACGGCCACAGGGATCAGGAACGTGGACGGAAGGTATGTGCAGGCCGCCGAGACTCTTGGGGCCTCGAATATGAGGATACTCTTCAAGGTCATCATCCCGCTCGCGCTTCCCAATATCTTCACCGGTCTCAGGCTTGAGGCAGGGATGTCATGGCGGGTCCTCATCGCCGCGGAGATGGTCGCCATCCCGACGGGCATAGGCGCCCTGCTCATGCAGGCCGAGAGCCTGGTTCGGGTCGATATCATCATGGTATGCCTCATAGTCCTTTCCGTCATGTGCCTCCTCTTTGAAAGGGTCTTTGTCATCATGGAAAGGCACATGATCGGCAAATGGAGCAACCATGCCTGATATCGAACTCGTGAACATGAGCAGGCACGTCTGCCGGAACATGAATCTCAGGATCATGGACAGGGAGATCTTCGTGATCGTGGGAACAACGGGCGCCGGAAAGACAACCCTGCTGAATGTCATAGCCGGGGTTGCGGATTACAAAGGCAGTGTCCTTATCGATGGCGCGTCCGTGGACAAGGTGTCCCCCAGGAGAAGGGGCGTGGGCTACCTGTTCCAGGGTCTTGCCCTTTTCCCGCACATGACTGTGGAGGCAAACATCGCCTTCGGTCTTTGCGCCGCAGGAATGGAGAAAAGCGCGGCGGACAGGCGGGTTTTGTCGTTGATGGAGATGATGCACATAAAACACCTCGCATGCCGTTATCCCCACACGCTCTCCGGGGGTGAGAAGAAGCGTGTCGCCCTCGCGCGCTCACTCGCGCCGTCCCCGCAGGTACTCCTCCTCGACGAACCTACGGCAAGCCTCGATCACCAGACAGCGAAGTACCTCCGGACCGAACTCGTATCCCTCCTCAAGAGACTGGAAATGACAACGGTGTACGTGACACACGATCTCAGGGAAGCGGAAGAGATCGCGGACAGAATAGCCCTCATGTCCCACGGAAGGATCGAGCAGGTATCGACTCCCCGGGACTTTTTCTTCGATCCCCGGAACGAGTTTGTCTCCGAATTCGTCGGAATGCCCAACATCATAGAGTGCACCCGGTCCCGCATTCTCACCTCGGGCCTCGTGGAAGTAGTCTCCGATGAGATGACGATGGTCCTTCCTTACGACGGGGGAAATATCAGGAAGATCGCCATACCGCCCGACGATATCTATATATCTGACGTGAAACCACCGGGTCCGGCCCTGAACCGCTTCACCGGAAAGGTTGTGGAGATCTCGCGTTACGGTTCAAGCGTGAGGGTCAGGGTATCCATAGGAAAAAACAGGCTCCTCGCCGAGCTGCCCGCCAGTGCTTTTGATGAACTGTCCCTCGAAGAGGGAAAAGACGTCCACGTGGTGATCAAACTGAGAAGACTACGCTACGTGGAATCCTAGGAACATCGTGTCACCGGCAAAGAGCCGCGACTCAATCGTATTTGGATTCAAACAAAAAACCGATTCGGAGGTGTCTGATGAAAGGTGGTTGTCTTCAACGAAAAGTCTGTTCAGGGAACGACAAGGGTAACATGCCAGCCCCCAAAGATTCGGCCGGCATGCGGGGCCTCATGCTTCTCTTGATTCTCACCGTCGCTTTATTTGCCGGAGTTCCCGCCTGGTCCGGTGAGCCCGCATACAGACAGGGAGTTGACATATTCATCGAAACAGGGGTGGATCAGCCCGATAAGACCCCCACGTGGTATGCTCCCATGGTGGCCAAACCCTACTCACCCGTCTTCGAGATTCTCGCCACACGGGGAACACAGGGACGATACTACCCGTACACATATGCGGTCACCATGAAGGATATCGTGAAATTTCACGGCCACGACTGCGAGGGATTGAGCCACGCCGCCGCATGCGCGAAGGTGGCATTTGACATACTCTTCCCCGACGGCATAATCGACAGAAGCGTTCTGTGGGGGATATCGGGGACTTCCCCATGCTGGTCCGATGTCGTCGCTTTTCTCACCGGTGCGCGCATACAGTACGGAAACCTCGGGTTTTTCCAGGACAAGAAATACGGCCACGCGATAGTCCTTCACCGCGAGGACACAGGCGTTGCCGTCCTTGCGACCTGGAAGAAAGGGATTAACAATATCCCCGACGAACCCGTTGTCCTGCCCGGGACGATAGCCTGGAAGCCACAAACGAGCATGGAAGAGGTGATGAACCTGAAAAGAGCTGTCAAGAAGGCCGACGGAAAACAAACACCCTATCAGGTGGACCAGATGCGTTACTATCAATGGAAACATATAAACGATGTCTTCAGCCGGCCCCTCGAAGAGAGCTACCAGGCCAGAGTGCTGGACAATTTCAAATGGACAGAGTGGGTGGATGCGAAAAAATCGATTCCCAATCCCCATCAGCGGACAGATACCAGGCTGAAGAACGACGTCTACAGAAAAAGACCCGTGTCGCTTGATTAGCAGGAACCAGCGGGGGGGTATACTGGAGAGCCTGCCAGGGCTGGAAGGCTCTCCAGTACCCTCCCAGCCCGGGTATCTTGACCCCGGGTGCCTTCAGGAAGTATAAAGAACAGGCCATGCTACCAGTAAGTTTTACCGGACACTGCCGATGGGAGGAATAAAGGTGTACTCTGACTTCAAGAATATTTCCACCTACTATGATGCCCTCTATGTCGATGACGAGGAATACGCCCGCGAGGCCGGGAAGGTCATGGAATTGCTCAAGAAGCACGGTGTTCGCAGGCATGCGGACCTGCTTATTCTGGCCTGCGGGACGGGAGGCCATGTTCCTCACTTTGGGCAAGACTACAGGGTTACCGGGCTAGACCTCAGCGAGGACATGCTTGACCACGCCAGACGGAAGTTCCCCGGCATCCCTTTCCACACAGGAGACATAATCGATTTTCGGCTCGACACCTCTTTCGATGCCGTGATCTGTATGTACGGGTCCATAGGGTTTGTAAAGACGGTGGACAACATGCGGGTTGCCATGGGACGTATTGCCGCTCATTTGCGGCCGGGCGCCGTGGCCCTCATCACGCCGTGGGGTACGCGGGAACAATTCGAGGACCTTATTGTGGTCGACGCCATTGACGGGCCGGAGTTGAAGATTGCACGGATGGAACAGGTTCGCCTCAAGGAGCCCAGGGTTGTGGAGGTCACGTTCCACCACCTTCTCGGAGCCGGCGGCCATGTGACCTACCATAAACAATCCATGGAGATCGGGCTCTTTTCTCGGGAAGAATACCTCGGGGCTTTCATCGATGCCGGGCTCACGGTCGTGGAAGAATACACAGGAACCGATGTCCGCGGCGGCGCGTTTATCGGCAGGCGCCTGGCTTGATCTCTTCGGCCTGCTTTATGATACTCTTGTGTATTGTACTGCAATCATTGAAGGTAACGGAGGGTTTGATAAGGGTGTCGAAGATACTTCAGATAGCGCAACCGGGAGCTCCAATATTGAGAAACGTAGGTCCGCGAAGCGTATCGCTCAGCGCCAGATACATCAACAGGCACGGCACTATCGAAGAAAAGGATTTCACGGGTCTTGAGGCAAGGATATTCCAGCATGAGTATGATCATCTCGAGGGGCTGACTTACCTTGATCGCTTGGAAGACACGAGGGATCTGGTGACAGAGAAGGAATTCGAAAGGATTATCTCTCAGAATGGGTGAACTCAAGTGCCCGATGCCGGACCTTCATGATTTTCTTTGCGCGGTTTCTACCCAGATTCCCTTTCAAGATCAACCATATACTTCTGGCTTCCGTCGGGGTAGGGAGGGTCGCACAGTCGTCCATGCCATATGTTGCCCTTATCGTCCCTGAAATAAGAATCGCAGGATACGCCGTCCTCATCGTCCGGGTTGCCCCGTATGCACTCGAAACCCGCGCAGGCAGCGACATACTCAACCACCTCGCCATAACACCCATCGTAATCTGACATTCCAGGCGGTATGACCACCATTATGTTTTGACACGTCATTTCGTCATCCTCCGCGTGTGTTGAAATACGTATAAAACGGTAATCTGATAACCCGTGGCAGATCAACAGGATCTTGCCATCCACCGGACAGGGCAGGCAGGGGACACTCAGGACATTGAGCTGACATCCTGACACCTTAGCCCGTGCCCGCTCTCGCGTGGAAGAGTATGTGAGTATCCGCGACAACCCCCCGCACCCGGATTTTCAGCGGACTAAAGCTGATATTTCAAGACCCCAAGATACACGCTTAAGAAATTAAGAAACTCCTGTGGTTTGTCGGCAGGGATGGAGGGAGGCTGCACAGTCTTTCCCGAACCAGCTTTTCACCCTGTTTCATCACCATGCCCGCCGCGGTAATTTGGGCAAGTTAGAGTTGTTTTCCCTATCGGGAATATAAAGACGCAAAACGCCGTCCCGTTCAGGCGAGAACAATCCCTCTCTCGCTCGATAGACAACCCTCTCCCGGCGCCCTGGAATCTAAGGCATTGACTGTCTTTTAATTCCCGCTGACCTTGTCAAGTGCTTCTGCGATGTCAAGCCCCGAGAGTTTGCCACCTCTTCTAAAAGTCATGCCGGGAGTTATTCTGATTACCATTCCGGTCTTGCTTTGCGCATCTGAATTCTTAATGCAAACCCAGGAACCATCCGGCTTCTTCTCGAAATCTTCAATTGCAATTTTGGTAATCTCGTCCATTGTATTACTCCTCTCTAGTTTTAGTGCAGCTATATTATATATTAAATCATCACTGCCCATGTCAAGTGTCGAGAACCATGGTACTATATCCCCGCTGAAGGATGTCTCTCTCCCCCCAACTGATTTCTCCGGCGTCCCGCAGAGTTACCCGACCATTTTAACGGGCTCAATGTCCCGCGCTGTCTCCCCACAGCTGTCGCCGGCCCTCGCCGTGGCCACGGAGACGACTATGGCGACCAGGCCGATGAAGACGATAACCGCCGACATCAATCTATCAATGAGCGTTACTCTCCCCGGGTGTCTCTTTGAAGAGGTCTACATACTCGCCGTAACCTTCTTTCCGCAGATCATCTTTGGGCACGAACATCAAAGCTGCGGAGTTCATGCAATACCTGAGGCCCGAGGGCGGCGGGCCGTCGGTGAAGACATGGCCGAGATGGGAATCTCCGTGCTTGCTCCTTACCTCGGTACGGGTCCCCAGAAGTCCCCGATCCTCCCGGGTAACGATATTGCCGGGTTCAAGGGGTCGCGTGAAGCTCGGCCAGCCTGTTCCGGAATCGTACTTGTCGAGGGAACTGAAGAGCGGCTCGCCGGAAACTATATCGACGTATATACCCTCTGCCTTGTTGGCGTCATATTCATTCCGGAACGCCCGTTCTGTCCCGTTCTTCTGGGTTACCTCGTATTGAATGGCGGTAAGCTGCTTCCTGAGGGTTGCGTCGTCGGGTTTCTTTAAATTCCGCCAATCGACGGGCCGCCTCTGGTTTCCCTTATCCTGTCGTGCCTTTCCCGCAGTTGCCTGATCCTTCGTCGTACCCGCACCGGTTCTCTCCTGCAGCTGGCTCACACCTTGATTCTGGCAACCGAGAACCAGGAACAGGATCGCCATGATCATCGACAATTGCTTCATCTTGCCTCCTCGCTCCAGCAGTATACTCTCTTAATATAATCACATCGCATGTGCCTTCAAAGTGCATGGCGCCCGCCCGGGACATACTGCTATTGCTGCACGACAATTAATATGCGGGCAAAAGTGCGAAAAAGGCGGATCGATGGCGGTATATGATTATGACATGGGTATCATCGGCGGAGCTTAATTCTTCCTGTCTGGAATGTGAAAGCGCGAAGGCACGGTATGTTCGATTCGTCCTTCCCCTGCCTACCTTACGTCGACCGACATCACGCCGGAACCACCCTTGCGGTGGCCGCCCCCTGGCTTCGTTTTTAAAAATCCGATGCGATTTCTTTCAGCAGGTCCATCTGGTCAAGCGCCTGACCCGCACCCTCGCAGACCGCTGTCAGGGGGTTTTCCGCGATGGTGACGGGCAATTTACTGACCTCTTTTATGAGAAGGTCGAGGTTTCTAAGCATGGCGCCGCCGCCGCTGATAATGATGCCTTTATCGACGATGTCGCTCGCCAGCTCCGGCGGGGTCCTTTCGAGGGCTATCCTGACCGCCTCCACAATGGCTCTGACGGGTTCCGCTATGGCCTGCCGTATTTCCGTCGATGAGACCTCCAGCGTCTTCGGGATACCGCCAACAAGGTCGCGGCCCTTTATCTCCATGGTGTTCTCAATTTCATCGGGATCCGGATGGGCCGAACCTATATGGACCTTGATCAATTCCGCCGTTCTCTCGCCGATGAGGAGGTTATATTTTCTCTTTATGTGCTGGACGATGGCTTCATCGATCTTGTCGCCGGCGGCCCGGACGGAATTACAATATACGATGCCGGCGAGACTGATGACGGCAACTTCCGTCGTGCCGCCCCCGATGTCGACGATCATATTGCCGCTTGGTTCCGTAACGGGAAGACCTACGCCGATGGCCGCCGCCATTGGCTGCTCGATGAGATACACTTCTCTCGCGCCTCCCGATTCGGCGGATTCCTTTACAGCCCGCTTCTCAACCGGCGTAATGCCCGAAGGGACGGAGATGACGATGCGTGGCCGGGCGTAGGATTTTTTGTTGTGGACCTTCTGGATGAAATACTTGAGCATTGCTTCGGTGATCTCAAAATCAGCAATGACCCCGTCTCGCAGTGGCCGCGTGGCAACGATGTTGCCCGGTGTCTTGCCGAGCATCTTCTTTGCCTCTGCGCCGACGGCGATGACCTTTTTTGTTCCCCTGGAATCTCTGTGGACGGCCACCACGGACGGTTCATCCGAGACGATCCCTTTTCCCTTGACGTATATCAGGGTGTTTGCGGTGCCGAGGTCTATTGCCAGATCTTTCGACAAAAAGCGGAATATTGAGTCAAACATCGATTTCCCTTCCGGAACGAAGGGTAAGTCTCATCCTGCGCTGACATCTCGTACGGAATTGCCGGTTCCTGAATGTGCCGATCATTTGGGCCTCCTCCTTTGTGGACTTTCTTTGTGTCTGGGCAACCGTTTGGTCAAAATGCGCCTGAATCTCGGAATTATTTCCCCGAACCATTAACAGCAAGATGAGTGCCACTCCTGCCCAGCGCAGTATCATATCGAAACAACTGGATATTCTTGTGCCGGCACCTCAATGGCGGATGGGTAAGTGTATATATTTCCATACAACATACAAGCCGATAGTGTAGGGTATTTCCTTCACACTTTCTCTCGCGATGCGCTCCGTATGCTGTCGCGCTGGTCCTGCTGCTGCTCACGAAAAAGCCATCCGCCGCAACGGGGTATGCGGCAGCGTCACTTTGTCTTGACATCGTCATGTTCATATCGGTTTTCGTACGACCCACGGGCTCCGCCGCCGCCCTGGGGCTGATCGTTAGGCCTTTCTGGAACCTCGTCTTGTTCGGCCCCGTCGGATCTCTCATCGCAGGACTGCTCTGCGGGGCCTGGTTGCACAGGCGCAACGCTTGGATAGGATTGTCAAACCAAAGGAAGGATGACGTGATACATGCGAAGGCGCGCACGCCGAGACAGGAAAGAGGGTGGCTCCCCTTCTGGACGGCAGTCCTGCCCCGCAGTTCTTTGAGGCTGTTGCCGGCTAAAGAGCGGGTTCCGGCTGATCACTTTTTTCGCTTCAGCCGGAAGGGGAAAGACCGTGCCTTCCCGGAGGTCGCTTATCCTTTCCCCATCAGTCGGAGCCAGCGGTAATGGGAGACCAGACCGGACCAGAAGGTTTGGTGTTCGCTGTATTGTACGCCGTATTCAGCACATGCTTCCTTCACGATTTCTGCGATTGCCGGGTAATGAATGTGGCAGACCGTGGGGAAGAGGTGATGTTCGAGGTGAAAGTTCAATCCACCCATGGGCCAGCGCAACAGGCGGCTCTGGCGGTTAATACCGAGGGTTACCTGCGCCTGATGGACTGCCCAGGGGGTTTTGATGCGGACCCCTCGTTCGGGGAGGGGGAAATCTGTTTGTCCGGCACAATGGGGAAGTTGAAACACCAGTGAGAGCGTTACGCCCAGCACGGACACGCCCACAGCATAGAACAAGATAACGGTCCCCGGGGGATGGAATAAAAGGGGTATACAAAATGCCCAGGAGAAGAAGACCGCCTTGCCAAGGACGAAAATTACCAGGTCCCGTCCCCGTGGCCGCGGAAATCCATGCTTTCCGATGCGGCCGGTCATTATCCTCTTGAAATCATCGACGAACTCCATCTTGGCTGCCAGAAAGCCATAGAGAAACCAGAGATAGATATGCTGCCAGCGATGAAAAGAAAGCCGCCGGCTATGGGGAGACAGCCGGCCAAGGAAACCGATGTCGATATCGGTATCGTAGCCGGTGATATTGACGAACCTGTGGTGAATAACGGAGTGTTTCCAGAACCACAGATAGGAGCTGACCCCGAGAAGATCCATGGTCATGGCCGCAAGTTTGTTGACCCGGGGAGATTCCGAATAAGCCCCATGACCCCCGTCATGGGCAATGTTGAACCCGATGCCTGCCACGGAGAGACCGAGCAGAATGGCCAACAAAAGGCCCTGCCATATATTCGACGCCGCGAACACCAGGAGAAGGTAGAAGACCGCACAGGAGACAAGAATCATCCCGGTCTTCAGGTGTAGCGGAGGGGCCCCTTTTCGGGACCTCCCGTTTTCTTTGTCAAAGTAATCGTTAACGCGTTGCCGGAGAGCCAGTTCAAAGGCCTTGTTCTCGTCGAATTCCAGCCTCAGAATGGAATGATCGGTTTGGCGGGGCCGGTCAGGAGGCCTCCTCAGGACTTCCTTCGTGTCCGCCATAGCTACATCTCATAACGGGTGTCTTGCAGTGGTCTCATTTCCATCTTCCTCCTGTACATCAATTATCCCTCAATCCTGTTCCGGCTGCAAGAAAGAGTAGCCGGACATGCCATAGTTACGCTCCGTGCTGTTTCCCATTGACGCCGGCTGAGCCCATGGTGTACAAAAAACGGGTATCTTGAACGAAATATGCCCTGTGAGATTACCTATGACCGCCGGTGAACTTGACAAAAAGCTTCTGAGCATCATCTCCGACATTGCCGAAGGGCGGTATTCCGACGATATTATGGAGCTGACGAGGGACGACGTGCCGGACACCGTCCGAACCATAGCCGAAGCCGTGGCCCTAATGATGGTCAAAGTCGAGGCCCGGGAGTTCCGGCTTCAGCAGCTTGTGGAGGAGCTCAAGGAGCTCAACGAAGCGGTCAGGAAGAACACTATTGCTTCGGTCACCGCCATGGCCCATGCCCTGGGGGCGCGGGACACCTACACCGAGGGCCACGCCTCACGGGTGGCGGAACTCTCGCACACCATCGCCCGGGAGCTTGGCCTAGCAGGCGAGGAACTGGAATACGTCCGTCTGGGCGGGGCTCTTCACGACATCGGGAAGATCGGGTTCCCGGACGTTCTCTTCGCCGACCATGAGGGAAAGCTTCCTTCGAACCTTGTCAAGGAGATAAACCGCCATCCTTCCATCGGCGTGAATATCCTCAAGCCCCTCGATTTCCTGGGGCCCGCCATCGACTACGTCTCGGCTCATCACGAACGGCTCGACGGAAGGGGCTATCCCCGGGGGCTCAAGGGTGATCAGATTCCCCTGGGGGCCCAGATCGTGTCCGTTGCGGACATCTACGACGCCATCACGTCGGACCGCCCTTACCAGGCAACAAGAACGCATCAGGAGGCCCTTGCCATTCTTTACGGCATTGCCGGCACGCGCATCAGGATCGATATCGTCGAGGCGCTGGAGCGAGGGCTGGCGGACAAGCTATAAGCCTCTTGTGAAATCCCGGCTGGATTCTGTCGCCGACATTTCAAGCGTGGCGGCCCTGTCACCGGGGGCGGGGTGGCTGGCGAAGATATCGCTTTCGTTGCCGAATATCGCTTCCAGCCTGCGAAGTGCGCTCACGGCAGCCCTGGGATCGTAATTGTTCTGTTTCATGAACCGCAATGCATATTGATCGGCGTTAAGCTCGTTTGCTCTGGAATACTGTGCGTGTGCCAGCTTCTCGGCAAAGCCCGCAAGCTCCGATCGTGAAAGCGTCGCCGCAATCTCACAGCCGCTCGCCGCGACGCCTTTTCGTATCGCTGATGTAGCATAGGCAGTCTGAAGCGCGCTTTTCGTATGACCGAGAGCGACATGACCCATCTCGTGACCGAGAACATATCGAACCTCGTCATCGGTCATCACCTTCATCAATCCCGAATAGATGCGGATGGTTCCGTCGGGCATGGCAAACGCGTTTATGGCAGGAGCCAGGTAGAGCTTTATGTCGGGACGAAGACCTTTGTGGATCCGCATCCCCCTTGTGATCCGTGCAAGCCGGATAGCGTATTCATTCGTTGCCGGTGCCAGCATGTTCTTGCTGTCCATCTCCTTTCTTGCCGCCACCGCCATGCTCTTGACCTCCACATCTGAAAGGGTGGCGGCATTGAAAGCATCTATGGCCGCACCCAGCATTCCTTCGAGGTCTATGGCATAAACCCCTGGAACATATGTTGAGATAACCGCGGCACATACGATACATGCAAGTAATCTCTTCACCATTTTCCCTCCTCCGCCTCACGTCTCCTGAACGCTGAATTCTGTTCCACGCAGGCCACAGGGAATATCAACGCTGTTTGTTGGACTATGCTATGTTCTTGCGTGGGGGCCATGAAGGCGAAAGTGTCCAACATACCCTGCACAGGGACGAAAGTATCCTGAACACGTGATCGTTTCCGGAGCTACCCTGCGTTGCAGAAAGGAGAATGTGAAAACGTGAAATGCGTCGTCAGGCTTCGACGGGTTCCATGACCTGAATTCTCTGAAGGGCGGCGTCGTTCATCAGCCGTTAGGGGGATTGAAGGAATAACCCGTCGAGCCCTTGGGATTCTCTTCCTTTACTGCAGGAAAGTAGACATTGAAGGCTGTTCCCTTGTTCGGTTTGCTGGATACATTGATATATCCGTTATGCTGTTTCACTATTCCGTAAACAATGGCAAGGCCGAGACCTGTTCCCTTGCCTGCTTTTTTCGTGGTATAGAAGGGTTCGAATATTCTATCTTGCGCATCTTTCTCTATGCCGGTTCCGGTGTCGGTCACGGTGATCAGGACATACTCGGCGGGGACACCGTATCCGTGGGATTTGCGGAATTTCTCATCGAGGGTGACTCTTTTCGATTGAATGATGATCTTCCCGCCTTGCGGCATGGCATCGCGGGCATTTGTGATCAGATTCATCATGACCTGGTCGATCTTTGATGTATCCGCCAGGATCGTCACATCCGGATCGTCGAACGCTGTTTCGAGGTCGATACTTTTCGGCAGCAGCCCTTCGAGGATGCACATACTTTTCCCGATTATTGCGTTGATCCGAACCGGTTGAAGCACGACGTCCTGTTTCCTGCTGAACGCAAGGAGGCTCTTCGTGAAGCTCGAGGCTTTTTCAATTGTATCGATGATCTGTTTCACGCGTGCCTGCAGCGGATCGTCTTTTGGGATCCTGATCTTCAGAATGCCGGAATGTCCGAGCAGGACGGCAAGGATGTTGTTGAAGTCATGGGCAATACCGCCTGCCAGTTTTCCGATGGCTTCCATCTTTTCCGATTGGCGCAGCCGCGCTTCGAGTTCTATCTTTTCCTCTTCCATCAGCTTCCGTGCGGTTATATCCTCGGCGGTACCCTCGTGATAGATAGTTTCGCCGTTATCGTTCCGCGCCGCGCGGGCGTTGAGGGAAACCCATATCGTACCGCCATCCTTGCGGTACAACCGGGTCTCAAACTTCTCGACAATACCCTGTGTTTCCATGAGTTCCTTGAAGTATCTGTGATCTCCGGGATCCACAAAGAGCTGCCGTCCTAAGTCGGTAATATCCCGGATCATCTCCTCCGACGAATCGTACCCCAGCATTCTTGCGTGCGCCGGGTTTGCGCTCAGGAAACGCCCGTCCGGCGCCGACCGGAAAATGCCCTCGATGGCATTCTCATATATGCTGCGGTATTTGTCCTCGTTGCGCTTAAGCGCCGATTCGATCTGTTTACGCGCCGTCGTGTCCCTTAAGACTATGATGGTAAAGTCTTTCAGACGCGTCGCCTGAAATGATATGACCTTTACCTGTCCGTTCTTGCAGTTAATCCTGCATTCCGCTGCCTCATACGTGCTTCCCGGCAAGCGGTCTTTCTTCCAGGCCACCGCCACCTTCTTCCTGTGTTCCGGGTCCGGGTATGCCTTTACCAGCCAATCTCTACCGGTGGGCACATCGTTGAGGGTGTAACCGGTAATGTTCGTGAAGTGGGCGTTGACGAACATACAATCCCCGAAATGGTCGGCCAGAACGATGCCGAGAGGGAGGTTCTCAAGGATGGAAAAGAAGGTGCTCCTTTCGCTCTCCAGATCCTTGTGTGCCTTCACGAGCCCGGTTAGGTCCTCGCAGCTTATGAGGGTGTCGCCGGTGCTCAATCGCACGGGAATGAAATTGATTGCCTTTGGCGCCCCGTCCCTGCAGGTCGTGGTGAATGTGCATCGTCTTGTGTCGCCCGATTTACCGTCCTGCATAAAGCTTTCGATATCTTCCGCCCAGGTGGATATCACCTTGTGCCGATACTCCCGGTCCGGATATGCCTTGCGGAACCACGTCCGTGCGTCCGGGATGTCTTGAAGCTCGTATCCGAAGATTTTGTTGAACTTTTCATTGATGTACTTGAAATTCCCCTGTTTATCGATGACCATGAGCGCGAAGGGGACACTATCTGCAAAAACAGCCGGTTTTTCGAGCTCAGAGTGGAGTTCTTTTGAAATATCGCGGCAAAAAGCGATGAGACTATTCCGGCGACCGGTACCGATGCGGGTGACGTTTATCTCAACCGGCGTGGGTCTGCCTTTCGCATCCGCATGATCGATCTCGATATTCCTGACGAAACCTTTCTTCAGACATCCCATGAGTTCCCGGGAAAACCTCTCCCGATCATGGGGCGCCGTCCAGTCAAGGACGCTCTTCCCGAGTATTTGATCGATATCGCGGTGACCTGTAAGGCGGGCATATTTCATATTCGCGTCCACAACCACGCCTTCTTCGTTGAGGACCGCAAAACCGGTATCCTTTGTCTCAATCAGTTTTCGATACAGTTCCTCGCTCTGTGTGATGGTCCCTCCCTGTCTCTTGCACAGATTCCTTCAAAGCGAATGCGACGGATATTGAGGCTGTCTCATTTGAAGTAGTCCGGGTATGTCTTTTTTGCACATTCCGGACAAATGGTGTGGGTAAACTCTGCTTCCGAATGCCCTCGTATATACTCTTCCAATGGTTGCCACTGACCCTCGTCATCATGTATTCGCTTGCAGGAACTGCATATGGGCAGCAATCCGCTCAATGTCTTGATCCTCAACAGGGCTTCCTTGAGTTCGACAATAAGCTTTTCCCGTTCTTCTTCCATGCGCTTGCGTTCCGTTACATCCCGGGCGACACCCTGCGAATACAGAAAATGTTTTCGCGGATTCGATATGTCGGCATCGGGGACATCCCATTTCCCCCGGGAAGTCAGCTCAACGGTTACCTGGGCGAGAGAATAGTTCTGGACCGCCCTGTTCTTCTTGATGAGACGGATCTCCACCCTGCTCGTGGATCTGACGCCGACACGTCTTTCCACAAAACGAGCTGGCATCTTCCCGCGATCATCGGGGTGAACTATATCCTGAAAAAACTTTCCCGTAAGCTCGTCCGGGTCGTAGCCGAGCTGCCTGACGGCGTTGGAAATGAACAGTATCCGTCCTTCTTTATCGAGGCGATAAATAATGTCAGGACTCAAGTCTACAAGGGAGCGATAGTGGTCTTCACTCAAGAGATAAAACCTTTCTAATATACGCGATCTTTTGCTTTTACTGTGATGAACTTCATCTATTCTGCTTGCGGGAGGGCCTGATGTACCAGGATCAGTTGGCGAAATGTCTGGACATTCTTTTTGGCCGTTCGGGATGGAGGGTACGGCAAGGCCACCCTCTTGGTCCATGATATACGATCATCGGTCTTCACAATGCCCTGATTGAAAGAGGCTCTTGTCCTTCAAACACCCCGAACTTTCCGGACGCCCCCGGTTTCCTGCAATTTTGATTCGTAATTGTATGCAAAAAGTCAGAACAATGCTATAGCAAATAACTTACTATGAAATACGTAGGAATTATTAGTACTGTTACGTTAACGAAAGGGAGATGAAGGACCCTTCACGCAATTTCAGACACGCCTTTCTTTAAGTAAAACACGGTATTGTTCGACCATTATTTAATAGTACTCCAGGTGCACCATAATTACACGTGCGGGAATGGAGGGACGAGGGACGTATCCGGGTTATGGACGATATCACCGCAAGCGGCATGTCAAAGGAAGCGCTTCTCGAAAGAGAACGGAGATTTCGCGCCATATTCGACCATACGTTTCAGTTCATGGGTCTGTTGACGCCCGGCGGCGAAGTGCTGGAGGCGAACAGGGCTGCGCTCGCCTTCGTCGGGGCTCGGGAAGAGGACGTCATGGGGCGCAAATTCTGGATGACGCCATGGTGGTGCCATTCCAGGAAACTGATGAACATCCTCCGGAATGCCGTGAGAGAGGCCGCATGCGGGAGGCTCGTGCGTTTCGAAGCAACCCACGTTTCTTTGGAAGGCCGCCTTCATTATTTTGACTTTTCCTTGAAACCCGTATTGGGCGAAGAAGACAGGCCCATCTTCCTCATTGCCGAAGGCCGCGATGTAACGGAACGCAGAGAAGCGGAAGCGTTACTGAGAGAATCGGAGGAGCGCTACCGGATCGCCATCGAAAAATCAAATGACGGCGTAGCCGTGATCAAGGACGGTCTGCATTTCTATGTGAACGAGAGATTCCTCAAAATGTTCGGTTACGAGAGTATCGGGGAGATCGCAGGACAACCGATAACAACCATAGTGCACCCCGATGACCGTAGAATGGTGAGCGACTGCAACAAAAAGAGACGCAATGGGGCGAAGAGCCCATCGCGATACGAATTCAAGGGCATCCGCAAAGACGGGACGGCAATACATATCGAGGTGTCTGTTTCTGCCATAAAGTACTTCGGAGATTTCGCGCTGCTCTCTTACCTGAGAGACATAACGGACCGCAAACTGGCGGAAGAAGCGTTGAAGACAAGAGAGGAGGAACTGCGGTTCCAATCCCGAAACCTCAAGGAAGCAAACATAGCCCTGAGAGCGCTCGCGAGGCACATTGAAGAGAACAAGCAGGAGCTTGAGAGAAATATCGTCCTCAATCTCAGGACACTCGTCTTTCCGTACATCGAGAAGATGCAGAAGTCGAATCTCAATATCAGGCAAGGGATGTTCATGGAGGTCATTGAAAGGAACCTCAGCAATATCATCTCACCCTTTTTAAAGAAAATCAGCCACTTCGGTCTTACCCCCACGGAAATGCATATTGCGGGCCTGATCAAAGATGGAAGGAAGACGAAGGAGATCGCCGAATCGCTCCACATATCCCGCCGCGCCGTTGAGGTTCACCGATACAACATCAGAAAGAAACTGAAAATAAACAAGAACAGGCACAACCTGTGTGCCTTTCTGGTTTCCATGAACGGTTGATCCTGTCCAGATATCCCTCAGATGACAACTAAAGCAAAGTCCGGCGCGCGAAGTCACCGGCGGCGTCCACGGTGCAAACGGAGACAAACCGGAACCTCTGTCATTTCTTTGGTTATTCTCTCCTTATCGGGTTATTGGAATATGGTCAATTGGTCATTGTCCGCCGTTCTGCCTGACAGCACGGCGGAAGGGATCAACCTCGTCTTGGAATGGAGGATCTGCCCATCCTGAACCATTGCTCCATAAGGAGGGCATTCCGGGAAATGGATAATTTTGGACAGCAGTGCTACTGCAGAATGGATCACACGTGAATATCCGATGCGGTGAGAGACAAAAAGCGGATTATTTCCGGGTTCTTATTGTCAGGCGGAGGGGATGTCTCTATTGTACTTCCACAACACTGGTAATAGAATATGACTATGGGGACGCATACAAGGACGTTCAAGGCCTTGGGGTGGATGCGAAGGGGTTTGGGTTTTCTATGGCAGGCGTTGGTTAGATTCCATGATGACAACGGGTTCTTCCTGTCTTCGGGCATCGCTTTCAATATCCTCCTCACCTTCATCCCCTTCATCATTCTTCTCCTTGCGGTAGCGGGGGCCTATCTTTACAATGACCGGGAAGTGCTCGACCATGTGCGTGTCTATTTGAGGAATGCGGCGCCTGCCATGGATCCCAAGATCATGAGTGGTCTTATGAATGTCATCGAGAGACGTCAGGCCATAGGTATCCTCGGGTTTGGGGGATTAGTGTGGCTCTCGACGTGGCTCTTCACGTCCCTTCGGATAGCCCTCAATATTGTGTTCAGGGTTAAGAGACCCCGTGGTGTGATACGGGCCTTTGGCATCGATCTGTTGATGATAGGGGCAGTGGGGACGCTTTTCCTCGTGAATATGGTCTTGAGTTCCTTTTTTGGGTTCCTGCAGGGGTATCAAGTCACGGGGCCGGCGATCCAACTGATGCTGAAATACCTGCTCCCTTTCTTTCTCACCTTCTGCGTGTTTTGCCTCGTCTACAAGGTGATTCCCGATGAGGCGGTATATTTCAGCTCCACCCTCAAAGTTGCCCTTTTCACGAGCCTTCTCTGGGAGGCGGCGAAGCATTTTTTTACCTGGTATGTCGCCAATATTGCCCAGTACCCAATCTTCTACGGTTCGCTGAGCGCCCTTGTTGTCTTTGTTCTGTGGATCTACTATTCCTCGATGATCTTTGTTGTCGGAGGGGAGGTGCTTTATCTCCTGGAAAAAGAGCGAAAACTGCGATCTCCCACAATCACAGCCTGAAAAACGTTGCAAACCATCGCCGGTCGGTAAACGACGGGAAACGAAGCCCGGCTACCGGGGGGATCAGTGTGCAAAGAGTGATCTCTCAAAAGCCTGACACCGGTTGCGGGCTCCCGCTAGCCCTGAAAGCTTACCGCATGAAGGATTGTGACGCTAGACCCTTTCGGCGAAGGCGGCCAGTTCTCTTGCCATCCTCTTCAGGGAGTCCGTCATGTCAATGTACAGGTACGAGGCCTGGGGCATGCATACGCCCGTTATCAAGCGGTTCTGATGGACGTGGTCGAATTCGTCTATCATCTTCGTAACCTTCTCCATGTCGGCTGCTATCTGTTTCTTCAGAACGGGATTCTTCGTGAAGCAGTAGTCCTTCACGTCGGTGAACTCGGCGCCGACGGCCACCATGAGTTGCTGTATCTCTTCAAGGGCCCTGTCGCCGAAGAGTATGTTGGACTCGACCTTTACCTCCATCTTGTCGAGGAGGCTGTCGAGCGCCAGAGCGACGCGCTGGAGGTGGGGAAGGGCGATCACGAACCTCTGCTCGGCCTCGGTCTTGTCCTTGTGCTCCACGACCTTTTCAATCCCGGGGAGGCGCTCCTTCAGGGAATCCCTGAACTTTGCCCTGCTCTCCTTGAGGAGGTTGATCTTCTGGCGTACAAAACCCTTGTATATGTTGTTCAGGATCGGTACTGTTTCCTCGAACAGATTGCATATCCGTTCCGTGATCTCTCTTTCTTCCATGTGTCTACCCCCTGAGCCCGATTATTTGGTTGCGTGCTTGTTATATAACATACGAAGGACTTCTTGTCAGCGATATACCGCATCTTAACTGAACAAGTACGTCAGGTTGTCTTTGATCGCCTCTCGTGGTATGGTAGCCCCATGGGACATTTGGCCGCGACGAGAAAGAAGCGCTCTCCTCAGATGGTCGCCGCAGCGGTGATCGAGAGGGACGGGTTTGTGCTCATCGGCAAGCGGAAGCGGGGAAAACGTTTTGCCGGGAACTGGGAGTTTCCGGGAGGCACCCTTGAAAAAGGAGAGACACCCGAAGAGTGCCTGAAACGGGAGCTTCGGGAGGAGCTTGATATAGAGGTGGAGATCGGAGAGCTTTTTTGTTCCACCACCGCTGATTATGCCCCGGAATGGACGGCCAGGCTGCTTGCGTACAAAGTGGCAGTGATATCGGGCACCTTCATCCTCAACGACCACCAGGAGATACGCTGGGTGAGGCCCACGGACCTTACCGATTATGATTTCCCCGAGGCGGACAAGCCCGTCGTGGCAAAGCTGGCCAGCCAGGGTATGCAGGTGCGTCCTAGAAACTGCCTGTACCCACCGTGGTCCCTCTTTTCATCGAACAGGAACCGTTGAAGGTCGATCCTCTTTCTATGACGATGCCGGGGGACGTAATGTTGCCGTTATGGACCGCCGTTTCTTCCAGTACGACCTGTTCTTCGGCAAAAACATCTCCGTTGATCTCGCCGCGTGATACGAGGGTCTTCGTCCGTATTGTGGCGGTGACCTTTGCGGACGGCCCGACCGTCAGGACACCCTCAGACAGTATTTCTCCCGTGAAGACGCCCTCGATCGTGAGAGAACTCTTGAACTTTACCGTTCCCTGAACCTCAAGGTCTCCGGCAAAAACCGTTCCTGCCTTTTCGTCCTTGCTTGAAGCAGTGGAAGCTGCATACACCATTATTCCCTCTTTCAGATCATTTATTTTGTGCCCATTACCCTTGCCGAACAGGAGTTGCACGCTGTGACCGTATATCTTACCAGATGTTGCCGTTAAAGGTGAAATTAAATCTCCGCCTCTCACAATTCCTGAGCAGGGCACAACACCTTCCGGTCTTTCTTCGAACCTGGGACCTGGAAAAGTTTTCCTGGTTTTCACCTGGAACCTCGGACCTGCAACTTGAAACCGTTTCTCTGGTTTAAGATTCTCTCCCGTTGTCCGATTACTAGTGTGCAGGGGTGCAGTTCTGGGGGCTCCTGCGGGGTGGAGGTAAAGGTGGCAATGAGGAATGATAGTCCGCGAGGAATCATACGGGAAGCGGGTTGTATTGTTTCCCGGCGATCATTTTGTGACAGACAGGAAACTCAGGATATCCACTCTCCTTGGCTCCTGCGTCTCCGCCTGCCTCTATGACCCGGTTAACCGGGTCGTGGGCATGAACCATTTCCTGCTCAGCACGAAGCGCTACACCGACGATGTGCCCCTGATCGTCTCCGAAGCGGGCCGTTATGGCGTGCACGCCATGGAACTCATCATAAACGGCATGTTGAAGCTCGGCGCGCAACGCAAGTACCTCAAGGCAAAGGTCTGCGGCGGCAGTTCATTACTGAAGGCGCAGGACGGAAAGGACAGCTTTCACTGCGTCGGCAGGGTCAACTGCGCCTTCATCCGGGAATTTCTTCGCAATGACGGGATCACGGTAGTCTCGTCAGATCTCGGCGGAAACCTGGGCAGGGTTGTCCACTTCGACACTCTCGACTATTCGCTTTACATCAGGAAGATCAAAAAAGTTTCCCTCCGCGGCCTCGGCGTGAGAGACAAGGAATACTGGAAACGGGAACTCAGGCGCCACCTCGAGGAAGGAACGACACCGGATCTGTGGTAACCACAAAGACCGCTGCAGGTCTCAGGTCGCAAGTCGCAGGTCGCCAAAGACAGACTGCGCAAGGGGATGGCCTGTCAAAACGATTTTTTGCCTTTAGACCTGCCACCTGTGACCTGTTACTTGTAGCCTGTCACGGCTCTTAACCTGTGACGTGTGGCCTGTGACTTGAGGCCGGTATTTTTGCCTGAGCCGCTCGAACCGCTTGAACGTTTGACAGCGCGTATATAAACCCCCCTCGTGCAACAGCCGAAGTCCATCATTGCGAACCCCGGTTTTTTTGCGCCCCCCCACGTTCCACACGTCGCGTCGCGACTGAACACATCGGACATAAAGAATGAGATAACTCCCCTTACATCCTCTGCACGTTCAAGCGGTTCGAACGGCTCAAGCAGTCCAAACCGTCCTTATTGCCTTATCCTGCGCACGTCCGAACGGTTCTAACGGCTCCAACGGTTCGAACGGCTCCAACGGTCTCTACTGTTTTCCCGTCGTAAGGTACTCGTGCATGGCGCGGGCCGCTTTTCTGCCGGCCCCCATGGCGAGGATGACCGTTGCCGCTCCAGTCACTATGTCGCCCCCTGCCCATACCCTGTCGCGAGTCGTTTTCCCCGTTTCGGGGTCGGCAATGAGCGTTCCCCGTTTCGTCGTGTCAAGACCCGGCGTAGTCGCCGGCACCAGCGGATTGGGGCTGTTGCCGATGGCGCATACCACGGCATCCGTTGTCATCCGGAAATTTGAGCCCTTCTTCTCTACAGGGGTGCGCCGTCCCGACGCATCAGGTTCGCCAAGCTCCATCTGAATGCATTCGATCTCTTTGACCCAGCCGTTCTCGTCACCTATGTAAGCGAGCGGCAGGGTGAGCAGATCGAAGATCACGCCCTCTTCTTCAGCGTTCTCCGCCTCTTCGGCCCGTGCCGGCAGCTCGGCATGGGAGCGCCGGTAGACGATATGTGATTCCGCGGCACCCATGCGCAGGGCTGTTCGGGCGGAGTCCATGGCCACGTTGCCTCCGCCGACCACCGCGACCTTCAGATGCTTCTTCACCGGTGTGGACGATTTCGGATAGAGGTAGCCCTTCATAAGGTTCATGCGTGTCAGGTACTCATTCGCCGAATAGACGCCGTTCAGGTTCTCTCCGGGGATGTCCATGAACCAGGGGAGCCCTGCCCCGGTCCCGACGAAGAGGGCATCGAATTCATCGAGAAGCTCGTCAATTGATCGTGTCTTTCCGACAACGTAATCGGTGAATACCTCCACCCCGAGGGCCTTCAGATAATCCACTTCCCGTTGAACGATGGCCTTGGGAAGACGGAATTCCGGGATGCCGTACACGAGAACGCCCCCGGCCTTGTGAAGCGCTTCGAAGATGGTCACTTCATGGCCGAGGAGGATAAGGTCGCCTGCGACGGTGAGCCCTGCCGGGCCGGAACCTACGATGGCCACCTTCTTGCCCGTCGGCTTCGCCTTCGGCGGCAGGTCCACTTTCCCCTGCGCCGCCTCCCAGTCGGCGAGGAAGCGTTCAAGGCGGCCGATGGCGATCTCTGCCTTCTTGTTGCCGAGGATACACTTCGACTCACACTGGGATTCCTGGGGGCAGACCCTTCCCGAAACCGCAGGCAGGCAGTTCTTTTCCTTCAGCCTCTTTATGCCTCCCTTGAAATCGCCCTTGGTGATACACCCGATGAAGCCGGGGATGTCTATCTCGACAGGGCAGCCGGTAACGCACCGCGGTTTCTTGCACTGGAGACAGCGCGAGGCCTCCGCCAGGGCCATCTCCTGCGTATACCCCAGTGCGACCTCGTCGAAATTGTTCCGTCTCATCTCCGGAGCCTGCCTCGGCATGTCTCTCCGGTTGAGATCTATCTTACTTGTCTTTTCCTGAGTTTTGTCTTCATTCATGCCAGGCACACTTCCCTTCGTTATGCGCGGGTGCATCGCTCCTGCGGAAGAACATGGCCTCTTCAGTCACGTATGCCTTCCTGCGCGCGAGAAATTCCTTCCAGTCAATGTCGTGTCCGTCGAACTCGGGACCGTCCACGCAGGCGAATTTCATCTTCCCTGCAACGGTGACCCGGCACACGCCGCACATCCCGGTGCCATCGATCATGATCGGGTTCAGATTGACCACGACCGGTATCCCCAGGTCTTTCGTGACCTCCGACGTATGCGCCATAAGATAGGTGCAACCATTGACGATTATCCTGTCGGGTTTCTGAGACATGCCGTGGATGACGTCCGGCAGGCGGCTTATGTGGCCTTTTTGACCCAGACTCCCGTCGCGGGTGATGGTGTAGACCTTCTCGACCAGCGGGAGATACTTGTTGAGCCAGTAGATCAGGTACGAACTCCTGGCCTCGAGCACGATGCTTACCTTGTTACCCTTCTCCTTCAACTCCTTTGCCACGGGATAGAGGCTCCCTATCCCGTAACACCCTCCCACCAGCATGACATTTCCGAATGTATCGATGGTCGTCGCGTTCCCCAGAGGTCCGACGCATGTCGCCACCGCGTCCCCCGCGTTGAGCCGCGCGAGGACCGACGTGGATGAGCCTACCTCCATGAAGACTATGGAGATGGTCCCTTTCTCGGCATCGTAGTCGGCTATCGAGAGGGGGATGCGCTCCCCTTCGTCGCCGGCCCGGACAATCACAAACTGCCCCGGCTTTACCTTGGAGGCGATCTCGGGTGCCTCTACTACAAGCAGATGCATATTGGGAACGATCATTGACCGCTCTATGACCTTCTTCACTTGCGCCTCCTTTCTTCTATCGCCTTCATACCGGCCACATGATCGTGAAGGGGCACACCGCGGAACGACTCGGACGGGCTCATCACCCGGCCCAGTCCATGGGGGTTCCTTGCCGCAGCCTTACCTTCCATGACCACCTTCTTCCTTGGGACCCGCTTATCCTTACCCGAAAAACCGGGGATCGACTTCTTGATCTCCGTTTGTATGGCCGCGAGAGAGTTGTATTTCAGGGAGCCCTTCTTCATCCTCGCCGCGATGGCACACATGATCCACCAGTCGGGTTTCGACTCGGCAAAGGGCGCCGATGCCCGGTTATACGCAAGGATCCTGCCCTCGCAACTTATCGTTGTCCCCGGCGCCTCGGTAAAAAGACTGGCGGGGAGGATGAGATCGGGGTCGATCCCCGAAGGCGCGGGCAGCGCATTTTCATAAATGATGTAATCACATTTCGGCATTTCCGGTGAAGGCACCTCGCCGATAAAGTAGCCGACCTTGCGGTTCTGCTTGAGGTCGACAACGGCCGCGGGGTCTTTGAGCTTGAGCGCCCCGTCGGACTTCAGTCCCCCCGGCTTCAGGCCGGGGAAGGCGCCCATGGCAAGCATACCCATGAGATTTGTATAGGGATGACATACGATCACTTTCCACCCCAGGCTGTCCCTCATTTTCAGAACGCCTTCAAATATCTCCTTACGCTTGCCCGAGAATATCGCATCGGGCCCGATGATGACGACGTTCTTTTCACCCTTCTTGAAGAAGGATGGCGCCGCTTTTTTCCGGGTCCCGTTGCCGGACATGGATTTCATGATGCCGTCCAGGAAATCAGGCCATTTTGCCGCGTCCGACTGAAAGGCCTCTTCGGATAACATGTCGAGGTTGCATTCGTCATCGCCGACGGTTACCAGGACGGCGCCCCGTTTGGCCGCTTTCTTGGCGGCGATGCCCACGGGGGTGAAGCCGTACGTGGTGTCGAGACCGATGGTGAGGATGCCCGCCGCCGTGTCGATGATGTCCACGGGTTCTGAAAGCACGACAAGGTCCACAAAAGACCTCAGGTCGCCTCCGAGATCAAATATCACGGGCGAAAGGATCGCCTCTGTTCCCAGGACCTCCCTCGCAAACTGCTGGGCGACGAAAAGGTCCTCGTTGCAAAGCTGGGGTGACACGACGATGAATGAATTCTTCGGGCCCGCCTCGTTGAGCTTCGCCGCGGCTTCGTCAATGGCGCCCTCCCAGGGGAGAAGATCGTACCCCTCGGGCTTCAGTATCGTCGGTTGAGCGAGTCTGTCAGGGCTCAGGACATATTCGGGAATGGCGAAGCGCCCTTTCACGCAGATGAGCCCGTGCTCCGTCGGTGAGTCGTAGTCGGCGCTGACATCGACAACATCTCCCGCCTTCACCTTGAGGTCAAGGGTGCACCCGACGGGACAGTAGGGACAGGTGGACTCCACCACCTCGTCGGGCTTGCCCGACCACTTGCTGGACTTCGCGGACAGTGCGCCCGTGGGGCACACCGCGACGCAGGCCCCGCAGAACTCGCAGCCCGCCTCGAGATGGGTACGGGCAAATGCGGGCCCTATCGTCGTTAATTTCCCGCGCTGCTTGAAACTCAAGGTCCCGTTGAGGCGTACGTCATTGCAGACCCTGACACAGCGGCCGCACAGGAGGCACAGGTTGTAATCCCTGTCATAGAAGGGGTCCTCCTTTTCAACAGGGAAATTCCTGTAGTAGACCGGGTAGGACGTTTCCGTGAGCCCTACCTTTTTTGTCACCTCCTGGAGCTCGCACATGTCGTCGTTGGGACAGTACCGGCAGCCCGTGGTGACACCCACCTTGCGGATCGTTCCCTGGTAGTTTTTACAGTCCGTCTGTTCCTCGCAGAACAGACAGCTGGCCGGATGCTCGCTTAAGAGGAGCTTCAAGACCTCCCGCCGGAGCGTCCTTACCTCCGCAGTGTCGGTGCGGATCACCATGCCGTCCTCCACCGGAGTGGTGCAGGACGTCGGGAAACCCCGGATGCCGTCAACCTCTACAACACACAGGCGGCATGCGCCGTAGGACGGCAGGTGCTCCAGGGCACACAGCGAGGGGATGTCGATGCCGTTCTCCCGCGCGGCCTGAAGGATGGTCATGTTTGCCTTTGCTTCGACTTTCCTGTTATCGATTGTGATGGTTACCTTTTTCTCCCTGGTCATGATTTAATCTCCGCTGTCCTGATCACGATGGCGTCGCCCGCGATAGCTTCGTAACGGCAGACCTCATAGCAAGAACGGCACTTTATGCATTTGGAGGCGTCGAGGTTGTGTGGTTCCGACCTCGGGCCCGTTATTGCCCCCGTTGGGCAAACCCGGACACAGGATTGACATCCGGTGCATTTTTCCTTGATGACGCGGTATTCGATGAGGGGCTTGCACACGGTGGCCCGGCACCTGTGGTCCTTGATGTGTTCCAGATATTCGTTGCGGAAGTACCGAAGCGTCGTCAGGACCGGGTTGGGAGCCGTCTGGCCGAGCCCGCACAGGGCCCCCTTCTTTATGGTATCTCCCAGAGTCCTCAATGCTAGAAGGTCGTCAGGAGTGCCCTCGCCGCTGGTGATCTTTTGAAGGATCTCCAGGATATGCTTCGTGCCTACCCTGCAGGGCACACACTTTCCGCATGATTCCTTCTGGGTGAAATCGAGGAAGTATTTCGCCAGGTCGACGATGCAGGTGTCCTCATCCATGACGATGAGACCGCCGGAGCCCATGATGGAGCCGGCGCTTGCAAGGGATTCGTAGTCGACCGTCAGATCAAGGAATTCCTCTGACAGGCACCCGCCCGAAGGCCCGCCCGTCTGGATGGCCTTGAAAGGCTTCTGCACACCCCCTCCGATGTCAAAGATGATTTCCCTCAAGGTCGTGCCCAACTGGACCTCGATAAGGCCGGGCCGGCGTATCTTGCCGACGAGGGAGAAGGTCTTCGTTCCCCTGTTGCCCTCCTTGCCGAACCGGGTGTACCATTCGGCTCCGTTTCTGAGGATGTTAGGCAGGGTCCCCAGGGTCTCAACATTATTGATGATAGTCGGCGCGCCGAAAAGACCTGCTATGGCAGGGAAGGGCGGGCGTGAGCGGGGCATGCCCCGTTTCCCCTCGATGGAGCCGATGAGGGCCGTCTCTTCACCGCAGACGAAGGCCCCCGCTCCTTCCTTTATCTTAATCTCGAAACTGAAGTCCGAGCCGAGGATGTTCTTGCCCAGGAGACCGTACTCGCGCATCTGGCCGATGGCCCTCTTGAGCCTCTCGATGGCAAGGGGATATTCCGCGCGGATGTAGACTATGCCCTTGCTTGCGCCGATGGCGTAGCCGGCGATGAGCATGCCCTCCAGCACGGCGTGCGGATCGGATTCGATAAGCGACCTGTTCATGAAAGCGCCGGGGTCGCCTTCATCGGCGTTACAGATGAGGTATTTCTGCTCGCCCTGAGACTCCCTGCACACCGTCCATTTCCTGAAGGTCGGGAAACCGGCGCCGCCGCGCCCCCTCAAGCCCGCCTGCCGGACCGTCGCGATGACGTCCTCGGGTGTGGACTTAAGTGCCTTCATGAACCCCTTATATCCATCCACCGCAAGGTACTGGTCGATCTCCTCCGGGTCGATGAGGCCGCAGTTGCGAAGGACAATGCGGACCTGGGGCTTGAGCATGGGCAGGTCGTAGAAGCGCGGGATACCGTCGAAGTCGTCTGTTCCGAAATGTCCGAGGGCAAGCTTCTTATGGGGCTCCCCGTTCAGAAAATGGGACTTGAGGATCATCTGCAGGGTTTTAGCGTTCACGTTGTTGTAACTCACGCGGGGCTGACCGGGCATCTTGATATCCACGAGGGGCTCCAGGTAGCACGGCCCGATGCACCCCACCTCGATGACCCGGGCGGATTGCTTGTTCTCGTCAAAGAAGGTCTTCGCCGCCTCCTTGAGATCGAGGGCCCCCGCGGCCCTTCCGCAGGACGCGGCACCGATATACACGATGGGCTCACGGTTGTCCTTGAGCTTCTCCCATTTACTTTTTGCCGAATCGATCTTCTTAGTGAGTTTATTCATAATTTTTCAATAACTCCGTCAGTTTGTTGACCGTCATCCTGCTGTAAATATCACGATCGATCTGCACCACCGGCGAGAGTGCGCAGCATCCGAGGCAGGCAACGCGGTCCACATCGAAGCGCTTGTCCTCGGTCGTCTCTCCGCAGTGAATGCCCAACCCATGCTCAAGGCTGTCGAGCAGGGTCCCTCCGCCACGGACATGACAGGCCGTTCCGAGACAGACCTTGATCCCGTGACGTCCCGGCTCGGTGAACCGAAACTGCGCATAGAATGATGAGACACCGTAAATCTGGTTTTCCGAGATGCGAAGATACCGGGAAATAGCCTTTACTTCCGGCTCTCCGAGATACCCGAAGACTACCTGGACATCCTGCAGAATTGGGATCAGTTCATCGGGACTGCGGCCGTGCTTCCCGAGGATCCTTCGAATTTGTTCGGGCATGGATCTCTCCTATGCCACACTTGTGTGGCGTTAACTGCGATCAGTCGCGCCGCGGGTCGTTCGAACAGGTAAGGTGAAATTTAGACAGAGGTCACGTGATTTTTGAGTCAGCTGCCGGTCGCTTCCCGAATTTGCCCCCATGTACTCTCATTATTAAAGAACGTTCAAATTCGTGTCAAGAGAAATTCCATAAAAAAATGGATATCAAACAATTCCCGTAGGTTGCCACAGGCCGCCAAGCGGCCACCGAAGCGCTCCCGCCGGTGGTATATGAAAGAGGACGTGAGCCTATGGTCTGGATACAGTATACCGTTTTGCGGGTACCTTGGGCCAACTTGCCTGCCGCCTCAGGCCGTATCCCTTGATGAGAAGAAGCTTGCGGCGACGCCGGAGGGTATGAAGGACACATCCGACGGACGGGTGGCCGCGGCTGTGCGTAATTCCAAGGTCAGCTGCCGTTCCGGCGGATCTCTGCGATTGCCTCATCCAGCGTGGCCACAACGCGCACCCCTTTGCTTCTCATCTCGCGGAGGGTGACTGCGGCCGTGTCGGGAGACACGGACCGGCAGAGGCCTTCTACGACGACCACAGAATAACCGGCGGCGGTGAGATCCAGGGACGTCGCCTCGACGCAATAGTCGGTGGCGAGACCGAAAACGACGACCTTGTCTATCCCGTTCACGCGCAGTACGGTGTCCAAGTCACCCCGGGCCTGAAAGCCGGAGTAGCTTTCGGTCATGGGGTCCTGGGCCTTCTTGATAACGGCTAGAAAGAGGTTGTTGTCTATGACGACGCGGGCGTTCCCGGTTCCCTGAACACAATGGGGAGGCCAAAGGGCCTGGGGATTTCCGTCGATGACCACCGTGTCGAAAGGCTCCTTTCCCGGATGGCTCGTCGCAAAGGAAACGTGATCGGGAGGATGCCAGTCCTGGGTGCCGAAAATGGGAATGCCGAGCTCTTTGAGCCGCCGCGTGGCATTCTCGACATCTTTCACATAATCCTCATCCGACCCGGGCACGGCAAGGCTGCCCCGCTTCCACTCAGTGAAGTCGCCCTGCAGGTCGATGACGATGACACTTCATTTCTCAGGCATTTCTTCTTTTATCACACGGGCCTTATGTCCGTCAAAGAGTGCGGGGAGGATCAAAGGCATACGAGTTCAAAAGGACCTGCCGCAACCCTCTCCAGGCCTCCGGGCCCCACGATAGGATTGACCTCGAGCTCCGTCCGGCCCTCGCGGACCTCTTCCCGCGAGCAGGCAACGATCGCGGGAAGATACCCCTCATCTCCCGATCGTTCCGGTGAAATAGAACCTGTCCACATTCTGCACCATGAAGGCAAAATCGATCCCTCCATCCGCCATCAGATGACGCAGTCTGTCGATCCTGTTGAGGAGATCATCTCTGGGGACGGAATCGACAGAGCCGACTTGCTTCAGCATCGTCTACCTCTTGAGGAACATCTTACGCTTTCGGCGCTTTCTCCGGTTCCAGACAAGGGTTCAAACCTTCGGTCGAGCGGATGTGGATGTCCTGCTGGGGGAAGGCTATCTCGATTTTGTTCTCCTTGAACACCCTGTCTATTTCAAACCGTATTGCCGATGATATCCTGTCCCGTGTCTGGACGGGGCGCCGTATCCAGAACCTCAGGCGGAACACCAGGGCATTGTCTCCAAAATCCCAGAAGAGCACGTAGGGCTCGGGTTCTTTCAGGACCCCCGGATGGGAAAGCGCAGATTGCACAAGAAGGCTCTTTGCGAGTTCCGTATCGGAGCCATAGGCGATCCCGACGGCTATCTCGGCTCTGCCCCGGGGATCGCGGTACGTCCAGTTGACGATGTTCTTGTATATGAGATCCGAGTTGGGAATGAAGATTGTCGAGTCGTCATTGGTCTGGACGATGGTGTTGCGGATGTTTATCCTCATCACCGTTCCCCGGACATCACCAAGCTGGATCTCGTCGCCGGGATGGAGCGACCTGCCGAAAAGGAGCACGAGGCCGCTGAAGACGTTCTTGATCATGTCCTGGAGCCCGAAACCGGCGCCGATGGACAATCCGCCCGCGATGATCGCCAGGTGGGCGACGCCCACCCCTATCAGCTTCAGCGATAGGAGAGCATACAGGCACCATATCAAGTACGTGGATATCGCGTGAAGGGACGTGAGCACCCCTGCGCCTGTCGCCATTCCCATCCGCGTCGCGACAAAGGTAATGATCGCGTTCACGATGACGACGAAAGAGCGTGTCACGAAAAGGATGGCGACGATGACCACGATCATGGAGATGTTGAGCGACAGGTAACCGATGGTGAGATGCCATTGTATGATCCTGGTCACGAGCGGCATGCCGCCGATGAAGAGAGTGACCCAGAGTATGGTGACGGCGAAGAGGCCGAGGAAGACCATGGGGAAGAAAGCACCCTCGGCAAGCCTCCCGGTTGCGGTCCTGCCGTAGTCGGTTATGGACCGGATCTTCCTCAGGCATCCCGTGAGCCCGGCTGCAAGCTGAATGTTCAGCATGACGGCAAACCATATGACGGCGGCGAGTACGCAGAGATTGCCCCATCCAAAAAGGGTGCCGGCGGCGAGGGCGTACGACAGCCAGGCCGTTATGACGAGCTGCTTTTTGTCCAGGACATGTTGGTCCCGCCTCTTTAGAATATGCGAGTAGGCGCCCGCAACGATGAATAGAAAGGCGGTGAGCGGCGAGTACGCGACCGCGCTGAAATGAAAGAGCTGCACGAGCACGCCCGCAGCGAATATCGCCCAGTACTGCCAGAGGGGGTTGTGCTTGTGGGTTCCCCGGTCGTCCGCCGACAGGCGCCTGAGGTTCCATCCGAGACTGACGAGACCCCCCGCCAGCAGGATCTCCGCCAGAAAGGTCACCGTGCTCAAAGGGGGGATAACCGTCGTCACGCCGGCGATCATAAGAGGAAGGCCCAGCGCCGTGTAGAGACAGAAAGGCAGGAAGTGGCGGGCAGCGGACAGGGAAGGATACCTCCTCCTCAGGCGCATCACGATGGCCAAGAAAACGACGAGCATGGCGACAGAAGCTATCGCGCATCCTCTGAGAGCCGAGGCGATGGCGCTCCCGCTCGCTTTATAGGGGATAAGCCAGTAGGTCGAGAAGTCCGCCCAACCCCCGAGCACGACGGCCATCGCTTTCCAGTAGTCCGTCGAGAAGAGGGTGAGGCCGTCAAGAGAGGAAAGGTAGTACTCCTTCCATGCGAGCTTGAGTTCGTCCTCGAGCATCGCCCTTCGTGGTTCGAGGCGTCCGAGAAGCTGCTCGACGGCGTTGGGGATGATCTCAACAATACTTTCGGCGGATTCCAGAAGCCCTACGGTCTCCTTCAGCTCCGCAACATACTGACTGGCGGCTTCGTGGATCCCGGGCATGGAAGTGTCCGTCGCCAGGCGCTCATACTCACCCACATGGGTGCCGACGATCTTCTTCAGGTTCTCGATGAACTTCGCTTGTTCTTTCACCGGTGCCACGAGGGACAAGGCCTGATCCCGGACTATCGTCATCTGCCTCAGGATGTCCCGCATTTCCACGGGATTCTTCTCTTCCATGTTGTAGGTGACAAAGAGCTGGAACGCCTGCTGGTTTAGTTCGCGTGTCTTCTCGTTTATCTTGCTGATGCGCTCCGGCTGGTCCGCGATGTAGGCGCGGATATCCCTGCGAGTGGCATCAACGGCCGATCTTTCCTTGTTGATCATCTCCTCGAATGAGGACGCCAGTCTGTCCTTCCCGAGAAGGTGGCCGGCGGGGAAGAGAAGTACCGCCACAATGGTGATGACAGCGAGCATGAATAAAGCAGGGGGTTTGGAAATGAAGCCGTTGTATTTCATTCGGGCGCCGATATCCATACAATTGCATACCGGCACATCCTTTTGCAAGGCCAAAACAACGGCTTGAATGGCTTGAGGGAAAAACGGCTTGAGGGAAAAACGGCTTGAATCGCTTGAATCGCTTGAGAGTTAAAAGCCAAAAGGACTCCTTGGGAAAGGAGGTGCGACAGATGGAGGGTGTTTTTCCGGTCTGTATCCTCTACCCCTCAAGCGACTCAAGCCATTCAAGCCATTCAAGCCATTCAAGCCGCCTCTAGAACTGAAAGGGATGGCCGATCATCATCTGGACGCCCCAGTTCTCGTTCGAGACAGCGGTGTCGATGCGCACCGTGAGGCCGTCCGGCAATGGCATGTGCAACATCGAAAAGGCTCCTTGTCGTTGGTATGATACAGCTGGCTGCCGGGGAAAACGTCTTTCCCGCGGTCTCGCCGCCTCATTTTCCTTCAATCCCCTTCAATTTGCAAGCATGAATGACGAGACCGCCCCGGGATCCCCTCATGCATTGTCTCGTCTATTTGTTCCCCTGCGCCCGCCGGAAGGATTCGCCGAGACGGCTTAAGCCCTCGGAGCAATCGCCCTTCGGCAAACAGGCCTCGATGAGAACGAGTTTGTCTTTTTCCCGGGCCGCGGTTCCCATGGCCACGGCGAGTTCCTCCTCCGTGGAGACCTTGATCCCCGCTGCGCCCGACCCGTCGCCGAACACCGCCGGTAATTTGGAGTACTGCCACATCTGGATGTCGTTGTAGGGCCCGTCCTCGTGAAGGAGCCGCTCGACAAGATAACCATCGTTGTTGATAATGATTATAACGGCGGGACAGCGTTTGCGGATGAGGGTGGAGACCTCCTGCGCCGTCATCTGGAAGGCGCCGTCGCCGGTGAGCACCACGGGGCGTTTTTGGGGACGCGCCAGTGCAACGCCCAGGGCCGCCGGCGTGCAGTAACCGATGGAGGAATAATAGTTCTGGACGATGAAGTTCTCCGCCTCATCGATGTGGAATTCCGGCGCCGCACAGAAGGCGTCGCCCGGTTCCGACAGAAGCACCATCTGATCATCGAGAAAGTCATCGATGCATTCGTAGAGCCGGGGAGCCGTGAGGGCACACGAGGGTTGCGGCACGAAGGGCTTCTTCGGCTGCAGGGGCTGGGCCGGATGTGAACTCAGGAAGGAACGGGGCCGGGCCGCCAGGGTCAGCGTGTGAATGAGGTCTTTCAACTGTATCTGGTGATAATAATGGTTGCCTATGCGAACCTGTTCCCCTTTTGCCGCCACCATCCGCCTGCCGTCCAGGTTCATGCTGAAAAGACCCGTATCAAGGTCCGTTATCCAGACGCCGAGGGAGAGGAGACAATCGGACGATTCCACCTGCCGCCGCACCACCTCCCGGCTCCAACCCCCCTGGTAGATGCCCGCAAACTGGGGATGAAGCTCGGGCAGGACCGACTTGCTGCTCAGCATCGTGGCAAAAGGGATCTCCGCGGTTTCGACAAAACGAAGCGCCTCGGCCCCGAGGCCGAATCGGAGTAGTTCCACACCGGCAAGCATCAGGGGGTGCTCGGAGTTATCGAGCATCTCTACGATCTCCGATACGCACTCGGTAAGACTGTCCTCGTCCGAGACAGGGGCCACCGCACCGGGGAAGGCTCCCGGGGCACGGCACGGGGCGTGCGTGATGTCGGCAGGGACCTCCAGGTAGACGGGCAGCTTCCGGGAGATACAGTTTCCGATCACCCGGTCGATCTCATCGGGAGCGGTATTGGGGTCCGTCAGTATGGCCGCATCGGCTGTCATTTTCCTGAATATCTCGAGCTGGAGGTAATAATTGGAGACGAGGTGATGCACGAGAGCACCCGATTCCCTGCGCCCCGCAGGCGGCGCGCCGCTGATGACTATGAGAGGCACATGTTCGGCAAACGCCCCGGCGACTGCATTTACAATGCTCAGCCCCCCGACCCCGTACGTCACTGCGGCCGCACCGATCCCGTTCATTCGGGCGTAGCCGTCAGCCGCATAGCCGGCGTTCAGTTCGTTGCAGGTCCCCACCCATTCAATGGGGCTGGCAACAACCTCGTCCAAAAAATCGAGGACATAGTCCCCGGGGACCCCGAAGAGATGTCTGACACCTATTTCCTGCAGGCGACTGAGGATGTACCCTGATACCGTATAGTTCGCTTTCATCGATCTCCCCCTGGTAGAGTTGCTATGGTGGTTCATATAACTGCAGCATGATGCGGCGTGCAAAGTCAACCGCCCGGCTCTCCACGGCAGGGAAACGTCATCGACAATGTGTGGAAAACAGAGACCTTCATGAGGATGTAAGGGAAGAGGACCCGAACTGATCCTATTTCATTTCCCTGATTGCCGCCTCGATGGCGTTGATCCTCTCCTGTGAAGGCGGATGGGTGGAAATGATAGCGGGGGGATTCTTGCCTCCGGACATGGCGAGGAGCATCCTCTGGATATCGATCATGGCCCGCGGGTTGTATCCGGCTGCGTGCATGATCCTTACGCCTTCGGCGTCGGCCTGCAGTTCGTTCTCCCGCGAGTTCCTGAGGAGAAGGAGGTTGGTACTGATCTCCGATGCCTTGACAAGCAATGTCCCGGAAATACCCCCGTCACCGAGCATGGCGCCCATGACCGACAGACCGAACTGGGCCAGCATCTGGCGCTGAAGGGCCTTCACAGAGTGTTTGTGGACAACGTGGCCTATCTCATGCCCGAGCACGCCGGCGATCTCGTGCTCGTTCTTCAGCTTCTTCAATATGCCCGTGGTGATGTAGATGTATCCGCCCGGCGCCGCGAAGGCGTTGACCAGCTCGTCATCGATGACGGTGAAGCTGTATTTGAGGTTCTTCCTCTCGGAACGGGCCGCCAGTTTCTGGCCGATGGCGTCTATCCGCTGATTGAGCTGCCGGTCAGTCGATATCCTGTACTTCTGCCTGAGTTGCTCGTCCGTGTTCTTCCCGATCTCGATCTCGCTTTTCTCGCCGATAAAAACAGGGTCGTACGCAGTGCTGGTGAAAGGGTTCTGGGCCACGGCCTCCCCGCCCGCCATCATGGCGACGATGAGGGCAAGAATGACGAGCAGTCTCTTCCCATGAGCTCCGGCAGGCATTCCCGTCACAGGTCCTGAACGATGCATAATTCCTCCCTTCTTCGTCGTCGATAGTCGCGCCATGTAATAGAGATAACACACGGGAGCGGCCGCGGCAACCTCCCCCCCCGGGAGGAGGTTGCCGCTAAAGCGTCTAACGGGCATACGGGTCTGCGTGCTCCGCGCGCAAACGGGCATACGCGGTAGAGATGATGAAGGAAGCCTCTTGCGGGAGGTAGCTCCGGTTCATGTGTTCTTCCGCAACCTTTCCTCGACGTCATCCCGGACTTGATCCGGGATCCAGGAAACACCTTAAGGGGGAGACGCATACGCGCAAACGGGCGAATGGGTCAAGAGTAAGGAAGATTAATAGATATCTTCTCCCCGTATTCCCGTTAGGCACGAAGTGCCGACCCGTTAGACGCTTTAGCGTCGACCCGTTTGCCCGAAGGGCAGTCCTTGCAAAGCAAGGCCCCGTCGGATATACTGGACCAATCAAAGGCATCCATTTCTACCGGAGGGAACGGTCCATGAAAACGATCACCGCGATTATGATGCTGTTCTTGAGCTTTGCCCTGTGCGCCGCCGCGTCCGCGGAGAAGAAACAGGAAGGAGGAGATATCGATCGGTCCCTCGAACGGATCAAAGCGAAGGCCACCATCGTCATCGGCCTTGATGACGCCTTCCCGCCCATGGGGTTCAGGGAGAAAGGAAGCAACGAGATCATCGGGTTCGATATCGATCTCGCCAGGAAAGCGGCCGAGAGGCTGGGCCTCACCATCGTGCCGAAGACCGTCCGCTGGAGCAGGATCATCCCCGCACTCAACAGCGGCGATGTCGACGTTATCTGGAACGGCCTCAGTATAGCGCCGGAAAGACAGCAGCAGATGATCTTTTCAAAACCCTATCTTGAAAACCGGCAGACCATCGTCGTCAAAAGCGGGTCGAAGATCCGCCGCAAAATTGACCTCGCGGGCAAGAAGGTCGGCCACCAGTTCGGATCGTCGAGCGAAAGGGCACTCCGGGCCGACCCTAAAACGGTGAACACCCTCACGGAGATCAGCGCTTATCCCGATAATCAGCGCGCCCTTGACGACCTGGCGGCCGGGCGCATCGACGCCGTCGTGATGGATGAGGTCGCGGCCCGCTATGTCATCTCCCGTAAAGAAGGCGTCTTTGTCATGCTTGCCGACAATTTCGGCAGGGAGTATTACGGTGTGGGCTTCCGCAAGGGCGATGCCGCCTTTCGCGATGCCATCGACAGGGTCCTCGAGGAGATGAAAAAGGACGGGACCGCCGACGCGATCGCAAAGAAGTGGTTCGGCGAAAAGACCATCGTGAAGTAGGTGCATCCGGCGGGGCATCATACGTTGACAGGGTCTGCCGCGAAAGATGTCCGGCACTGTGACGACACAAACACTTCCACCGCATGTCCCACACGGTCATCAACAAGGGGAACGGATGCGCCTTGCTGCTCGACTCCGTCAATAGTCACTCGTGTCTCGCCGTCGTGTCCCTGTATCACCTTTATATGGTAGGTCGTTTCCCTGTACCGGTAGTGCACCGCAAAACCCTCCCAATCATCTGGAATACAGGGCTCGACATACAGTCTGTCCACTTCGAGCCTCAGCCCAAGCAGTGATTCCACGATCAGCCTGTACATCCATCCCGCGGACCCCGTGTACCACGTCCATCCACCCCGGCCCGTGTGGGGCGTTACTGCATATACGTCGGCCGCAACAACGTAGGGCTCCACTTTGTATGTTCCTATCCCTTCAGCTGACCCCCCATGATTCACGGGGTTCATCATGGCGAGGAGTTCCCAGGCCCGTGCGCTGTCACCCATGGCCGCGAAAGCCATGGCGGCCCAGATGGCCCCGTGGGTGTATTGCCCGCCATTCTCCCGGACCCCGGGGACGTACCCCTTGATATAGCCGGGATCGAGGCCCGACTTGTCGAAGGGCGGGTCGAGGAGTTGGATCAACGCGTGGTCACGGCGCACGAGATACTTGTCCACCGCCTCCATTGCCATGTGCGAGCGCTTGGCGCTCCCCGCTCCGGACAATACAGACCAACTCTGCGAAATGGAATCGATCCGGCATTCGGGGTTGGCCGATGAGCCAAGCGGCGTACCGTCATCAAAAAACGCACGGAGATACCATTCGCCATCCCAGCCATGCTCCTCAATATTCCGGCTCAGTGTTTCTGCTTCCTTCTCACAGCGTTCCGCAAAGAGCAGGTCCCCATGGATGCGCGCAACCTCAGTGAAACTCATGAGCACCTTATAGAGGAAAAATGCGAGCCAGACACTTTCTCCCTTACCCTCTTTGCCCACCATGTTCATGCCATCGTTCCAATCGCCGGAACCGATGATCGGCAGACCGTGTTCGCCAAATCTGAGGCCCTTGAGGATGGCGCGGACACAGTGTTCATAGAGGCTTTTCTTTTCGTCCGACCTGCCGGGCAGATCGTAATAGGAGTCTTCCTCGGCGTTGACCGCGCGCCCCTTGATGAACCGGACAGGTTCATCAAGCACTCCCGTATCCCCGATGGTCATAACATAGCGGCATGCCGCCAATGGCAGCCAGAGAAAATCATCCGAGCAGTGGGTGCGCACACCCCGGCCCGCGGGTGGATGCCACCAGTGTTGCACGTCCCCTTCCACAAACTGTCGTGACGCACTCAGAAGCAGGTGTTCACGTACGAGTTGTGGTTCGGTATGGACAAGGGCCATTACGTCCTGCAGTTGGTCACGAAAACCGAAGGCGCCTCCTGACTGGTAATAACCGCTGCGCCCCCAAAGACGGCATGAAATGGTCTGGTACAGGAGCCAGCCGTTGGCAAGGACGTTGATGGAGGGGTCCTGTGTCTCCACCTGCACTGCTCCAAGGGTTCGGTTCCAGTACTGCCATACCTTTTCGAGGGCCTCGCGGGCTGCCGCAGGTCCCCGGAGACGGTGTGACAGATTATCGGCGTCGTCGGCATCCCGACCCGTACCCAGGGTGAAGACGATCTCCCGCTCTTCCCCGTCCGCCAGCTCAAAGACCACCTGTATTGCTCCGCACGGGTCCAAACCGGCCCCCACCCTGCCGGATGGCCGCAGCCTCGCCATGGCGGCGGGATGTGCAGGCGTGCCGTTCCGCCCGAGAAACTCCTTGCGGTCGCCGCTCATGGTCCGGGTTGCATCATCGACGTTGAAAAAAGCGGTCCGGCTGCCAAATTCAGTGTTGTAGGGGTTAGTTGCGAACAGAGCCCCGCTTTGAGGACTGATCCCGGTAGTTATGTGCATGACCGATCTGGGCCTCAAATCGCCCAGCACCCATTCCACATATCCGGTAGCGGAAAGCAGCCGTGACCGCCCCGACGTGTTGCGCACCTTCAGCACGGTGAACTTGACGGGAGCGTCTACGGCAACGTATACCCACACCTCGGTGCTGATCCCGCGCTCGTTATGTTCAAAGACACTGTAACCGAACCCGTGCCTGGTCACGTAGGGTGTGGCTCCGCGGCTGGGCAGCGGCATGGGGGACCAGAAGTGGCCCCGTTCTTCGTCCCTGATATAGAAGGCTTCCCCGCTCGAATCACTGACAGGATCATTGTACCAGGGGGTGAGCCGGAACTCATGGGCATTTTCGCTCCAGGTATAGGCAAGACCGTTCTCAGAGACAACAGTTCCGAAAAGCGGGTTCGCCAGCACATTCACCCATGGTGCCGGTGTCACCTGGCCGCGGGAAGTTGAAATGACGTACTCCCGGCCATCTGGAGTGAACCCTCCCAATCCGTTACCAAAGACAAGGTCCCGCCGAAGCTCTGCTGCTACTGTCGGGACATCGCCTTTTGCGGTCCGCGTTGGAACAAGCGCCGGCAATGTTCCTTCCGGAAAGCTCCGGCTCTTCAACTGGTTCGCGAGGGTTCCCCTGTGGTCGGTAATGATGGCACGAGCGACAGTCTGGAACAGAATGCGGTCCTCCTTTGATATCTGGTCGGAAGGTCGCACGAAGATACCGCCTGGTCGATCAGTCACGTTGGCTTCCGTGCCTGCGGCGATAAGCCCCATTATCTGGTCATGAAGAATCTGCCGGTAGCCCGCATGGTCTTCGTTCCAGATAACCAGGTCTACCGACAGTCCTTTCAGACGCCAGTATGCGTGGGCCTGAACAAGTTGCCGCACGAGGTTGATGTTGGCCGGATCCTCGATCTGCAGCAGCACGATGGGAAGGTCGCCGGAAATAGAATAACCCCACAGGCCGGATTGGCCGCGGCGGTTTTTCCTGAGGGCTCCCGGACTGGCTCGCAACGACAGATTAGCGTACATGATCGAGGCGGCAAGGCGTCCATAAAGCTGCGCATCGGCTTCCGTGGCATTGATCTGCCTCAGCAGCACCTGGCTGTGGGTCCATGCCAGATCAAAGACACGATCGGCGAGATGCAGGTCCTGGTATTTTGAGACAAGGCCCATGCAGTCATCACGTGTTTCGGCCATACCGGTAACGATAATGATGGTCGCCGATCTATCGGGATCGAGGATTATCTGATGCCGGATCGATGCGATCGGATCGAGTACTGAGCCCTCACTGTCCGAAAGCATGGATAAACCCCTCATCGCTTCGGGATCAACAAGGGTATTCCCTCGGCCGATAAACCTCATTCGGTCGGTTTCATAGGATACCCCGCTGGTCCTGGCTCCGTGCACGGCCATGAGATGGAACATCCATGGCGACTGTTCCTCAAACGAGCGGGGCCTGCGCGTGCAGAGTATTGCATTTTGCCTGTGGATGATCTCCGTCCGGACAAAGAGATTGCTGAAGGCCGGGTGCAGTTCGTCCTGGGCCGGCGATGCAAGGACCACTTCCTCGTAGCTCGTTACCTCAATGGTTCTCCGTGTTCGGGCCCTGTTGGTGATGGTTATCCGGCGCAATTCTATGTCATCCTCAGGTGAAACCGCAATCTCCGTATGGGTATCAAGGTCGTGATCTCGGCGACGAAACTCCGCGCGTCCTTCCGAGAATATTGCCTCGTATTGCTTCGAAGCCTTGAGTACGGGCTGATACGTTGTTGACCAAAAAACGCCCGTTGCCATATCGCGTATGTAGCAGAATGCACCCCAATTATCGCAGGTGCTGTCTTCGCGCCACCGTGTCACTGCCAAATCTTTCCAGCGACTGTAGCCGCCACCCGCATTTGTGATCATCACATGGTATCTGCCGTTTGACAACAATTGTACCGCCGGTACCGGCGTGTCGGGGCTCGTGTAGACACGTATCGGCATTTCTTCCACGTCGTGTGAGGCTGTATGTACCTCGGCAAGCTCGGTGGTGTGAGAATAAAAGGCCGTGGCCTTCGGTACCCGCTCCTGAAGCAGAAGAGTGATTGCCTGAAATGAGGGATCTGATTCGAATCGCCTCTGCATGGGCCGATCGAGGAGCAAGAAGGCAAAAGCGAGGAGGCTCATGCCCTGATGATGGGCCATGAAAGACCGGACCACTGCGCTCGATTGCCCACGGGGGAGATGGGCCGGAGTGTAGTCAATGGCCTCATAGAAACCATACTCCCCCTCAAAACCCCGGGCGGCCAGTTGCTCAAGATTGAGACAGGCCTCTTCGGGCGCCACCATGAGCGCCAGAGCCGAGGCATAGGGAGCGATGACCATCTCACCGGCCAGCCCGCGTTTAAGCCCCAGGCCGGGCACCCCAAAAGCGCTGTACTGGTAATTGAGATGACCGTCAATTGTGTTGTACCCGGACTCGGAAACACCCCAGGGTACGCCGCGTTTTTTTCCATACTCTATCTGCCTTGCCACAACCGCCTTGCAGGTCTCATGGAGGAGCGTCCGCTCATATGTGGGCATTACGAGGAGCGGCATGAGGTATTCGAACATGGAACCGCTCCAGGAAAGAAGAACGGGGTCTCCGGCGGTGGTAGTAAGGAGGCGTCCCAGGGCAAACCAGCACTCCTGCGGCAATTGTCCCTGTGCAATTCCGACAAAGCTTGCGAGCCTCGCTTCCGAAGCCAGCAGATCGTAGTAACTCGCGTCCCGCCGGTTTTCGCTGACGTTGTAGCCGATAGCCGACAGACGGCGGGTTTCGTCATAGAGGAAGTCATAATCAATACGGGCAAGTTCACCGGACTGCCATGCCAGATCTTCGATAACCTCTATTCTCATTCTCGCCCGGATGCCTGCCTCTTTGACGGCTTCTCGAAGCTCGTCAAGCTGCTCCTGCCCATCCGGCATCCAGTCCTGTCGGTCAGTCATTCCCGGAAGCAGCTCTTTATCAAGGCGGGCCAGTCTGCGCAGGGTGGGAATCTCCCCGAGAAGGGGGAACTCACCGAGCACTTCGGGAGAGATTGGGAGTGTTGTCCATGGTGCGAGAAATTGCAGGTCGTCGATGGCGGCCCGACATTGGCTGTAAAAGGCCTGTGCCCACCGTAACGACTGACTCTCGGAATCACCATCAAAACCCTCTACCACGTGGAGGGCGGAAACAGCGATTTTGTCAAGCCCCTCACGCAGCGTATAGAGAGCACCCCGACAGGATGTGTTGGTACCCGGCCCGCTCACGGATGGCGTGCTTTCGGAGGGTGTATCGACAGGGGCGCGGCCCAAAGACTTCAGGTCGTCCTGAATTTGTATGAGCGAGGCCGGGGTGGTTTCCCCGGCTGCGTCCACGAGGATCCTCAGCGTATCAAGGAGCCCGTCGAAGACCTTTTGCCCCGATATTTCCTCATCAGGGAGCGCGCTGATCCCTGCCCGCAATGTCAACAGGTGGGCCGCAAGGTTTCCGCTGTCCACCGTCGAGATATACATGGGCAGCAGCGGCTGCAGAGACTCCGTGTCATACCAGTTATAGAAGTGTCCCCTGAAGCGCTCCATGGTTTCCATTGTGTTGAATGCATCAGCCGTTCTATGGATGAACTGTCCCGTAGAAATGTAACCAAAATCCCAGGCGGCCAGATTGGCAAGAAGCGCGAGACCCATGTTGGTCGGCGAAGTACGACGGGCGACCTTGGCGAGAGGATGTTCCTGATAATTGTCGGGGGGAAGCCAATGATCCTCGGGGCCGACGAAGGTCTCGAAATAGCCCCACGTCTTTCGGGAGATCTTCCTCAGAAAGACGATCTGGTCAGAGGAGAGCCTTGCTTCACGGCGCTCAAGAGGCCTGCTGATCCACCAGGCGATTACAGGGGAAATAAACCAGAGTATCAGAACGGGCAGGGCAACAGCCAGGGCTCCTGGTCTTGAAAGTACGAGACAGACAGCTACGGCAACGGCAATGACCGGAGAAACCCACATCGTCAGGCAGGCACCTGCCAGATCTTTTCGGCTTGCGCGATCGGAGTCGCCTGAAGGGTTCCATTCGAGAAGCCGCCTGTTCGCGGCCAGCATTCGCCAGATGGTCCGAAGGACGGCGTCGGTACTGAAAAACGCTTCATAGGGCAGGCAAATGAGTGTAAAGACGATCTGGCCAAGGCTCCTGGCGCCCCCCTGCAAAGTGGCGAAAATGTGCTGACCGGGACGGACATCACCGGGTTTCTGAAACAGGTCCATAAGAGAGATAAACAAGGTAGGGATCACAATAATCCCTGTTGCCGACAGGGTCCAGAACCAGGGCGCAGGCATTATTATCCAGCCCAGAACAAAAAGGAGCGTCAACGCGAGGGGTGAGAGGCTGCGCCGCAGGTTGTCTAGAATCTTCCAGCGGGAAAGCGCTGAAAGGGGATTCTTCTGAAAGCGCGTATTCAGGCCCGGGACTCCCGGCAGAAGCCATCTGAAAAGCTGCCAGTCTCCGCGAATCCAGCGGTGCCTGCGATTAACATCCGCACTGTAGCGCGAGGGGTATTCTTCGTATAACTGCACGTCACTCAAGAGACCGGCCCGCGCATGGCATCCTTCGATGAGATCGTGGCTCAAGATCCTGTTCTCAGGGAAACGTCCCTTAAGGACCCGCTCAAAGGCGTCGATCTCGTAGATGCCCTTTCCGATGAAGGAGCCTTCCCCGAAAAGATCCTGGTAGACATCGGAGACAACGCGGGTGTAGGGATCGATGCCCACATCGCTCCCCCACATGCGCGCATACCGTGACCGACTTGAGCCGGGCAGGCTCACGGCAACCCGAGGCTGGAGGATACCGTACCCGGCGCTGATACGTTTCTTGTTCTCATCGTATTGCGGGCGATTCAGCGGGTGTGCCATAGCCTCTACAAGCTGCCGCGCCGCATCCCGCGGAAGTTGTGTGTCTGTGTCAAGGGTAATGATGTATTTGACCTTCGACAATGCTCCCAGATCTCCCACGATGAGGGAAAAGTCCGTCTTTAAGCCTTCGCGGATAAGCGAATTTAACGCCGCAAGCTTCCCTCGCTTCCGCTCGTACCCCATCCAAATACGTTCCTCCGGGTTCCACAGGCGCGGGCGATGGAAGAGAAAGAATGTGCTGCCCTTCGGGTTCGTGAACCTCCCGTTCAACTCCTCAATTTTCTGACGGGCGAGCGACAATAATGGTTCGTCGTCCGGCAAGCTCTCCACGTCAGCGTCACGGAAGTCAGTGAGCAAACCAAAATACAGGTTTTCGTCCCTGTTTGCCAGAAACCTGACCTCCAGCGCATCCATCAGATGTTCGATGTTTTCAATACCTGCGAGCATGGTGGGTACTATGACCAGGGCAGACGATTCCTGGGGAATCCCCTTGGAGAAGTCCATTCGGGGAAGAGACCGGGGCGTCACAAGTCGGGTCGTAAGCCAGTTCACCAGGACAATCGCCAACTGGCTCACGCACAGAAGGGCAACTATACTGATAAGCCAGAACCAGGGGCCGCCTGACCCCATGGAATGAGCTTCTGCAAGCAAATACCCGGTAAAGACAGCCGTGATGGCACAGATTGTTCCAAGATAAAAGGCCAAAGGAAATCGGTGAATTATTCTTCGAACGGCCGCAGTGAAAGACAGGCGCGCCCCGGCGGACCCTTCGAGTTCTCCCAACCCCTTGTCGATCAGGTAGAAGCCGACATGATTCTCGCGTCCGTCACCATTCGCGTGACCCCTGCCTTCACCGGCAAGACGGATGGCGGCGCGCGCCACCTCGTCTTCGGATAATGGGCCCCTCTTTGCAATGTTCTCCACTACGTGACGGTATTGGTCACGAGTGGCGAAATCCATCCTGCCATACATACCGGAGGGGTCCTCGCGGAGGCTTTGTTCGACAATGCTCATAGTTTCGACGAATTTGCGCCAATCCATGGCGCTCAGGAAACGGAGACTGCCGATGCTGTTGCTTATGGACAGTTGATCTGCCGCTTGTTGCTGGTTCTCTGATTGTATTAACTGCTCTATGGTCAAACTTGACTCGGAGAGCTGCTGCTCGATCCAGGTAAGCGGTAATGCAAGAGTAGGGCTCTGGCCCTTAAGGCGGCGTGTGAGCTCCGCAATAAAGGAGCTGACCATGGGAGGATTCGAGCGCGCCATGTCGGCAATGACCAGGATCAGGTCCTTGGGATTTTGTTCGGCGGTCTCGGTAATACGGTCTGCCCAATAATCGGCAAGGTTCCTGTCTGTCCTGTCGGTGGCGATCCGCATTGTAACGCGCCGGAGGTTTTCGATAAGCGCCAGGCGCAGCATGATGGGAATCGCCCACAATTCTCCCAGCTTCAGCGCGGTGACCGTCTGATAGGCCGCCACGAAACTCCTGAGGCTATCGGGATCAACCCGCCCATCGCCGTGAGAGATTATTTCCAGCGCAATGTCATACACCCGGGGAAGGCCTGTTGACGGACCATTTTTTAAGCGCGGCAGTCCCTTGCTATAGCCCTTTGGCAGGTGTCTTTTTGCTGTTCGGATCTGTTCTTCGATGAGATAGAAGTTGTCGAGGAGCCATTCCCCTGCCGGTGTAATTCTCCTGTTTCCTTTGAGGGCCTCTGTCAGGAGCTCACGAACATTAAGAAGAACGTTTTCGTTCTCTCCAAGCCGGGATAGCAGCCTCTCGGGGAAATGGTCCGGACTCAAGGTATGTGCGCCGGCAAGGGCCTTGCCGTGCTGCTCCATCCGGGAGGCACTGAACAACTCTGACCGGAGCGGCGGCTCGTCGCCAGGCCGTTTTGGCCTTGAACTGTTTCCACGAAAATGTGCCCACAAATGGGGTATGCTCCCGATGAGTTTTCTTCTCAGGGATGTCAAATGAAGATCTCCTTGCCTGAAACTGTAGCTTAAGCCAACCGGACTGTGAATATGGCAGCATTTTGAACTTCCACTTCTCCGGCTATCGCTGACAGGATCTATTGAAGTGGAGGCGGGCTAGTGATGAATATCCGTAGTTTACACTTTTAATGTCCAGGTCACCATCCTTATTATTACCCGACGGTATTCCCGGAACACCGATCCGCACAGCGCCCGGCTGGTACATTCCCGGGGTGCGGTCATTCCCGCACTGTCCGGGGATGTTGCAATCTTTACATTTTCTGTTGCCCTGCCTTAGCGCATAGTCTTGAAAACCTTCCGGAAGTGGAACCCGTACACCATGTATGTCATGGCCATGGGCAAGAGCCGCGGCCGCGTAAATAAAGACCAGACAACAAGCTTCCAGTAGTACAGCCGGGCCTTATCCTTTATTCCCAATATCACCAGGGTTTTGAAAGGTGCGTCAAGATAGTGGAGATTGTACCGGATGTATCTCAAATGCAGGCCTCGCTTCCTCTTTTCCAAAGGTTTGTATTCCCTGAGAAAGGCCTTGACGCGCTCGTAGTAGGCATGAGGCGAATAGATTCCATTGATCACTTCCTTGTATCCCGCGACGAGGCTCTCGTAACCCATCTTTGGAATGATATTCGTTGAAAAATCGGTATTGTCACCGGAGACGTCCATTCCCAGCCGCCCTTCCTCCCGGAGTCTTTCGTAAAGCCGGCTGCCCTTGGGCGCATTGAGCATGCCCACCATGGCGGTAACGATCCGGCTTTCCTGGATGAACCGGACCTGCCTTTCGAACGTCTCGGGAGAGTCATTGTCAAACCCCACGATAAAACCCCCTCTGATACGGAGGCCGAGCTGTTGTATCCGTTTCACTCCGGCAAGAAGGTCCCGGTTCCTGTTCTGGAATTTATTACACTCCTTGAGGGATGTGTCGTCGGGAGTTTCGATGCCGACGAAGACGCCCTCGAACCCGGCCTGTATCATCTTTCTTATCAGTTCCTCGTCATCGGCGAGATCGATCGATGCCTCTGTTGCCAGGTCGAAAGGATACCTCCTCTTCTTCATCCACTCAATCATGGCAGGCAGCACATGACCTTTGAGCTTCTTCTTGTTGCCTATGAAGTTGTCATCGACAAAGAAGACACTACCTCTCCATCCTGCCCTGTAAAGGGCTTCGAGTTCATTCACCACCTGCTGAGTCGTTTTGCTTCGGGTCTTGTGCCCGTAGAGAGTGGTAATGTCACAAAATTCACAGCTAAACGGGCAACCCCGCGAATACTGAAGGTTCATCGAATGATATTTGTTCATCTTAACGAGTCCCCAGGCAGGAGCGGGGGTCTTATCGAGATCGGGAAACGCCTGCGAGGTGTAAACGTGCCCGGGCTCACCCTTGGCAAGGTCTTTAAGGAACGGACCAAGGGTATACTCTGCTTCATTGAGTATCAGGTGATCCACATGGGGGTATTCCTCGGGATTGGCGGTAAACAGAGGGCCTCCGGCCACTATTTTGACGCCCGCCGCCTTGCTCCGCTCGATGACCTCTTTTACCGATTCTTTCTGGACTGCCATGGCCCCGATAAAGACATAATCCGCCCATTGAAGGTGTTTGTCCTTCAAATTGGCGATATTCATATCAACGAGCTTCTTTTTCCATTCCCCGGGCAACATTGCCGCCACGGTCAAAAGGCCCAATGGTGGGTGAAGAGCCCGTTTCGATATGAACTTCAAGGCATGTTTGAAACTCCAGAAGGTATCAGGATACTTGGGATATATAAGAAGTATGTTCATTTGTTCCTCCCCGTCGGGATCCCTTCAATAGTGAGATGCTTGCTGATCCTTCCTGATCGCTGGCGAGGAGGAGGTGTTTGTTCCACTCTCCTCCTCGCTCTTCCTGCTTCTACTGCTGGAACGGCAGGAAGTGGGCCCGTCTGTTCCTTGCCCAGGCCGCTTCGTTATGTCCCGGATCAAGGGGTTTTTCCTTGCCATAACTCACCGTTTCGATGAGCTTTCCGTCTGCGCCGAGATTGACGAGGAAACTTTTCGCGGAGTCTGCCCTCTTCTGTCCGAGGACAAGGTTGTACTCCACGGTCCCCCTTTCGTCACAGTGTCCTTCAAGTCTAACCTTCTTGCCGCTGTTTTCCTTTGCCTGAAACCAATTGAGGTTCTCTTTGAGTATCGCCGCGTCTATGTCTCTGATGTTATATTTGTCGAAATCGAAATTGACGTCTTTCAACGGGGAAACAACGGCAGCCATGGGAACATCGACCTTCTGTTCAGGGGGTACAATTATGGCCGGAGCCGCTGCCGGAGGCGGTGTTTCACCCTTCATCTGCTGGTAAAAGCATCCGCAACCGCCTAAGGATACCATCAATACTGCAGCGAACATTAACATAACAGACTTTCTTTTCATGATCCCTCCCTTTGAATTGAGTTTCATTGTCTCTTCCTGCACTGTCTCCACATTCCTTCCGCGAAAGGACAGCAGCCGCCTACTTCACGATCAGATCATTCCTTACGGCCTTGACACCTCCGACACCTTTTGCTATTTGGCCCGCTTTGTTGACGGCATTCTGAGAATCAACAAAGCCGCTTAGCTGGACCACACCCTTGCGGGTTTCGACGCTGATCTGGAACGACTTGAGGAAATCATCACCTGCAAGTAGCGACTTCACCTTGGTTGTGATAACCGAGTCGTCGACGAATTCACCCGTGCTTTCCTGTTTAGGTGAAGATGCACAGGCCACAAAGCCAACCATCAGCATAAACACCAGCAAATAACCGATAAAGATATTTCTTCTTTTCATAGCAAGCTCTCCTTTAATTTCATTTATGCCGGCCGCGCCGGCTGCGTAGCCGCCATTTCAACTGCAGATTCGGACAACATCTTTCTCAACTCTTCCCCCTGTACCATTTCCTTCTCGGAAAGAAGGCGGGCCAGGTCATTGAGGACTTTCCGCCGCTCCGAGAGGATGCTCCGTACCCTTTCCTGGGCCTTCGCCATCACGCTTGAGATCTCTTCATCGATCTGGGCAGCCCTTGTCTCGCTATAAGTCTTGGTCTGACTGTAGCTTTCCGGAAGGAACATGGCCTGACGAGGGCGCTCGTAGGTCACCGGTCCCAGCAGATCGCTCATACCATATTCCGCGACCATGGACCGGGCAATGTCTGTTGCCCGCTGCAGATCGTTCTGGGCACCCGTGGAGATTTCACCGAAAACCAGCTCCTCCGCCACCCTGCCCCCCAGAAGAACGGCGAGTCGGTCCAACAACTCAGAGCGCGTCATCAGGTAGCGGTCTTCCGTGGGCCGCTGCTGGGTATAGCCCAGAGCCCCGATCCCCCTGGGGATGATCGAGATCTTGTGCACAGGGTCGGCGTGCTCCAGAGATTCGGCGACAATCGCGTGGCCGGACTCATGGAAGGCAACAATCTCTTTCTCCAGGGCATTCATTACCCGGTTCTTCTTCTCCAATCCGCCAACCACCCGGTCGATCGCCTCATCGAACTCCGCCGAGTCTACCGTTTCCTTATCCTTCCGTGCAGCCAGAAGGGCCGCCTCATTGACGAGGTTGGCGAGGTCAGCTCCCACAAACCCCGGGGTGAGACCGGCTATCTTACCGAGATCCACGTCGGGGCCCAGAAGCACATTGTTGGAGTGGATCTTCAAGATAGCCTCGCGTCCTTTGATATCCGGGCGGTCTATCATAACCTGCCGGTCAAACCTTCCCGGACGCAGAAGGGCGGGGTCGAGGATCTCCGGCCGGTTGGTGGCAGCCATGATTATGACCCCTTTATTCGATTGAAAGCCGTCCATCTCCACCAGAAGCTGGTTGAGCGTCTGCTCCCGTTCATCATTCCCGCCAAGGACATTCATCCCCCGGGCCTTGCCCAACGCATCGAGTTCATCGATGAATATGATACAGGGGGCCTGACTGGTGGCCTGAGAGAAAAGATCACGCACACGGGACGCTCCGACGCCCACGAACATCTCCACGAACTCAGACCCGCTGATGCTGAAGAAAGGCACCTTTGCCTCGCCGGCCACAGCTTTTGCCAGGAGCGTCTTGCCCGTCCCCGGTGAGCCGACCAGAAGGACGCCCTTGGGAATTCTCCCGCCCAGCCTCTGGAATTTCTCTGGATACTTCAAAAACTCCACCACCTCCAGGAGCTCTCCCCTGGCCTCATCGATACCCGCCACATCGGCGAAGGTGACCTTCATCTCGCTCTGTGCAAAGAGCTTCGCCTTGCTTTTTGCAAAAGACATGACCCCCATACCCGGCCCTCCCATCTTTTTCATGGCAAACCGCCAGATAAGAAAGAAGATGGCGATGGGAATGAGCCAGGAGAGCATGGTGCCCAGGAATTTGCTCTCGTAAAGCCCGGAGTAATCTATTTTGCGTTCATCCAGTTCCTTTACGAGGCCGGGATCGTCAACCCGGATCGTGGTGAACCGCTGATCCGCTTGCTTTTCTTTCCCTTTCGTTGTGCCGCTGATATTGTCCGGGCCGATGATCAATTTGGTGACGTTGCTTTCGGCCAGGTTTTGTTTGAACTGGCTGTAAGGGATTGTCTCCACCTTCGAAGAAAAGAAGTGTTGCTGCAGGTAGATAACCAAGAGCAGGGCGATGAGGAAATACCAGATGCTGAAATGTGCCTTGGGAGGCAGGCCGTCTTTCCCCTCGCCGTTTCGGAAACCGAAGACGGACCGAATCTTGTCCTGTAGGGTCTTCTCGGGTTCTTTTTTATCCATGGACGACACCTCAGCCTCCTTCACGAGCTGATTGCGTAACGCTGAAAGGGAAATTGCCATGCAACCTCCCGCTGTTCGCTTTGCGGGGACGATCCTATCGGTTCCGGCAATGGGAGTTCCTGAGATCTCCTCCGTTTCCTCCCGGATTGAAAACGGTATGGAACGTCATATCATAGGGCTCCCTGAGAAGGTTCAACGCCCCCCGGAGCACTCTGAAACGCTCGGACTCAAGGTGGCTTTTCAGGTTCTCATGTGTGTCCCATTCTCCAAGAAGGCAGAGTTCGTTTTCATCCTCCACGCTCTGGCAAAAGTCACATCGCTCACAACCCTTCTCCGTCCTTATGGACACGATCAGTGAAGCAATCGTCTGCGACAGTTCCATGCGTTTCTCAGATATAACCTTCATCCGTATCATGAGCAGGATCATGCTCATGATGATTGCAAATGGCCTGCCAGAAGGCTGACAAATGTCATACGTCCGGGATCATCTTGAAAAAACGGGGCTTTAGATCAACGGAAGCCAAACGGGGGAGAAGATGAAATGGTGTGATTGACCTCAATATTTGGTGGAACCTCAATATATTGAGGGAAGTATTGAGTACGATCGGGACAGTTTATTCCAGATCCCGGCTCTCCGGACGGAATATCCCTAGCTTATGCATTCTCGCTCTCAAGGTGCTTGGATGGAGACCCAGGATCGCTGCAGCCCCGTCCTTTCCCTCGATGCGCCATCGCGTTTCCGAAAGGGTTTTCACAATTTGACTTCGCTCCATCTCTTCCAGGGTCTTCAGGGTGAATGAAAATGGAGGGGATGAGATCTCCAGTTTATCGGCGAGCTGCAAGGCCGGGCCGGGACACAGGATAACGGCCCGTTCGATGATATTTTCCAGCTCCCGGATGTTTCCCGGCCACGGGTAATCCTCGAGTGCCTTCAGCGCTTCCTTCTGGATCGATGTTATCTGTTTCCCCAATTTTCTGGAATATCGCTCAATGAAGGCATGGACCAGCAACGGTATGTCTTCTGTCCTCTGCCGCAGGGGAGGGACAGTGATGGGAAAGACATTGAGCCGATAGTAGAGGTCCTGCCGAAACCGGCCCTTGCGGACCTCTTCCTCAAGGTTTCGATTGGTCGTTGCAATGGTCCGCACGTCGACTTTTATGGTATGGGGTGAGCCCAGACGCTCGAACTCGTTGTGCTGGATAGCCCGGAGCAGCTTGGCCTGCATCTCCAGCGACAGTTCCCCTATCTCGTCGAGGCAAAGCGTGGAACCGTTGGCGAGCTCGAACCGGCCCACCTGCCGGGTATCGGCCCCGGTAAATGCCCCCTTCTCCCGGCCGAAGAGTTCGCTCTCCATCAGATTTGCCGGCAAAGCGGCACAGTTGACGGTGATCAGCGGACGGTCCTTGCGGGGACTCATATTATGGATGGCGGCGGCGACCAGCTCTTTTCCCGTACCGGTTTCGCCGAGGATCAGCACTGTTGTGTTCGTCGGCGCAACCTGTTCTGCCCTGTAAAGAACGTACTTGAGACCGTCGCTGTGCCCGAGGATGTGCTCGAATTGATGTTTCATTGTGATCTCTTGACGGAAATAGATATTCTCGGCCTCGAGCTCGTCTTTCAGTGTTTTGATCTCGGAAAGAGCGGTCCGAAGCTCGACCGTCCGCTCCTCCACTCGTCGTTCCAATTCGTTGTGGGCTTTCTGCAAAGCTGCTTCTATAAGTTTCCGCTCAGTGATGTCGCGGATGTTGCACTGAATCACCCTATGATGATCGACGAGGTAGACATTGCTGACAAATTCCACGGCGATAGGACGCCCATCTTTCGTTTCCAGCGGCAGATCTTCGTAGCGGACATATCCTTTTGCCTGAAGCTCCGCAAAGACGGCTTTGGATGCCTCAATATCTTTAAAGGCACCAATTTCCCAGAGTTGTTTTCCCAAAAACTCCTCACGGCGATAACCCAGCATTTCCACCAGGAACGGGTTCACATCCGATATCTGTCCCGTCGCGGCATCGAGGAGCAATATTCCGTCCCGGGCGGTTTCAAAGAGGCGGCGGTAACGCATCTCAGAGACCTTTAGCGCCTCGCTTGACTGCTTTTGGGCGGTGATATCCTCAAGGGCAAGGAGGATCATTTCCGTGCCTTTACCCTCCTTTAAGATCCGGCGGGCATTGAGAAGCATCGTTCTGTGCCCTATGACGGGGAACTCATGGTCGACTTCAAAATCATTGAAATGGGTATTTCGGGGAATAACCTCCTCCAATAACTCCCGCAATGAAGGAATGTCCCACACATTGTCGCCTATACTGTACAGAAATCGTCCCTCTGCCTCTTCGGGTGCAATATGAAACGTTTCGTAGAAGGAACGGTTGGCCTTGATCACCTTCAGGTCGGGGGTAAGCACGATAAGGGGTTCGCGAACGGTTTCCACGATGCTCTCGGTGTATTTCTGCACCTTCTCAAAAACCTTCCCTCTTCGTGTGCCTTCGGCTATCCGGCTCCGAGCCAGTTTGTCGGCCTCCTGCAAACGCAGCTCCACGGCGTTCAGCTTCGCCTGAAGCTCTTTCATCTCAAGGAGAAGATGCTCCTTTGTCTTGCCCTTTACCCCGGTTTCTTTCTTTATGACGCCACTCCTCGCCTGGATCGCCTTCAGGCCCTTGCTTCGTTCCATACCACGCCGCTCTTCACAGCGTAACGGTCCGCCGCTCTCCCTCTTAACCTTGTTATATTTATTATTCTGGTATTGCACCCAATGAATGTCAATAGCATTTCCATTTGGAATACCGCTGCCATCAAGGAGTATTGGGTATTCGGAGCAGACAGTAGAACAGATGTCACGGCAAATACCGGAGCGGGCAACGTCAGGATGTGGAGGCAGCCCGCTCCTCTGAATTTGCCCTGAAACCTCCGCATTATCCGTTCTCTTTCATTCACTGGCGCATGAAGCGCATGGGAGGGAACGGAAAATCCTGCTCCTCTTCCGTGCCTTCCTGTGTTAACCGAACACCCCCGAGGGACGTCAATAAGTCTATCAAGGCGGGTTCGGCGAGGCGGTAGTAAATGAACGCCCCCTTTCGCTCCGCCGATAGTATGCCGCTTTCCCTGAGAGGTCTCAGGTGGAACGAGACGAGGGTCTGAGACAACTGCGTTTCCCGGATGATCTCTGAAACAGGCTTGTTCTCTTTCCCTACGGCAAAGATGATCTTGAGGCGGTTCGGATCGTTGAGGAGCTTGAACAGCCTCGACAGCAACTCGACTGCCTGTTCATCCATATGAGTGGTTCCTTATATGAGTCAATACTAATGCAAGGAGTCATGGCCGATATTGTCAAGTCTAGAAATAATACCTTGCCCGGAAGTCGATCCGGTAATCGTTCTGCTTCTCCCCGTATTCGCTGCCCCTGGTGCCAGCGATGATCCCCGTCCTCAGGCGCAGCTCCAGGTTGGTTATGCCGGTGTACGTGATCTCCGGTGTCAGGGAGAAGCTTTTGTCGTCAATATTGGCGATGAGGGTGATGGCCGGGGTGTAGTAGAGGATGTCAAAGGGGTCTTTCTGCATGACACGGATATAGAGGTAGTTGACGGCAGGGTTCATCCTGCCGTATGCTCCCTGCTGATTGAGGTTCAATGCCCTGCTGAGAAGGTCCGTGCTGCCGGTGGTTACATATCTTTCGTACGCCCTGTCGGTGAAGGAATAGAAGTCTCTCATCTCCGTACTGCTGTACCCCGTTCCGTTCCGGTAATACTCGACGATATACGTTGTGTCGCTCTTTGTGAGGTACCGCAGTCCGACAAGATAGTTTTTCGCCGTATACGACCTCTTCGACACGGTGCCGGCGGTGTCCGTGTATGTCTGCTCGTATCCGTTTATCAGGGAGAATTCCCCGTGTACCTCCAGGTTCGTCGTGATGTTCCGGGAGAAGTCCATCCCGTAGCGGGTGGTTCTGCTCCCGCCCGTGAGAAACATGACGTCGATGTCCGTGTCCTGGAAGAGGAAGTAGAACTTCGAGGCAAAGTTCACGTGGTCCACCTCTCCAAGGTCGTCGTTGACACCTGAATAGACGGGCACGAGGACAGGCGTGAACGTGAACGTTTTGAGAGGACTTCCCGTGAAACTCCTCGTGTAATCGATGGAGCCGACGATGAACCCTTCCCGGGAAAGCTCGGGGTCGTTGGGGTCCTTGGGCCTGTCGAGGAACGCGGCCGGGTTCCAGGCGTATCCCTTTCCCCAGTTCATGGTCTTCTTTCCGGCATCCACGATAAAGGAGGAAAACGGCTTGACGGAGAGGTATCCTTCGAAGATATGGGTCTTCGTGGTCTGTGTCTGCCAGCTGTCGGTGTAGCTGGTGAACGTCTTCATGTAGACACGTGATATGCCTTTTTCCAGGCTGGCCTCCACCTGGAGGTTGCCGTTGTACTGTTCGGTTGTCCCGCCCATACTCCGGTCATAAAAGTTGAGCTTATACATGGCGGAATTCTTGTCGAGGCCGAAGAGGATGGGATAGAATTCGATATACCCGCCGATGTGGTACGGTTTCTTCTCGACCTCCGACACGTCGAAGGTGTACTCTTCGGCGAAGGAAGTGGAAGCGAGGAGGGGTACGTGACAGAGGACCAGAAAGAACAGGCAGACCGTTACGATGTCCAAGCGGCCGCCACTTCCTTCGTCGACCCGTCCCGGTTTGTCATTCCGGCGCAGGCCGGAATCCAGGAAGACCTTTGTCACAACAGAAAGTATGTCCGTAACGCTGCGGCACACGCATAAAACGGCGATCATACACTCCCGAAGGACTGTGGTCCCCAACCGTGATCCCTCCACCTTTTCCTACCTCAGCGACTCCATCTTTGGCATGAAGGTCAGCGTAAAGACCTCATCCCTGAAGTCCCTCTTTGTGATCTTCGCGAATATCATGACCGACTTGTAGCCCTTGTAGAGGGGGCTGTCCGTTTCGAGGACCGCGGGTCTGACGATGCCGCCGCCAAAATCCTTTATGTCCTTGAAATAGAGCGTCTTGACGAGCATGCCCGCCTCGGTGAGGCACTCGATCTTTGCGGGTAAAGACCTGTCTTTGAGCACCCACATCTTGAGCCTGTCGTAGGCCACCGTCCTCGTCTTTGCCTTGAGGTGCAGGAGGTATTCCTTTCCTTGTTCCTCAACCTTTTCCACGTTATACTCCACGGCATAATCGAGGCTCAGTATGTCGGAGTTGTTGAACACCCCTCCCACCACGGACTGGAGGCTCGTGATACGGACCGGTTTTCCCACGTTCGGTATGTACAGCCACATATTATCGCCGAGCCTGAGAGTGGTCCTTCCCTTCTCGCTCGCCGGTGAAATAAAGAGCCCGGCAACCTTCTCCCTGCCCTTTTTCACCGTGTAGTAGGTGAATTCCTTCTTTCTCCCGTCAGGCTCCACGTTGATGATCTTGCGGTACGATTCGTATGATTCGGGACTCAGATTTCTGTCCACCTGCTCGAGGAGTCTCGCGCCGTCTACGGCGAAGGCGGGCACGGCCAGGAAGATTCCGACCAGCGCTGTGATCATTGTTCCAATCATGGTTCGCTCCTTTCACGTCATTCACCGGCGCTTGCAGCTATGCTATTACACATGCCGCAGCGCCTTGATCGGTTCCATTCTGGACGCCTTGAAGGCTGGCTGCAGGCTCCCCAGGACTGCCACGACGATAACAATCAGGGATATCATTAGAATATCCTGAAGTGCCACCTCGGGTGACAGCACAAGGCCCGTCTGCCGCCCGAAATCGAAGGTGATCTTCACGGCCTTCAATATGTAGATGATGCCGATCCCTATCACATTACCGGCCACGGCACCCAGAATCCCCAGGAGAAAGCCCTCGATGACGAACATGGACAGGATCTTTCCCGGCAAGGTGCCGATTGCGGCGATGGTCCCTATCTCCCGTATTCTTTCGTAGACGGCCATGATCATCACGTTCATCACGCTGACGAGAACAATGGCGATGAGCATGATCTTTATGAAGATGGTCATGATGTCTATCATCCTGACAACATTGTAAAATGGGGTTAGACCTTCCCAGGTATGGACCTCGAAGACAGGTTTGCCCTGTTTGTTCTGCTCGCCTGCGAGCATGGCCGTCAGTGCGCTGTGCACGGCATGGACCCTTCCGAAATCCTTGAGGCGTATGGCGATCTCGCTGATCTCGGGCTCCTCCATCCTGAGTATCTCCATGGCGTCCTCGATATGGACGTAGCCGTCCCTGCCTCCCGGCCCGGTGATGCTTTCGATGATACCGCTCACCTTGAGCTGTTTGCCGTTCACGGAGCCGTCCTTATTGTTCGCGATGACCACAATGGTATCTCCTACGTTCACTTTCATCCCCTTGGAGAGGAGTTCGGGAATGACGATCTCACCTTTCCTGACGGTTTTCTCCCCTTCCGTGATCCTCGATGCGAAAAGGGGCAGCGTCTTCATCTCCATCTCCGGGTACACCCCGTTGAGCCTGATGTTGGTTGTCTCTGTGAAGCTGCTGAATATGCCGCCGAACTTTATCCGAGGCGACCAGGATTCGATCTCCGGCATTTCCTGGAACGTTGTTTCGAGTTTCTTGACGGCCTGAGGCTTCATGTTCATCGTGAGGGGAAGATTGTCGATGGATGCTATGTACCCCTTCCGGTGAATCTGGATGTGGCCGAGCATGGAGTCCGTCATCTGCCCCGTCATCATGCTCTTAAAGGAGCCGGTGACACCCACGAAGAGAAGGACGAAGATGACTCCGATTGCCACAAGTGAAGCGGTAAGCATTGTCCGCCGTTTGTAGCGCATAAGGTTCCTGATGGCGATTTTGAAAAGATTAGCCACGATCGCTGCCTCCCTTTTCCTGCCTTCCGCTGATCTGCCCGTCTTCAAGCGTATAGACTATTTCCGCCTCACCCACGATCTTCGGGTCGTGGGTGGAGAAGATGAAGGTCGTTCCGAATTCGTCGCGCATCTTCTTCATCAGCTCGATGACCATGTACGCCGTCTTGTGGTCGAGGTTTGCCGTGGGCTCGTCGGCGAGGACCAGCCGGGGTTTCGTGACAAGGGCCCGCGCAACCGCCACACGCTGTTTCTGTCCTCCCGAGATCTGATCGGGATATTTCTTTTCCTGTTCCAGCATCCCCACTGCGTCAAGAAGCTTCATGATCCTTTCCTCTCGTTCCTTTGCCGGCAAACTCTGTACCATGAGAAGGGGGTATTCGATGTTCTCGTACACGGTCAGGACGGGAAGAAGGTTGAAGTCCTGGAAGATGAAGCCGATGTTATCCCCTCTGAAGACGGCGCCCTGTCTGCGGTTGAGCGACGCGACATCCGTGCCGGCCACCGTGAGGGTTCCCCCGGTCGGTTTGTCGAGACATCCGATGAGGTTGAGGAGGGTGGTCTTCCCGCTTCCCGAAGGACCCACAAACGATACGAAAGAGGCGGGGTCTATCGTGAAACTCAACCCATCGAGCGCCCTGACCGCAACCTCACCGACTATGTAATCCTTGACTATGTTCGCTGCTTTCATAAGTTCCATGACCTTCTCCATGGCGGCAGGTCCCGCTTAAGGCTCAAAAACGGGGCCCGCCGCAGGTTGCGCTACCTTCTCCACCCTGACCAGACGGGTGTACCCGCGCTGTCCCGGAGGACCAGGACGTTGTCTCCCTTTTTCACCTCTGCGGCGATAATGGCCGGTTTCTCCGCGAAGGTTACCCTGGAGCCCTTTACCTCGATTGCGTCGCCTTTCGCGATCTTTGTGTCGAGTCGCCCGATATACCATTCGGGACCAAGATGCACCGAAATGGTCTCCTTGTCCGTCTTCACGGTCAGAGTCGTCGCCGCGTACATACCTTTCATGGGAACCGCCGTACCCACGCTTTCGACGGTGCCGGAGATCGTCTCGACCTTTGCGGGATCGTACATCCTGTTGTATGGTGTTCCCTGACCCCATCCACCGCTTCCCTTCCATTTCATGGGACCCCTCTGGGCGAAAGACTCTACCGCAAGACCGAGGGTGACTATTGAAAGGACAATAAAAATGATAACGGTTTTCTTCATGGTTGTTTCCTCCTGTTATGTTAGTAGCTTGCCGAGCCCTTAATATTCAATTATACTCCTGTTCATGATGTCTTCCCTTGCTTCTTGCGTTCGCCGATCCGGGTAGACAGCAGACCCGGTTAAGGCCGTTCTTAAGGAAAGCGATTGGTCTGTACGAGAAAAAACGACTAACAGCGAAGGGGTATTGTTTCCGGGAAATTATCTGAAGCGATAATGACAACAGGATCAATGTTTTCTTCGGAAAGGTCGGGCAGGGCCAGAGTGTCAGGCGGGGCCGATGGTGGAACTGCTGCAAAAAGATCCCCGGTTTCGATGGGAGAGGCCACCGCGCGATAGATACAGGGGTTACAACAGTTCAGTGCCGTCTTGCTCTGGGCGAACGGGCAGCCTGTCGGGAGCTTCTGAACGAACTTCATTGCGGGAAGCCCGATCACGACTACTACCAGCACCATTGCCGTAACGAATAGCAACGTTCTGCGTTTCCTGTTCATGTGATGTCTTCCATGGGGCAACCTTAAGCAATGCCCGTGCCAAGCCGGATTTTTCTGCGTTGCCACCTGCGGGATTATCGCACATACGAGCCTTGTGTGGCAAACATTCATGCATGAAAACAGCCCCCCATCATCCATAACCGGCGACGGGACAGGGCGGCCTTTTCGACGAATGCTTCCTGCCGGTATCAGACTGCTCGACATAATTGTCGGTCCATTCGAAGACAGGCATCGCCGACACAGGGGAGAATCCTGTCGACGGCATAACCAAAGGTCGTTGCTCCACCCCTGATAGCGGAGAATGGGTGGGTTGTCCAACCCGTAATGTCCCCGGGAACAAGACCCTGATGCTGGGCATCTTATAGACCATTTCCCGGGTCAGGGCCAATGGCGAAGACAAAATGGTTTTGACATACTATATCAGATGATGTAGTATTCGTTATAATGATGGTCTATATAATATGACTGTTTATAATTAAGGGGGTTAAACAATGGATCTTACTGATTTGAACTACTGGAAATCATTGATTAACATTGGTCTTACGAAGGTCCTCGTTCTGAAGGTTCTGTCCAAGGGTCCCAACCATGGCTACGGGGTATTGAAAGAGCTCGAATCCATTACCAGCGGTTGCTGCGTTCCCACCTTCGGGACCATATATCCCATCCTGAAGGAATTGGCAAAGCAGGGCTATGCGCAGGTCAGCGAGGATAAACAACTCAAGGGCGCGCAAAAAAGGCAGGTCTATACGATCACCCCATTGGGTGTCGAAGCCTACAAGGTGGCACTCGAGGCATGGAGGTCCACGATTCCGTATATTTACAGGGCGATCGAGGATGATGGTCTTCTTTTCGTAGACGATATCAGAGCCCGCCTTTCGCGGAAATAGACTGCCCGTCAAGCTTGCAGGAGGTACTCAGCATGTTCGCCATCAACAACTTCGTCACCGCCGGAAAGTTCTTCCTGATAATAGCCGGTGAACTCATTCTCATTTTTGTAGCCGTTTCCTTCATTATCGGGCTCCTGATGGAGTATCTCCCGCCTTCCCGGGTTCGCGACTTCCTGGCGAACAGGCTTACATGGGTGCAATACGTGCTCGGCTCCGGCCTCGGCGCCGTAACCCCTTTCTGCTCCTGTTCCACGGTCCCCATCACCGCGGGCCTGCTCAAGGGTGGCGTCCCATTTGGTCCGACGATGGCGTTCCTCTTCTCATCACCTGTCCTTAACCCCGTGATAGTCGCCCTGCTCTTATCGCTCTTCGGGCTGAAGATCACGGTAATCTACGCGATCGTTACCTTTCTCGGGTCCATGGCGTTGGCTGCCATCCTGTCCAGAATGGGAATGGAGAGACAGGTCAAACCGTTCATGGCGTTTCAGGCCCCGTCGTGCTGCGGAGGTGACGCCCGGCCTCAGCAAGCGCCGGCTAAGACGCAGCCGTCTACGGCAGGGTGCTGCGTATCCGGGGCAGGCCGCCCCCTTTTCACATTCACCACGATCCAACCGACAGGAGGTTGCTGCGCTCCCGAACCAAAGGCTCCTGTCCAGCCGACCTTGCAGTCCTCGTGCTGTTCCGCTGATATTGACGGTGACTCGGATCCGAAAGACATTCCTTTCAAAGAAAAGATGAAAAGGGCCTCGTTGTCGGCGGTGGAGACTTTTAAGGGGGTGTTCTGGTACCTCCTTCTCGGTGCGGGCATAGGGGCTTTCATATACGGGTTCTTCCCCCAGGACCTGGTGGTCAGGCTGGCGGGACCGGGGAACCCCTGGTCCATCCCCGTCGCCGCGTTTATCGGCGTACCCATGTACATCCGCGCAGAAACGGTGATCCCCATAAGCGCCGCCCTGGTGGGCAAGGGTATGGGAGTGGGCACGGTTCTCTCCCTTATCGTGGCGGGCGCGGGGGCGAGCATTCCGGAGATGATAATTCTCGGCTCCATGTTCAGGAAAAAGCTGGTGATCGCGTTTCTGGTAAATGTCTTTCTGGTCGCCATCGTGGCTGGATATCTTGTGGATTGGCTGGTATACTGATAACAGCGGTTGCTTGAATTGAAGACAGATCCCCCCGGGGCGGGCTGAAGAGAATCAGGAGGATGCGTTATGTCCATTTTTAAAGTGATGGGATGAGTTACCTGAGTGGATCCCAACGCGCCGACAGTTAGCCGGTGCACGCTCAGATTTATTGACGGAACACAGGTTGCACTCAGTAATCTCCATGAGATAATGGTGGAGCTTTACTCTGTCGGCAAGGGGGCAAACAAGGAAACGGTCGAGGAGATCATCGCCAGCCTGGAGGCCATGGGTAACTATATATCTGACTCAGAGCTGGTTCGGAGAGAGTACAGGAATGTCCTGCTCAAGGAATATGAAGAGTATGTTACAACGCACGACAGAGAGGGGAAGGGCACGATATCATCAAGCGCTTCCGAAGGAGAAATCCCGTGACAAACAAGATCATTATCTATGGCACCGATGGATGACCTTTCTGCAGACAGGCTCGGGAAGCCTATGGTGACAGGGCGGTCTTCATCAACGTGGAGGACGACCCGGACCGGTTCGACGAGATGCTCGCCCGTTCCGGAGGGAAGGAGCAGGTTCCGGTTATCGTGGATGGAGACAGGGTAGCGGTCGGCTTCGCGGGTGATGTGTCGATGCGTGGAGGTACCCCTATCTTCGGGGGCGTTTGAACGGTAACAAAGGTCCCTCGGTGAGGGACGATTACTCTGGTTAAAGGAGGGCGGGCAACTTCCTTATCCTCCGTAGGGCAGATCGAGGTACAGGCTTACATTGTCACCGTCTTTCAGAACGGTATGTATGCCTTTCTCGCACAGGCTAAGAGGACAGCCATTTATCATCACCTCGAAAATAGGTTGCAGTGCCGTGCCTTCACTATTCAGGTATTCAAGGTTATCCGATGTCGTTGAACGGCCCGATATGATCCGGACGAGGTCCTTGAGCGTGACCTCTACCGCGTCGACATGAATGCTGTCGATACTCCTGTCCCCGAGAAGGAGATAATTGGCGGTGAGATTGATCTTCATAGGAACTCCTTTTCTTTTTGTCAGCGGCAGCTTCGCCGATCGTTTTATGTTCGCAGGCCGGCACGGACGCGCTGATCCTGATCCGGTGCCCCGGCGGGTGCGGGCAGGATCAGCGCCGTTGACGCAAAGCATCCCCGGCAGTAAGTGTCCAGAAGGTACTCGTGATCGTGGAAACGTTGCTTCGCCCGGTATTTTTGGATAAGGCCCCTGAGGTCCTGGATTCCTTCGAAGGGCTTCCGTGTGTTCAGGGGTCCCTCCGGACATCCCCCGGGGCACGCCAGAAGCTCAACAAAATCGCTATGAACTGGCCTTCCCCCTTCCATATCCCCGAGGAGACGGATCACATTGTGTATGCCGCTTACCGTCATGCTGGTTGTTAGCGGTCTATTTCCGGCAGAACGATGGGTTTCCGTGCCCGGTTGAGCCGTTCCTTGTGCTTCTTCCCGTCCCTTCTTTGCGGCTTCCCTTGAGAGCCGGCTGACGATATCCCCGTAGACCAGGTTGACCCCGATGACTCCGTCCACCGCGGACCGCGTCGTCAGGATAGGGTCTCTCGCTTCCGTAACCTTCGCGGGACAGGGAGAGATGAAGAAGGCGCCTATCTTCTCGGGGGAAAGGCCCGTTCTCTTTACAGCCCTTTCTTTTGCCAGTCTTGCGGCCACCTCCATGGGGCTCAAGACCGGGGCGACATGCTTCAGCAGACCAGGGAATCTTGTCCGGATGAGTTTCAGAACAGCGGGGCAAGAAGAAGAGAACAGGGGCCTTGCGCGGAGTTTTCGCAGGACATGCTGTTCGATAATGAACGTGACCACCTCGGCGGCCGCGGCAACCTTGAAAACCTCGCTGAAACCCATGTTCGAAAACGCGCCCCGAAGGTCTTCGAAAGAAATTGCACCCGAAAGACCTTCGGTGTCCAGAAACACTTCCAGAGAGGGGGGCAGAAGTGCAACGCTGTAAGGATACGGGGCACGTGCCGCAAGCGTGTCGGTGCCAGCGTTCCTGGCCTGATTCGGACACGTTCGGATACATTCACTGCAATCAATGCATCTTTTTCTCAGAGTCTGGATTTTACCAGACCGCACCCGGATCGCGTTCACCGGGCATGTCTCCATGCACCTGCCGCAGCCCTTGCATTTTCGACCATCAAACCGTACCGTGTGAAGACTGTCAGCCATTATATCGGGCTACCTTTGACCGATTACAAAGTATCCTTTAATTATACTTGTACTCATTATAGGTATAGTCGTTATATTGACTACCAATATAACACCGGCAATGCCTCGTGTCAAACCGATTTCGGCAAGACAAATGGGTGTTCTGAGCCCTCATCAGAAAGCTTGTTTCGATTGCCCTCCGGCGTTTCCGAATTGCCTTCCTCGGAGTGCGGCCAGTGCATTCTTTCCTCTCGAAACTGGAATCGCCTTTTGTGCCAGGAAGTTCAGGTGCTGGACGGTCATTTCGAGCGTAGCTCCGGGAAACCCGAGGACCGCCTCATCCGTGCCTATAATCCCTGGCTGTGCATATCTCCATGCTGATCAGCCTCCACCTGGGATTAAAGGTGTTTCCGCAATCCCAGGTGTACTTGGTCTGGAGGGCGCTGTGGTTCATGGCGGCGAGCCTCTTTTCTCCACCCGACCGCATTACAGAGCATGGTGCTTTCCCTATCTCTTTGTGACCAGGGGCAGCCCTGCCACCTTCCAGCCTTCGATGTCGCCTGCAACCTGTATGATCCTCCTGAAGCCGAGTCTTGTCATGATGTCTATGGCCCCGGCGGTGCGCCTGCCCGTCCTGCAGTAAACGAAATACGTCCTGGACCTGTCGAGCCTGCCTATATCCCGGGCGAATGCCCCTGAACGGTAATCCATGTTGATGGCGCCCTTAATATGCCCTGTGGTAAATTCTCCGGGGGTGCGTATATCGAGTATGACAAGGTCGCGCGCCCTGCCGCTGAGCAGTTCATAGGCCTGTGCCGGTGTGAGAAGGGTCACCGCGGGGTTGTGCCCGGCGCCTGAAAGGCCCTGCCCCGGGGAATACGAGGAACACAGGAGGACAATAGCCAGGACTGCGATCCCGGGAAGAAGCCCTTCTCTCAGGAATTGTTTTATGCGCAAGAGGTGTAATGCCATTCTTTCATGTCGCCAGGACGCCGGGGCTGATGCAAAACCGCTATTTCGCGGCGTCCTTCAACTGGTTGAGAGCGTTGATGATATCGCTGGCGCCGACGTACTTGTTCTTGTTTCCATCCTTTTCAATTATGCATGAAGGTGTCGCATCTATCTGGTCTTTCTTGAGATGGTTCGTGAGAGCTGTGAAAACCGGTTTGGGATCGAAGGGTTTCAGCTTGATGCCTTTTTCCTTGAGAATGGCCTCTATTCTCTCAGCGCTGTCCACCCTTTTCTTTGTCGCCTCGATGAGGGACCGTCTCACGAAAAAGGCGTGCTCCAGATCGTTCTTTTCATTGACGGCATACAGGAAGTATCGTGCATAGAGCGATGAGTGCCTGTAGAACGGTGTGTCGGCAAAGATCAAATTGATGGTCTTTCCCTTGACCAATTCTCTGATGACCGGTTCGAGATCCGGCTCCATCTCCGTGCAGGGGGGACAGAAGTAATCCGTGTACAGCCTCACCTTCACTTTCCCTTCGCCAAAGGATGGGATAGGACTTTCTGTCGAGTGGCCCGTGGACGGTGCGAAGATAAAAATGGCAATGAGGGCGCAGAGCGCGACACCCGTCGCGATAAGTTTCTTGTTCATGGTTGTGATTGTTCTATATCCCATTGTA
>Ga0351931_1002_pt1:67500-70430 | contig 70430 bp, 60 predicted proteins | sample BONcelT113001E11_FD_205818 | JGI IMG/M metagenome (GOLD analysis project Ga0351931, IMG submission 205818) | Enriched cells from coal bed in the Powder River Basin, Montana, United States - BONCAT cells T11 rep2 HSBNCT.T11.300.1.E11 ... | reverse complement strand
CTAAAGACGAAGGACGGTTTGGACCGAAAGGCAGAAGAGTCGAATTCTTCTAGCTTTCAAACGGTTCTAACGGCTCAAACGGTTCTAACGGTCTTTTGACCCGAAGGAGCAAAAGACCATGTACAGCAGCGAGCAGTTGAAGGATTGGGATAAGCGTTACATCTGGCACCCTTTTACCCAGATGGGGGATTACATGGAAAGCGATCCGCTTATTATCGAACGCGGGGAAGGCTTCCATCTTATAGATGTCGAAGGAAGGCGTTACATAGACGGCGTTTCCTCGTTGTGGGTGCTTGTTCACGGGCATGGGCGCAGAGAGCTTATAGATGCCATAGAGAGGCAATCGAAGGAGCTTTGTCATTCGACGCTGCTTGGCCTGGCCAACGTTCCCGCCGTTGTCCTTGCGAAAGAGCTTGCGGCTATCACACCGGGCGGTCTCGAGAGGGTGTTCTACTCGGATAACGGGTCCACATCCGTGGAGATCGCGATCAAGATGTCCTATCAGTACTGGCAGCAAAGGGGGGAAAAGAAAAAGAAACGCTTCATTTCCTTCACCAACGGCTACCACGGCGATACCATAGGCTCCGTGAGCATCGGCGGCATAGACCTTTTCCACAAGGTCTACAGGCCTCTCCTTTTCAGGTCGTATAAGGCGCCGTCACCCTACTGCTACCGCTGTCCCCTGAAGCTCGAGCGCGGCTCCTGCGGTATGGCCTGCGTGGGGGAGTTCGAGCGTATCGTAAAGAAATATAAGGACGAGGTTTGCGCCGTCGTCATCGAGCCTCTCGTTCAGGGGGCGGGAGGAATGATCACCCAGCCGGAAGGTTTCCTGGGACGTGTCTGGAGGATTGCAAAGGACAACGGGCTTCATTTCATCACCGACGAGGTGGCCGCGGGATTCGGTCGTACGGGGACCATGTTCGCCTGTGAACAGGAAGGGGTCGAACCCGATTTCCTCTGCCTAGCCAAGGGAATAACGGGTGGATATCTCCCGCTCGCGGCGACGGTCACGACGAAAGAGATCTTCAATGGTTTTCTCGGGCGTTTCGACGAATTCAAGACCTTTTTCCATGGCCATACCTACACGGGAAACCCCGTGGCATGCGCCGTTGCTGTAGAGAACCTGGCCCTTTTCAAGAAGGAACGGACGATAGAGCGCATGGCGGATAAGATAGCCTTGCTTCGCGACGGGTTGAAGCGCTTTTCCGATCTCCCCAACGTGGGGGAGGTGCGGCAGCGGGGTTTCATGGTCGGCATCGAACTCGTAAAGAGCAGGAAGACCAAGCGGCCCTATCCGCCCGCCGCGAAGGTGGGCCAGAGAGTCACCCTGGAAGCAAGAAAGCGGGGCGTCATCATCAGACCCCTTGGGGATGTCATTGTCCTTATGCCGCCTCCGGCGATAGATTCCGGGACGCTCAAGGAACTGGTGGATGTCACATACGATTCCATAAAAAAGGCAACCGGCGCACCCTGACGGGTACGCCGGCCAGCCGGATAAGACCTTTATATTCTTTTCTCTAGACGGAAAATTCCTTGACGACATCTTGAAGGCTGACGGAGAGGCGGGCCAGTTCATCGGACGCCTGGGAAACCTGGCTGGATGCGGATGACGTTTCCTTCGATATGGTGGCGATGGAGTCGATGTCTTTGCTGATACCCTCCGATGTCGCCGTCATCTCTTCCGTGGCGGATGCTATCTGCTGGACCATAAGCTGCAGGTCGTCGACCTTGTTGACGATATTATTGAGGGCGCTGCCGGCCTCAAGTGAAAGCGTGGTGCCCGAGGAAACCTTCTTTTTCACGTCTTCCATGGCGTCGACCGCCCGGTTTACCTCTTTTTGTATGTTGCCGATCATGTCGGCGATCTCCGCCGTCGAATTTCCTGTCCTCTCGGCAAGCTTTTTGACCTCGTCGGCGACAACGGCAAACCCGCGTCCGTGCTCGCCGGCCCGCGCCGCCTCGATGGCCGCGTTGAGTGCCAGAAGGTTGGTCTGATCGGCTATCTCATTGATGACGTTGACGATCTCTCCGATCTGCTTGGAAAGCTCTCCCAGGGAGCGGACCATCATTGCCGATGCATCGACGGTACTCGCTATCTCCTTAACCTCCCTGACGGCCATGTCGACGACCTCTTTGCCGCTGCGGGCGACCTCGACGGTCTCCTTACCCGATACCGCAATATTGCCTGTGTTGCGGGCCACGTCGATAACGGTCTGGCTCATTTCTTCGGAAGCCGTGGCCACCTGCACCGACATCTGGGCCTGTTCGTCGGAACCCTTTGACATCTGGACGGCGCTGGCGCTGAGTTGATGGCTGGCGGAGGCGATATTATCGGCGGATGTGTTTATCTGGTAAACGACTCCGCGCCACTTTGAAACCATGTTGCTCAACGATTCGAGAAGGGCGCCCATTTCGTCGCGGCTCGTCACCTTCACGTCCACCGTCAGGTCGCCGTCGGCAAGCCTGTTCGCCACATTCATGCCCTCCTGCAGGGACCGCGTGATCGTCCTCACAAAGAAGAATGTCCCCGCGGCGATGAAAAGCATGATGACAAGGGAGATAATAATGAAGACAACCCGGGCATTTGCGGTCTCCTTCGTAAGCTCGTTGAAGCGGATCTCTATCCTGTCCTCGCTGAGCTTGACGAGCTGCCGGAAAAGGCTGTCGATGGTTGTTGATATGGTGCTCGTATGCTCCGACCATATCGCCGATGCCTCATCGTTCTTTCCTTCCATTGCGAATTTAGCGAGCTTCACATTGTGTTCCTTGCCCTTGCCCAACTGTTCCTTGATCCTGGCAAGGAGTCCTTCATACTCTGTCTTTGTCTTCGGGTCCTTGACACTCGCCAGAACGCCCTCGATATTCTTGACGGCCTCTCCGTAGGACTTCCGCGCCTGGTCTATCTTCGCCTTTTCGGCTTCCTTCAGGGA
>Ga0351931_1002_pt1:0-62500 | contig 70430 bp, 60 predicted proteins | sample BONcelT113001E11_FD_205818 | JGI IMG/M metagenome (GOLD analysis project Ga0351931, IMG submission 205818) | Enriched cells from coal bed in the Powder River Basin, Montana, United States - BONCAT cells T11 rep2 HSBNCT.T11.300.1.E11 ... | reverse complement strand
GGAACGAAAGTTGGTCTTAGTGATCCGGTGGCTTCCGCATGGAAGGGCCATCGCTCAACGGATAAAAGGTACTCCGGGGATAACAGGCTTATCTCCCCCAAGAGTTCACATCGACGGGGAGGTTTGGCACCTCGATGTCGGCTCATCGCATCCTGGGGCTGAAGTAGGTCCCAAGGGTTTGGCTGTTCGCCAATTAAAGCGGTACGTGAGCTGGGTTTAGAACGTCGTAAGACAGTTCGGTCCCTATCTGCCGTGGGCGTAGGATAATTGAGAGGAGCTGTCCTTAGTACGAGAGGACCAGGATGGACGAACCTCTAGTGAACTGGTTGTCACGCCAGTGGCATGGCCAGGTAGCTATGTTCGGAAGAGATAACCACTGAAAGCATCTAAGTGGGAAGCTCGCCTCAAGATTAGTTATCCCGCCTGGTAGCAATACCGGGCTAAGATCCCACGAAGACTACGTGGTTGATAGGCTGATGGTGTAAGCACAGCGATGTGTTGAGCCTAACAGTACTAATCGATCGAGCGGCTTGGCCATTAATCAAAAATTTTCAAAAACCTATATAGTTGTCCTAAAATTTAAAGGACGGTCTCAAGTTTCAGGTCTCAGGTTTCAAGTTGTTTTAACTCGGAACCCGAAACTCGGAACACGGAACTGTCTAAACCTTTTCCCGGTGACCATAGCGTAGAGGCCACACCCGTTCCCATCCCGAACACGGAAGTTAAGCTCTACCGCGCCGATGATACTGCAGGAGTGATTCTGTGGGAAAGTAGGTCGTCGCCGGGTTTTTTTATGCCCCGATTGAGCGAAATTCGCCCGATCGGGGCACTTTCATTCAGAGGCTCGCATATTTCGCGCCTGACTTCGTTACTTCGTCGGACCGCATCCTCAACATATCACGATACGCCTCCGGTGCGCCCCTCCCAGACGCCTCGTCATGCATCAAAATCTGCTTCGCCCAGAAACAAAAGCATCGCGTATCCGCGGGGCTCGATCCAAAATCCCATCATTCCGTCCCCTAGGATCCCATCATTCCGTCATCCCGGACTTGATCCGGGATCCAGGCAAAACATCGCTGTGCCACGAAAGCGCGGTTGTTGGTGCTTGTGATAACCTAAAAGTGACCCACGCAACGGGCAAGTGATCACCGAAAAATGACCAACCCCCGTTGCCCGAAGACTGATTCGGATCGACGTTTGGAGACTAATAACCATCCCTTTGTGCCGAAACGCCGTTTCGCTCACTGCTCCCTGCGCGTGGTCTTCGACCATGCTCGAAGTCGCGAATCGCGAAAGACTCTTTCGGCACAGTCAAACCTGGTAGAAGAAAGAATGTGAAAATGCGAAGGGCGTCCCCAAAGTTCCTCTCTGGGGCTATTACTATAACCCATTTTTGGTTGTATGAGTGTCCGGTTTATACGGGGGCTACTACACGTCTTAACAAAGAAAATAATAATTCAATGGGGCCCTGACGAGCATAACTATTAATATGTCCGGTGATAGAGATGGGGGAGAGAATTGAAGGATACGGCACTCTTAAGGCCTGATGACATTGATGTTCAACACTTTCAGCTTCCGTTCGTCGTCGGCGTTCGTCTTAGGAACGCTGACGCATAAGAAGTCCTCTGCCCTGCTCAAACCGACGTAAATTAGCCTGCACGTATCATCATCCGCGTTTATATCCGGTGTGAGAATATGAGCTATGTCAGCAGGACTATCCAAATATACAAGTACTGATTTGAACTGAGCTCCTTTGGATTTATGGATAGTCCTGACTCTGCTCTTGCTCTCTTCGCCTAATCTCAAGCTATTGAGAAGGTCCACTACTTGAACCGCTTCGTACCCCTCTTTCTTTTTGCCTTTTGAGAATTCCTGTAAGCGTATTTGCCAACACTCGAAAAGAAAGTCGTTCAGTCGTTCATAGAAATTCAGAGCATTTCCACCAATCAACGACTCGCGGTTAGATATGATGAATTCAAGCATTGAAACGGCCACCCCTCTTTTCTCGATATCCGCACGAAGAGCACCAGATTTAAAAGGTTTTCTGAGATTTCCATCGGTATCATCTTTAAAAATCCGGAGCACCTCTTTAAGGGCCGTTTCAAACCGTCTCTCGTGCGCATACTCTTCAGAGGCAATAATACGCTCAAGAAACCTCGTCTTCGCAGGGTCCATCGCCCTTAGCCGCTCCCAGGACCCCTCGTTACTGTCTTTCTTACCCTTTAACCTGGACACAGTTTCATTTTTGATGGCCAAGACATAGGTTCTGTCCGCGTATCCGACGCCACCCGCGAGAGCTTCATAGGTAGACAGTATTTTTGCCGGGTCATCCCCTATTAGAACGTGAATATTGTGACCCTCCCGAGCGATACCTTGCTGCTTCTGTTTTACCGGATCGCCGCTGCGGACATGGTTCAACAGATCGATGATCATCTGAGTGCTACGTCGATTACCCTCGATCTTGAAGTCAACCTGACTGCCGACTGCAAATTCCAGAAAATCTTTCCGTTGCGCTCCTTGAAACTGATAGATCGACTGAGCCCCATCGCCTATTACTCCTACGATTGACCCGCTTGTCACCAGCAATTTCACTATCGCGGTTTGAACCGGGTGAGTGTCCTGAAATTCATCAATCAGAATATATGCGAATTTTGAACTTATAAAATCACACAGAGAAGGATTCTCCGTCAAAATGCGGTAAGCAAAATAGAGAACATCCTCATGGTGGATTTGCCCTTTTGACCAGAAACGCTTTTTGTATTCTTCAACCCTCGGAATGAGCACCTTGGGTACACCATAAGTTTTGCCGAACCGGAGAATGCATCGCCCCGATTCTATATGCCAGTTGAGGCTTTCTAGGCACTTCAACAAATTGCCCTGCGTCTTCCTGTCGGTGAGAAGCTTGAATTTTTTCATTTTCATCTCATCTATTGAATTGATCCATTCACTGACGGTGGGGAAGAAAATAGGACGGTGCTCGTCATGCCCATCCATCCTTGCGAAATCGATCAGGGAAGTGCCATCTTCTTCTTTCAAAAGGAAGGCGTAGGGCTTTACAATATTCTTGTAAAGAAAGCTGTGAATGGTGGATGACTCGACCCGGTCCTCTCCCTTCTCAAGGCCCGCCTTTATTTCATCTGATGCGACGTTAGTATAGGTGATGCAAGCAATGTGAGAGGTGGAACTGACTCGTGGGGAATTTCTCAGAATATGTCTTATATTTTTGACCAGCCAGTACGTTTTTCCCGCCCCAGGCCCGGCCACGACACGAAAATTATTGTCAAAGTCGGCTAATTCCGAGTCTGAGTTGATAGCCACAAAAGGATCATCTTCTGGTTTCATTTTGAGCATACCCATTCGATGGCTGTCTTGATATAGGCAGGGATGGCAAAAGCAATCCTCTCTTCCGGCTTAACCGATAGATTGGCCCGGAGTCGTTGCTCCATCTGAAAGGCGTTCTCGCCCTTAGAATCTACTTGAGAGAGGTAGCAGGCAGCCTGAAAAGCTTTATCCTTGTCCGGCTGATCCCAGGTGCAGCTTTCGACCGAAGCCTTCAGCTTCCCATTCTCTTTAAGTGCTAAGTCGTCTGGAAATATGAGCTTGCACGTATGGTTTTCAAAGGCCAGATCGTATTCAAGAGTTTTCCCTTTGCCAGTCTCGTTGTAACAGATTTTTATGTTGTCTGGTGTAGCGCCGTCATTGATGAGGTCAGAGATGACGCCCGATAAGGCCTTATACTCATATTTCTCCGGTGACAAGTCCAGCTCGAAGGGCCAGCAACCCCTATATCTCGCATTTTGTTCCCCTTTAGTCAATCTGCTTGGGTCAGCATCGATGACACAGGCCACTCTTTTGGAAAGGGCGTACTGCTTACGATCTTTGGCAATGCCGGCTCCGAAGAGTTTCGAGAAATGCTTGAACGTGAGACCATCCACGCGGACTATGGCGACGTGGCTCTTTTCTACTGACTTGTCGCAGTATTGGGCCAAACAAGGGAAAAGTAACTGCTCGGCGATCCCCTCCACAAGAATGATCCCTTTGGAAAAAAGCATATTGGATTTCGTCGCGTCCAAGTATCTTTCGACGTAATTCATTGAGAATTTGTCCTCCTTGGATTCGGAGAACACTTTCCCAGGATAGGAAGCGGTCACGGAACCGTCCTCCATGGCCGACATGCAGATTATGCAATTGAGATTCACGGCAGCCGTAATGTGGGTAGAATGGGTAGAGACAAAGATTTGCCTTGTGATCTCCTTGCTCTCGATCTCCTCTTTGAGAAATCTGAGAAAATTGTACTGAAGGGCCGGATGCAGGTGAGCTTCAGGTTCCTCAATCATCAATATGGGAAAAATCTTGGCGTTCTCACCTTGGTCCGCAGAAGTACTCATTTTGAGCTTTGAAAGTATGAGGGATATATAGATTAGGTTATTGTAGCCAAGGCCATTGTTCATCACCGGAATTTCCATCCCGGCTCTTTCTATTACGAGCCTCAAAGTCGATAGTACCTCATTCTCATCCAGCCTCCCTGCAACATTTGGTGTTCCGCCCACGGAGGCGCCGGTTTTCTCGGCAAACTCAAGAATGTTGCCGATATCCACCCTCTTACGAACGCTATCAACTAGGTCGTTGGAGCTTGTTTTAAAGGAGTTTCTCCTCTTTTCAACTTCTTCCTTGGCCTCTTCGTCCTTCAGCTCGTAATCCAAGAAATACCGAAGGACTTGCCGGAAGAGGTTGTTTCTTGGAGAGAACATTTCATCTTCAACGTCTCGCAGGGCGCCAAGGAGTTTACAGTCAAACTTCTGGAGCCACTCCCCCTCTGCCCTGTTTCCGGCTTTGGGATTGCCTCCGTAGATTCTCGAAACGTATTTAGGGATATGCTTTTCCAGGACATTCCATAAAGTCTGCTTCAACTCCCCCTTCTCTTCTTCCTCCGCTTTCGCAATGTCCTTCTTATATTTCGCTATCTCGGTCTCCGGCAAAAAGAATCTGTAGGTCAGTTTGGCTTGCCACGGGGAATCCAACTTGGTCAGCCACGTAGCCACGGCAGCTTTCTCGGCTACCTTGTCTCTTCCGCTCGACTGAAGCGTAGCCTGTATTTCTATCTCCGGAGGTTCTTCCCCCAGTTCAATGCCTTTATGGAAATCATCAACATCCAGCCTTTCGGCGCTTGCGTGACAGAAAATCACCTCTAGGGCTTTCAATATCGTTGTTTTTCCGGAATTGTTCTCCCCTATAAGGACGTTCATTCCGTCGATAAAAGAAAGCGTGATGTCAGGAAAGCAACGAAAATTCTTGATTGTGAGTTCTGAGACGAACATACATTCTCCTTGATTAGCTTAGAGTTGTCAGTACTGTCCGGTTTAAGTTACTAAAATATGGCCTGTCTTTATGCTTGGTAATACTTTGGGGACGCCCTTCACATCTTCACATTCTCTTTTCTACCGGGTCTGAACGAGCAATGATGGTTGTCGGTGGTATCAGACAGATGTTATCCCCCTGTCCCGAGGATGTCAATAACGGCATTGCCTCTTTTCGGATCTTCGGATTCAATGTCTACACGACGCTCCTCTGATCTTGCACGGATGTAGAATGTGAAAATGTGAAGGGCGTTATATATTCCCCATGACCCTGACCATACCCCAGAGGGTAGCAGAGAAAAAGGTTTTTTATCAGACTACCAAAAAAGAAACCTCCTGTTAGTATCTAATTGATGTACCCGCATCAAAATACTGAACAAGGAGGTTTCCGTGGAACGATACGATGATAGCAGGCTTTCGGAGTTCCGTCAACTGAGGCAGGGGATCCGCCAGTCGAAGGAGCATATGGTTGTGGGTATCGATATAGCCAAGGACCGGCACCGCGCCTTCTTCGGCACACCGACGGGAAGAACGCTTCTCAGGAAGGTCGTCTTCGAGAACACGAAGGAGGGATTCGAAAAGCTCCTCTTCCACACGGACCAACTGATGCGCCGGCATGCGCTCAAGAAGGTCGTCTTCGGCATGGAACCAACGGCGGACTACCACAAGCCCCTCGGGGAGTACCTCACGGGCATGGACCACATGGTCGTCCTCGTCGCCGGCGGCGCCGTCAGGAGGAACAGGGAACTCCTCGACGGCAGGTGGGACAAGAACGACACGAAGGACGCAGCGAACATCGCCGACCTTGTCTGCCAGCGGGAACCAGAGGGACGTTCCCAAGAAACCAAGATACCGGATTTCCCCAAATTCCCTTCTCCTCATTTCATGTGGTTATATGGACCTTAATTTTCATCAGAAAAAGTAATATACACAGGAAACAGGCCGGATATGTCAGCACGGGGTGAAAGCCCCGGGTTGTCGTCTAATGACAGAGGTGTTCATGCCACGACGCGCACGTCTTGATGCGGCAGGTGTGCTCCATCATGTGATCATAAGAGGAATCAACAGAAAAAGTATCTTCCTCGGAAACGATGAGAGGGAGGACTTTGCCGGCCGACTGTCCGTTCTCTTGCCGGAAACCGTAACGGTCTGCTATGCGTGGGCACTGATGTCCAACCATGCGCATATGTTGCTGCGCACAGGCGATGTTCCCTTGTCTACTTTCATGGCGCGGCTCCTTACCGGCTATGCCGCCGGTTTCAACAGAAGACACAGGCGCAGCGGCCATCTTTTTCAGAACCGCTACAAGTCCATCATCTGCCAGGAGGAGCCCTACCTGCAGGAACTCCTGCGGTACATTCATCTCAATCCTCTCAGGGCTGGTATCGTTCCCGACTACGAATCCCTCGGACACTACCGGTGGTCAGGCCATGCCGCCATCCTCGGCACCAGAGCGGTCCCGTGGCAGGATACACGGTACATTCTTACATTGTTTGACCCTGATGAAAAGGAGGCTCGGGCGGCCTATCGCGAATTTGTCAGTTCAGGGATAAGCCGGGGCCGGCGGTCAGAGCTTGCGGGAGGGGGACTGGTGAGAAGTCCCGGAGGATGGGAGGAGGTCAGAGGACCGGTCCGCGCGGGACCCGTGAAGGGTGATGAACGCATATTGGGTGACACGTCTTTTGTTACGGATTTGCTTGCACGGGCGGAAGAGAGGATGACCCGGCGCTACGAGATGAAACAGTCCGGTATCGACATAGCTGCAATAGAAAGACGGGTTTGCCAGCTTTTCGGGATGCACCGGAAGGATCTCTATGCCCGGGGAAGACGAAAGGAACTTGTCGAGGCTAGGAGTGTCTTCTGTTTCTTCGCGGTGACGGAACTGGAAACCACGCTGAAGGACCTCGCCGTGCGTTTCTCAATCTCCGGACAGGCTATAGGCCTTGCCGTAGAGAGGGGGAGGCGGATTGCGGAGAAGAAGGGATTGGAGCTTATCAGATGAGTTTCTTGGTTTCTTGGGGATGTCCCCTTGGCCGATGGCAAGGGTCGATTCGATAGTGTTCGTTGATCTGATATGTATCCAGTGCTCGGCCGGGAAGTCATAGAAGGTGAGGCGGCCGCCTCCATCACTGGCTCAGTTTCGCACTTGCCAGGCGGTTCAGGCTAATCCCGGATTCTGCTGCTTCTGTTGCGAGCTTCCGATGCACCTGGGGCGGGACGCGGACCATAAATCTTCCGCTGTAATGCTTGCTCGCGATTGGTTCCGGGATCCGTTCGCCAGTTTCCCGCATATCGTTCAGGACATTTTTCACTACCTTCCGGATACCCTTGAGCGCGTTCTCGGGCGTGTCAGCGAGCCAGCTCAGGCTCGGGAACTCGGCACAGAGTCCCACGTATTCCCCGTCCTCGGCGGACCAGGTGACGCGATATGTATAATGATCATTTCTTAGAGCCATGTTCAGCCTCCAATCTCTCTATGGCCAGGAGCACCTGCTGGACCTGATATGCTTTGGCCTTGCCCTTTTCGTTCTGGATATTTACCCGGGGGTCGCCCGGCCACGGGGTTTTGTAAATCCTGTGGCTGCCACTGCTCTGGCGGGCTTTACCAAAGTAGTGGTCGCAGACGAGGCACAGGTCCCGATACCGCACATTGTTAGGGTTCGACCTCATATGGGCGACTGTGTCCGCTATCCCTGCCATGGATGGATAGTATCATTAATGACACTGAATGTCAACAGTGGGAGTTGGGCCCGCGGGAAGCCGGGACATTCCCAAGGTTCTCAGATCCCCAGCGTTTCCCTGGTAGCGTCCGGACGTTTCTTTGCCCGTCGTGGGGTGTTGTTGAGGGCAGAGTCGGGCGGGAGTTCGATGGTATATCCCATTTTTCGGTATGTGGCCATCCTCTTGCGGAACATGGCCACGCCGAGGCCGAGGTTGACGTCGACGTAGTCGTAGATCCGGACATCGTTCTTTCCGGTGCTTTCCCGGTGAAGCCTCCCCGCGTATTGCACGAGGCGACCCTTGAAGGACAGAGGCATCGCAAGCACAAGAGTACACAGCTCGGGCAGATCGAACCCTTCGCCTATGAGAGAGCCCGTTGAAAGAAGATAAGGGAGCTGCCCTTGTTCCCTCATCGCCTTGATTTCTTCCATCATCTGCTTTCTCATACGCTTCCCCGTGTCGCTGGTGATTAAAAAGCCAACTCCCTGTTCGTCAGTCTGCATTGCCGCAATCTCGGCGAGAAGCAATTCGAGGTGGTCTTTTCTGTCGGAGAGGACAAGGGGAAATCGTTCTTCCTTCAATGCGGTCAGGATATCGGATGCGACCAGGCGGAGGCGATCCCTGTCAGCCACGAGAGCCTGCCAGATTTCATGAATGGCTGGCTGTGCGCTCTCTGCGTTGGTCATCCGAAAACCTGTCTCTCGCACGATGACCTGCCGGGCAATCAGAGACTGAGCGCTGGTTTCCTCCATGACATGCAGGACCGGGCCGCATTGGAGGGTGATAATCCTTTCAAGACCGTCTTTCCGATACGGCGTGGCTGTGAGACCAATGAAATGCCGCGCCCTGATTCTCTTCAGAACCGACTCGAAAGATATGGCGGGGACATGATGACATTCGTCGATAATGATCTGCCCGTACCCGTCCAGGAGTTGGCGAGGATTGCTATCCCGGGCAAGCGTTTGCAGCATGCCGATGTCGACGAGACCTTTGTTTCTGGTTCCTTTGGTATCGAAAACACCGATCTGCTTCTTTTGAAGATCTGTGAACTGAAGCAGTTGTTCCTTCCACTGGTCAGCGAGCTGCTTTCTATGAACGAGAACGAGCGTTGGTACCTTTCTGCTGGCGATCACGGCACATGCGATCACAGTCTTGCCTGAGCCGGGAGGGGCAACGAGCACGCCTGATTCACTGGACAGGACATCGTTGAGTGCGGTCTCCTGGGGAGGGAGGAGCGTTCCCGTAAAATCAACAGAGATGCGTTGAGGATCCTGACGCAGGTCTGTGAATTCCACCGTAGCCCCGGCCAGTTGCGCAAGCTCCATGCACTGCGATAACGAACCCCGGGGCAATAACATGCTGGTACCGTCATCAGACAGCTCGGCACAGGAGATATAGCTCGGAGTATTCCATGTCGAAAACCGCATTCGCTGCAGTTCAAAGAATTTCGGATTCGCGAAAGTGGCCGACCGCTTGAAAGCCGTTATCAGGCTCGATGGCATCTCATCGATCTTGATGGCCAGATGGTGAGAATAGACGAAGAAGATGGGTTGTTGATGAATACCCTTTATGTTGTCCTGTTCCGTCTCTATGGATGCTTCTGCTTCCACCAGGTCCGAACTGAGCTGACCCGTCTTTCGTTGTGGTGCCGGCGCCGAAGGTGCGTTGTCACGGAGTACCTCGGTGACATCTGCGCTGGAAAGAAGCCTAACGCGGCTCAGAAATTCCCATTGGTCCGGATAAGGAACAAGATTGTCATCAACAAAGACCGTATTGCCACTTCTGCAGGAGCTTCGCTGCAAGGGAAGAGCGATGAGATTCCCAAAACCTCCAGCAGGCAAGGTATCCTGGCTCGGGAAGAATCGATCGTAACTGTCGAATCCGATTCTGTGCCGTCGGGTCATGGCGCGGGTTAGAATGAGCTTCCCCAGTTGACGGGCAGTCTTTGCGGGCAGAGGTTCCTGAAAGAATATCCAGGCATGGCCTCCCATGCCTGAACGTGACCTCTCTATGTAGACCTCAACGCCCATATCTCTGGCCACAGTCTTATACTGGAGAATGTCCGCGGACCAGTGCTCCTTGTCAAAGTCGGCTACAAGAAATATGCAGGTATCGTCGTTGCGGATCGTGTATGTTCCGACGGTAATGATACCCTGTAGATGTTTGCGAATAACAGACTCGTCAAAGGGAATGAAGTCCCGGTTCCCGCATTCGCTGCACCTTATCCTTGGTTTGGCGCAAATGTCACGCACCCATTCTGCCTTGCATGCGGGGGCGTAGCCCTTTGCTCCCGTCTTCTGGTTTTCCCACATCTTCGGGAAGACGTCCTCACGGCAGCGAAAAAGTCTCAGAAACAGGGCGATGCATTCTTCTTGCGTGCTGAGTGGTTCGTTGGCGGCAGCGGTCCCTACGGGCTCGGGAGGTTGTCTTAGTGTTGACAGGAGCTCGAGTTCCTGCAGGAGCAGGAGTTTTTCTTCCTCAAGCTCAGCCAGGCGAGTTTCGATTTCTTTGACACGGGGATTCATGGGCTCGAATATCTACGTCTCGCCCGCCTCTTTCAGCATGCGTTGAACTGCTACTTCATCAAAAAGCTCCCTGAGAATCTCCAGCTTTCCTATGAGCATGAGCGCGATAATGGGCCCCGTGTTCGATACAAGGCGACCTTTCTTGAGATTACCCATTATGGTTTCGCCTTGAATTCCGCGTCCAATTCTTCATCGTCCCATTGGACGGTGGGTACTCCATATTGACTACACCGCAGCAGGAAAGAGAAACGGGAAGACTCGGCAAGCTGTGCGGCCTGCCCGGATGTGAGGCGTCCCAACTCAAACAGCTTCACCGCGAGAAGGAATTTCGCTTCCCTCTCAAAATCATCGGTACTCAGGTTCATTGTCGCAAGGACCGATTCAGGGTACCGTATCGACAGATTCTTCATAACAACCTCCCGAATTGATTAACATAATACCACATTCACCTGTTCGATGACTATATACATTCATGGCAGCCCGATTTGTTCCTGTGCGAAGGGCCGGGGGTCCCCTTGTAGCTCTCCTGCCAGGACGAACATCCACCTTCGATGGTGCCCCATCCTCGGAAGGGATTGAAGCCGATCCAAGAAGGCTACTCGTTATCCATGAAGCGTTTCCCTTCCGTTTCCCCAAGAGGTTGTGTGTACTTTGGGGAACGCCCTTCACATCTTCACATTCTCTTTTCTACCAGGTCTGAACGAGCAATGAGGGCTGTTGGTGGTATCAGGCAGATGTTATCCCTCTCTCCCGAGAATGTCAATAACGGCCGCGCCTCTTTTCGGGTTTTCAGATTCCATGTTTACACGAGGCTCCTTTGATCATGCACGGATGCCGAATGTGAAAATGTGAAGGGCGTCCCCAAAGTCGCCTGCCTGCCTGTTTGAATTGGTCTTACATCCCCGGAGAATGGCTGTAGGGCCCCGGCCAGTAGCCTCTTTCCATTGCTTCCTGTGCTTCAGATCCACTGAGGAGGTCACACCCCGGACCTTGGGAACGTATCTTCATCGAAAGATCATTGAGCAGGTTCGGATCATTTCCAAGTTCCTTGAATATCGTGACGCTTCCTTCGATGGTGTAGGTGATCTCGGCCTGGCTGTTGAATGTATGGCCACTCGCGCCATCATGCCCTCCACGTTTTGCCATCACATCGCTTACAAGGTCGCGATAATCACGCTGTCCGAAGACGTACGGCAGGTCACGGCCTTCCCAATTGTCTATGACGCGCTGCATTTCCCGGTACTGGGTCGTGGTTATGTCATATTCGCGGTACAGGGTCCATTGGTGGTCGGTATCATCGTTGACACGCCCATTCCATACAGGTGAGTATACCGCCGGAGCGAAGCCTTTGGTTTCCGCAGTGCCATCGGGTTCCGAGAGTTGAACCCATGTGTGGGGTATTCCTTCGAGATCGTAATAAACTCGTGCCTTATAGCTACCCATGATCATCTCTCCTCTTTTTTTATGCAGTCAGGGGCTAGGTCATCGGGGATGATGGACATACCACTGCCAGACTATCGGATACAGGGGCAACAATACGACTATTGTGCAAATGACGGTGCCAAGGATTGCGAGAGTCCGGCGGGGTTCGCGCAGAAGGATGGTTTTTGTCCCGTGATAGAGTCCCAGGCATGCCAGCACCCATGCCGGGATGGCCAGCACCCACAGGAACAGGAACATCCCGACAGGGTTTAGCCCGATGAAGCATAAGAGAACCGACCAAAGCGCAAAAAACATGGAACGAAAGGCGCGATCTTTTTCCACGAACTCCTCCTGAACGAATTCTTCCTGCCCTCCTACCGGATCCGGGTATGAGAATATTACTTCCGGGAAGAGAAAAAAGACTCCAAACTGTGCAGGCAGGCAAAAAAACAAAGAGTATTATTGCGCTGCAACAACTTCTGCCGGATCTCAGTGAGCAACGATCATTGCGGATGGCGCAATACTGCAATGCCATTCTTACTCCCCAGGGAATGCCGATTTTGGCCACGGGGCGAGAGTACGGGTAAATATGAGGGAGTGAGGGGTAAAGGGGACATTCGTTAACAAGTAAATACCTCTCTCAGCCGAGCCTCAATCCCTTCCTCTCCGCGATGTCCCTTCTCCTCCTCACGGCAACACCCGTTCCCAATCCACATTACTTTTCTTTAAGGAAAATGAGGTGCCCGAGCCTTTAAGCTTCTAGTTTGATCACCAGCAGGCCCACAAACTTAATGGCCCCTTCTTCCCGGCCGATAATAAGCGTGGGGCGTGTCCGCAGGTTCAGACGTCGGCACTCCTGCTACCGGGCAGAACAGCATCCGCCGGAGGCCGTGCCAAATAGTGGTTGCGCGTGCAAAGCCCAGGATTCGTTATTGGAGGAGATGACATATGAAAAAATGCAACACTTTCTTGAAGCTTGGTATCACGGGCGGTTTCGGTGTTCTGCTGATGCTGGTCCTCGGATGCACACATGTTCTTCTTGCCTCGGAACCGGCGCTGCAGAAGCCCACTTATCCCGTGAGCTCTCCAGTTCGCACCACTCTCGATGGCACCGTGATTGCCGTTCCTCTGGCGCCAAATACGCAAAAAGTGCTCCCCAATGACGTCGCGTCCTACTCCAGGTATGGTTACGGCGACTGGCAGATGAGGCAGGGCCTTCGCCATGATAGGAGGCTCGATCTCATGCCACCCGCATACAAAGGCGGATCGGCCGGAAAGACCTCGTCACTTCTACGCTTCTTTGCCATGTCTGACATACACATAACGGACGCTCAGTCTCCGGCCCAGGCCATCTACTTCGGTCTTAAGCCAATGCCGGGCATGCAGGCCGCCTATTCGCCCGTTATCCCCTATACCACCCACGTCCTGGATGCGGCAATCCAGACTGTGAACGCCCTCAACAAGAAACAGGCCTTCGACTTCGGCATATTCCTCGGTGATGCCATCAACAACGGCCAGAACATCGAGCTCAGATGGTACATCGACGTCATCGACGGCCGGCCCATCAACCCGAATTCGAATCCCGGGTCGACCTCGACCGTTGACTATGCGCGGCCCTATAAGGCGGCGGGGCTCGATAGGTCGATTCCGTGGTACCAGGTCCTCGGCAACCACGATCATTTTTGGTCAGGCATGTACCCGCCCAACGAGCGGATCAAAAAGACCATGGTGGGCGAGAACGTGCTCAACGTAGGAAATGTCCTCATTGACCCGAACCTCGATCACCGTGGTTTCTACACAGGTGTTGTCGACGGCTCCACGGACTTTCAGAAGGTAGTATTCGCAGGACCCGAGGCCGACTTTTCAACTCCCCCCAAAACAGCAGCCAACCCCGATCGCCGCTGGCTTGGGCGAAAGGAGTGGTTGGCCAGCTTCTTCAACACCACGTCCCTTCCGGTGGGTCACGGGTTTTCTGAGGATAGCGTCAAGACGGGATTTGCCTGCTATACCTTCGAACCGAAAGCGGGTCTTCCTCTCAGGGTGATTGTCCTTGACGATACCGAAAAGGATGATGGCAAATTCGGAAAGAATGCCAGCGGCGCCTCAGGGTCCCTCGATCAGGAGCGTTATGACTGGCTGGTGAAAGAACTCGACAGAGGCCAGGCCGACGGCAAGCTCATGATAGTGGCGGCCCATGTGCCCATCGGAGTTGACAAGAATCTGTGGGACCCGGCATCGTCTCCCTCGGAGAATACACTGATCGACAAGCTCCACACATATCCGAACCTCATACTGTGGATCGCGGGACATCGTCACTACAATACGGTTACCCCCTTTCCGCCGAAAGACCCCGTTAATCACCCTGAGCTGGGGTTCTGGGAAGTAGAGACATCATCACTGAGAGACTTCCCCCAGCAATTTCGTCTTTTCGAGATAGTCCGCAACAGCGACAACACGATTTCCATCTTCACTAGCAACGTCGATCCGTCCGTGACGCCGGGGAGTCCGGCAGCCCGGTCTCGCTCGTACGCAGTAGCGGCCGATGAGATATTCACCGGCGGCCCCCCGCTGCCTTACCTGCCGAGCGGCGCCTACAACGCGGAACTCCTGAAACAGTTGAGCGCCGAAATGGCCGCGAAGATCGCAACTGTGCCGTAGCAGAGGTGCCACGGCCGGGTGTCCCCCCGTGGGGCTACTGTGCAATCGGTGAAATTGAGCAAACCGGTGCGTCACAATAAAACAAGGGAGCCTGCAGATTGAAAAAACAGATTACCACCGCCGTGCTTCTTGCGCTTCTTCTATGCCTGACCTTTGCGGGATGCGGAGGCGGTCGTTCGGGCGGCGCAGTCGCTCGCGCCATTACTTCGGACACAGATTATTCGAAGTCCGAAAACTGGCTGGCGCTGCCCTCTTCTCCTGATAAAGCGGTCGACGTCTTCTACGTTTACCCCACCGAATACGTTGCGGGTCCGAACGGCCCTGTTATCAGCACGATCGACGACCCGAGAATGGTCGCGGGTGCACAAGACGCCTTTGGCGAGCAAGCGTCCGCCTTTGCGGCCATAGGGAATATTTATGCGCCTTACTACAGGCAGGCAGACGCCAGCTATGCATTGAGCCTGCCGACTGTCGACGCAGTATATAATGTCGTTGGAGGCATCCCGGAATCCGACGTAACCGCGGCATTCGACTACTACATCCGCCATTACAACCATGGTCGCCCCTTTATTTTGGCCAGTCATTCCCAGGGTTCGGCGGCAGTAGCCTTGCTGCTGGAAAACTATATGAGAGACAATCCCCCGGTATATGCCAAAATGGTCGCCGCATACGCGATCGGATGGTCCTTCACGCAGGATTACTTCAATAAAAACCAGCATTTGAGGTTTGCGCTGGGTCCCGACGATACGGGAGTCATCATTTCGTACAACACGCAGGGGCCTGGATTCGTGGGAAGAAATCCCGTCGTCTTTCCCGGAGCCATGGCAATTAACCCGATTACGTGGACCAGGACACAAGGCCTGGCAACGGCCGGCCAAAACCTGGGATCTTTGCTCCTTAAACAAGGCGGGCAGGCCGTGCTCCCGGCCCAGCCCAGCGTCATGGACTTTGCCGACGCGCAAGTCACCCCGATCAACCCGACCACCAGTCAGATCGACCCGACCTCGACGACGAGCGTGGTGCTTTGCCATACGGTCGTTCCGGCGGCACTCGCGACAAATTCGGTCTTCACCGCAGGGGTCTATCACAACTATGACTACCCGTTCTACTACAACAACATCGCGGCAAATGCCGCCAACCGGGTCCATAGGTTCCTGACCGTCGGACGCTAAGGGGCACACAGGGGACATCGCTAGAAAGTAAATAACTTTCCTAACAAGCTTAAACCCCTTCTGATCGGTGGTGCCTCTACCTTCCCGCAAGACACTGGAGTATAAGGCGAAGGGCGTGTGGGGGATCGAGTTGTTTACTTTCAAACGATGTCCCCTATCTGCTATCTGCTATCTGCTCCGGCTTGACAGACATCATAGGTATGATAGTATGTCATACTACCGTGGAGGAGAGATGGGCAAGGAAAAGATAGCCGTCACATTGGACAGGGAGTTTATAGGCGAGCTTGACAGACTCGTCGGTGAGCGGGTCTTTCAGAATCGCAGCCAGGCCATCCAGCAGGCCGTGAGTGAAAAGCTTCTTCGCTTGAAACACAGCCGCCTGGCAGCGGAATGTGCGAAGCTGGACGCGACATTCGAGAAAGCAATGGCGGATGAGGGCCTGGCCGGGGATGTGGAAGAATGGCCGGAATACTGAGGGGAGAAATCCGCTGGGCGGACCTCAACCCCGTAAGGGGCCGCGTACAGCCAGGGTTACGCCCTGTCCTGGTGTTGAGCCATACCGTCTTCAATGATCGCTCCCGAACCGTCATTGCTGTGGTGATCACAAGCCAGGTTCAGAAGGCGGGATTTCCGCTGACTCTCGAGCTGAAGAGTGGGAAACCCCCGAAACGATCGTGGGTCAAGATCAGTCAGATCAGGACGCTGTCGGTGGAAAGGATCGGCAAGCTGATCGGGAGGGCATCCGAGGAAGAACTGATCAGGGTGATAGAGGGTCTGAACGAGATAATCGCTTGATCACATCGAGACGTCCTGTCCATCATGCTTGGGATCATGGACTATCAGCTTTTGTCCGCTGAGGGTCCGGGTGCGGGGGTGTCGTCGTCGATGAAGGGGATTCCGTTGGTTTCCAACCAGTCGGCCGCTATCTCCTTCAGCCTCCCGTCGCGATACTTGAACCAGTCTTTTTCGATCCCCCGGCGGTAGACGGTGTCCTTGAACCGGCGGAAGGCTCCGCGGCCTTCGATTGCGTAGAGGAAGGGATTGAAGCTCGCCTGACGAAGTTACTTATTAACGAAGTCCCCCAGGTCTTCCCATGCGGTCGTTATGCGGTGTAAATCCCTACAGGTCAACCAGAGCGTCCTTGTTGGCGCTTGGAGTACAAAAAACGGCATCAAAAGCCCTATTCACATTCGTCTCTATGGACGTGCTTTGGGATCGCATACGGTTTGCGTCTTTCATGTCGTCAGCAAACACCAGACATGGAGCCTTTATCCCGGCGACGCTAATGATGCGTCGTTCCGCGCTGTCTTCCTTAATCCCATCAGCAGGTGCGAGCACAACCGAAAAGCCAAGTTGGCTCTCAGGTGACGGGTATTGCATTTCCGGCACCGTTGCCCCTAAATGAGTTACTCCAATAGAATAGTAGTCTGCTCGATGCGCAAGGTGCTGTCCCATGGGAACGGCCGTCAGTTTGCCAGAAAACGAAAGCGGGCATTTTTGAAAGCGGTTGTTATGCGGCAGTAGAAGCATCTTCAAATTTGAATCCGCCTGGAGCCGCTTCTCCACGACGCCCGCCATGAACGATTCACGAACGGACGTGTCCCCCTCAAGGGATCTTCCTTCAAAGAATGCTGTAAGGTCTCCAGCGTGTATTCAATGGATGACACAGCATCAGAGGCGTATTGGAAAAGCGGGTAGCCGCCACGTTTGATCAAGACCGGGGCTAATGACGCCAGGCGCAGTTTCATGCGAATGGCGTCAGAAAGTGCTTTGTCCCGCAAACTGGGGTCCAGTGCCCCCCCATTGTGCCGATGAGACAATGTCTGATTGGCCGGAAACAGAAGCCAAGGATTGGAGCAGTCCGTCGACATGCGGTCTTATGGGGGGATCGAGCGTCTGGAAGGCCTCAGCGTGATCCTTGACCAGACGAAGACGCACTGCTGGGCCTTCGCCCTCATCCCGAACCACTTTCATCTGCTGCTAAGGACGGGACGGGACCCGCTCGCGCAAGTGATGCGTCGCCTTCTGACGGCCTATGTCAAACAACTGAAAAGCCCGGTATAGGCCGGGCTTTATTCATTGTCGCCATCACCTGAGTTTGAAACTCAACCGGGAGTGGAAGACCCATGCACATCCGGTCACTTCGCGCCTGTCTGTATTTCCTCCGCCCTCTTCCATGTTGCATCGGGGTTGTAGGCGGTCATTCCCGCGGCGATCTTCGCGGTATCCTTGCCAAGGTTTTTCTGATAAACCACCCCTTCATGGTTGACGATAAAGGTCATGATGCCCGAAGTGCCATATTGGGCGGGCCATGCAACCATGGCAAAACCGCCGATAATTTTTCCGTTCAGCACATAATTGGCGGCCCCGCCGGGGGCGTCGTTGCCCTGGGTTTTTAGTATCTTGAAATAATACCCGTGATAGGGAATAGGTTTGGTACCGGTCTTCTTGTATCCCTGCCGGGTCGCTGCGGCAGCAAAACTACCCAGAGGGCTTGCATCCTCCTCTTTTTTCGATTCCCAGTAAAGCCCGTTTTTCTTACCTTTGTCACTGACGATCTTCTGCGCGTATTCGTGGAGACCGTCTCTATCGATATCTTTCTGAGCATATTCCCTTTGTGCATCGACATATGTCAGGCAAACCTGGATAGTGTCCAACTCGTTTTTTCCAATACGGCGGTTGATTATCTCCTCCTTGCCGGCCTTTGTATCGAAGAACCATTTTCCATCGTTCTGTATGACAGGAATCGGGAAAGGCCATTGTTCATTGCCTATCTGGAGAATAACTTTATTGTCACCCTCCTTGATGAGGGAGTTCTTTTCTTCGAAAGCTTTGAGAAACTCCTGCCTTCCCGCCCTGTCCCTGACGGGGTCGCCGGAGGAGAGGACCTCTTTTCCTGCGGGACCGAAAATAGCCATGAGCTCTTTGATGTTGTCGACCTTCACCGCATCGATCAAGGACTTAACGGCTTCATCGGCGGATGAAAAGATCTTTTGCTTCGCCTGCGTGGCGAAAAGGCAGGAAGGCGCAAAGAATGTCATTGTAAGGACCAGAACTGCACCGCAGCAAATGACGGCCGTCAACCACGATTCTTTTTTTATTCTGAAATTTGGCATGATCGTCCCTCCTTATCGTCTTCCGCCTCGACCGCCGCCACCACCAGTACTACGACCGCCGCCGCCACCAGTGCCCCCGCGGGAGGTGCCAACGGATTGCGATGAAGGCGTGCTCTGCCGGCTCATACTTCCGCGTTCGCTCTGCATCTTCGCGGTACTGCCTTTATCCACACCGCTGAAGGCATTCTGGCGTCCGCCGCTCTGCATCGTCGAGGGGGTCTGCCTGCCACTGCCGGGCGAGCCCTCCCGCTTGCCGCGGTCCATGGCTCCCTGCCGGGCGCCTCCACCGGCAGGCTGTGTCGATGCGCCGGTTTGACCGGCCTTGCCCCGGTAGGCATCCCTCGACCTTACAGCATCGGGGGATGCTGCCCGGTTGTACGTCTGTGCGGTTTTTTGATCCCGGTAGGCGACTCCGCCACGGTGAGTAGGGTCATGCTGCCACTGGCCTGACCGGCTTGTGCTCTGGTATTGCTGCTGGTATTTTGTCCGGTTTATGTTGGTGTTGATGCTCGCATTCCTGTTGACATTGACATTGACATCGCCCCCGTGCCAGTTTGACTGTCCCCATGCGTAACCCCAGGCCGCACCGACTGCAGCGCCGGCAGCGAAGGAAACGGCAGCGGTTGTCGCCACATACCCCGGAGGATAAACCGAATAGGGCGGATATGCCGGATATGCCCAGGTACCGTACACCACGGTCGGATTATAGGCTGGCACGTAAATGACCTGCGGGCTGGCAGGTTCGATAATGATGATATCTTTATCGGTCTTGACGACCTGCTCCCTGGTCGTTTTCAGGTTGCCCGATGCTTGTGCCTTTGCGCGAAGCTTCTGGACAGTCTCCAGAACATCTTTTTGTTGTGCGAGAAAGGCATCGCCCAATTTCTGCGTCCAATCGAGTTTCTCACTCATCATGGTCAGGATCTGAGGAAAGTTCACCAGAGACTTTACGCTCGGATCCCAGGGCTGAGTTTCGAGCGCCTTTGCCAGGGCATCGCCCTTCTGATCCTTGTTTTGTTTTGTCCACCGGTCAGCCTGGACTATCTCGAGGGGATAGGTAGACGCCATGAGGACCTGGGTAAGGAGTGAATCGGGATACAAGGCTATGGGTGCGAGGATCTGATCCAGTTCCTCGGCCTTAAACACCCTGGATGGAGCAGGCCCCTGGGAATGCAAGTGCGGAGGTACGACCAGGGATGTTATGCAGACAAGGATCAGCACCGGCAAGAAACCAGTCTTAATAGTCATAAATGCTCCTTTCTTATTTCTGGACCTTCGTGATCTTCGTCCCCTGCAAGCCAATACCGGCCATGAGCCCCTTCTGATCAAGGTAGAATGCGTAGACATCCGACTTTGCCGTGGTTGTCGACAGGTTCTTTGCCGCACCCTTGTCTACAACGACAATGCTGGGACCGGTACCAAGCTCCCATCCGTCGCTTCTGTCAAGATGCTTCAGCGCTGTGTCCGTCATGAAGAACAGAGCGTAACTGTACTTCTGGATACCGGCCTGCAGACCATAGGAGGCCGAGACGGTGTTATAGTATCCTGCAACTTGTCCTTCTTTCATAAGGACACCCTTTTTCCTATTCTTTCCATAACTTCCTCCTGCCTTATGTTTTAGTTTCCCGATACTTCCACGCAGGCATCAGAAGATCAACCGGAGTCGGATGCCGAGGATGGTTGCCGTACCTGTTCCCGTTCTGCTGCGGTGTGTAACACCGTGTATCGTCTGAGTTGTGACATAATCTTTCTGGGCAGGTCGGACGACCTGCAGGTTCGGGGTCAACCGCATCCATGGAGTAATTGCACAATTGTAGTAAGCTTCAAATCCATACTCGTCCCTCAGGAACGATCTGCTTTCAAGCGGCCCCGTAAAACTCGGTCTATTTACTTCGAGGTAATAGTATCCGATGCCGAAATGATCAAGAGGCCTGCCGGGGATGATCCCCTTGCCCCCTATCCCTATGCTGTAGAAGTAGCGCATGAAATTGGGGTTGCCGTCGGACACGCCGAAGCGCCCGAAGATGCCGATACCGGACCCCTTTTTCGGCTCGTACAGGTACTGGTCGAAATTGTAGTGGATATTCCAGGAGCCTTTGCGCTTGTCAATCTCACCGGTCTCGATAATGACGCGCGAGTTCTGATCGATCGACGCATATTCTTTGTTGGAATACGCGGCGCCAAGGAGCTGATGACCAGTAAGCCCGAAAAAGTTCGTTTTCACACGGCCCTCACCGACAAATGTCAACAAGTTCTGGTTCAAATCGCTGAAGCCGGTAACATTGGACTGTCCGTTGGTTTGCATCACCATGAAGCTCACAGTGGCCTCTTCAGGGTTCTTTGTCGGGAATATGATCGCCCCGGCACCCAGTGCCGAGTAAGGGACGGTCGTCGCTACAACCGGATTGAGGTTGAATGCCATGTTCATGAACTGGGTGTCGCCCTTGCCGTGGGCAAACTCGTTCATATCGCCCGCGGTGCTGGTGAGGGTGGCGAACTTGCCGAACATTACGGCGAAGTAGGGAGAGAGAACCTGGGTGAAATTGAATGCGGGCACGTTGAGGTTGTCATCGATCGGCCGGGGAAACATCTGACTGTTATTTGCCGGCATAAGGGCCCCGGTGTAGGCGTTCACCGAGTCGTTGTAATTTCCCTCAACTTCTATCGTGAAGAACCCTCCGGGCCATAATCCCAGTTTCTGCGTGCTTACATGGATCGTGAGGTCTCCTCGGCCGCCGTACTCCCAAGCCTCCTTCTTGCCGCCGTCAACGGTTCCCTGGTAGGCCTGCGTCAGGCTCAGATCAAAGGTGATACCCTTTTTCGCCAGGTCATTACGCAGACCGCCCCAATCACCGGTAAGGGTCGAGCGGGACCAGAAGTTTCCGGAATACGTTGTGGCCTGGGGCATTTCCGAGGCACCGGCATTTACACTGAGAAGAATACCAAAAAGACTTATGACCACTGCCGCAATTACTGAACATTTCCGTCTCATGCCTCCTCCTTCGCTATGTATACAGTCAATTTTCAGCCGCTTTGAAATTTTAATGCTCCTCATCAACAACCATTCTCATCTAACCTGCAGGGACCTAAGATAAGGCCTACGGCGACTATAATTGCAAGAAGTTGGATGTTCTTTCCAGTCGTCAATCCTTCTCTCCTCAGATACTAATCGCCATCAGCGCCCGGGGAAGAGTGATGCCCTCATGACACCCGAACCCGTGAATTTCATCTCTCACAAAGACAGTGTTCCGCCCGCCAGCGACTATTTCATATGTTAATGTCCGCTCAGGGAAAGAAAGGCGTGTTAAGCCCTTTCCTCCCTGAAGTCTTCCCATTCACTAGTCCGACATTGCCTTCTTGCGAGCTGTTTCTGCGCGGAGCTTATTCTCGTCTGCCCTGTCCGCCTTCCCCATCTCCTTCACGTCGACAGTGACCTTCACAATCGAGCCGGTGAATTTATAGGGCGCCTGAATTCCATAGGTCTCGACGACCGGTGTTTCCCCATCCTGGCCAACGTCAGCTCCTTCGTCACCCGAGAATGCCATCGCTTGTGTTCGCTCGATGCGCCCCCTGGCGACCTGTTTGCCGTTGACGAAGAGTGTCCCCATGCCGCCCTTGCCCAGGCCGCCTCCGTCATAGGCAAATTCAAAGCGGATCGCCACTTTGCCGGCGGGCACAGGATTGGCGGCAGCGATGGTGGAGCGCTCCAATCCCAGGAAGTTATACGTGTAAGTCGGCGTGCCATCCTTCAGATAAAGGCTCCAGCCGCCGAACCTGCCTGCCTGGGAGAGAATGACGCCCTTCGCGCCGCCATTAGGGACGTCCACCTCAGCGGTGATCGTATGCGACCGGTTTTTTATGTTGATGAAGACATTCTCCGACATTCCGGTCATCCCTTCGTAGACCGTGAGTGATGTCCGGCCGGCCATAAGGTCAGGTCTGCCGGCAATTTCAGGAACCAGCCGCTCGGTGCCGCGGTCATCGATGGGCAATACGTTGTATTTGGCGGCTTCTTTCATGAACAATTCCTGCATTTCCTTGAGCTTCTCAGGGTTTTTCTTAGCCAGGTCGTTTGCCAGGCTGAAATCTGTCCGGGTGTCATACAATTCCCACGTATCTTTATCGAGGGCCGCCCGGGGCTTGGGCTCCCACGGCGCTTTGTGAACCGTGCCTGCGAACCAGCCGTCGTTGTATATGGCACGGTTCCCGAATATCTCGAAGTACTGGGTCAGGTGCCGGTCTTTTGCCTTGGCGTCATTAAAGGAGTAGAGCATGCTTGTGCCCTCGATAGGGGTCTGGGGAACGCCGTTCACAATTTTCGGCTCCGGCAGGCCCGCAGCTTCGAGGATCGTCGGGGCTATGTCGATGACGTGATGCCACTGTGAACGGATCTCGTTCCTGGCCTTGATCCCTTTCGGCCAGTGGACGACCATCCCGTTCCGGGTTCCGCCGTAGCTTGAGGCTATCTGTTTGGTCCAGGAGAACGGCGTGTCCCCGGCGACCGCCCACCCTGCCGCGTAGTGAGGGTATGTATTCGGCCCGCCCAGTTCATCATAGTGCTTCAGAACATCCTCGATCGTCTCGCTGACATTGTTGAAATAGGTCATTTCATTGAAGAGGCCGCTCATGGAGCCTTCGGCGCTCGCGCCGTTGTCGCCGAGGATGTAGAAGATAAGCGTATTATCCATCTGGCCCGTGTCCTCGACTGCCTTGACCAGCCGGCCGATCTCCGTGTCGGTATATTCGGCAAATCCCGCGTACACCTCCATCTGCCGTGCAAAGAGTTTCTTCTCGTCGGGGGTCAGCTTGTCCCAGTCCTTAATAGCATCAGGCTTCGGTGCAAGGATTGTTCCTGCCGGTACGACACCCAGCTTTATCTGGCGGGCCAGGATTTGTTCCCGCAGCTTGTCCCACCCCTGATCGAACTTGCCCTTGTACCTCGAGATCCACTCCTTCGGGACGTGATGGGGTGCATGGGTGGCACCCGGGGCGAAATAGATGAAAAATGGCCTATCCGGGGTCAAGGATTTGACCGATCTCATCCACCTGATCGCCTGATTGGTCATGTCGGTCATAAAATGGTAGTTCGCTTCCTTCGGCGTCTCAACCCTTACCATGCCGTCGTAGATCGCCGGTGCCCACTGGTTCGTCTCTCCACCCATGAAACCGTAGAATTTGTCGAAGCCGGAACGGGTCGGCCAGCGGTCTGTCGGGCCTGAGGGGCTCGCCTCCCATGCAGCCGTCTCGTGGCTCTTCCCGAAGGCGGCAGTGGTGTAACCGTTGTACCTGAGCATCATCGCCAGCGGGGCCACACTCTCGGGGCGTTGGCCGGTATTCCCCGGGTAGGCCGTCGCCGTCTCCATGATGGAACCTGTATTGTTCGTGTGGTGGTTTCGCCCTGTGAGGAGTCCTGCCCGCGACGGTGAACTTAAGGCCGTTGTGTGAAACTGGTTATATTTGAGTCCGTTATTGGCCAGGCGCTCTGCTGTCTGCATGTTGACGGGACCGCCAAAGGCGCTGGATTGTCCGAACCCGAAGTCATCGATGAGCACGATTAGCACGTTGGGAGCGCCTGCCGGAGCTTTGACCTCGAACCGCGGCGGGGGGAGCGGGGCATTGCGGACGTCCAGCACGGTGCTGTGCGGGTACTTCGGTTCAGGGATGGGCAGCACCGTCCGGTCCATACCGGTCTGTGCCATGGCCGTCGCGGCACACCCTGCCGTCAAAGCAAAACAGATGCCTGTCCTTATTGAGTTTTTTTTCATGAAATTTCCTCCCTGTTTACTCTTTGAACTCGGTATCACAAACGGATCAACGACTGCCTTGCATTCCGTTCTTCCTTGTTCTTTTTCCCCGGCCTTCAGATGGTCAATGAGTGCCCTGACGATCATGTGGATGCTCTCTCATAACCGGGCGTTCCGCAACAGGCTACCGCCATTGAAGTATGAACCTCTATTCTGCAACACGGTGAATTATATGGGCCATTACCCATACCATCCTGCTGCTTCGCTGCTCCGATCGTTACCTGGGTCTCCCTGTCTATCGCGTGTGACGTCTTATCACTTGTCCTCTTCGGTCCTCGAGATGGCCCACCAGATAGCATCCAGAAGGGCCTGATCATCAACGGGCTTTCTAAAAAAAGATACCGCCCCAAGCTCCCGTACGTGTTCACGGATATGCTCGTCATCGCTCGCTGAGATGACAATAACAGGCAGGCGCATGCCCTGCGCCGCCAGTTTCTCCATCAGGGCAAAACCGGTCGAACCGGACATACGGATATCCGCAATAGTACAGGCGTGTTCTCTCTCCATCGTTGCCTGTAGAAATTCATCAGGTGAAGAAAAGGTTTCCACATCGAAGTCTGCCGACCGCAAAAGTCGTCCAAAAGCCTTGCGTACCGATTCATCATCATCAATGATATAGACTGTGTTGTGCTTTTTGCCCATGGGAACCCCTTCCGGGATTGTCTGTTCTTTCGCTCTTAAGTTCAGAATACAGAGTAGAGGTAGGGACTGTCTATTGGACTTTGGGCCTATATGAAGGGCAGCTGCCTGTGGCCGGCATTTGCAGGCGGCTGCGTGCTGAATTGATCGGGATATTTATTGTTCGGTTTTCTCCGCCGGCTCAATGCCGGCTTTTTCGGCGAGGCGGACAAGGCCGGCCAGGGAACCCGCGCCTAGCTTATCCATGATGCGCGCTCGATGGACCTTGATGGTCTTTTCGGCAACAGATAGTTTAAAAGCTATTTGTTTATTCAGGAACCCGGCAATGATATAGGGGACCACCTCCCGCTCGCGCGGGGTGAGCAGCGCCAAGCGCCCTCGTATGTCGTTTGTTTCGCTGCGGGCTGTTTGTATTTGCCTGCTTTTTTCGATGGCCTTCTGTACGGCATCCAGAAGCTGATCATCGTCGAAGGGCTTGGGAAGGAAATCGGCGGCGCCTTTTTTCATGGCCTGTACGCCTGTCGGGATGTCACCGTGACCGGTGATAAAAATGATGGGCAAACCACAATCTCTTTTGTTCAATTCATCCTGCAAGGCCATTCCGCCGATCCCCGGCATCCGGATGTCGAGAATGATGCATCCCGTTCCTTCGTAGAGCTCTCGCTTGAGAAAATGCTCCGCCGATTCAAAGCTCTCTACCGTGAAACCGAAGGAACGCAGAAGCCTTGAGAGGCTCTTGCGTACCGAAGGGTCGTCGTCTATGACGAGGATTGTGGGTGCCATGCTCTGATCATTCCGCACACTATGCATTACCGGTCACCGCCTTCCGTTATCGGTAATTCAATGAAGAAAGTCGCTCCCTTGTCGGGATTGTTCTCGGCCCATATACTGCCTCCGTGTCCCTCGATAATTGAACGGCTCAATGAAAGCCCCATCCCCAGTCCGGATTGCTTCGTAGTGAAGAAGGCTTCAAAAACGCTGGGAAGCTCTTCAGCGGGTATCCCTGTGCCGCGATCGCTTACCGCCACACGTACCTTATGGTTCTCCCCTATTTCTGACCTTAAGCTGATCTTTCTGTCCCTGACCTCATCCGGCATTGCTTCCATGGCGTTCATCATGAGATTTAACAGCACCTGCTCTATCTGTACCACGTCAATGTTTACCATTGGCAAGGTCTCGAGGAGACGGGTTTCCACACTGATGTCGCGAATGACGGATTCACTGTGAAATAGAACGACGGCTTCACGCACTACGTCATTGAGCGAAACCGTGGTTCGCTCTCCTTCCTCATGTTTTACCATAGACCTGAGGCTCCGGATGATCTCTCCCGCCCTTTTGTCGTCGTGGGCAATATCGTTCAATATATCTTTTAGTTCATTGATATCGATGGTACCCGAATCGATGAATCGGAGCCCCGCCCGTGCATTGCTGAGGATTGATGTGAGGGGCTGGTTCAATTCGTGGGCCAGCGAAGCCGTCAATTCCCCCATGCGTAATAACCGATCGGTGCGCCAGAATTCCTTCCTGACAGCAAATGTTTCGGCTTCCGCCTTCTTCAGCCCGGTGATATCCCTGAGGATGTGTATAACCTGCAGTACTTCTCCGTCATCGCCCAAAATAGGATCGGTGGAGGCGAGAAGCCATGTTTCCCTTGTGCTATCATAAAACTCGGCCTCCTCATGTTTTCTGGATACCAGTGTCTTCATAAAGGGACAGACATCGCACGGCTTGTCTTCTCCATGCATCAGGGTATAGCACTGAGTCCCGATGATCTCTTCCTTCGGGCGACCAAAACGGGACAGGACTGCGGCGTTGATGCGCACGATCTTGAATTCCCTGCTAAGGATCATGACAAGGTCCGGTATGTTATCGAATGTGGTCTGCCATTCCCGGGCAGCCCTCCGGATCGTTCGCTCCATATCTTTGCGTTCGGTAATATCCTTGCCGAAAACAGAGATAGCGAATACCTCTCCTGACCTCTCCAGCAGGTTGAAGGAGAGAAGGAGCGTTCTGTCCCCCGTGGCCACTCTGTATTCCTCGGTAAACGGCCCTTCCCGTAACGCCCGCAAGTAAAATTGCCGCCACTTTTCAGCGACAAGCGGGGTGAATGCCCCTGTGACCATATCTTCCGGGCTCATCCCCAGGGAAATCTTGAGCTTCAAACCTCGGAAGAAATAATTGCTCAGGGCCGAGTTGAAGGTGAGCAGACCGAACTTTTCCGGGTCCACAGACCAGATCAAGTCGTTGGTACTCTCCACCAGGGCAGCGATCAGAGATCGGGCTTCCGAAGCAGCAGCTTCAGCATGCTTCCAATCAGTAATATCCTGCGTTATGCCCATCAGCCGTTTGGCCTCGCCCTTTGAATTCATCCGTCTTTGCCCCCTCGAGGCCATCCAGCGCATGCTGCCGTCGGCTTTGACAATGCGGTATTCGACTACTTCATCGTAGTCCGATCCCGGCGCCTGATCAACCACCTGGCAAACCTTGTCCCGGTCTTCGTGGTGCACCAGTTTAATGAAATCGTCAAAGCTCATTGTCCGTCCGGGCGGAATACCAAATAGCTCGAGGCCTTTGTCTGTGGTCCAGAATTGATGTGTCTCCAGGTCAAGCGCCCACAGGCCTACGTTTGCCGAAGCCGAGGCAAGACCGAGCCGTTCCTCGCTTTCGCTCAAGGCGATGTCGGCCAGTTTTCGCGCCAGTGCGTTCGCAAATATCTGCGCTACAAGCTGGAGCCGCCTGATAAGGTCTTCCGGCCAGGAACGTGTCTCGCTCACCGTGCTGAAAACTACAGCTCCGATGAGTTTGTCATTCCACGTTCGCAGGGGAAATGTCAGGCTTGATTTGATGCCGAAACGGCGCGATATTTCCTGATCGCGGGCTGCTTCAGGCGGAAAGTCATCGACTGAAATTGCCACTATCTTGCCTGCCGTTGCCTGCTGAAATGTCCAGGGAAACAACTCTTCCGCATCGATCCTTTCCGGCGTCGGCGGGCCATCCAGACGGCGATAAAGATTCGTCAGAGTGAGATATTGCGGGGCCGGTATCGTCCATTGCCAGAGGCCGGCAACATCGAAGTCCAGGTGTTCACAGATCTCATGGAGAGTTGCATCGATTTCCCGATCGACCTGGTCCGGCGGTATGTTGACAAAATGACCGGAAAGATCCGCCAGCAAGGTCTCGAATTCCAACCGTTCCTTCAGGGACCGCTCTGTACGCTTGCGCTCCGTTACGTCATGCCCGACGGCGTATATGAGCCCTCTGTACTGCTTTGCGTGCCACTCCATCCACCGGTATGAACCGTCCTGACAGAGATATCGATTTTCAAAATGTACCTCATGCCCGGAGGCCAGCGGAGCCATTGCACCCCGGGTTCTTTCAATATCATCGGGATGAACAAGATCAAGGAACGATTTTGATCTAAGTTCCCCCCGGGGGTATCCGAGGGCGCCTTCCCAGACCTGATTGAGTTCGACAAAATGTCCGCCATTATTCAAAATACAGAGCAGGTTGGGAGAGATAATCAAAAACCGGTTCATTCTTTTCCGCTATTGGTGACAGAGTCCTCAGCTGTTTGCCGAGAGTTTTTCCTGAAGGCTATGGGAATTGATAATCGCATCAGTTTACGATACAGTATACCACGCGATGTGTCTCGTAGCTCATTGAAATAAAAAACGGGAGCTTTGGGGACATCCTTAATCCTGCTGACAACACAAATATCGACACTCAATAATATCGGGCATATGCCGTTCCCCGTCTTTCCCTGTGCGACGCACGTCTCCTCCGGGTCTTCATCCAATATACCCCTCTCTTTGTGTCCGGCGATCGACATATTCCCCAAAGTTTCCTCCAAGTGTAATAAGGGAAGACGGTGGAATGTGAAGATGAGAAGGGGCAGCTGAAGCCAGTCGAAAGCAACAAGGACAGACTGTGTCGACAATAAGAAGGTATAAGAAATATTTCAGATAGCCTGACTTCCGGGATGGTATAATAACAACACAGGTCACCATAAAGCAGTTTCCGGCTGATTTGTGGTGAGATGCTTAAAGCCTAACCACCAGGAGACGCCCATGAGCCATGCAAACGATACCCATCTCAAGTCGATCGGTTACATACTGTGGATATTCGGTTTCACGGGCTCCCACCGGTTCTACTACGGCAGACCTGTTACGGGAACGATCTGGTTCTTTACCCTGGGGCTTCTGTTCATCGGCTGGATCATCGACTTTTTTCTCATCCCCTCTATGGACCGTCAGGCAGATTTCAGGTATCACAGCGGCAATCTTGACTACACGGTAGCATGGATCCTGCTGACGTTTCTCGGATTGTTCGGCATACACCGTTTCTACATGGGAAAGTGGTTTACGGGGATTATCTACCTGCTCTCGGGTGGGATCCTCGGCATAGGCTACCTGTATGATCTCTGGACCCTGAATGATCAGGTGTCGCTGATAAACAGCAGACACTGACAAGGGGCAGCCAAGGGTTCGTTAACAAGCGCATAACTCAATTCTCTGGCGCTTTCCGCATCATTCACTCAAAACCTTGGAGCCGTTCCAGGGCTATCAATTGCCAGGCTCCTTTGTTGCCAGATCAAAACGCGGGGCAGCCAGGGGACATTCGTTAACAAGTAAACAACTCTCTCAGCCGATTCTCAATCCCTTCCTCTCCGCGATGTCCCTTCTCCTTCTCACAGCAACATCCGTTCCCAATTCGTATGACTTTTCTTCACGGAAATGAGGTGCCCGATCCTTCTGTGGGTTGACTTATTTACCTGTTAACGAATGTCCCCTTTACCCCGGGTTCTGAACGAGCAATGATGGTTGTTGGTGGTATTAGGCAGATGTTATCCCTCTCTCCCGAGAATGTCAATAATGACCGTGCCTCTTTTCGGATTTTCAGATTCCATGTTTACGCGAGGTTCCTTTGATTTTGCACGGATGCCGAATGTGAAGACGTGAAGGGTCCCAAAGTCCCCAAAGTCCACCCGGGAAAGGTTGCGTATCGGCTCTGGTCGGGCTACAATTGTGCGGGATGAATCAATAGAAATGAGGGAGGGAAAGCGTGTGAACGGATCCGGATTTCGAATTGATGTGTTTCACCCCGGCGACGCGGAAGGGGTTTCCGGGCTCTTCAAAGAAGTCTATGGTGACGGATATCCGGTAAAGATAATCTATGACCCTGAAGAGTTTGCGAAGGCGGTCGATAGACAGGAATATATCCCTGTGGTCGCCCGTACTCCTGAAGGGGGTATTGTGGGCTTCTCGTCCTTTTACCGATCCGCTCCGAATCAGAGACTCTACGAGATGGGGCTCAGCATGGTCTCGGCCGGGTATCGGAGCACCGCTGTCCTTGGCCTCCTGGTGCGCCGCCTCGTGAAAGTGGCTCTTGTATCGCCCGGTCTGGACGCCTTCTTCGGGGAGGTGGTGTGCAATCATGTCCTGATGCAAAAAAGCTCAGGCGTTTTCAAGGCCGTCGAGACCGCCATCGAGATCGATCTCATGCCTTCTGAAGCCTATGAAAAAGACGAGAACGTTTCAGGACGGGTGTCGACTGTCGTTTCCACAAGGACCATCGTTCCCCGGCCCCATACGATCCATGTTCCCGAGGTCTACGGCAATTACATGGCTTACATCTACAACGCATTTGATGACAGCCGCGCCTTCGAGCGGTCGGACGACAGGCTGCCTGCTGACCGGTCCACCGATCTCACCGTCCAGATCTTTGAGGGTGCAGGGGTGGCAAGGATCACCGTCAACGAAGCGGGCTCCGATTTCGAGACCGTCCTGGATTCGGAAGAAAAGGCGGCCCGAAGCAGGGGTGTTACCGTAACGCAGGTATGGCTGAACCTTTCCTGGCCGTGGGTCGCCGGATGCGTCGAAGCTTTGCGCTCGAGAGGCTATTTCTTCTGTGGACCCTTTCCCAGATGGTTCGGCGAAGACGGCCTTCTCATGGAAAAAGTGGAAGGACGGCCGAACTGGGAGGGGATCATCCTCTATTCCCAGCGGGCCCGGCAGATCCTCGAGTTCATCAAGGAAGACTGGACGCGGGTAGCCCGGAGGACAGAAGGGCAACAAGGAAGAACACCATGAATGACGAAAGAACAGAGAACATGTCTTTTCACGTGGGTATTATGGAGCCGAAGGATGCCCCCGGCCTGGTGGAGTTGTTCAGGGCGGTCTACGGAGACAACTACCCTATAAAAGAGGTGTACGATCCGGAATACCTTGTTGCCCACCAGGAAAAGCGGGAGATGTACCATATTATCGCCCGGGACCCGAAAGGCAAGGTCGCGGGCCATCTCGCTCTGTTCCACACTTCGGCTCCTTTTGCAGGGATATGGGAACTCGGCCATGGCATGGTCCTACCCGAATGTCGGAACCTTAATTTGAACAGGGCGATGACCGAATACGCCCACCTGAAACTGGTGCCCGAGCTGGGTATAGAACAGGTCTGGGGAGAGGCGGTGACGAATCATATCTACATGCAGAAGACCATCCTTCACCTCGGAGCGGGGGTGTACGAAACAGGGATCGAGATCGACCTGATGCCTCGGTCATCCTACGAGAAAGAGCGCGGCGTCGCGGGCAGGGTCAGCGCTGTCCTTACGTTCACAACCCTGAAGGCGAAGGCGCAAAGACTCTTTCTTCCCGGGGTCTACGATGAGGTCATAAGGCACATATACAGGTCGGCACCCGTTGATTTCGGCCACACCTGTCTTGAGGCGGACGGGTCGGCGAGGGCCGAAGGGCCGAGCTCGCTTCGATCAACCCTGACCGAGGCCGCAGGGGTGTACCGGGTGGTTCTTCTGCGGATCGGCGCAGACATCAGGGAGCGAATGGCGCAGACCGAGAAGGAAATGATCGACCAGGGTGCTGTCGTCTTCCAGGTATTCGTCAGGCTTACCGATCCCCTGGCGGGTGTCGCGGTGGAGGCGCTGCGTGCCTGCGGATATTTCTTCGGCGGTCTTCTTCCGCGCTGGTTCGATGATGACGGAGTGCTTCTCCAGAAGATCGTTCAGGAACCGAACTTCAAAGGGATACAACTGTATTCGGAAGCCGCCGCGGGGCTGCTGGAATTTATCCGGGCCGACAGAGACGAAGCAAACAGACAGATGTCGCTGGGTAATTGAGAGTCGGCAGCCCGGGAGGGCAGACAGGGTGCTCTCTGAAGCGCAGGAAAGGATTGAGCGCAGATACCATCCCAAGGCCATGGGATTCGACATCGAAAGCATCGCCGACCACGTCTGTGGGTTCCTTGCCATCGACAGGGAAGAATTCTTCACACCGGGAAAGGAACCGGCGAAGGTCGTGGCGCGGAGATTCTTCTGTTACCTCGCGGTCAGCGAGCTCGGCACGAGCCAGTTAGAACTCTCCCACCATCTTGGTCTTTCCGCCGCCGCGGTGAGCATGGCCGTGAAACGCGGGCAGAAACTGGTTCAGGAAAGAGGATACAGATTCCCGTGACCGCTGACAGGGAAAAACCTGAGAATGTGAAGATTTGAAGGGCATCCCAAAGCTACCACATTATTGCAGAATCGTATGGTAGCCAAATTCCGGTTAATGACCTCCCATTAACCGGAACATGCAATAGCAGGTATCTTAGGATTCCTTGCGGTAAATACGCCTTGACACCTCCCTTTACCGAGCTATAATCCTGATAGGACATAGAATACGGTTGCAATAATCTATGCACTTTTGTGAAAGGAGGTGATTCAGGTGCCGCAGAAAGATGGTAAAGGGCCCCCAAGTGGGTCAAAAGGTCCTCGTGATGGTCAGGGAGGAGGAAAAGGAACTGCATCAGGCAAGGGTTCTGGTTCTGGTTCTGGTAAGGGAGGAAAGAAAGGTTCCTGTAAGTAAGGTAGTTCACCCTGCGAGGTTCCAACAGTTTCAGTATATAACAAAGGGATGAAGGGAACTGGGGTGCACCCGTCGAGCTTGTGACCTCAGTTCCTTCATCAGGGTGGAGGCGCCCAGAGGACAAGATGATAGACTCTGGGGCACAAAGCTCTATGGTTGTTATTCTTGCAGCGATTTACACCATTCAAACCATTTCTTCTCCCACCGAGCACGGGAGAGGTGGGACTCCATGCGGACCTCACGTTTCGAGAACAACCTGACCGGGCGCGTGTCGTTTGCCTTATTCCGCTGTCTGGTCCAGCGTTTGTTTCAGTTCTTTTATCATGGTGGAGGTTGAGCCTGTTCGGGATTGCATGCCGGATAGTAGTGCGTCGATCGTCGCCAGTTCGTCTTTGACGTATCCCATTGCCTGGTCGCGGAGCTCGTCGATCGTTTTGTTGATGCGTATCTCCCACTGGTATGCGAGGCGGGAGAGGTGGGCTTCGACGATTTTGGGGATGAGCTTGCGAAAATGACTCTCGAAGGGCTTTCGAAAGATGCACATGGGGATGAGGAACCAGAGGAGGTCGAAGTGGAAGTCGAAGGGATGGACGAAGGCTATGTCAGGGTGGGAGGGCTCGGTGACGGTTATGTTCCATTCGATGCTTGTCGGGGTGATGCCCAATACCTTTTGAATGTTCTTGTCGAGGAGGTTCCGAAAGAGCATCATCGAGCGGGAGATGCCGGCATGGGCCTTTTTCAGGGTACCCAGGAAGTGTTTGTATTCCGTCTTCGACAGGGAGTCCATTTCCTTCGTCATCGTTTCCATGAGCCACTCTTCGTACCGTCTCGTGAGCTTCCAGAGGTTTCCCTTCCATTGGGGCATCTCCTCCGACAGTGCCTTGAAAAGTTTTTTCGTTAATGGCACCCTGTGGGTGGTGTCGAGGTACTCCGCTATGACCGGGCGGGTCTGCTGTTTGCTGTCCCGGGCGATCAGGGAGAGTTCCGACTGCATGAGGTCGTAGTTGACCTTTTCGTCGAGAATGAGTTTCTTCAGGGCATCGCGGTCCTCGTCGCTCTGCAGGGATGTCTTCAGGGCTATCTCGAGGTAGCTGATCGTGTTCCTGGTGAGGGACCTTACCTTGTGGCGCAGTATGCTCTCAAATTCGTTGCCGCGGTTGCGGGACAGGGCGAGCAGCATCTGGTCGAGGAAGCGTTTGTAGAATTCCGTTTCAGTGAGGACGGAGTAGAGGAGCACGGGGAAGTCCCTGCTGAGTTCCCGCTTCAATGTGCTCTTGAAGAACCGGACGACTTCCTCCTGCTGATCGGGTGAGAGAAGGTCGACCTTTGTAAGGAGCAGGACCACCCTGGGCGTGTGCTCCGTGAGGTTCCTTATGAGGGCAAGGTCGTTTTCCGACAGCGGTCTGTCCGCGCTGATCGCGACGATCGCCATGCCCACCTCCGGAAGCCATTCCTGGGATATCTCCGTGTTGTACTTGAAGACGCTTCCCAGGCCCGGTGTGTCGACAAGGCGGAGTCCCTCGTAATATTTGAGGTGCGGCAGTTCGATATCGACCACCTCGACGTTCTTCTCGTTTGCGGGGTTTCTCGCCTCGGAGATGAAGAACTCGACCTCGTCGAGGCCGATCCGCGATCGCCTGTTGTCGAGGAATGTCACCGTGGCCCCCTCGGTCTGCCCGTAGCTCAGGCGCGTGATGACGGTGGTCACGGGGATGGCGCCGACGGGAAGGACCGGCTGGCCGATGATGCTGTTGAGAAAGGAGCTTTTGCCCGCCTTGAATTGTCCAAGGATGGCAACGTCGATGAAGGGATCCTTTGCCAGCAGGTCTTTGCATGCTTCGATCTGCCGCGATAGGGACAGGATACCGTATTCTTCACAAACCCTCTGAATGGTGTTGAGAATCGGAAGGGTGGGGCGCCGGATGGGGTCTGCAATGCCTGAAGTGTCGTTCATCAACTCCTCCGAAAGCGATCCGTGCATGACCGCGAAAAGCTTCCACTATTTGTCAGGAGTTATCAGCCCCGGTCAGGGCGGTTAGAAGGTGAACCCCATCACCGGTCAAAAAATATCATATATCCGGGAAGATTTACAATCCAAAACCATCCTCCGAGACCTTCCTTTGCCGACAGCTCGAGGGTCAAATGGGGTCAGGGCATGCAATACAACATTTTAGGCTGTATGAGAAAAGAGTCCAATTCTTCATTAGATAAAAACCCCCAATGCTTTGGCCTTCACATCTTCACATTCTCTTCTCTACCAGGCCTGAACGAGCAATGATTGTTGTCGATGTATCAGGCAGATGGTATCCCTCTCCCCCGAAAATGTCAATAACGGCCAAACCTCTTTTCAGATCTTCAGATTCAATGTCTACACGATGTTCCTTTGATCTTGCACGGTTGCCGAATGTGAGAATGTGAAGGGTGCTCCCAAAGGTCCGGCCTGCTTTGCCTGACGCCAAATCAACATTTGTCTCGCACCAGTTTCAACTAGAATATCCTGTAGTCTCCCTTAAGATACGGGCCGGCAGGCAGGAGATGATCCTAAGAAACTGTAGGCACTTTGGGGATCTTCGCATTTTAACATTCTCCTGTTTTCCCTGTCCTGTTGGCGGTCGCGGGAAGCTGTATCTTGTTTGCCGTCCCCGTCTGTGGGCTTGTTGTATCGGGAAAGTGTTTTGCGAACTGGGTTGTGATAGAATGGTGCAGCAAGAACGCATCGAGAACGGGGTTGCGAAGGGATACATACATGACGGGTCGGAATTATTTCTTAATTCTCATGCTGTCGGCGTTCCTCCTGATGGGATTCGGAGCAACTGCCTGGGCGCCGGCGGAAAAGAATGCAGGCGGGACATCGGCGGTAAGGTCCGGGAACGATACGGGAATGTCCATAGTGCGCGCAGCCCGCCAGCAGATCGGTGTCACGACCACATACGATCCGGCTTATAGATCTATCGCCTATCCAAATGGAGACATTCCCGCGGAGAGAGGTGTTTGCACAGATGTTCTCATCCGCGCTTTTCGCTCCGGACCCGGTATGGACCTCCAGAAACTGATCCACGAGGATATGCAAGGGAATTTCAAAAAGTATCCCGCCAAATGGGGCCTCAAGGCTCCCGATACGAACATCGATCATCGGCGTGTGGCAAACCTCATGACGTATTTCGAACGCCGGGGATATTCCGTGCCCATCTCAAAAAAGGCAGCCGACTACAGGGCAGGGGACTTCATCGCCTGCATCGTGCCTCCCGGTCTTCCCCACATCATGATCGTCAGCGACAGGAAGAGCCCTTCGGGGCAGCCGCTTATCATCCATAATATCGGGGCAGGAACAAAAGAGGAAGACAGGCTCTTCGAGTTCCCCATCACGGGACATTACAGGATCAAGTAAATGAGAATATTGTGTGCGCCTATTCTTCTCCTTGCCACCATTTTCTGCCTAATTGCCGGGGCAGCCGAAATATCCTATATCTTTCCTGTTCAACCGGCAAAAAGCGCGTCGTTCAAAAGGGGAGGGCATGGTTATCCGGGCATAGATATATTCGTGAAGAAAGGCACCGCCTTCGTTTCGCCTGTCCCGGGTATGGTCGAGGACGTCCAAGAGACGGATCTGTGGGAAAAGACCCGGGACCCTGCCATGAAGGGGGGAGTATGGGTAAGCATTGCCGGGGATGACGGGTACCGTTACTATGGGAGCCACCTGGACGGGATCGCCGCCGGCATAACCGTGGGTAAAAGGGTGAAGCCGGGTGAGATTCTCGGGTACGTCGGGGCATCGGGTAACGCGAAGCATAGCCCGAGCCATCTTCATTTCGGGATATCTCTGGCATCCCGTCCGTATTCATACATAGTGCGCCGTGGAGAGATCGAGCCCTATTTCTTCCTTGATTGTCTCCGTGGTAATCGCTGTGATCCCCGGAAGGCGCTCGATGACGCTGCCAGGAAGAGCAAATCGAGATGAGTGGACAGGGAACATACGGTTCGCGTACACTGCCATTGAGAAATAGTCGATCGCAGCACAACTTTGGGAGCCCTTTGCGCTTTCACATTCCTGTATCAGAAATCCCGCCTTCCATTTGAAGGGCAACTGAGGGACATAGGATGTCCCGTAGGCCCCCTTAGGCCTCTCCGCGGAAGGGCCGAATCCGGCAGGGCGGATTCGTCACATTTTCTTTTCGGCTTGCCCTTAGTCCTGTTAGGGTATAGACCGGTCTTCGAGACGTCCGGGGATGAAGAGTGGAAAAACGCAGCCTCAAATGGATAGAACTCACAAGGACCTTCGCGATGTTCTTTGTCGTGCTGTGTCATTCCAGTGACATGGTCTCTTTCCGGGAGGACCCATGGCGGGCGGCGGCGGTTTCATCGGCGGTCCGTTTTGCGGTCCCCCTTTTCTTCATCATCTCCGGATACCTGGCCGGTGGGGGTCTTCCATCCGGGAAAGGCAGGGCTGCCTTCGTTGGCACTTTCAGGCACAGGATCGCCTCGATCATTGTCAACTTCCTCGCATGGAACATCATCTACATGTTCCTGGTGAAGATCTTTTTCGGCACACCCCTGTGGTCTTTCAGCTCCCCGTGGAACATTGCCACCGGATATGTCCATCTCTACTTCATTTTTGTCCTCATGCAGCTTCTCCTCCTTCACAGACTGGTCAGCCGGTTTCTCAAGGGACGTGCCGGCAATACGATCATCGCTTTTGCGGCGATCCTTTCGATTGTCTTCTACGTAATATCGGACACCCTGCTGTGGACGAGAGGGGCCGACGGTTATTTCTTTGAATGGCATTGGGGCAAGTTGTTCGCTGCCTGGTCTTTGTTCTATTTCTGGGGCGTGTGGCTTGGCCGCCGGACCACTGTGATCGAAAGAATGTCGCAGGCTGTCATTCCTCTTGCCGCGGCAACTGTCATATCCTTCATACCCTACGTCCTCGAGACCCATGTCCAATTACGGTTTTATGGATACAGTCCTCGGGGCTATTTTCTGGCGGGCGGCATTGCCTTCCAGTTCCTCTGCGCCAATCTCGTTCTCGCCTCAGCCTACCGGCTGATCGCCCTCAAGAGAACTAACCGGCTGACGGATGCGATGGTCGGGTCCGGCGCCGATACGTACGGCATATACCTTTGCCATTATGCGTTAGTCATGGCCATGGGATATTTGCAGGCATACCTCGCTATTCCCCTGCCGCCTGTGCTTGCGATCCTTTTGATCGCCGTCATAGCCTGGACCGCAAGTCAGGGCCTTGTCAGGGTCCTTGGGCTGCCGCGTTTCAGGGCTGTCAATCTTGTGTTGTTTCGTGTGGAGAGAAAAGGACTCAGGGGTGAGGATTCGCTCTGAGCCCTTTTCTCTCATTTCCACGCTGTCTGAGTTCCCGGGGTATATGCGTTCTCATTTTGTACAGAGCATTCCAGGGGCTCATGGAGTCGTATGCGCAAAACGTACGTGGGTATCCGCTTTTCGTTACGTCCCGCGCATGGAGGGAATATATGTTTCCAGCGTCGATGAGGTCATACCTGAACTTTGTTGTCTTCCCCCGGCAAAGAGGATAATCGGGTTTACATCCCCGGGGAATGGCCGTACGGACCGGGCCGGTAGCCGCTTTCCATTGCCTCCTTTGCTTTCCTTAGCGCCATCGGGTGCCGAAAGCTGACCCCATGTATGGGGTATCCCTTCCAGATCGTAATAGACTCGTGCCTTACTTATAGCCCCCCATAATCATCTCTCCTCTTTTCTGTGCTGTCCGGGGGTAAGTCATGGGTGATCTTTTCAGGGTGCTTCCCCAGGAGGTTGTTTGACCGGCATTTTCTCAAAGAAGGACCGTATTGGTGAGATGGGTTCCAGTCACGCGCCGTCCTCTCCGGTGATATTCCGGTAGACTTCGATCCGTATGATTCTGTCATCGGGGAACCTGAACTCCGTGATCCGTATCGTTCCGCCGTGGATGGTGCAGGATGTCCCCTTGCTGTCCACAAAGGAAAAGAGGCGGAGACATCGCCGGAGAAAGTGATCTTCAAAGAATGTCCCCTTGATCTCTCCGCCTCGAAAAAGCGTTTCCAACCGGCATTTCGACGTGGCCCTGTCCTGCGCTTACAGGGTGAATTGTCCGACCACCTCGTGCAGATCCCTGGATAGCCCGGCTAATTGGGAGGCGGCATTCGCGTTGTCCTGGATCCGCCTCGCGGTTTCGGCCATGACCTCGGATATCTGCTGTATATTGTTGGCTATTTCGTTTGTCGATGCCGTTTGCTGTTCCGATGCCACCGCGATCTGGTTTATCTCCGTGGTCACCACATTGACCTGATTCAATATGTCGTGAAGCGCATCCCCCGACTTCGTGGCCTCAGTCGCCCCGCGCCGGGCCTCGGATACGCCCTCCTGCATAGAATTGACGGCGTTCTTTGTTTCAATTTGCATGGCTATGATCGTTTCGCTTATTTCCCCGGTTGCATGGGAAGTCCTCTCCGCGAGCTTTTTGACCTCATCGGCAACGACGGCGAAGCCTCTGCCATGCTCGCCGGCCCGCGCTGCCTCGATGGCGGCATTCAAGGCAAGCAGGTTTGTCTGGTCGGCTATTTCATTGATGAGGCCCACAACGGCGCCTATCTGTTCTGAGCGCGTGCCGAGGCTCTCAATAATCTGAGCGGAGTCTTTTACCCGTTCGTTGATGGAGTTCATAACAGATATCGTTCCTGCAATGATCTCTTCCCCGGTTCGGGCTGAGTTGTTGGCGTTTTCGGAACTTTTGGCAACGTGGACGCAGTTTTGCGCTATCTCGGAGGAAGTCGTAGACATCTCCTCGCTGGCGGTCGCAACCGAATTGACCTGGCTGGAAGCCTGCTCGATACCGGCAGCCATCTGCTCCGCGCCGCTGTCGAGCATTGCAGCGGCGTCTGAGACGCGGTTGCTGCTGTCCGCCACCCGGGATATCGTATTGTGCAGGGTCCCGACGAAATCATTGAAATTCCGCGCCATTGACCCTATTTCGTCCCGTGAGATCACCTCGATCCGTTTCGTGAGATTCCCCCGGGAGATATCCCCGATCATCTGCATGGTCTTGTTAATGGGTTCAAGGATAGCTCTCGTGGTAAGGAGGGTCGCCAGGGCGGATACTATTACAGCTATGGCAAGGACCATGATGGACAGAACGAACACGCGGCGGTAGCTGGCAAGGGAAGTCTTGTAGTTGGATTCACTCCTCTTGTCTTCCTGGTTCATCATCTGGGTGAGATTCTCGTTCAGCACCTGAAATTTGTCATCCGTCGTCCCCATGAACATCGTTGCGGACGCTATATCGACGGACGCGACGTCAATGACGCCTTCCACCGGCTTGTTGTATTCTCTAAGGTTGTTGAGGAGCAGACTGTAGATCTGTTTTTCCTCGGCCCCCAGGTTGCTCCGTTTCAGGTGATCCTCGACATCCTTGATAGCCTTCTGAAGTGTCGCCAGTTGTGTTTTCCCCAGCGCCTCCACTTTATCCTTGTTATAATTCGAATTTGCCCAGCTCAGGACCTTGTATATGTTGGCGTGCACGTTCGTGAGTTCGTCCTTCAGCTTGGAGGCCTTCTGGTAGTTGGCAAAGGTATCGTGATACATGTCGTCCATGGCACTTTTCTGATTCATCATCCCGAAATATGCAACAACCCCGAATATGATCAACATGGCGAGGACAACCATGGGCGAGAACGAGATCTTTCTTGATAACTTAAGGTTCGCGAAATAGCGTTTCACATTCCCCTCCTTCCCGAGGTAGAAATGGCAGAATGCCACATTGACATTCTGCCATCACCGTCTGTATACGGTTCTTAAGATATTCTATTTCTTGTAGATACCGCATCCGAAAACGTAGCCATCGACCTTTTCCACGTACGTGGTTTTGTCATCGACCTTCTTGGTTACCGGGTTCGTCCACTTGTAGTCTACCCACCCGTTCCCTTTCTCGTTCGCGGTCTTTATAATCTCTTTCATGAAAAACTTGCCGTCGGCATCCTTCAACTCGGACATGTCTTTCCCTACGAGCTTGGCATTCCCGCCATGAGCAAAGACCTTACCGTTTGAGTCGACGACAAATATGTAGAGATCGCCTTTCGTGAACTGCCCCTTTGGATTGGAGAATTCCGCGAATGCTTTGTCCTTGCCGTTGGCTTTGTAGAACGCCGCACCTTTCTGGATGAGTACCTTAGCATCAGCCTGACCTGCCGCATACGTGTCCGACATCGCAAGACCCAGGAAAAAACAGCACACCATTACTACCCACAATACCTTTCTCATTGTAACCCCTCCTTGAATAATTTGGTGTTCCCATTCCGGTCCCATTTGCCCGGAACGTTCAAACTGAATTGCGTTTTGAACTGATTATCGGCAGACAAAGCAAAACATTAACAATAATCTACAAATATTATTGCCGGCGGCCGGCATCCTACAAAAAGACGGAACAAAGAGTTGCCCCCTGGTCTTACGCAAAAAAAGAACGTCCGAAGTTCCAAAGCGTCCATCCATACTCTTGATCGATTGGCAGCAAGGCGAGTTACGCAACTGAGCAATTTATAAATCCCTTCGTTGCCCGAATGTCTCCTACCTCACCTTTTAGGGAGAAGAAGCATATTCTTGTTTCTCAAGGCATGGACGACGAGGAACGTGTTCCATTCATTATCGGCGGCTCCCCAGGTACCGTCGTCATTCTGTGTTCGGGGCAGGAGTGCGAATGCTTTTTCCAGCTGCCTGTCCGCCTGGGGAAGATCAAGGTGGGCCAGTGCGTTTACCGTCTGGTAGAAAGAAATACCTCCGGGCCACGTGCCCGAACTTTCCTGTATTTGCGCAAGGTTTCTTACGGCCCGGATAGTTGCCGAATCTTTTGAGAATACCGGATGGACAACAAAGGCCCGGAGAATGTTGCTGATGTCCGGATGATCTCCCCAGCCGTCCGGATCGTGCAAGGCACGATGCGACAACTCTCGGTATCGGGCCGTGATCTCAGCGTTTTCGGCACGGCCAAAGATGGTGCCGAGGAACAGCGCCATTGCCAGACGGAGATAGTGCTGGTCGCCTGCCGTGAAAGGAAGTCCCTTAAGGTCACTCGCGGCAATGGCAGCATTATTGAGGACACTTTCTGTGCAGTCAAGAAGCCAGTCGAGGGCTGTCTCTATTTCTTGTACCGGTTGCCTTACCGTCAGATGGAGCCCGAAAAGGTGCTGCACCGTTCGTATGAAGGAAGATTCCCATGACCCATCCCGGAGTTGACCCCGCAGCAGCAAAGCCGTGCATTCATGAAAGTCGGCCTGCCAGAGTTCATCCTCTTCCTGGCCCAACCATTTCTGCCGTGCGTACAGCCCGACCGGGGATGTGCTTGCGGCGAAGCACGCGTAAGGATCAAAGGGGAGGGATATCATAAGCTTCATCACAATATCATCAGGCCCGGAGCTGTTCCGCAAAGGCTCTGCCATATTGCTGGCAGGCGCGCAGGCCTTCATTCGTGTCGACGGTCTGCTCTTTGAGGAGGAAGGGGCCCAGGCTTCGCATGTCCATCTTGAACACGTTCTCCATGATATCAAATATCAGTCCCGGGGCATCTCCGCTGTGGGTATGCGATCCGAAGGCACCCCCGGCCTTGCCTTTGAGATCCGCAGTCTTTGCGAGGAAGAGGAACATCTTCATGTTATCCGTCATATGCAACAAGAACTGTTTTCATTTCTCCCTTCTAATCCAAGAATAACACATCTCAAACGATAAAGGGCAGCTCGGGAAACTGAGGAATATGGTACGTCTCCACACGCCTTGCTGCAGCCTGTCTGGAGAGACTACTCACCTTCCAGAGATGTTCGCCTTCAAGGTGCATGAATTGGGAGGAGAAGATTCTCTCAGAGGATACCAGGATGTCCCCAAAATGCTACTCCCCAGAATGCTAAGCACCCATACTTCAGTAGAATATAAAGGAAACCCCTTGCGAGGGAACCGGAGCTGTCATATTAACGTATCTATGGTGATGATGTTGCTCATGCTTGTTTCCTGATGGCAGTTGAGATGAAAAGGTAATCAAGGGGAGTCCCTGATATGATGTCACCCATGAGAGCCACGACAGTTGCAGGCTTGATCATCATCATCCTGCTTAGCCGTCACGTTGTTCTGGCAGCAAGCGTCTCGTATGACCTCACGATTGACCAGCGGCAGGTCAATTTCACCGGAAAATCAGTCCAGAGCATGACGATCAATGGAGGAATCCCTGGTCCTACCTTACGGTTCAAGGAAGGAGATATCGCCCGTATTCATGTTCATAACAATATGAATGTGACAACATCTATCCACTGGCATGGCGTGCTTGTGCCTCCCGGCATGGATGGCGTTCCTTACCTCAGCTTTCCGCCGATCGAACCCGGTGCCACCTTTACGTATGAATTTCCCCTCCGCCAGAGCGGGACCTACTGGTATCATTCCCACACCGGCATGCAGCAGCAGGTCGGTGTTTACGGAGCCATGGTCATCGAGCCGCTCCAAAATGGGCCGAAGCCAGATCATGATTATGTTGTCATACTGTCCGACTGGACCGACGAGGATCCGCACGAGGTCATTCGAACTCTCAAACGCGGCAGCGAGTGGTATGCTCTTAAGAAAGGAAGCGCTCAGAGCATCTTTGGTGCTGCCCACCTCGGCATGCTCGGCGACTATTTCGTGCGAGAGCTCCAGCGCATGCCAGCCATGGATATTGCCGACGTAGCCTACGACCGCTTCCTCGCTAACGGCAGGCCTGAAAAGATCCTCCCTGCGGGGCCAAATGAAACCGTGCGGCTGCGCATTGTTGATGGTTCTTCAACTACGTATTTCCACCTTGAATTTGCCGGCGGCCCGATGACCATCATCGCTGCGGATGGCCAGGACGTGGAGCCGATCGAAGAAACACGTTTTCTCGTTGGCGCTGCCGAGACCTACGATGTGCTCGTTCAAATCCCCTCCGCCGGGATGTATGAATTCCGGGCCACGGCCCACGATGGGTCGGGTTATGCATCGGTATGGATAGGCGCCGGCGAACGTAACCCGGCCCCCGATTTGCCTAAGCCCAACCTTTATCACACCATGGGTCATCACAGCCTGAGACAAATCTTCTCCCTCACCCCGGCCGGCACTATGGGCATGCCCGATGGCGATGTCAAAGCCGGCAAGTTCGACCAACCCGGAATGATGAGCATGAACGGCATGGAAGGCATGCATGACAGCGCAGATCATTCCGAAATGAAAATGGGCGGCATGGACCACAGCACCCACTCCATGCAAGTCCCCACACCGGTCTCACGGATCGACAAAGAATATGGTACCTGTGTCGGCTTCCTCGAGGAGGACGTCTGCGCATCCAAAAAACTGGCAGTTGATGGTATGGACCCGAGTCGCCCGTGGCCGCCATACGCCAGACTGCGGTCGGCCTCGCGTACTGCCTTTTCAAAGGAAAAACCCGTCCGTCAAATCCGGTTGACCCTTGATGGAGATATGGAGCGCTATGTGTGGTTTCTCGACAACAAACCGCTTTCGGAGAGCGACTCTATCCGCATCCGCGAAGGCGAGGTCGTACGCTTTATCATGATCAACCGCACCATGATGCACCATCCTATGCATCTGCACGGCCATTTCTTCCGTGTTATCAACGGTCAGGGCGACCACGCCCCGCTCAAACATACCGTCGACGTCGCCCCTATGTCCACCACGGTCATCGAATTCGACGCCAACGAGTTCGGCGATTGGTTTTTTCACTGTCACCTGCTCTACCACATGGAGGCTGGCATGGCCAGAGTCGTTCATTATGAGGGCTTTACCGTTACACCCCATCTTACAGCGATCCGGCCTGCACTTTATAAGGACCTCTGGTATTTCTGGGGCCAGGCAGATGTTCTCAGCAACATGACCAAAGGTTTTCTGACGCTTTCCAATACCCGCAATATCCTGACAGCTGAGTGGGAAGTGGGATGGCACGATGTAGATGACACCAGGTCGGAGATCCTTTTCACGTGGGATCGCTACATTAATCGTTTCCTCAGCGTATTTGCCGGCGCCGATGTCCTGAGTGAGAGGAGCGAAATAGATACCCGAGGGATTCTGGGACTTCGTTATCTTTTGCCGCTCAATCTGGAATCTCGCGTGTGGATCGATACCGACGGAGGTGCGAGGTTCAACCTGGGCAGAACTTTTCAACTGACACCGCGTCTTGGGTTGTTTGGGGAGGCCCGATACGATACCCATGATGACTGGGAGGGGGTTGCCGGTCTATCTTATACGATTAACAAGGTTCTTTCCCTCATCGGTCAATGGAACTCCGATTATGGTTTCGGTGGCGGCCTGCAGATCCGGTTCTGAGAGGGCCATTCCATAGGCACCGGGAGCTTTGGCGCTTCACATCTTCACATTCTTTCCTCGATCGGGTCTGAGGGGTAAGAATACCTGGATTGCCGGAATCCCGGAGAGCATATCAATGTCCTCGATGAGGGGTCGAAGGATCAGCACAGAAGAAACGAGCAAACCCCGGATGGGTTGACATGTACCGATTGTGACCTAAGCTGTTGAGAGAAAGAAGGAAAGAGTGCGGAACGTCACATCCTTGCATGCCGGGTTATGTGCGATATGCAGAAATGAGGAGCGACCATGGAAGATTACAAGGCGGTCATACTGGGTCATACGGAAGACGTACCGGAGCCGTTTCGTATACTCTCACCCATCGAACAGAGCGGTTACCTCTGTGATGGCTCTATAAGGGAATGGGCCGGCCCCCGGCAAGATGTGCTGTCGCCGATATGCGAGGCAGCCGGAGACACCCTTCGGCAGAAGCGGATCGGGAGCTATCCGCTGCTCTCCGAAAGAGAGGCCCTGGAAGCGCTCGACGCAGCATGCAGAGCGTACGACCACGGGCGAGGAGTCTGGCCGACCATGCCCATCGAGGAGCGGATAAAGTATGCAGAGGCATTCGCCTACCGAATGAATGAAAAGCGGGACGAGGTCGTAAAACTTCTCATGTGGGAGATAGGAAAGACGTTGCCCGACGCCGAGAAGGAGTTCGACCGGACGGTGGACTACATCGGTGATACAATTGATGCCCTGAAGAACCTCGATCGACAGTCCTCACGATTCGTGATCGAACAGGGCGTCATCGGGCAGATCCGTCGGGCGCCGCTTGGCGTCGTACTCTGTGTCGGCCCCTATAACTACCCTCTCAACGAAACCTTCACGACCCTGATCCCGGCTCTTATTATGGGCAACGCCGTCATCTTCAAGCCACCGAAGTTAGGCGTACTGCTTCACCAGCCGCTGCTGGGACCATTCAGGGATTCCTTCCCCCCTGGTGTGATCAACACGGTTTACGGCAAGGGGCCGATAGTCCTCGGCCCCTTGATGAAATCGGGGAAAGTCGACGTCCTTGCATTCATTGGCAGCAGTCAGGTGGCTGACATCCTCAGGAAACAGCACCCGAAACCCCATCGACTCCGCTGTGTGCTTGGCCTCGAGGCGAAAAACCCGGGAATACTGCTCAAGGATGCCGAAATCGATCACGCGGTACGGGAATGCATCCTGGGTGCCCTGTCCTTCAATGGGCAACGGTGAACCGCACTGAAGATACTCTTTGTGCACGAAGACATCGTTGACGCGTTCCTGACTAAATTCTGCGATGCGGTGGATGGACTGAAAGCGGGAATGCCATGGGATCAGGGCGTTCAGGTAACGGCCTTGCCGGAGGAAGGCAAGACCGGCTATCTTGACGAGTTGATTCGTGACGCTTGTGACAGGGGAGCGCGGGTTGTCAACAGGGGTGGAGGTAAGATAACCGGCAACTACATGTCTCCCGCGGTTGTCTATCCGGTTACCCCCGGCATGCGATTGTACACCGAGGAGCAGTTCGGCCCTGTCGTTCCTGTCGCGAAATTCAGTGATATTCGGGAACCCATGCAATACATGATCGAGTCCGATTACGGACAGCAGGTGAGCTTGTTCGGGACAGATCCGGAGCTTATCGCCAGTCTGATAGACCCTCTTGTCAACCAGGTCTGTCGTGTCAACATCAACAGCCAGTGCCAGAGATTTCCCGACACATTTCCCTTTACCGGAAGAAAGGACTCTGCGGAAGGGACTCTCTCTGTTTCGGATGCTTTGAGGGTCTTCACCATCAGGACGCTCGTGGCCGCCAAGGAAACTGACGCAAACAGGAAAATTATCAGGTCAATTGTAACGGAGCGGCGCTCGCGTTTCCTTTCCACGGACTTCATTCTGTGATCGGAAACCATCTCCCTGAGGGAAAGGGCAGGTCCTTCCCGCCTGTAAACCAATTCTACATGTAAAATGAGATTACCATGTTTTGCTTATGATGTGATATCAATCATATACTGACATGTGCAGCGTGATCTATATAATACGGTAGGCACCACTTATTACGATAGGAAGGCCGTATGGAAGATTCATCAAAGACAAATCAAGAACTGGTCAAAGAGATATCCCTCTTAAAACAGAGAATCGAGGGACTGGAGCGATTGGAAAGGGAACGCAAAAGAATGGAGGAAGCCTTACGCGCCAGTCAGGCTCAGTCATCGGGTGCAACGGACATTGTGCTTTCCCAGGCCAAAGTCTTAAGCGGGTTGCTCCGCATTTGTTCTTCCTGTAAAAAAATACGCAACGATGAGGGAGGCTGGGAACAGATGGAAGAGTACATAAGAGACCGTTCAGAAATGAACTTTTCCCATACCTATTGCCCGGAATGCGCAGAAAAACTGCGTTCTCAACTCCATCATAAGAAGTGAATCAGGAAGCAGCAGTCACGAGGAACACAGGATGTCCCCCTGGTCTCGTTAAGAGGCTTTTCCTTGCCGCGGCTGCCTCGTAACCGGTGTTTTCCCGTCTCCTCCATTATCCTGTTTCTTCCGCCAGGTCAAGAACGAGCAAGGGTCGCGCTGTTCAACCAGTTTGTGCAGTTGAGACTTTCAAACTCCCGTCCGGATGCTTAGGATGCAATAAGTGGTTTGTATGGCTTCATAATGAGGGGAGGATGGAAAATGAAAGAATACGACGTTGTGGTCATTGGCTCCGGTGCCGGATTGAGCCTTGCGTACCGGGCGCTCTCCGCGAATATGAAGGTTGCCCTTCTGGCAAAGGACTATCCCGGCGGGACATGCATTAATGTCGGCTGCGTCCCGTCAAAGACTCTGATCTATGCCGCTGACATGGTGCGGCTTATCGAGCAGGCCCCAAAATTCGGTATAAACTGCAGGATCGATTCGATAGATTTTCCGGCAATTATGGGGAACATGAGAAACGCCGTGCGTACAAGCGCGGATTCGATTCGGCAGGACCTTAAAGGATCGGAGGGTCTGGACTATTATGAGGAAGAGGGTCAATTCATTGAGGACCACACATTGGCGGCGGGCAGTGAAAAGATACGGGGGAAGAACATTTTCATCGCAACGGGTGCACGGCCGGCAATTCCCCCCATTGAGGGATTAAACGAAACCGGTTACTTGACCAATGAATCGGTCCTTGCTCTGACGGAGTTGTCGAAAAGTCTGATTATCATCGGAGGAAGTTACATCGGTGTCGAGTATGCGCATTTCTTTGCAGCGATGGGCAGCGAGGTTTCTGTCGTTGAATATCTTGATGATCTTGTTGCGTTCGAAGAACCGGAAATAAGTCGATTACTTAAGGAATCTCTGGAAAAACGGATGAAGATATATACGGGACACGAGGCGGTCTCAATCACCAGAAACGGCGATGGCTGTGCTCTGACCTTACGGGACCGGGCGACGAAAACAGAAAAGATGATCACGGGGCATCAGGTGCTTGTGGCAACCGGCAGGAAATCGAATGCGGACCGGCTAAAACCGGACCGTACGGGCGTGCGGCTGACGCAAAACGGGTTTATTGAGGTAAATGAATTTCTTCAGACAAGCAAGGCCGGGATAATGGCGCTTGGCGATGCAACCGGCAAAGGCATGTTCACGCACGCCGCCGATAAAGAGGTGGAGATAGTTTGGCACAACGCCTTCAATGAAAGTAAGGAGGCGATGGATTTCGGGGCCGTGCCGCATGCTGTTTTTACCGAACCCCAGATCGCATCGATAGGGCTTACTGAATCACAGGCGGCGAAAGACCATGACATAATTGTCGGGAAGGCATCGTATAACGACACGGTTCAGGGCGATGTAAGAAAAGTCGAGGCGGGTTTTGCGAAGGCGGTAATTGAGAGAAAAACGGGGCGGATACTCGGATTTCATATTATCGGCCCCGACGCATCCATCCTGATCCAGGAAGTCGTGAATGTCTTTACGCACAAAGGGGATTATCGGTCTATCACGGATGCCATGCACATCTTTCCGTCACTGTCGGACCTTATTACGGAGACATTGGGCAAGGCGTAAAGTGGATGTCCCCAAAGCGTCCTGAAGCTGACTTAGGAACTCAGGCGGTAGAAGGGATCGCGGCCGGGAAGGGGTATCTCGATGTGGCGGACGAGTTCCAGGAAGCAGGATTCTTTTTGGTAGCGGCAGAGGATGGACTTGCAGCGGTTTTGTGGGAAGGCAGGGTTCGTTCATGAGTGCTGCGGTATTGTGTTTGATGGTTTGTGTCAATCTGCTACAATTGTAACAGAGGTGAATATCATGAGCACAGCGATCCGTATAGACGATGAATTATACAACGAAGCTAGGAAGAGCGCGGAAGCAGAAAGCAGGACCGTTCCCTTGCAGGTGGCTTACTGGGCCCGGATCGGAAAAGCTGCTCTGGACAACCCGGACCTTCCGGGTGAGTTGATTCGGGATATCCTGGCAGCGAAGAAGCAGAACGAGTTTGAGCCCTTCGAGTTTCGCTCCGAAAAATGAACATTGTTCAGTCGCCATATTTCAGGCGTGCCTGCAGGAAACTTCACCACGACCAAGCCAGGCCGGTGAACGACGCGATCAAGCATATCGTGTCGGATCCAGCATGCGGCGAAGAAAAGAAAGCCGATCTGGCTGGCGTGCGGGTATACAAATTCCGTGTCCTTGACCAGCAGTGTCTCCTGGCCTATGAGTATGATGAACGAACGCTCTTCCTTCTTGCCCTTAGCGTCCACGAGAACTGTTATCGTGACCTGAAGAGGTGAGGGGGCTGCCAGGGGGCGTTTGTTTAAAGGCAAATAATTCAACCCCCTGGCGCTTTTCGCGTCATTCTTTCAGGACCTCGGAGGCATCCCAAGAACCATCAATTAAGAAACACCTTTGTTGCGGGTCGATTATGAGTGTCAACATGTGCTATTCAGCTTTTGCCAGGTCAGAGCGAGCAACGATGATTACGAATGGTGTAATCGATGCAATGCTGTTCCTCTTCCTCGATATCACGATCATCTTTGAGACAAAGGGCGTCGGCTTGTTCGTCTTCAGGACAGAAGAAAGGGGAAACGCTTGACATATCCCGTGAAGCCATATAGAAGAAAGAAAAAAAGGTCTGGAGATGAAGATGGTCCGGTGCTCTGACCATCATGACGGGTCGAGGGTGAGCCATGAAAGAACAAGACAGGGTAAAGGCCGAGGTCAAGGAGTTGCTCTCCACAAGGGAGTGGGCCAAAACGAGGGAGTTGCTGCGCGATATTCCAGCGCCGGATATCGCCGATCTCTTGCCGGACATGGACAAGACCGACAGGATGCTTCTCTTTTCCCTCCTGCCCCGGCAACTGGCAGCGGAGGTCTTCTCATACCTTGAATCCAGGAAGAAGGATGACCTGCTCAAGGAACTGACGGACGAGGAGACACGTCGCCTTCTTGCCGAACTGAGCCCGGACGACCGTGCGGAGTTCTTCGAGGAACTGCCCGGCCTCGCCACCCAGAGACTTCTCAATCTCCTGAACCCCAGGGACCGGAGAAAGACCCTGCAGCTGCTTGGTTTCCCCCAGGAGAGCGTCGGAAGACTTATGTCGCCTGATTACGTGGCGGTCAAGGCGGAATGGGCCATCGACCACGCCCTCAGGCATATACGCAAGAAAGGGAAGGACAACGAGACCATCAACGTAATCTACGTGGTCGATCCGTCGTGGAAGCTCATCGATGCCCTGGAATTGAGAAGGTTCATCCTGGCACCCACGGAGCAGACCGTGGAACAGATCATGGACCATAATTTCGTCTGCATCACGGCCCTGGAAGACCGGGAAGAAGCCGTCCGCATGATCCAGCACTACGACCTTGTCGCACTGCCTGTTGTTGATTCCGAGGGCATACTGCTCGGCACTGTCACCGTTGACGATGTCCTCGATGTGGCCGAAGAGGAGGCCACCGAGGATTTCCACCGTGCGGCGGCTGTTGCCCCGCTGAAGATGAGCTACCGTGAATCGGGTTTCTGGTCATTATACCGCAAAAGGATAGGGTGGCTGGCGGCACTGATCGTCGTCAACATAGCTTCTGGCCACGTAATCGCGCGTCACGAAGAACTGTTGCTCTCGTCCATCGCGCTCTCGTTCTTCATACCTCTGTTGATAGCAACCGGGGGAAACGCGGGGGCCCAGTCCGCCACGCTGATCATCCGGGCCATAGCCACCGGTGACCTGAGGGCGGACCAGTGGCTATGGGCCGTGGGAAAGGAACTCCTGGTGGGCCTCGGTCTCGGTGTGACCCTCGGTCTGGCGACGTGGTTCCTGGGATTCTATCGCGGAGGGTTTGACATGGCGATTATCATTCTCCTGACCATGACGGCTATCGTTCTGGTATCGAACCTTATCGGTGTAGGACTGCCTTTTCTGCTCAACAAGCTCAAGCTGGACCCGGCCGTCGCAAGCAGCCCCCTGATCACCACCGTGGTGGATTTTGTCGGGCTGACCATCTATTTTTCGATTGCTGTTCAGATTCTGTGAGTGGAACCTTGGAGCCCTTCACATTTTCACATTCGCCCGCTTCCGTCAGGTGTCCCAGCTCAAATAGTTTCACCGCGAGAAGGAATTTTGCCTCTCTTTCAAAGTCATCGGTACTGAGGTTCATTGTCGCAAGCACCGATTCAGGGTGCCGCATCGACAGACTTTTCAGAACAACCTCTAGTAATACCCGATAGTCGAAAGCGATTGAAACTTGCCTGAAAAGGCTGCTTGTTTTCCGAAGAGCGTTCCCCTCCATTCATCCACGAGGTTACTTGACCGGTATCTTCCAAAAGAATGATCTCATCGGGGAGATGGGTTGCAGCCATACGGTGTCCTCTCCGGAGACATTCCGGTGGATCCTGATCGATATGATCCTGTCGTCGGGAAACCCGAAATCCATGATCCGTATGGTTCCGCCGTGGATGGTGTAGGAGTCGAGGAAGACCCGTGAATCCGGCCCCGTTTCCTTGCTTATGGTCTCGACGAGGAAGAAGAGACCCTCGGCAAATTGAATGGACTCCTTGTCCGTCCACTCATTTTTCGGCTCCCCGGCCGCTGGTGCAGAAAAAAAGCACTACGAAAACCATGAGAAGTATATCAGGTAACATACATAACTATCAAGTATTCGTCATCGTTGGGATATTATGGGGACATGGTCAATTCCCAGCTTCTAGGATCATCTTCCTCCAGCGTCCGGGGATTGCCGGGAAAGGATGCGCCCAATCTGCAGCTGCGCGGGTCGCCGCTGTTCTTCCTGTTATTTTCGGTCGAATAATAATGTATTCGTATACTACATCTCATGCTCGTCAGAACAATAATTATCGCGATAGGAGGGGCATGATGAGTAAGACGATATCAGAAAAGAACACAAAGACCGAGATCATCGAAGCTTACAATGAGGCGCTGGCGAAGCTGAAAGAAAAGAAGACGCTGGAGCAGGTTCAGACCATAGCCGTGAAGGCGATCGAAGGCGCTTCGGCCCAGCGGATAGTGACGGAGAGGGTGAAGGAAACCTGAGTCATTCCCTGATCTCGACCAATTGCGCAAGTTCAGGGAAGGAGGAATTCCTTCGGCGGAGGATAGACTTACAGCGGGTCTCGGGACAGCCAGGGGACATCGTCGGCGACTTGCTTCTCAGGAATCGCATTTCAGCGAACGTCCCCCGCCTGCCCCGGAAGTGTCGTTAGTTTTGGCACAGGGATTGGGCCGGGCCCGCCATTCCTAACTCCTGTAACTTCGTCCTGGCCGCACCTTGCTTGCCCTGTAAGGTTTCTATCGTTTTGTAGTACTCAATCTTTGCCTCAGCCTTGGCTTTGTGCGACCTGGCTTTAAGCAGAGCGATCTCGGCGCTCCATTCCTTCAACTGCATATCAAAGTTTTCTTCGTATGCTTTTCATTTATCCGTCATGGCAACGCCCTCATGTTTGAAGTGTGTCAGCCTTTCTTGCTTCCAATAACCAGCAGCACGATGCCGCCAACGAGGGCAATAGCCCCCATAATGGGCTGCATCGGAAGCGTTCTGGTTTTCTCGGCTGTCACCTGGATTGGGCCTATGTCGACAACTTTTTCTCGGGACGTGTAAGTGATTCCCTGGTAAGCGAACGCCGCTATTCCCAGAACTATCAGTATGATCCCAATTATGACCATTGGTTTCATCGAACCTCCTGTTTCCTATTTACCACACTCATCGCCGCTGAAAAAAGCCAACTATCACAATAATAATGGCAACCACCAGTACGATGTGAATGAATCCTCCCAGGGTGTAGCTGGTCACCAACCCCAGCAGCCACAGAATTATCAGTATTACAGCGATCGTCCATAACATGCGCTCCTCCTTTCGTGCCCGAGGTTCAGAACGTTCCTTACGCTCTTCACGCCGCTTACGTCCTTAACGGGTTTGACGGAAAGGTCCGTTCCGGTTCTCTCACAGGTTTTACCGGAATCGATTGAGATCAATTTCCAGCGAATCGAGCCTGCGGGAAATGTCCGTCCTCTCTTCATTCGTGGCGTATCTGCCTCCATCGGTCATCCGCAGATAATCACTCCGAATGGAGTCCAGTCTGGCTTGCAATTCTCGCCCCTGTGGCATGGGCAAACGTCCGCTGATCCTCCCATCGTCAATTCTCCCCTGGAGTACGACGATCCTGTCCCCGCTTCTTGGTGCTTCAACTCTTGCGGGCGGGCCCATCGCTCTGTCAACCTCGCTTCCAAGCGTATCAAGTCTTGCGGAGATGCTATCCCACTCTTCCCGGTAGACCATTCTGTCTCTCAGCGCCGTATAGTCCGTTCGAATACCCTTCAGCGTCGTCAGGAACGACTGGGACTGATCAGGGGTGAGCGCACGGGTTTTCAGCCCTTCCCCAATCTTCTCCTGTATCACAACCATCTTGTTCTCTGCACTCCTTTCGCTATCCGGCCATCTCTGCATAGAGATGCAGCCGACAAACAGCGCTAATCCAAAAACCGTTAACACTGATAACAGAACGACCTTCTTCATTTTTCCCTCCTGCTTTTAAACTGAAATCACCTTGCCGTACTCTACTGTGCGGTGGTCTCAAAACAAATCCTCATGATTGCCTTTGCCGCATCAAAGTAAATATCATGGAAAGCCTCTTACGAGTGTCTTGTCTGCCTGAAAACCAGGTACAGGCCAGCACTGACCAGCAATACCACCAGGGTGAAAGCCGTAGGTGCCTCGTGCGGGCTGATAGAATGTGTAACCACTGAAAGTGCCTGCCCGTAGATATCACCCGCGAACGGCGTACCCAGCGCACCGAGCATAGCTGAAATAGCTATTGTAACAAGGAAAAGCAATTTCATTTTGGTCGTCATCTAGGGCTTAACCCTCCCCGAAACACCTGAATGTTCAGACTCCAGCAGGCTCACAACCCTTTTTCGTCCCTATGGAGAACATCAGGGAAGCTATTTCCTGCGACAGCTCCAAGCGGTTCTCAGAGAGAACCTTTATCTGTGTGATGAGAAGCATCGTGCTCGTAATGATTGCAAAGGGTTTGCCAGGAAGCTGACAATTATCAGAAATCTGGAATCATTCTGAAATAACGAGGTGTTAGATGAACGGAAGAAAACAGTGGAAGAGTGGGAAATGATGTGTTTGGCCTCAAGATGTGGTGGAACCTCAATATATTGAGGGAAGTTCAACCCCCTGGGGGATCGTCAAAAAGGGGACGCCACCTTGATTAACCGGCATTACCAATCCTGGGTTCACTTCTTTCTAAAATGACATTGTTGTTATATAATTAATACATGCAACATGACGAACGGGATTCAATAATGCTGCGATGGGGTTTAAAGCTTGAACTTACAGAAGACGGAGAAAAAGGCGGGCATGAAGGATCAGATCTTTCTTAAGGTCGTTTCCTGGTGCCCCCTCTTGAACTGCAAGGTGAAGCCCGATACTGTCAAAAGAAAGCCTGAGACGTTAACGACTTAATCAGGACGTTAGCCGGGAGACCTCTTTATGAAGGTTGTGACCATGCCAGACACAAATGTCGAAAACCAACGTCGCCTCGACAACACCGAACTGAACAGGCGAATCGCACTGCTGGAAGAAACATTACTGGAAAAGAAGATGCTCACGGAGAACCTGCAGGATTCAGAGAAGCGTTACCGACGGCTCTTCGAATCAGCCAAGGACGGTATCTTGATTCTCGATGCCGATACGGGTAGAGTGGCTGATGTGAATCCTTATCTGTTGCAGCTACTCGGTTATACTTACGACGCATTGTTCGGGCAATACATCTGGGAGCTCGGTGCATTCAAAGACATCGCCGCATCCAAGGACGCTTTCAAGACCCTGCAGGATAACGAATACATCCGTTACGATGATTTGCCGCTGGAAACTAGCGATGGGCGTCCCATCTCCGTGGAGTTTGTCAGCAATGTCTACCTCGTGGACCATACCAAAGTGATCCAGTGCAACATCCGCGACATCACCGACCGTAAGCGGCAAAACGAATCCCTGCTGAGAACGCAGTTCGCCATGGATCGGGCTTCAGACAGCATCCTCTGGATTGATGATGAGGGTTATATTGTCTACGCAAACGATTCCGCCTGTACCTCAACGGGATACACGCGCGAGGAGTTGCTGACGTTGAAGGTCTTCGACATCGTCCCGGATTTCCCGCTCCACCCGCTCCCGTAAAGGGTACTCATGACACGCTGTCCCGGGCAGGGATCTTTCTGCCCGGGACAGCATCCTGAACAATTCGCCTGGCGTGTACTATTTCTTTGCCTTTGCCGGTGGCATCATAACAGTATCGATGACATGGATAACACCATTTGATGCGCCGACATCGGTTGTAACGACTTTCGCCTTGTCGACCATTACCTTTTTATCCTTGACCTTGATGGATATCTCGGAACCTTGCACAGTCTTGGCCTTTTTCAGCTTCACTACATCCGCGGCCATCACCTTGCCCGGCACAACATGATACGTGAGGATCGAAACGAGTTTCTCCTTATTCTCCGGTTTCAGGAGGTCATCGAGGGTACCCTTCGGCAGCTTGGCGAATGCCTCATCTGTCGGTGCAAATACCGTGAATGGCCCGGGGCCTTTCAAGGTCTCGACCAGTCCTGCGGCCTTCACGGCAGTCACAAGTGTTTCAAAAGAACCAGCCCCTATTGCTGTATCCACGATATCCTTGTCTTGTGCGCTGATCGCAGGCGAAACGGCCATAGTCATGATCAAAGCCAGTGCAAACATCAATCCATACATCTTTTTCATTTGTGTTCCCTCCCGATAAGTTTTCCCAGGATGGGCGTCGCCGCCCTGTCCCTCGGGTATTCCATGGGATACCCGGCACTTGTTATACAGCCTATCCGACCAATTTGAAGATCAATGCTGCTAAAGTCTTTCTTTGTTCCGTCGTGGCCACATCCCAGAGTTCTTTGAGAAGAACCTCCTCGGGGGTCCCGGCACAAACTTTCTTTGCAAGATAGTCCCCGATCTCAACTGCCCAGTCCTTGATCTCCTCATCAGTCATTCCGTATTTCTTGCCTTCCTGGATGGCGTCATGGAGACTTGCGCGCCATGTCTTCCAGTCTTTCATAAAATCCATGCCTTCCACGCATTCATTTCTTCCCATCGTTGACCTACGTATTTGTCTTCCAAAGTTGTTAACTGCCTCAGCGGGAAATAAACCGGTTTACAGAGAAAGGTGACCTTCAGATGTCTTTGATTCAGGCTTCAATCGTGGTTGCTATTCCGTTTCACCACCTCCCATACATTCATCGATCAAATCCGTGGAGTCACGCCGGAAACCCGGTATATGCTTTAATTATACAGAGGGCAAGCAGTTGTGTATGTAGCGCAAAGCACCATTCTTACGTGGTCGTTTCGATACATGACGTGTCGCCCTTTCCATTACAAGGTCTATGGTGAAAAAGCCCGTGAGGGAAGGGGAGGTTCTTAAGAAATTGAGTCGTTCTTCAATAACGCTTGGACGGTCCTGGTCTCTTGATCCCGTGAGAACGTCCCCTGCCTGGTCTGGCTACAGGGACGGAGAGGATTGTGGCTCAACCGACCATCGCTGTCCAACAAAGAAGCGTAAGACCTCCAATGAGTAAGTCAAACCGAAGTGCAGTGTCTTGATGACAACAGAGAGGCAGGGGCACCAGCGGCTATGCAGAGGCCGTCGGGGAAACTATCCTTTGCCTGACGAAAGTACCTCAAATATTTCCCCTAAATGAGGCAACTGAGCCATGGGGTATACCTTGACGAATATAACACGATGCTTTTCATCAAGGATGACGTTGGCCCGTTCAGAGAAGCCGCTGTCTGCCTTGAAAAGGCCATAGGCCCTGGCGACCTTTCCGTGGGGCCAGAAGTCGCACAGGAGCCGAGTATTCTGAATGCCAAGTGTTTTCGCCCAGGCATTCTTGCATGGGACAGTGTCTATACTGAGACCCAGAGCAACTGAGTTGAGACGATCAAACTTCTCCTTGTTTTCTTCAAGGGCCTTCATCTGTTCGGCGCAGAGACTTGTCCAGGCAAGGGGGTGAAACGAAAGAAGGACTTTCTTCCCCTTGAAGTCGGACAACTGAACGTCCGTGTCACGGTTATCCCTCAGCAAAAAAGATTTCCCTCTGTCCCCCTGTTCTACCAGCCTTGCGATGATCCCTCCTTTTGCATTCCTTTTCCGGCATCGAAGGAATGCTCCTTTTCGATGCCGGAGAATCTACTCCATCGACAGATGGGTTGTCATTTCTGACAGATCGATCTCGTTCTCGCTGTCCTGATCGTACTTCAGGACCTTGTTACCGAAATCCCCGGAATCGATCTTTCCCTTGACCCATTTATTCCAGGTGTCTCTTTGAGAAGACACTATCGAGGCAAAGTCTCCCGATTGGTCAAAGCGAGTCAAAGCTTCATCCACTATCCACACACAATAGTGGCACTTCTTCTTTTCCAGTTTCGAAACAACATAAAAATACTGAAAATGTTTGCTTCCCGGCTTCAGGCCCTCATGAACCTGATAGCCTTTGTACGACCATTGGTTATCCATCGCTCGTTCCCCTTTCTGCACGCGTATTCGACTACAATTACTTTTAATGTAGGCAGGATCAACGGAAAAAACAAGTCAACCAGCTAAAGGAGTTTTTCTGGCTTAAGACAAAAGGCAGCCAGGGAGCGTTTGTTGGAGAATTGCTTCTTAGAAATCTGATGTGAAGGGCGTCCCCGGAGTTCTTCGCGGGGACGCCCGCAGCTTCATCTATTTAGGCCAGTTCTTACCCGGTCTTGCCCAGTCGTACTCGTCGAATGTCCCTATCCGGTAGTCGTAGGTAGCTTCCAACGTCAGGAATTCCTCGTCCCCGCCAAGATCGATCTCCCGCCAGTACGTCTGTTTCATGTCCGGGCGAAACCCCATTCCTTCCTCGAGCCTGTCAGGAATATCGTCCATATCCCTGTCTTCGCTCTCTTTCCAGCCTTGTGGCCAAAAGGTGTGGAAATTATTAAAGTGGGTGAACTCATGCATGACATCAACGGCGAAGGTGTCAATGTAGGTGTAAGCAAGGAACCCCCTCCCCGAAAGCGTCGACGGTATTGACCGTTTGACCGCCGGCAGTTTTACATAGAACGTATCAGGGTCCCATGTGTTCGTCTTGAGGTTGCATATGTTAATGGTCTTGTGGCCGGAATAATACGGATTGTATTGTCCTATAACGCCACGCTGGCCGCACGCGCATCTCGCACTCGGAATCCCTTCGCACTCATACGCAATTCTGACATTCTGTCCAAAGGGCCTTGCCGCGGGGGTCTGCTTCCAGTAATAGTACCAGTTGGGATACTTTCCCTCGGGGTTGTTCTTTTCATCCCTGGGGTAGAAGAGCTGCACCTCTCTCGTCTTCTCAATTTTGCATGAATCTATTTTCAGGGTTGCCTTCACTGTCTTCCTGCCGAACTCGTTATTGTCCTCGGGCAATCCTTTGTAGACAACGGTAAGTTTTCGTCCTTTTGGTGTTGATGACGTCGAGGCGGGAGTAATGGTTCTATTGGAGCCTTCTATCTCGGGAATGGTCCATTCGACCGAATCGGCATAGCGCTCCGGCACCGTTTTGGCCTCAAGCTCCAAGGTAAGCTTGTTGGAGTGCTCGCTCAAGAGATACTCATCACTGAAGACATGTCTGCTCTTGTCTTCGGGACTGACGATTATGAGCTCCACGGATCTCATGTCCTTGCATTCCTCGGGCTCCTTGCTGACCTTCAGATACAGCGTCATCGTGGAACCGGGACGGCAACCGGGAGAGGGCCCCATCGGCCTGCCGATATCCTTGCGCAGTGTCATCTCGCCTCGTGTGAGAAATTGTTCGAACTCTGATCTGCTCAGCTTCCAAGTGGCATTAAAACATCCCATTCCCAGGTTCGTCTTGCCGTCATCGCCCAGGAAAGTAACCGTGGGCGCATTGGCCGTGATTGTGATCTGACCGTTTTCAGTGGACTCCGCGCTCACCACGCCGGATTGGAATCCCGGGTAACGTTCTCCCTTCGAAATCTCGTAGCGAGAGAAGCGGGCCCAGCCGGTGCATGATGATGGTACATAGGAGCTCCTGCGCACACACTTCTTTCCCATCATGCCCGACACATTGATCTTCGTTGACAGAGACTCAATTCTGTACCCCTTCTCTCTATCAAATTGTCCTCTTGTCGAATCGTAGGTATTAAGGACGACCAGATTACCGACAAAGCTCTCTTTGATCGTGTAGAGAAGGTCCGTCTTCACTTCATTGGAGAAGAACTCCTTCTCTCCCCCATTGACGACAATGTATCCTTCCAGGGGAAAAGCTTCAGGGATCTGCGGCTTCTCCGCGCCTGCGGGAAGACTACCCATCATGCTCTTTGCCTGTCGGAACTGTCCGTTGATAATCTCGCGGCGCCGTTCCATCTCTTTCTCCGGCGTCGCGGCCGGCTGGATGGGCATGGCCTGCGTTCCGGTGGTCCCGCCGATCTTCCCACCTGCTTCATCCATAAGCTGTATGGCTTCCCGATACGCGTCCATGAGCTTGTTCATGTCGGTTGTGCCCTGCATCTGTTGCTCAAGCTGCCGCGCCTTTTGCTCGAGATCCCCCGGAGACTGAGCAAACGCTGCAAAGCAAAATAAAGAAAGGGCTATCGCACCGAGCATGCCCATCCGTATGGTTTTATGTTGTCTATTAATCATCATCCACCCCTCTGATAACGGAAAGCACACCGGGAGGCAGGCACGGGACCTCTTCATTCGCCATGGCTCATGCCACTTCTTCTTAATACCCAACCACGAAGGTTCCGGCAATTCCCGATTCTCAATATCATATCGTTACTGTGTAAGAGAATGCAATACAGTATTAACAGGCTACTATACAATGCCCATGGGATCGACGCCTTATTACCCCCTGTGTTGAGCTACCAGCCCGTCCCTCAGGTCTTTGAGCCTGCTGCTGATGCCTACCTTGTAGACATGGGGGTTCTCGAAGCGTTTATACTCTGCCGGGAGCATCTCCAGGCGTTCCCGGCTGTATTGCGCCGTTTGGGAGAGGGGAGGAGAATCACGAACGATCCTGCCTTTCGCCATTACAAGCCGCAGAGACGGCTCTATCCTGTAAGAATCGAGGGCGAAGGACTGATGGGGGACGAATGGGTGGTGCATCATGTCAATGTTCTTCTCATCATCGAATCCGATCACGTCGGCGCCCAGGAACAACCCCTGGCCATTGATGGCGCGCCATACCTGTTTCTTGTCGGGCAGGGTGATCTTGGAGACGGTCTCCGAGAGCTTGATGACCGAATGTCCGTCGGTCCACGCCAGTTTGTAGACGCCGTCAAGGGAGGCGTCGGGGTGTCCTGTGACCAGGCTGGTCCCCACGGCGAAAATGTCGATGGGAGCCCCCTGCGCCACGAGGCTTCTGATGACGTACTCGTCGAGCTGGTTGGATGCGGCGATCCTGACGTAGTGCAATCCCGCCTCGTCCAGCATGACACGGCTCCGCTTGGAAAGGTAGGCGAGGTCCCCGCTGTCCAGCCGGATGGCCTTCAGGCGGTAATCCCTTCCTTCCATCTCCTTCGCCACCGTTATCGCGTTGGGTATGCCGCTCTTCAGGGTGTTGTAGGTATCCACAAGCAGCACGCAGTCGTCCGGTCGGGCGGCGGCAAAGCTCCGGAATGCCCCGATCTCGCTTTCGCAGCTTTGCACATAGGAATGCGCCATGGTGCCGAATGCCCGCAGGTTGTAGTCCCGTGCCGTCCGTACATTGCTGGTCCCGGCGAACCCGCCGACGATGGCTGCGCGGCTGGCGTGGTAGCCCCCCAATCCCTGCGCCCGGCGCAACCCGAAGTCGATGAGCAGCCCGTCTCCGGCGGCAAGGCGCATGCGGCTGGCCTTGGTGGCGATAAGTGACTGAAAATTGAGTGTGTTGAGCAGCACGGTCTCGATAAGCTGTGTTTCGATGAGGTTCCCGTCGACCCTCAGTATGGGGCGTGTCGGGAATACCACGTCGCCCTCCGGTGGAGAATAAATGGCACCCCTGAACCTGAAGCCCTTCAGATGGGCGAGATAGTCCGGATGAAAAGACTGCGCTTTAAGAAAAGCGAGGTCGTCCTTGTTGAAACGAAAGTTCTCCAGAACAGCCAGCAGATCCGGCAGGCCAGCGAAAATCGTGTATCCGCCCTTGAAGGGGTTCTTGCGGAAAAAATAATCAAAGACCGCGGGTTCATCCTTTCTGCCGGCGAGGAAATAGGCCTGCCCCATGGTGAGCTCGTAGAGGTCGGTATATGTTGCGGTAAGGTCCAGAACAGGCTTTTTGTTCATCATCACTTCCATTCTATCCTGTGTGCCCGTGGATGCGGGAAATAAGGCCGCATGTCGTCCTTCTGACTATCCGATGAAGAATGTATAAAGCCTACTCCCGACCCTT
>Ga0351931_1001_pt1 | contig 112959 bp, 110 predicted proteins | sample BONcelT113001E11_FD_205818 | JGI IMG/M metagenome (GOLD analysis project Ga0351931, IMG submission 205818) | Enriched cells from coal bed in the Powder River Basin, Montana, United States - BONCAT cells T11 rep2 HSBNCT.T11.300.1.E11 ... | reverse complement strand
AGGCTGCAAAGGTCGTTCTCAGCGTTCTCAGGGGGTATGTTGTCTCCATTGTCATCGATCCCGATAATCTTTTTACCGCCGATGCATGCACGGACGTTCTTCTTAACGGTCTTGTGAGGCGATGAGGCCTCGAGAGAAAGGCTGACTGTCTACAGTGAGAAAATATATCGTGACATTCACGGCACTCACGTGCCTGTGGTTCGTACCGGCAGGAGACTGTGCACAATACACCCTCAACGATCTCTATGCCATCGCCCTCGAGCGCTCGGAGAGGGTGAAGATCTCCGAGGAAGACCTGAGTATAGCGAGGACGGGGAAGAGTAAAGCCATTTCGGTTCTGTTACCCAGGATATCGGGTCTTGGCAGCTATACAGGGTACAAGGACCAAAAGATCTCGGACACGGGGAGCCTTATCCAGCCCGATGAAGTCTCTGCATGGAGCCTGCGCCTCGACCATTCCGTATCCATGTCGGGCCGGGAAATAACGGCTTTTAAGGCAGCCAGCGACAATATAAAGAAGACCGATTTCGACCTCTTCGCTGTGAAAGAACACTACGTTCTCTCCGTGACGAACGCCTATTACGATGTGCTCAAGGCATCCCGGCTCGAAGAGATCCAGAAACAGAACGTGGAGCGCCTTACGAAGCACAGGGACGCGGCGTCCATCAGGCTCAGGGTAGGTGAGGTCACGAAGACGGCTGTTCTGAGAGCGGAAGCTGAACTGTCCGGTGCGCGCTCCGACCTCGTTAAAGCGCAGAACCTCCTGAAGTTCACGAAAGTTGTCCTTAAGAGAATCGTCGGCCTAGAAGACGAATTCGATATCGTCGATACCCATCAGAGCGGCGCCGCAGGCCTCAAGGACATAAGCGAGGGCAAGACCGACCCGGTTATAGGAGATTGTGCGGGGCTCGACCTCCAGTGCCTCAGAAGGGTAGCCCATGCGGAACGGGCTGAACTGAGATCGTCGGGTGTCCAGAAAGACATAGCCTCTTCACAGGTCACCATTGCAAAAGGTTCCTACTGGCCCACGCTTGCCGTCGAGGGGGTTTTCGCGCAGCGCAAGGAGACCCCCGAGACGAACAGTCTTATCAGGAATAATCTGTACGGAGGCGTCAGGATAGTCTTCCCTTTCTTTGAAGGAGGACTCAGGGCCGCGGAGGTCCAGGAGGCGGAGTCGAAAAAGAGACAGACCGACTATGCCTACGAGGACCTGAAGAAGACCGTTACCGTCGAGGTCGAAAGCTCCTTCCTTGATTTCGTGACGCAGAAAGGCATTCTGAAATCGCTGGAGGATCAGTGGGTGTTCGCCGCCGATAACTACAAGGCCGTGGCAAAGCAATTCGAATTCGGCCTTGCCCAGAGCGTGGACGTTATGGATGCCAACACGCTTCTCGTGACGGCGGAGCGTCAGCTCATCGATGCGCTCTATCAGTTCCAGCAGGCAGTTGTCCGGTTGAAGCGCTCCACGGGAACGCTTCTCGCATCACTCAATTCAACGGTCTCCGGAGCGTCGAAGGCAATGAAGGAGAACAAGAGGAAATGAAGAAAACGTCGGTAGGCATCGCAGGTTTGTGGTTGCTGCTTGTACCTTTCCTCATCCTGCCGGTCCCGGGATGCAAGAAGAAAACGACCGAGGAAAAGGTGGTAAATGTCATCGTTCAGGCCGCTGAAAGCCGCAATCTGCGTCCCTACATAGAATCGACGGGGACCCTGAATCCCAATGAAGAAATTATCATGGGCGCCGAGATGGACGGGATAGTCCGGAGCGTCAAGGTCGACGAGGGAAGCGTTATCAAGAAGGGAATGCTCCTGGCAGCCCTTGATGATACCGAGTATGTACACGAGGTGATAAGAGCGAAGGCAGCCCTGAAACAGACGGAGGCGTCCCTTGCCAATACGAAAATGGAATTCTCGAGGAAAGACGCCCTTTACAAGGAACAGCTCGTAACGAGACAGCAGTACGATGACGTCTTTACACGATTGACGCTTGCTGAGTCCGAGGTGGACCGGGCGAAGGCAACCCTTGCCATAGCCAATCAGAAACTCGCCAGGACGAGGCTTTATGCGCCCGCGGCATGCCGGGTCAAGGAGAAAAAGGTGTCCGTGGGGGATTTCGTCAAGAACGGTACTCAGATGCTCATTCTTATTCAGCCTGATCCCCTGAAGCTTCGCTTCTCGGTACCCGAGCGCGATATCGGCAAGATGAAGGTGGGTCAGGATGTGCATGTCAGGGTCGACGCTTTCCCCGGACGGGAGTTTATTGGAAAGGTCTCCATCGTTTTCCCCAGTCTGGAAGAGAAGACGAGGAGCCTCACCATGGAAGCCCTTATCCCTAATGGGCAGGGTGAACTCAAACCCGGTCTTTTCGCAAAGGTCCGCCTTTACACGGGACAGGAACAGGACGTGGTTGTCGTTCCCGTCACCTGCCTTCTGTATGAGGGCGAGAAGGTGCGTCTCTACGTCATCGAGGGTACTACCGCCCGGGAGCGGCAGGTGAAGCTCGGCAACAAGCATGGCGAGTTCATGGAAATAGCCGGAGGACTGAAGGCCGGGGAGGTGGTAGTTGTGACAGGGCAGCAGAACCTCTCCGAAGGAGCGAAGGTCTCGGTGGTCAGGGTTCCGGAAGAGAACAATAAACCGGGTGTGAAGGCCGGCGGGGAAGAGAAATGAAGAGGCCTCGCAGACCTTCCACAAGGGCGGTCAAGAGCTGACATATGTGGCTTTCCGATACGTCCATCAAGAGACCCGTATTTGCGACCATGCTTGTCATGGCGCTTGTTGTCCTCGGAATAGTGAGCTATCCGAGCATCGGCGTCGATCTTTTTCCCAGGGTTGATCTCCCCATAGTCAACATCAGGACCGAGCTCAAGGGCGCAAGCCCCGAGATCATGGACATCGATGTGACGGACAAGATAGAGGAGTCCGTCAACACCATAAGCGGGGTGAAGACGATCACCTCGTCGAGCACCGAGGGTGCGTCGAACATCAGCGTCGAATTCGTCCTCGAAAAAGACATCGATCTTGCCGTTCAGGATGTGCGGGAGAAGATATCCGTCATACGGTCCAAGCTACCAAACGATATCGACGAACCTGTCGTGGAGAAGGTCGATCCCGATGCGACGCCCGTCCTGTGGCTTGCGCTTCACGGGCAGAAGTCCGTCCGTGACCTTTCCACCTACGCCGACGAGGTGCTCAAGGAACAGCTTCAGCGGATAAACGGGGTGGGGGCGATACGCCTCTACGGGCTGAGGCTTCGCCAGGCGCGCGTGTGGCTCGACAACGACAGACTTCGTGCCCACGGGGTGACGGCGCATGATGTTATGAAATGCCTCCAGCGGGAGAACGTAGAACTTCCCGGCGGAAGGATAGAAAGCGGCACCAAGGAATATACCGTAAAGGTTAAGGGCGAGTTCCCGACCATCCAGCAATTCAATGATATGGTGGTGGGCTACTACAAGGGAACACCGGTGCGTTTAAGGGACATCGGCCGTGCTGAGGACGGCATGGAAGAGAAACGGACCATCTCTCGCTACAACGGGGTCGCGTCCGTTGCCGTGGGCATTCAGAAGCAGTCGGGTACAAACACGGTAGAGGTCATAGACAGGATAAAGAAGGAGCTTGAGGAGATAACACGGACCCTGCCGAATGGAATGAATCTGGCCATAGCCTTCGACCAGTCGAACTTCATCAAGCAGTCAATCGGCGAGGTCCAGCATCACCTCATCTACGGCGGTTTCTTCGCCATCCTTGCAGTCCTTCTTTTCTTGAGGAACTTCAGGACGACGATCATAAGCGCTCTGGCCATTCCGGCCTCCGTCATCTCGACCTTTGCCATCATGAACGCGTTCAACTTCACTTTCAACAACATGTCCATGCTGGCGTTGTCCCTTTCCATAGGCATCCTCATCGACGATGCCATCATCGTCATCGAGAACATAGAGCGCCATATCGGAGACGGGATGACCCCGAAGGAAGCCGCTTTCTTTGCGACTTCGGAGATAGGTCTTGCCGTTTCAGCGACGACCCTTGCAATCATCGTCATCTTCATCCCCGTCGCTTTCATGAAGGGCATCATAGGGCGTTTCTTTTTCCAGTTCGGAATGACCGTCGTCTTCGCCGTGATGGTCTCCTGGTTTGTATCTTTCACACTGACCCCCATGCTCGCGTCCCTCTACCTGAAGGGCAGGGACAGCACCAGGAAACCCGTCAAGCTGCCTTCCTGCGCGGAAAGGGTCATGGAACGCTGCCGCGTTTCCCATCGCCTGCGGATGCTTTCCGAATTCCTGGAAGCCAGTTACGAGAGGCTCGAAGGCAGATACCGCGGTGTCCTGATATGGGCACTGGCCCATCGCATGAAGGTGTTTGTCTTCGCCGGGGCAATGTTCGTGCTCGGTCTTTGCTTCATGTTTTTCATCGGGAAGGAGTTCGCCCCGTCGGAGGACCAGAGCCGCTTTGTCATCAGGCTCCAGACCCCCATTGATTATTCCGTGGATGAAGTGGACCATATGAACCGGAAGGCGGAAGAGGTAGTCAGGGAGTTCCCCGAGGTACGAAGCGTCCTCTACACACAGGGTGGAGGACGAACGAGGGAAACGAACAAGGCGAACCTGTCCGTCAACCTCGTTCCTAAATCGAAGCGCAGCAAGAGCCAGGAAGAGATCAAAGCTGAAGTACGAAGGGCGCTGAGAAAGATACCGGGTCTGAAGGCGTCTGTTGAGAACATCTCCATGATAGGCGGGGGGCAGAGACAGGTTGCCATCATGTACAGCATCCGCGGCCTGGAACTGGACAAGCTCGAGGCTTACACCAGGGACATTCGCGAAAGATTCGGTAAGTTGCCGGGGATAGTCGACCTCGACACGTCCCTTGAAAAGGGCAAACCGGAGGTGCGTGTCTTCATAGACCGTGACAAGGCGGCGGACCTGGGGATCGATGTGGCGACGGTGGCGGAAACTGCAAACTTTCTCCTCAGCGGCGAGGTGGAAGTAACGAAATTCAAGGACGAGGCGAGGGGCAGGCGCTACGATGTGCGCGTCAGACTCAACCCCGAGAACAGGACCAATCCTGAGGATATCGGCCAGATCTACGTCAGGTCGAAGGAAGGCAGGTTGGTCATGCTTTCCAACATCATAAGTCTGAAGGAAGGCGGCGGGGCTAGCATCATAAACCGCGTCGACAGGCAGCGCGCCGTGACACTTTTTGCGAATCTCGAGAGGAAGCCCCTGGGGCAGGCCAGGTGGGAGCTTGACGACATATCCTCAAAGGTGCTAACTGCCGGGTATTCCGGCAGCTACAAGGGACAGGCCGACACAATGAAGGAATCCTTCGGGTATCTTTTGTTCGCTGCTATTCTCGGAATCATAATGGCATACATGGTCCTCGCCGCGCAGTTCGAAAGCTTCGCCCATCCCTTTACGGTGCTCCTGTCCATGCCGTTTTCCCTCATCGGGGCCTTCGGGGCCCTTTTCGTGACGGGAAAGACGCTCAATATCTTCAGTATCATCGGACTCATCCTTCTCATGGGTCTCGTGAAGAAGAATGCCATCCTGCTTGTGGACTACACGAATATCCTCAGGGATCGGGGGGCTTCAAGAAGGGATGCTCTCCTTGAAGCGGGTCCCGTCCGGCTTCGCCCCATTCTTATGACCACTTTCGCCATGATCATGGGCATGATGCCCATCGCCATCGGGATAGGCGAGGGCGCCGAAACGAGGTCTCCCATGGCTCTTGCCACCATAGGCGGCCTGATCACGTCGTTGCTCCTCACGTTGATCGTTATTCCCGTAACATACGACCTCTTCGATGAGATTAAAGAACGGTATTTCCCAAATAAGGATGATTCAAGATGAAGATGCTCATCATCGTATACAGCGACATCATCGACGAAGAGGTGGTGGCGATGTTGAAGAAAGCTGGCGTTTCAGGGTATACCAAGTGGAGGGAAACGCTGGGAGAAGGGCCGGGGACGGGTCCCAGGCTGGCTACGAACACGTGGCCCGGCAAGAACAACGTGATCGCTGTCGTTGTAGACGATGATGACCTTCCCGGGGTTTCGGGAATTCTTCGGGACTTGAAGGGTTCGCATCCCAAAGGCGGCATCAAGGCCTTCGTCCTGCAGGTGGAGGACACTATTTAGGGCCCCCATCCCCGTTGCCGGTGTAATCGGTAATGCTTATCTTAGGATTCATGACCAATCCAGGGAAATGCGAGGATACCAGATGAGTATGTTCTTCATAACTTTTTTCACGCTCTACGCCGCACTTCATGCGTACGTCTTCATAAAGGCATGGCATGCGTTTCGGTTCCGGCCGCTGACGGGTTGTATTATTGCCCTCTTTCTTTTTCTTTCTGTATTTATGCCCATGATTGCCCGCACCCTCGAACAGGGGGGGCAGGAATCCATCGCACGTGTACTCGCTTATATAGGCTATATCTGGATGAGCGCCATCTTCATCTTCTTCGTTATATCTCTGACGATCGATATCGGCAGGTTCTTCATCATTATGGCTTCGTCCATTTTCAAGGTGAGCCTCCCGACGGTGTCACGTGCAAGTCTTTTGCTTTTCCTCATACCCATCGCGGCATCGGTCTCCATCGTGGCGTACGGCTATCATGAAGCCCTGACCATCAGGACGGAAAGGGTTGTCATTGAAACGCCCAAGCTCCCCGGTACAGTGAAAAAACTGAAAATAGTCCAGATCTCCGATGTTCATCTTGGTCTCGTCAACAGGGAAAACCGACTGAGGAAGGTGGTGGCTGTCATAAAGGAGGTGGATCCTGACATAGTCGTATCGACGGGCGATCTCGTCGACGGGCAGATCAACACTATAGACGGACTTTCTGATATGCTCAGGGAAATAGAACCCCGATACGGAAAATATGCGATCATGGGGAACCACGAATTCTACGCGGGTGTCGCGATTTCGGAGGATTTCACCAGGAAAGCGGGGTTCAGAATGCTTCGTCAGGAAGCGATCACCATTGATGGAGTCATAAATCTGGCAGGTGTTGATGATGATGCGGGACACAGGTCTGCGGGCCGCGCCTCCGGTCGGGAGAGTTTGCTCCTTGCGGGACTGCCGCGGCAACTCTTCACGATTTTCCTGAAACACCGGCCTCTCGTAGAAGCCTCCTCCCTGGGGCTTTTCGACATCCAGCTGTCCGGCCATACCCACGGCGGTCAGGTATATCCCTTCAAATACATTACCCGGATCACGTTCCCGATGATTGCCGGCCTCTATCGGCTGGAGAAGAGTTCTCTCCTCTACGTCAGCAGGGGTACGGGGACATGGGGTCCCCCGATACGCTTTCTCACACCGCCCGAAGTGACGGTGATCGAAGTGGTAAGGAAGAAATAGAGCCCCCTCTTTACTCTTTTTCTTTTTTCCTTTAATCTATTTTACATGGAAAACACAGACACTACATTCAAATCAACCGCGCTTGAGATCAATCTTGAGAGAACGAAGGTAACTGTTGAGATACCCGAGAAGTACCGGGTTCTTATGGAGATCATGGAGGGGCATTACGGCATCCTCAGACGTCTCGAGGACATGCTCGTGGAACTCAACCACCCTTTCGTCAACTGGGAATACGTTCTGATTCAGCTCAAGGGGCTTTCCATCGGCTATTTTTACGATTTCAACCGCCATGACGACGGTCTCAGGGCGCTTATGCTTTTTTCCGACATATACGCAAGCACCTTTTCCACGGCCAGGGACGAACGCGTGCAGGACAGTGCCGTGCGGTACCTCTTCGAGTTCATCAATACGGTCATCGGGAAGAGCCATGAGAAACTCGAAAGGAACATGGACCTCGTCTCCTCCATCCTCACATCGCTCCTTGAATTTGCCCGTAAGGGGGAGCATCCCTTCCTCAGGAAGTCGTCGACCTATCTCAAGGTGACGTTGGGTCTGCTTCAGGAGCAGGAGTGCTCCGTCGATTTTCAGGTTCTCAGGGACATCCTTTTCATTGTGTTCAGGGAGACCTACGACTTCTGGACGACCCAGCCTGATCCGACGGACTGGTACATTTCCGACGGGGAGGACGAAACAGCTCGTGCCGAGTTCACCAGACTCGTCGCTCCCTTGAGCCATGGGCATATGAAGGAACTTCTGATGCGGCTCGATGTTCTTCACGGCGATACTGCCGCCGGAGGGTACAGTGCCATTGGGGAGTATCTCAATGTGCCCGACTATTTCCAGATAGTCAACGGGTATCTCCTTGTTGCCGACGACCTGGAGCGGTCGGAGGTGTTTGCGGGGAGAAGCTTTCTCGTGAAGCTCGATTTTCTCTTTCACGTCCTGAACGTTCCGGGCCTCATCGATATCCATGCATCGGGCCTCATAGAGATTAACCGATGTCTGGGAAAGGTTTTCCAACAGACGGGAGACCAGGACCTGCAGGAATTCGTGAAGAAGGTCTTCACCTCCATGAAGCGGACCATCGGTCGCGGTCAGTTCCAATCGAAGATAATAGACTGCATCACCACTCTCGCAAAGGGTGTTTTCGATCAGAATGATCATCCCCTTGTGGACGCCTTCATCGAGGAACTCATCGGTTTCGGGTTCCAGTATCCTGATATCGAGGGTTCGACCTCGGAGTGGCAGATCCGGGCCAACCCGTCTCATATAGAGAACATCCGGTCCTGGCTCAGGATAGTCGCCTTCCGGCCAAGGTGGACGAAGCGGCTTCTCTCCGCCCTCGTCATCAACCTCAAGCTGCAAGGCGTTTTCGTCAAGGACACGGACCTCTTCCAGAAGGAGATCTCGGCCTTCCTGAACTCAGGCATCACCCCTTCATACAACCTGGTGAAACAGCTTCTCAGGCTCTTCCCCATCTTTTTTACCGAGATAGGGGCCGAAGGCGAGCTTCGGGAGATCTCAACGAATGTGGACGAGCTGTCGGCTCGCAATGACAAGCTCATCTTTTTCCTCAGGAAACAGTCACACGTGGAAAGCAACAGCCTTCTCGTGCCCTTCACGGAGGACATATTCCGGTACTGGGCCACGGGAGACAAGGCCCATATAAGACCCCATCTCCCCCAGGAGGTCTTCGACCAGGTTCACAACGAAGGTGAGTTCTTCGACGATCTTCATTTTGCCTTCAAGAACTTGCTTATCCGTGCAAAGCAGGACCCGAGGATCTTCCTGGAATGGGATGCGGCGAGGATTGCGAAAGAGGTCAAGGGTATACGCAAGATCAGCGACAGGGAGCGCGAAAGGGCACGGCTCATGCTCCGGTACTACCAGCTCATATACAAGAAATACAACCATCAGCACATCGACCTTCTGAGGGATCTCGAGATTTCCTGCATAGTGGAGATCCCCAGAATCCGTTCCCTGAAAAGGGCGCTGAAGAGGAAAGACCATTATAAAGCCCTCAATGTAACGCTCGATATGCTCTCGGGGCTCAAGGAGAAGATCCTCTCAGCCGTCAAGACGGACTATTTCGAGAACATTTATCACAAGAGACACATAGCGGCAGGAATACCGTCCATGTACGGAACATACCGCGAAGAGAAGTTTGAGGCCATGGGGCTCACCTTCCGCCTCGAGAGCCTCGCGACCATGCTCTTCGACAAGCTCATACAATCCCTCAATCTGAAATTCATAACGAAGAGCACCCTCATGAGGATCCACGAATACCTCTGGCTTTACGTGAAGGCCCTGGACGTGGACGGCATAGCCACCGAAGGCCTTGTGTCGAAGATGAGATACATAACCGCCGCCCTGCAGGTGCGGCAGTTTTCCATCGATCAATACATAGACATATTCCAGTTCATCTCGAAGCAGATACGGGACATCATCAGGGATTATTATATCAACTCGCATACGATGAACCTGCCCATCATTATAGGCCAGATCATGGCAGTCAAAGGTGACGGCGGAGGCGGGACGGGGCAATCCCCACAGGAGATTACCTACCGCGATTCGGAGAATTTTATCCGTTTCCTTATAGGCTCCGCCTTCGGCCTCCAGGTGTTCGATAATTTCATTAATTCCATCGTCAAAGCCCTCGGCCAGGAGGTCGAGAAGTTCAAGGACAACAAGCACATACTGAACCTCGTCATGGCCTACATTCCGGAGCTGACCATCTCCCCCATCTACAAGAAGAGGAAGGAGATCGACAACCAGGTCCTTATCGGGAACAAGGGTTATTTCCTGAAGGAGATGGCGTCCCTTGGTTTTCCCGTACCGCCCGGTTTCATCATAACGACAGAGGTGTTCCGCGGGTACGAGGCGGTTGTCGGGTACAAGTACATCTTCAAGGATTTGAGCGCCCGCATCTTTGGCGAGATACAGGCGTTGGAGCACGTTACCGGGAAGAAATTCGGCAACCCGCGGAACCCTCTTCTTCTGTCCGTTCGCAGCGGAGCCACCATTTCCCTTCCAGGTATGATGCACTCCTTCCTGAACGTGGGACTCAATGAGATCATAGCCGAGGGTCTCAGCAGGGTCGCGGAATACCGCTGGGCCGCGTGGGATTCCTACAGGAGGTTTTTGCAGACATGGGGCATGTTCCAGGGCCTGGAGAGGAACATCTTCGATGAGATCATGAACAGCTACAAATCCCGGTACCGGGTTTCCAAGAAGATCCAGTTCGAACCGGGCCAGATGAGGCAACTCGCCCTTTCATACAAGAAGGCCATGGAGGACCGGGGTATTATTATCAGTAACGATCCTCAGAAGCAGCTTCAGGAAGCCATCATGCTCGTCTTCGGTTCGTGGTATTCCCAGCAGGCGCGCGTCTACCGCCACCAGATGCACGTGTCAGACGAATGGGGGACGGCCGTTATTGTACAGGCAATGGTTTTCGGAAACCTCAACGAGAATTCCGGGTCGGGTGTCATCTTCACCCGCGATCCCCGGGGATCGTCACAGAACGTCGTTCTCTACGGCGATTTCATATTCGGTGTCCAGGGCGACGATATCGTCTCGGGCCTGGTGGAGACCTATCCCATATCGGAGAAGCAACGGATCTCGGAGAAGAGAGAAGAGTCGCTTATATCCCTGGAGAAACGCTTTCCTGAGATATACAGTGAATTGGTGCGTGTTGCCGAGTTCCTCGTCTATGAAAAGCGCTTCAACCACCAGGAGATAGAGTTCACCTTCGAGACGGCGACACGGAAGGGTCTTTATATCCTTCAGACACGCGACATGGTACAGCGGGGAGCCGGAAAGGTCCTCTCCTTCAAGGACAGGGCCCAACTGGAAAGCTCGCAGCTTGGTGTGGGAATAGGGGTGAGCGGCGGGGCTCTTGCCGGCCGCGTTGTCTATTCCGAGGAAGAGATAGAGCGGTATCGGCGTGAGGACGACAAGGAACCTCTTATCCTCATCAGACCCGACACCGTTCCCGACGACGTGGGCATCATCCTCAAGGTGGAAGGCATACTCACGGCCCGCGGAGGCGGCACTTCCCACGCCGCCGTCACCATCCCCCAGCTCAACAAAGTGGGGGTCGTGGGTTTCTCCAAGCTCCACGTCTACGAGACAGAGGCGTACAGTATCTGCGAGGGAAAGCTCATCAGGGGCGGGGACTACATAAGCATAGACGGCTGGACCGGCGCCGTCTACCTTGGGAAGCACGAGATAGAAAAAGAGGAGTCTTATAAGATAACGCTGTGAAAAGAACAGTTTTAAGTTTCAGGTTTTAAGTTTTAAGTAAAACAGGAGAAGAAAAAAATGGCCCCGGTTGCTACCATCCGGGGCCGCTTCTTTTATTGTTATCCTTCTTTCTTTACTTAAAACCTAAAACTTAAAACGTAAAACCGTCTCTACGCCATACTCTTGTGCACGTATACGGCGAGGTCGCCCATTCTGTTGGTGTAGCTGCCGTATTCGTTGTCGTACCATCCGAAAATCTTTGCGTGGACTACGGGGACTCTCATGTTGCCCTGGGGCAGTGCCTTCAGGAGTTCCTCAGATACATTGGGGATACCGGCGACGTCAACATCAATGAAGGCTGTTCTCGTGTGGTTGAACTGACCTTCGATGACGATGGCTGCATCCGTGCCGATGAGGTCCGTGGAAACGTTCTGTTCCATGGTGAAGATGACCAGGTGTTCCGGGTCGTTGTCCGAGGCCTGTTGATAGATGTCGTTGAGCATCTTCGTGGTGACGGACTCCTTCTTGCCGTCCGTTCCGGCGCGGGTCTGGAAGGTGAGGTTGAGGACGATGAGCGATTCCGTATTTGTCGGAACGCGTATGGAATCGGCCATGAACCCGATGTCCTTCACTTCCGGTATGACCTGGATGAGAGCGGCAGCGGCATTTGTAGAGGTGAGGATGATGTTGTTCAAGGTGCTGCGGTTCTTCCTCAGGTCCTTTTCTCCCGCCTTAGGGGTCTTGTCGAGGATACTCTGGGAGTTCGTGACGGCGTGCACCGTCGACATCGACGCCGTAAGGATCTTACTCGTTGCCGCGTTGTTGAGAAGAGGCTTCATCATGTGCGCGAGGCCCGTTGTCGTGCATGATGCAGCCGAGACTATCTTGTGCTTCTTGTAATCGAAGGCAGTGTGGTTGATCCCGTAAATAAGGGTTACACAATCGTCGGGTGTGGACAGGGCCTTGTTCTTGATCTTGAAGGCCGACGAATTGATGACCGCTTTGGCGCCGCTTGCAAGGTGTCCTTTTAGGGACCCGCCCTTGTCGTCTGCGGGGATGGTGGGATCCTGGAATTTGCCCGTGCACTCCACGACGAGGTCCACGGAGTGGTCACGCCATGCGATCTCAGCGGGATTGCGTTTTTCCCGGAGGATGGTGACGGGAATGCCGTCGATGACGAGTTTTCCCTTCTTCTCGTCGACGATCTCGATAATCCTCTTCGATTTGATGCCGTAGAGAAAACGATGGATGCTTCCATACGTCGCATCCTTCTCGATGATCTGGGCTATAGCGGGAATGCCGTTGCCTACGTCACGACCGAGGTTGACAACGATCTCCTGAAAGTATTTGCGGCCGACATGGTGCCACAATGTCAGCTTTCCTATCCTTCCAAGACTGTTGATTCCAAGAACGGGGCGCTTGTTTTCGAAGACTTCAACTTTACCCATGGCAATACCTCCTGTGTGTAGTGCGGAACCTGAGTGATGTGGGGTTAATATTCATTGTAAGAAAGGATTCTCCCTTCCGAAGCGAGAAACATGAATCGAGTGACCGGACATAACTTGAAAGGCGTACATGCCCCTCGGGAAGCTCAAATATATCAAAATTTTACAGCCAAGTCAACGGCAGCAGGAACTGGGTTGACCATTCGTCAAGGATCTGCGCCATTCTGGGGGATGTTTTTGTTGAAATGAAGGCGGGAAATGTTTATAATCGTCCACCTTGCCCCCGTAGCTCAGGTGGATAGAGCAATGGATTCCTAATCCATGTGCCGCATGTTCGAGTCATGCCGGGGGCATTTTCAGAACCAGCTTGAATGGTTCAGGCCGCGTCACGGGTCGCCTGTCACGGGCCACACGTCAAAATCGGGCATAGCGGATCTCTTTCTTATCTTGTCTTTACCAGGCTTCTGACCTGCGGGTTGAGCTGTGCTATGCGGGGTATTTCCAACACTCAAGCGACTCGAGCCATTCAAGCGATTCAAGCCGCCTTTAGATATGTATACAAAAAAATTATTGAAAACGGCAAAATGCTGTGCTATAAAAACAAAAGGTCTTAAGAAAAGGGGGTAACATATGAAAACAGTTGCAATTTTTATGATAATCGTTGCCTTTTTCTGTGGGTTTTTCGTAGTTCCCGCTTTTGCCGAGGATCAGTCCGAGCGTTCCTGGAGAGGGACCGGGAAGGGGGAGGCAATGTTCTTCGACCTCGTTTTCCTGAGACCTGTCGGCATGGCCAGCGTGGGAGTTGGTTTCGCGGCAACCATTGCGGCCCTGCCTTTTTCCATAATAGCGAACAACACGAGGGAGGTCGGGGACGCCATGCTTACCGAGACCATGAACTATACCTTTGTGAGACCTCTGGGCGAGGTCTTTGAGCCGGCGTCGATGTTGGACCGCTAGGGTGGTGGCCGGGGCAACACTGAAGATGGTGTCCTGAGGCCGGGGACCTTTAGAAGAGCGACCTTCCGCCGTGTCCGATCACGGCCTTTCCTTAATACCGCAGCTAAAGAACCTTTAGTAAATATCGATAAGTATAGGTATCGGAGCTTCAGCTCCGTTACTATTCAAGGAGATGTCATATGAACCAAACCTCTGATGGTGCCGGCACGAAGAAGCCAGACGGCTGGGGCGGGAACGATTTTCGCAAGATCCTGACGAACCAGCTCACCTATTCTCTTTCGAAAGACATGTATTCGGCGACGCAAAGGGACAAATACACAGCGACAGCTCTTTCCGTAAGGGCCCGGATCGTCAAGGACTGGATCGATTGCCAGCAGAGCTATTACAGACTCGATGCCAAGCGCCTCTATTACCTTTCCCTGGAGTTTCTCATGGGGAGGCTGCTCAAGAACTATCTCATCAATGTCGATCTGCTGGACGAATACCGCGAGGCAATGGACGTGCTCGCCATCAGACTTGAAGACACATTCGAATATGAATGGGATGCCGGGCTGGGTAACGGCGGCCTGGGCAGGCTCGCAGCCTGTTTCATGGATTCCATGGCTACGCTGAACTATCCCTGCTACGGATACGGGATCAGGTACGAGTACGGCATCTTCACACAGCGGATCGTTGACGGTTATCAGGCGGAGGCACCCGACAACTGGCTGCGCTACGGAAACCCCTGGGAATTCCCGAGACCTGAACTTCTCTATCCCGTCCGATTCTACGGAAGGGTGGAGAAACACTCGGCGAGGACCGAATGGGTCGACACGAGCGAGATCCTTGCCATGGCCTACGATTATCCCGTGCCCGGTTTCGGGACGACTACGGTGAATACTCTGCGCCTCTGGGGGGCCAAATCGACGCGCGATTTCGATTTCGACTACTTCAACAGCGGGGATTACGTAAGGGCCGTCGAGAACAAGACCAACAGCGAGAATATTTCAAAGGTTCTCTACCCCAACGATCTGTCGCTTGCGGGCAAGGAACTTAGACTGAAGCAGCAGTACTTCTTCGTGGCAGCGACCCTTGCCGATATACTGAGGAGGTTCAAGAAAAGCTGCAATAATCTAAATATGCTGCCCAATAAGGTCGCAATCCAGCTTAACGATACCCATCCCTCCATCGCCATCCCGGAAATGATGAGAATACTCATCGACGACGAGGGATTGCACTGGGATATTGCCAGCAAGCTTACGCGGGAGACCTTCGCGTACACGAACCACACCATCCTTCCCGAGGCGCTTGAGACATGGTCGGAGGACCTCATCGGGCACTTGCTTCCCCGTCATCTCCAGATCATAGAGGAGATGGACAGAAAATTCCATATCCAGGTGGCCCGCCGCTTCCCCGAGGATTTCGACAAGGCCTCCCACATGGGCATCATCACCGGTAACGCGGGGAAGGTGGTCAACATGGCCCGTCTCGCTATTGTGGGCAGCCATGCGGTCAACGGGGTGTCCCGTCTTCACAGCGATCTCTTGAAAAGTCACGTTTTCAATGATTTCTATATGATGTATCCCGAGAAGTTCCAGAACGTGACGAACGGCATAACCCACAGGCGATGGCTCCTCTCCGCAAACCCCGGTCTCTCGACTCTTATCACGGATGCCATAGGCGATGGATGGACCAGAGACCTCGATGAATTGAAGAAGCTCGAGCCCCTGACTGAGGATACCGCCTTCAGGGACCGCTTCAATGCCGTCAAGAGAGAGAACAAGCTCCGGCTCTGCGCCGCAATGTATAGGGTCTTCAACTGTACCTTTGAGCCGGATTTTCTCCTTGACTGCCAGGTAAAGAGATTCCATGAGTACAAAAGACAACTCCTCAACGTCTTCCACGTCATCACTCTTTACAATCGCCTCAGGGAAGGAATAGTGCCGGACGGATTTGTCCCGAGAGTAGTCCTTTTTTCGGGAAAGTCGGCACCGGGCTATTTCATGTGCAAGCTTATCATTAAGCTCATACACAACGTATCGGAGATCGTCGCGGCTCATCCCCTGGTGAAAGACAAACTCCAGGTCGTTTTTGTTCCCAATTACGGCGTCACTATCGCTGAGGTCACCATGCCGGCGGCAGATCTGTCCGAACAGATATCGACGGCGGGTTTCGAGGCCTCCGGAACGGGAAACATGAAGTTTGCCCTAAACGGCGCGCTCACCATAGGCACTCTGGATGGAGCGAACATAGAGATACGGGAAGAGGTGGGGGAGGAGAACTTCTTTCTCTTCGGGCACAAAGCCGAAGAGATCTTTGAGCTGAGGAAAAACTACGACCCAAGAAAATACATCGAGGGGAACAAGGAACTTGCTCAGGTGATGCATCAGCTTGAGTCGGGGTTCTTCTCGCCCGAGGAACCCGGTCTGTTCCAGCCCATAGTACAGGCCCTGATGGACGGCGATCACTACTGCGTGCTGGCCGATTATTCCCTCTACATAGCATGTCAGGAAGAAGTGACCCGTGCCTACGGGAACAGGGACCAGTGGACACGCATGGCGATCCTCAATACGGCCCGGTCGGGAAAATTTTCCAGTGACCGCGCCATTAATGAATATGCCCGGAACATATGGAACATCTCACCGGTCACGAGGTGAAAACGGTTTCAAGTTTCAGGTTTCAAGTCAACGACAGGAACCGGGAAGCGACCAGTAGAATAGCTGGAAACTATCCGGGAAGATCGAAACCTTTATAATCGGAGCCTTTACACCTGGGGTCTCTTTTCGTGAAACATGAAACTTGGAACCGTCTTTTTTTGTGTCTTGACTGATTCCCGACGGTGTGTTACTCATTTTCAAGCGTTTTTCCTACTTCTGAACATAACAGGATGGCGATCATGGAACGATATCCGCATGTCTTTCAGCCGGGAAAGATCGGCAAGCTGGCCGTTAAGAACAGGATCAAGTATGCTGCGACGGAGACGAACTTCCCTTACGGCGACGGCTACGTGAGCGACCGCGAGGTTGCCTACATGGAAGCCCAGACAAGGGGCGGGGCAGGGATAGTCACAACCCAGGGGGCGTACCCGGACAAGAAAGGGGAAGGCAAAGGCTTCAAGGGGATGATGTCCATCAATGATGACAGGTACATCCCCGGTCTTGCGCGCATAGCCGATGTGATCCGTGCCAACGGCGCCCTTTCGAGCATCCAGATACTCCATTGCGGAAGGGAAGGAGGGATCGAACTCGACTACTGCCTCATGCCCTCCGTTGTCCCCCAGAAGCTGTCCTATTTCAAACCTCCCCGTGAGATTACAAAGGAAGAGATCGGGCAGGCTGTGAAGGACCATGTGGATGCGGCTCTCCGGGCAAAGCAGGCCGGATTCGACATGATAGAGCTCTCCGGCATCGTCGGTTATCTTATCTCCACCTTCATATCACGTTACACCAACAAGAGGACTGATGAATACGGTGGGAACCTCAGGGAAAGGTGCCGGTTGATGGTGGAAGTCATCGAAGGCGTGAAGGCCGTGGCGGGCGATATGCCGGTCGGCATCCGGCTGTGCGGGCACGAGCTCCTTGACGACCGTGGCGGCAACACCTTCGAGGAGAGCGTCGAGAGTTTCAAAATAGCGCAGGACGCGGGGGCGGATTACCTGAGTGTTACCGTGGGGTGGCATGAGTCTTCACAGTCGGTGATCACGAGGGACGTCCCCATGGGGCACTGGCTTTACATAGCGGAGGCAGTGAAAAAAGCCGTCGACGTCCCCGTCATGATGGCTTTCCGGCAGTTTCTCCCCCACATTCCCGAGAAATCTATCTCCGAAGGGCAGATAGATTTCGTTGAGATGTGCCGTCCCATGATAGCCGACCCCGAGTTTCCAAACAAGATCAGGGAAGGGAGGGAGAGCGAGATCGTCCCGTGCATTGCCTGCAATGTTTGTTTCTCGCGGCTCTACTATCACCAGCCCATCATGTGCTCCGTCCGTCCCACCCTGGGACATGAGGGCGAAAAAGCGTGGGGATACTATGGGTTCGAACCGGCGGAGAAGAGAAAGAAGGTTCTCGTCGTCGGGGGCGGCCCCGCAGGCCTGCAGTGCGCCGAGGTGGCCGCACGCAAAGGCCACGACGTCACGCTCTTCGAGAAGAACGACAGGCTGGGCGGCAACATCCTCCTGGCCTCCAGGGTGGATGCCGGTGCCGCAGAGCTCATGAGGCCGATAGCGACGCTCGAGCAGCTCTGCCGCAAGGCCGGGGTTGACATCAGGCTCGGCGCTGTGTGCGATCCGGCCACCGTCGGCTCGGAGGCGCCCGATGTTCTCGTGGTGGCGTCAGGGCCGTCCGTAAAAAGTGTCTCCAGGGGTGTTCTGACACCGCAGGATGTGATGGCCGGGGGGGAGAAGGTTGGACCCAGGATCGTCATCATGGGAGGGGGAGGCGTTGGCCTTGGTGTTGCCGTTTATCTCCTTTACAGCGGTGAATACCAGATCACCGTCATAGACGAAGCGGTAAAGCCCGGCAGAGACGTCAACCCCTTCTATTTCTGGCAGTACATGGCCCTCATGAGAAAGCGAAAGGTCAATTTCATGATGCGCACCGTCGTCAATGCGGTCGAGGACGGCCGGGTGCGTGTCACGGGGCCCTCCGGCGAGGGCGTTGTCGAGACCGACAGCGTGATAACGTCGCTTATGACTCCGGAAGAAGACGTATGGAAAGATACCGCGAGATCGCTTGCGTCAGAGGCGTATTTCATAGGAGATGCGAAGAAACCGAGGCGCCTTCTGAACGCGATCCACGACGGATACCGCTTAGGGATGGTGCTTTGATGATTCCCGTTGTCGACAATGAAACATGCACAGGATGCGCGACATGCTGGGAGGTGTGTCCTCCCGGTGCGATATTGTTCAGGGAAGGTAAGGCCTTGATCGACGAAGACCTCTGCGAGGAATGCGGCTTCTGCGCCGCCGAATGCCCGGTAAAGGCGATAGGGATACCCTTTCCAAACAGTAATACGGCTTGAATCGCTTGAATGGCTTGAGGGTTAAAGGCTAAAGAAGCTTGAATACCTTGATCTGCTTGCGAGTGAGATGAGAGCAGCTGGATCTAGAAGCAAGTCTTTTCGTTTCTAACTTTCAAGCTATTCAAGCGACTCACGCCATTCAAGCCGTTTTTTCTTCCCTTAATGTATTCGCAAATCCTCCGATAACAATATAGATGTGTGTATTCCGAATTACTGTACTGACACAGCTAAAGGAGGGGTCTCATGGCTCAGGGAACATCTGATATTCTTCTGGAAACAGGGACAAATGAAGTTGAAATTCTTGAACTATTTATCGATGAGGAAGGCTATCGCGGGTATTACGGGGTCAATGTTGCCAAGGTCATCGAGATCATTCCCGTTCCGAAGAACAAGATAAATCCCCCTGATGCGAAGAAGGGGATGGTGTCGGGGCTCTTCAACCACCGCAACAAGGTGGTGGTTCTTATTGACCTCGCCGTCTGGCTTGGAAAGACAAGGGTGGAAACGAAACCATGCAACGTCCTCATCACTGAATTCAACAACGTCGTGACGGCTTTCATGGTATCGGGCGTCACGCGGATACATCGTGTTACCTGGCAGGATATAAAACCTCTCGACGGTTATATGGAGAACGTGAGCGATGCCGTGACAGGTGTTATCGAGCTTGAAAAGAACCTGGTCTTCCTCCTTGATCTCGAAAAGGCCATCGCCGAACTGAATCCGGAACTGGCGCTGAAGGCCCCATCGTCCGCTGCAGAAGCCGCTATGGAGTTCAATCTCGGCAGGCCCATCAGGGTGCTCCACGCCGACGATTCGAACGTTATACGCCATAACGTGCGGGCCCGACTGGAAGATAAGGGGCATTTTGCCGTCCATTCAACAGGCAACGGCGAGGAAGCATGGAACTACCTGGTGAGCGTAAGGGAGAAGGCCCTTGCTGAAGGGACAGTTCTGACGGAATTTGTGGACGTGGTGCTCACCGATATAGAGATGCCCGGGATGGATGGATACCATCTGTGCAAGAGGATCAAGGAGTCTCCTGAATTCAAGGACCTTCCTGTCATTCTCTTTTCTTCGCTCATCACGGATAAGCTCATCCATAAAGGTCAGTCCGTCGGCGCCGACGGCCAGTTTTCCAAGCCCGATCTCAGCCTCCTGAACTTCATGAAGGAACTCGTGGAGAAGAAACTGAAGGCAGCGTAAAGACCGCCCGAGGTCTCAGGCAGGAGAGAGTTGCGGGTTCCGGGTTGCGTGTTTCGAGTCAGAGACCCAAGAGGGACAGCCCTCCTGTGCTTCAGCAATACATATCGTGAATCCTCCGGGGTTTTTACATGTAGTCTCCCGCCACGGTCTTGTCTCATTCCCGAAATGCGAGATCGTCTTTATTTGTCCTTTCCCTGCAACCCGGAACCCGGAACCGTATCCTGAAACCGTATTTCTCCTTGACACCCGGGCGGTCGTTATATAATCTGCCTTTTGAAGGTTTTTCGATAGGTGACGGGCAGGTGTTCGCCCGGAGGCGAAGACCGTCGTCGTCAAGCACGCACACAACGATCAAAGAGGAGGGGAAATGACGGGTAATAGTGATCTTTTCTGGAAGGCCGTAACATCAGGTATCCTGTGTACCTTCGCGCTGGTTCTGTGGTCGGGGGTTGCTGACTCGGCGGAGAAGACCTCGGTGACACGCTACTGGATGAGTGTTTCCACGGAGAAGAGTGGTTTTCCCGGAATGCCTTCCGGTGCTGGCGGCGGAATGTCGGGCATGATCGGCGGTATGCTCGGCATGGGAGGAGGCGGTGGTTCGGGGAAAAGGCTTGAGCTAAAGGTGTCCTCTCCGAAGAGCGCTCCGGCCGATCCTCAGGCAACCCACGACATCCCCCCGGGACAGAATATGGGGCCAACCCTCCCGCTTGTGACGCCCGAGTCGATGCGTCCGGGCCGGGCCGAACCGGTTGAGAGGGCAGAAAGGCCGGAGAAGATGGAGAAGCCAAAGATGCGCATGCTCATCTACTGGGGCTGCTCGGAAACGGTGAGGCCCGGTCAACCTTACGTCATCGACACGGAGAAGATGAACCCCGCCGATTTCGGAAAGGCCTTCCAGGGGCGGCAGGTGTCGGCGCAGAACCCGCCTTCGCCCCGTCCGGGCTGGACGTACGCGGATTGGCCGAACAAGAAGGATTCGAAGCAGGTCCCGGCGGAGAGCTCCCTTGCGGGCAACCATTTCGTCCGCGGCAACTATCTTCCCGACATACGCTTTGCCATAGACCCCGGCCATGATTTCATGCTCCCCGTGGAATTCACTTCAACGAAGGGCAGCCCCGAGGACAGCTTCCAGTTCCAATGGAATGCAATCCCCACAGTGACGGGCTATTTCGCAACCGCCATGGGGCACGACGAGAAGACGGGCACAATGGTCATCTGGAGCTCCAGCGACGTCCGCGAGGCCGGATATTCGCTGATGAACTTTCTTCCCGATGAGGACGTGCGGCGTCTCGTGAGGGACAAGGTCGTTCTGGCACCCTCCACGACACAGTGCATCATCCCGAAGGGCATCTTCAAAGACGCAAAGGGTGCCATGATCCAGTTCATAGCCTACGGCGACGAACTGAACATCTCCTATCCGCCGCGTCCGAAGGACCCCATCTGGACCGTGAAGGTAAGGCGCAAGTCAACATCGATGCTGCCCCTTATGGCAATGGAAGGCCACAGAGGACCCGGCAGGGCACCGGTCGATGAAAGTGCTCCTCCCTCCGAGAAGAGGGAGGATGAGGGGATAACGCCCGGCAAATTGCTGAAGGGGATATTTAAGTGGTAGAGAAGAGAGGGGATGGGTAACAGGTGATGGGAGAGAGTATTATTCCCATAACCCATGACCCGGGCGGCACACCTATGAAAACCTGGAATGAAAAAGTCGCTGAATTCGATATTGCAGACAAACCGCTGACGAAGGCACTTCTCGATAAGGCGGGCGCGGATCTCAGCTCGATGGGGAAGGCCTGCGTTCTTGCTCTGGGGCCGTGCGAAGGGTTTGATGAGATGCTGGTCAGGGCCGTTTCGGCTGATATCTCCGCGCTGCTCCTGCCCTCGCTAATGGACAGGCTGAACACTTCCGGTGAGGACCTTCCGTTTCCAAGGGACAGGGTCCTGGCTTTTGTCTGCGGTTTCTGGTTCCTGACTGGGGCGGTCCCCCGGCTCACGGAGGAAGGTACCTCGGTGGTCATGAACGACCTCGCACGGGAATTGGGAAGATTCTTCTTCATGCCCTACGACGAAGAGAACAGGGATGGCCTCGTCAAGATCGGCATCCAGTACTGGAAGGAACTGCAGGAGCAGCCACCGGTCCCGGTCATCGAGTGGGACCAGGCGTTCTCCCAGATGGTCTTCATCCACTACGAACAGATGACGAACAGCACAATCGACCTCGGCGACTTCGACCTCAACGGGAGCATCGGCAAGATGCTGACCGTCTTCCTCTCGTCCGCCTTTACCCTCCCATCCCCGCCGGACAACAGCTCAGAGTCTCCCTAAAACGCACCCGCGCACTTTCAGAAGGATCGTACAAGAACTCTCTGATGATGGAAGGAATTTAGGAAAAAATCATTGTGCGGTAAGAGACCTTGGGATTCTGGAGCCGACGATGGGAATTGAACCCGCGACCTGCTCATTACGAGCTATTTTCATTAGCTTCACGTAGTTTCATGTGACATAACAAATAGCTTGACAATTCAATTAGTTATCCCGTATAACTTTCATATGGCATCATTTCACCAAACGGCAGGTAAGCTCAAAACGCTGTACAGATGCTGTACAACTTGGTTTGATCAAAGAATGAGCAGGTCTGAAAGATGTGTTATGCAGGCCGTCTCAGTTGAAAATGAGCAAGTCAAGAACAGGAGGTATTTATGGACTGGATTAAACTGACCGAAGGCATACGATACAGGAAGCACCCGACGCGAAAAGCCGGTAAGGGGGTAAAGAAAGACCGATATTTTGCCATATACTACCGGCTTGATGGCAAACAGAAAAACGAAGGGCTGGGATGGGAAAGCGAAAGAGATGAAAATGGTAATCAAGTATGGACGGAAGAAAAGGTAAATATCCTCTATAGTGAATTAAAACATAATCGTAAGACCGGCATCGGCCCGAAGACATACAAAGAAAAACTGACCTTAAATCAACAGCGTGAGACGGAACGACAGAAAGCAGAGACAGCGGCCCAGGAACAGGCCCGAAAAGAAGGGATCACGCTTGTTGATGTTTTCGCGGATTATATCAAACTCGCGGAGACCGACAAGGCCGCCAACACGGTGCGTCGGGAAAAGTACCTTTTTAGAGATTATATTCAACCAACCATTGGCAATATTCCAGTCAAGAATATCAATATTGACCACATAAACAACATTAAAGCGGAAGGCAAGCAGAAGGTTGATGACAAGCAGCTTTCCGAAGCAACAGTAAATCTCATATTGGCTACTATTCGGCAAATTCTCAATTTCGCCATAGATAAAGATATCCTTCAAACAAATCCCGTTTCGAAGGTAAAGAAACTAAAACCGAGTAACAGCCGGGTTCGGTTTTTAACGGAGGACCAGGCCGAAGCACTGTTAACGGCGATCAAGGCAAAGAGCGAGGACACATACCGGATCACGTTATTTTCCCTTCATATGGGGCTCAGGGCCGGGGAAATATTCAACCTCACCTGGGCCGATATCAATCTTGGAAATGGAACCGTTTTCATCAAGGACACAAAGACCGGGCATAACCGCCATGCGTATATGACTGACAAGGTACGGGCCGAGATCGAAAGCATGGAGAGAGGGCAGGGGAAGGATCTTGTTTTCCCGGCGCGTGAATACGCAAAAATCAAACATATGGCGTCGATCAGCAAAACCTTTATGCGCTCTGTCGCTGATCTCAAGCTGAATGAAGGCATCGAGGACCCGCGACACAAAATCGTCTTCCACAGTATGCGCCATACGTTCGCGTCATGGCTTGTGCAGAAAGGTGTCTCCATATACGTCGTCAAGGAACTCCTGGGACATCGGACCTTGACCATGACAGAACGATACAGCCACGTTGCAGCCGATCATCTACGGCAAGCTGCGGCGATCCTAGACGGTCAAAGCAATGTGATACCGTTTCCGAAGCAGGAGGTGGGCAACCAATGAGAATAACGAAGCTCCACGAGGCAGTTAGGAAATGGCCCGTAAAAATAGTTCTACCTGACGACCCCTTGACGCTGGCAGGCGAGCCGGAGGCATTAAAAGAAATCCTCCGTGTGAGCAAATACGCGTCGCGTCGCGTCGCGGACATTATCATCAAGTACCATGAACAAAAAACTATCTTTGTCGACGGTTTTTTGCGAGCCGGGGTATCCTTTAAATCCGCATCAAACCCTGTGGTTCAAGTCTACATGAACGCAATGGAGGATCTATCGAAGATATGCGACGGGGATGCTCCTGACAGGCAACGGAAGGCCGCTGAAAGGGAGAGCAAGTATCTTCACAAAAGATTAGGCCGCATCAACGACGAACTATCAACATTAACCGAGACGGAGGCCCGGACCCGGCCTATGAAAGAAATGATCGGGCGACAGCTTTATCATGTCTTCGAGGACATCAAGGGTCATTTAAATGGTACGAGGGTTGCCAGCACTAAATTGATTACCGACGCCATGATTCACGAACTGATCGCGCCTATCTTCAACCATGTCTATCACACCGAGTATTTCAACGCCGAAACAATCAAGGGCCTCATAGATGATACTTTCCAAAGAGGCAAGACCAGCTGAAATAGCAATTTCGCCCATGGGCGAAAAATCAACTTGAGGCGGCGAAAGCAGAAAGGAATATTTGCACCATGGTGCAAAATCCAAAGCCTATTCCTGAACGCCACCTTCGTCCCCTAACTTCCCTTCCACCTGATGAACAGTTTGAGGCTGCACAAGTAGAGAAAGCCATTTCCACAATTGTGGAAACACCCATCGGCACCATCAAAGAATCCCACCAAGATTAAAACTTTTCCAAAAAACAAGTAAGAGTTTTAGCGTATCCTTCACGCAGAAATTCATATGCGGTAACCTTCTATCAACATGATTGATAAAGGAGGTTACAGCATGTTTTCAAACCTTGAAACACTTCAACAAACCCTTCCACCCGTTATCAGCCGCAACAAAATATCTTACTACCTGGGCGGTCTTCTTTCAGTGGGCTATATGGCAAACCTGGACAGCGAGGGGAAAGGACCGAAACGGATAAAGGTCGGAAAAAGATGCGGATATCTTCGAGAAGACCTGATCGAGTGGTTAAGGTCCAGAATGACCGAGACAGACGCCGAGGCCTCCAAGTGACGCCCCCCGTCGTGAAAGAAATTCCGTGCTGGAATCAGTGTGGCGACAAAATGACTTATTACGGCACGTATGGCTATTATCACTTCTTTCGATGCCCTAAGTGCGGCGTCGAATCCGCAAAGTGGATAAAAGACGAAACCATAACCGGGCCTAGGATCGCAACCGAAAAGCAGGACTCGCCCCGTCCTGTCTGGCCCGGTCATAAACCAAGGGGCAACGAGGGGCGGAAATGTTCGACGATCTCCCAGGGGAACTGACAACCGGGCAGTGCTTCGTCTGCTGGCAAATGCAGGAGCGAGACAGCAAGAAAGCAAAGGTGCCCGTATCGCCAAAAGGCGGCTTTGCACGGGTCAATGATCCTGAGACCTGGGGCACCTTTCAAGGGGCCGTCTCCCATTGTGAGAAACATGGTCTTTCCGGGATCGGTATTGTCCTGTCAAAGAATGGTGGCTCTTCTCTTGTCGGTATCGACCTGGACCATTGCATTGATGATGCCGGGAACCTGACACCCGAAGCAAAAGAGATTGTTGAAACCCTGAACAGCTATTCAGAAATCACGCCTTCAGGACACGGCCTTCGCGTCTTCGTCAAGGGAGAACTCCCGGCCGGCGCAAGGCGAAAGGGTAATATCGAGATTTACGACGATCTCCGGTATCTCACACTGACTGGCAATCATTTCAAGGGGACCCCGAGAACCGTTGAGGCCCGACAGGAAGAACTCATCAAAGTGTGGGGAAAATTCGTTTCACCTCCGGCGCCCATCAAGGAAAGACCCGCTGTTACCGACAGAGATCTTCCCGACGATGAGCTTCTACAGAAGGCCATGAACGCGGCGAACGGCGCAACCTTCCGGGAACTCTATGAAGGTGGCCTTGCCGGTTATCCTTCACAGAGCGAAGGTGACTTGGCCCTTTCCTCAATGCTGGCTTTCTGGACCGCGAACGATGCCGGGCGGATCGACGATCTTTTCAGAGGGTCCGGCCGATACCGTGAAAAGTGGGATAAGGTTCACGTCCAGGGGCGGACCTATGGCGAAGAGACGATCAGGAAGGCCATTGCAGGGACAACGGAAGTGTATGCAAGCCGGACAGAGCGACAGGACCCGGTAGCGGCACGAGAGGCCAAACCGCCGAAGGAACCCGTTGATATTCTCTCCCAGCTTTTCAGGTGGGATGACATAGCATCGATGGACGTTTCAACGGAATGGCTGCTTGAAAAACTCTTACCGAAAGGGGCTATATCCCTTGTCTTTTGTCCCGGCGGTGGCGGTAAGACATGGCTTCTTATGCAGCTTGCCAAGGCCATAGCCACGGGTGCACCCTTCGGCGATCTCCAAACCCTCCAGGCGCCGGTATATTTCATTGACTTTGAGAATCCCTTATCAGTGGTGAAGGAAAGACGCGAGAAGATAGGACCGGCAGCGGGCTTTTATTACTGGCACCTAGCTTGCCCTACAGGACCGCGTAAGCTCGACGAGGACACATGGATTGATTATAAGGCCCTTCCGCCTGGTCTCCTGATATTCGACACCCTGAGAGCGTCGCACAACGGAGACGAGAACAGTTCAAAGGACATGGCCCTTGTGTTGTCCAGGCTGAAAGAACTGCGCGAGACCGGCTTTACCATCGTTGTGCTGCACCATACACCGAAGGGGGATGCCAACACCTATAAAGGGTCAACGGCGATCCTCGACCTAGCCGATCATGTGCTTTCTCTCGAAAGGCAGGGCAAGACCGAAGACGAGGAATTCGACCCGGATTCAATCTTTAAATTCGGTTGCCGGATCAAGACGAGGTTTGAACCTCATTCGGTCTTTCTGTCCTTCGATCCGGCGCACGGCTTCACAACGAAGGATGACCCCGACGACGAGACTATGAAGGTCATGCGGGACATTCTCACAAATGAGGGACCTCTCAAGCAGAAGGAATTCAGGAAGATCCTCGAAGAGAAATTAGAAATGAAGAAAAGCCGTATCTTTAAACTGCTCAGAAAGGGCACAGGAACCCTCTGGAATGTGGAGCGAGGCGATAAGAATTCCATGTTGTATTCCAGTATTCCTGTTTTTCCGCTTACTAAAGTAGCGGAAAACTGGAAAACAGAATCTGGCGGTTTTACAGGAAGCGGAAAACACATTGATGTGAACAATACTCAAAACGTTGATAGTCAAGGGTTTTCCAGTTTTCCAGAGGGTGACGGGAAAACGGAGAAAACAGAAGATACGTTCGAGAGGGCCGTTATGTACTACCGAGAACAAGGATTGAGCGAAGAAGCGGCCCGTTTTCTGGCAAGAGAAGAGGTGTGAAAGTGAAGGCAAACGGAGAGATCGAACAGCGGGCGAACAGGGGACAGTCTACCCCCCCTGGGTCACATCTCAAGGAAGTGGTCGAATGGAAACCGGGCGGATAGCCTCGTTTTTGCGCGACGGTTCCCGGTTGAAATGAAATTTTGGAGGTTCAACACATGAAAGCAAAAATACCATCAGGTCTCAAGGCACCCGGAAGGAAGTTTTATAAACAGGTTCTCGAAGAATACGACCTCCCCGAGACCCACGATCTCGAACGTCTCTTCATGGCGGCCAAGTGCCTTGACGAGATCGCCGACGATGAAAAGACCGTGAAGGAGGAAGGCCGCTTTATTGAAGATCGTTTTAACCAGAAGCGTGAACACCCGGCAAGTAAAGCTATCAGGGACAACAAGACGCTGTTTTGCCGGATTATCCGCGAGCTGGCCCTAGACATTACGGACCCCGGCGATTCCAGACCACCACGGCAATACTGAGAGGTGATGTGATATGCCACGGAAACCACGAAAACCGAAACAGATGAAAACAGCACTATTGCAATCAGAGAAACACCTCCTTGAAACCGGCGAATGCTGCCCGGACCCCAAGAAACACGGCATAAAGGACTGGCGCGAAACCGGTGAAGGCTGGGTAAGACCCTTTACCCTTGTGTCACCCGGCGGACGCGACGAACTCCAAGCCCTATGGCTCCGGCACAAGGACAGCATTATGAAGGACTGGAAGGGTCCCAGCAAACCCTGGGCGCAAGAAGAGTTTGAAGGAGGCAAGGATGCCACGTAAACCGCGTAAGACGAAGCAAACGAGGCCCACGGTCAAACCGATAGAAGTTTACTTCTTGCAGTATGGCACGATTGAGGGCGGCCCGGATGATGAAGGAATGAAACTTGAAATCTTCTTCCGAAATGTGGATGAAGGACGCAGTTGGTTGCCGATATGGAAGGACGTCCGCCATAAAGTCATGGCCGACTGGATAAACGAACACCCCGCTTCAAGACCCTGGGCCTGGTGGCAGTTTGACGCTCCGAGATGGAAAGACCCATTCGAGGACTGTTATTGTCACGGGACCCTAGCAGAACCACGACAACGCCTGGGCGGGACGGGGACACCTGACTTTGAAGCTCTTAATTATATGCCGAGCTTCGATAAGGGAGTGCCGACAGGCTTTGTCTCTCAATGGGATGAGGGATACTACAACGGACGGGCGAAAGACATTCACGGAAATGCTATCGGCACCAAACACAACGAAGGGAACTTCACGGGCAAGGCCATTGATCCGAATGATCCGCCACGGTACGAATCAGAGGCCGTCTACCTTCGACGCCTGGGCCTGTTGACCCCGGACGAAGAAAGATACCTTGAGAAACACCCGGAACTCCTGGGACCCGAAATCGTGATTATTGAGGACGACAAGGACGATGAGCGAGTACCTTCCTGATAAACCTTTTTTCAGACCCGATGAGGTGGCGAAATACCTTTCCGTCTCCAGGGCCACGATTTATCGCTGGATTGATGAGGGGCGGCTGCAATCAGTACGCATCGGGGAGAAGGTTGTCAGGGTGCGGCGCGAGAGTGTTCTCCAACTGGTACGGGAAAATTAGTGTCTCATGTGTCTTATGTGTCTTAGACGTTTCAAGGGTTACTTAGTAAACTTAGGAAGAGGTGAAAAACATGAGAACAACGAAAATAACGAAAACATTCTCCATCGATCCCGAAGTCTACAAAAGGCTGAAAGGATATGCCGGATATCAGGGTACTACCATCGGCGAGGCGATCAAGACCCTCCTCGATACCCAGGACATTCCGGGCACGTCAAGCGGACCGGGTTACAGGACATGGCTCATGGAAATGCTCAGGATCGGCAAGGAACAGGGCGACGAGGCAGCCATGAAGTACCTGAAAGATAATCCCTATCGGGAGACCGATGTTTAGCATTACAGGATGTTCCCCGCTCCCCTGCGCGACGTTTGGGAGCGAACCCGAAACCACCCCTGCGCGACGTTTGGGCGGACGGGACGCAGCACACAAACTTGATAATAAGGAGACAATCTCATGAAGGATCTACAGAAAGTTGTAGCAGAGGTAGGAACGGCCTTCGACGATTTCAGGGCCAGCCACAAGGCGGAAGTAGAAACAATAAAGCAGCAGATCGACAAGATCGAGACGGTTTTAGGCCGGTCACAGTTTCCCGGAGGCTGGTCCTCTTCCGGGGAGAACGCAGCCGCGAAGGAACACAAGGCGGCTTTCCTCGCATGGGCGCGTAAAGGTGTAAACGAAAGCAACCTCCGCGACCTTGAGGTCCAGGCGAATCTTTCGACGCTGTCCGATCCGGACGGCGGCTTCCTGGTACCCATCGAGATCGAGAAGGGCATTGAACGGCTTGCTTTGGCAAGCGTGGCAATGCGTCGTATTGCCCGGATCGTCACGTCACGCGGCGAGTACACCAAACCCCTGAGTAAAGGCGGCGCCACCGGCGGGTGGGTAAGTGAGAAGGCGTCACGGCCTGAGACCGATACGCCCGAGTTGAACCTGTTCTCTCCTCCAATGTGTGAAATCTACGCCATGCCGAGTATTACGCAGAAATTGCTCGATTTATCAGAATTCGCAATCGAGGCTTGGCTTCTTGAAGAAATCAACGACGTGTTTGTGCGCACCGAAGGCGAGGGCTTCATTACCGGCCCCGGTGCCCCTGGGAAGGTCAAGGGCATCATTGACGAGGCCCTTATGATCGCCAACTCCTCCTGGGCGTATGGCAAAACCGGCTACATCGCAGGCGGTAACGCTTCCCTTCTCAACAACGCGGACAAGCTGATCGACCTGCAGCACGCTCTCAAACCTGTCTATCGGCAGAATGGCACATGGCTCATGAACGATGCCACGTGGAATGTCCTCCGCAAGTTTAAGGACGGCGAAGGCAACTACCTGTGGCGTCCGGGACTGGCAGAGAACGCCCCTGATACCCTTCTAGGGAAGCCGGTAGAGATAGACGACAATATGCCCGATATCGGCGCGGGGAAATACCCTATCGCGTTCGGTGACTTCCAGAGGGCCTATACGATTGTTGACCACGTTTCCGGGACGAGACTGCTTCGGGACCCCTACAGTGTGAAAGGGTACGTCCTTTTCTATGTCACGAAACGCCTGGCGGCGGGGATCAGCAATTATGAGGCGATCAAGTTCCTCAAGATCGCCACAAGCTAATCGTGTCTTTTAATTCCAGACCCCCCGGTAGCGCCTCGGCTTAGGTCTGGGTCCATTTTAAAGGGCGGTCCCGGTTTGCGCAAGATCGGGGCCGCTCCTCCCATTTTATATGTAGAGGTGCCCCCCCGTTCCATTCTTCACGAAAGGGCTTCGGCTCGAAACCTCCCGGTATCCCCTTTGCGGAATTAATTTTGACTTTTGATTATTGTAGTGTGAATAAAAATCAAAATCATTAGGACAGACGAGACCCCTAAAAGTGGGGCCCTGTTGCATTTTCCGGGCATGATGAGGCAACCAGCGGTGACCCGCCTGGAAAATACCACAGCTCCTCCGAGCGGTGGGTGGGACTACAGCGCGGAAATGCAACGGGGCGAGGGGGAGCTTGCAAAAACAATGCAAAGTGATACAATTCTGTCAACGCGATGCACAATGAATGAACGGGAGGCAAAATGAACGAATGTTCCGTGGAGGGATGCGACAGGGCGGTTTATACGAATGGATTGTGCACTTTGCACTATAAGGAAAAGGCCGGAAAGCTGTCATCCACCAGCGGCCCCGCAGTTAAACGAGGCCATAGACTTTGCACGGTCTGCGGGTACGTCGGCAAACCGCATAAACACACAAAAGGAAGCATGGGGATGGAGATATTGCTGTGGCTCTTCCTGCTAATCCCCGGCCTGGCCTACTCTCTATGGCGCATCAGTTCCCGGTACGATGCCTGTCCCAAGTGCAACAGCCCCAACATGATCCCCCTCGATAGTCCAATAGCAATTAAACTGTTAGCGGATATCCCTCGACAATAATCAGTTTGTAAATACACTACCTACAGGCGCTCCTTCGGGGCGCCTTTTTTGTGTAAAAATATTTCAGAATTGACCTGGAAGAAACCATCCAAAAAAATCTGACAGCGTTCTACGAGGTCGGCTTCGCTCTCATGCAGATCCGCGACAACAGACTCTACCGGGAGATTCACGGGACGTTCGAGGAATACTGCAAGGAGAAGTGGGACATAAGCAGACCAAGGGCATACCAACTCATTAAGGCGGCAGAGGTTCAGGATAATTTGTCTACAATTGTAGACAAGCCCGCTAACGAGGCGCAAGCTCGTCCCCTCACCCGCATCAAAGACCCCGATGAACAGAGAGAGGTCTACCAGAAGGCCGTCGAGACGGCACCGGAAGGGAAGGTGACGGCCTGTGTGCTTCGCTACGGTGTTTTTCAAACTACATAGGGGTAAGGTGCAGGGGCAAAGGGACGGCTAAGGAGAGGGGCTATTTTAAGGTCTTGATGAACCGGGTAAACTTACCAACTCAACCGGCGTGATCTTCGCAGATCAGGCCCCTGGGGTACCGGGGGCTTTTTTTATTGCCATATTTATAATTGTTTGCAAAAATAAGACAATGATGAAAGCGAATGTCTCCTACCTTTTGTAGAATATAATAGGGAGGGCAATACGCTGGATTCATATGAGGATAGCGGAAGAACCTGTAAATCAATTATTCCAGGTTCTATTAATGAAGTTATTTACAAGCTAATATGTCTGGATGAACGATAATACCTAAAATATATGCTCACGACTTGCAAAATTCTAGGCGTAACCCTTGGGGATTGTCTTTAATTTGAGAGGTAAGATTTGAAAAAAAGCAAAGTGAATCTTTGGAAAAAGCCTGAGCGTCCCATAGAAACCATTATAACGGCGATCATGGCGCTAGCGTTCATTATATTCATGGGATATGGCGCATTTGAAGCATTATCTGAAATTACTTGGCGTGGCTACCGTAGATTTATTTTTAAAAGTTTTATAGTATTATTGCTCGCAGTATCGTGGCTCTTTATCTATATTTTGCACACAACAAATGTCTGGGAAAATTCACGCTTTATGCAATGGCTTAAACGACCTCGGGGAGATAAGTCTTACTTAGCAAGTTGGTTAGAGAAACCCATCAAACGGGATATCGATGAATATGAAAAAACGAGTCCTTTTGTAAGGTCTCGTAAAGACATAGAAGAAAAGCGGTTGTTCCGACGTGTAATTATAGAGATTTTACGAGGCCAGCCACTAAACGTATTTACGGGCCTTTGGATATTCATGTCGATGACAATTTTTACTATTTTATTTCCGCAAGATTAATAACGGGGCAAAACATTTATTCCAATGACCAACCTCTTTTTCGTATAAAAGATGAATCTTTCACCTAAGCTGTACAGATGCTGTACAAACCAGTGAACACTATACATTTGAGTGGGTTAACTGTGGTTTGTAAGTGATTGATTTTATTAAAAGCCGACGATGGGAATTGAACCCGCGACCTGCTCATTACGAGTGAGCTGCTCTGCCTCTGAGCTACGTCGGCGTTGAATTGTATATAGCATAACCTGGCGTTTTCGCACAATACAAATTTGTTTTCTATTCTCCGGCTCCAGCCGCGCCCGTCGCCGGGCCATCGGGGTCGGTCAGGAGGGAGGCCATGCGTTCGAGAAGGATGTCGTTCTCCCTTTTACTCCTTACCGCCACCCTGACGTAGCTCTCGTCGAGGCCGTTGAAGTTGGAGCAATCCCGAATGAGGATGTTCTGTTCCCTCAGGCCTGCTACTATGTGAGGCGAGTGGGGGGACCGCAGCAGGTAGTAGTTCGTCCGGGAGGGAATGTAATCGATGCCGAGCGTCTCAAAATATCTTTCGAGGCGCTTCTTCTCTCTTGCCAGGAACGCGTGGGTCCGTTCGCTGTGGGCGGTGAGGGAGAGGGCCGCGACGCCCGCGGCCTGAGCAAGGGTATTTACGCTCCATGGTTCCCGGATGGCATCGAGATCGCGCGCAGCCCTGGAAGGGAAGACACCCCAGCCAAGGCGAAGGCCGGGCAGGGCGTAGAACTTCGTCATAGACCTCAGGACGATAAGGTATGGATTGTCCGCAGTCAGGCCGATGACTGACCCGGCGGTCGTGAACTCGATGAATGATTCATCTATGATGAGGTAGGTCTTTTGATCTGCCGCATAGGCGGCTGCCTCCTTCATGGTGTCTCTTTCAACTATCCTGCCCGTTGGATTGTTGGGGTTGCACAGGAAGACGGCGTCCGCGTTCACCCTCGCCGCCTCGCCCAGAACGGCGACGGGATCGATATCGAAATCGTCCCGTGGCCGCAAAGGGTAGGGGACAACGGTGCAGTCGGGGCGTGCCCCGATACATGCCCGTTCATACTCGTTGAAAGTGGGCTGGGCAACGAGCACTTTTCTGAGGGACAGGGCCCTGGGCAGCAGGTAGATCAGTTCCGTGCACCCGTTCCCGCAGAGTATGACCGTGGGGTCGAGGCCAAAGGTCGCGGAGAGCTTATTTCTCAATTCTATGGAGTCGGGGTCCGGGTAGTGCTCTATGTCATAAAGACGAGCCCTGACGGCTCGGAGAACCTCGCGCGGGGTGCCGAGGGGATTGATGGAGGCACTAAAGTCGATGATGTCCTCACGGGGGACTCCGGCGGCGTGTACCCACCCATGAACGTTACCTCCGTGGCGGTTCACAGGAGCACCCCGAGGGATATGGCGGCTATGGCACAGAGGAAACCGATATAGGACGCGGCGCGAATAACGCTGACCGTCCTGAGGGATGCTGTCAGGTAGTCCGCTCCGCCCGGGATACCGATGTAGGGCTTTTGGACCGTGATCCCCCCGTACGTCAGTAATCCTCCCAATTTTACGCCCAGGGCACCCGCTATCGACGCTTCGGGATAGCCGCTGTTGGGGCTGGAATGCTTCCGGCCATCGCGGCGGACGGTAATGAGGGCGGTACGGGCTCTGGCAGGCGAGCGCAGGAGGATTGCGGCGGCGAGGGCGATAAGGAGGGCCGAGATCCTGGCGGGAAGGTAATTCGCCGCGTCGTCGAGGCGCGCCGATGCCCATCCCAGGTAGATGTATCGCTCGTTCCTGTGCCCGACCATGGAATCGAGGGTATTGACGGCCTTGTAGGCTAGGGCGCAGGGGATCCCCCCGAGGGTGAGGTAGAAAAGGGGCGCGATGACGCCATCTGAGAGGTTTTCCGACAGGGTTTCGATCGTTGCCCTCAATATGCCGTCCCTGCCGAGCCTTCTGACGTCGCGGCCGACGATGAAGCTGAGGCGATGCCGCGCCAGTGCCATATCGTCGGCCTTCACCGCCGTGATTACCGATAACCCGGCCTTCAAGAGTTCTTTGAGGGCAAGCGTCGATGCAGCGAGATATACGAGGAATAAGATACCGGCAAAACGGATAGGCCCCGATGGGCACTGCAATACACCGGCCTGTACGGCAAAGGACAGGGCAAAGGTCAGGCCCACGACGACAACGACGAGGACAATGCCCGCGCAGCGCTCGAAATGCCTGCCGCTGCCGATCCTTCGGGTAATGCGCTCAAAGGCCTCGATAGCCCCTCCCATGAGCCGTACGGGATGAGGAAGGGTCCGCGGGTCACCAATGAGAGAGTCAAGAATCATTGCCGACACGATGATGATGAGGAACGCCAGGTGGTCAGTGGTCAAAAGCATAGCGCTGCCGTTATCAATAGTATGGTTTCGGCCGCCTCGTGTATGGCGCCGAGGTTGTCCCCTGTCAGGCCGCCGAACCGGAGCGTACAAAGATACCGCAGCACCCGCCCCCCGTAAAGGGCGCCGAGGGACGCGGCAAAGAAGAAGAGGGAATAACGAACGGCGCTGTCATATCCGGGGTAACCGCTTGCGAGATAGCCGATGCAGGCGAGGCAGATAAGGAGGATGCTTGCCAGGCAGGCGTGTCCCGCGTTTACCCTGCCGAGGAAGATCCTGCCCAGCCCGTCGCTCCGGGCGCTTCTGGCTCCGGGCATCATCATCGTCATGGACCAGGCGGCGACGGCGGGCATGATGAGCACCGCGGGATTCAGCGAAGAGTGTGCCTGTGCCTTAAGGACCTCGTTGAGGAGAACGTACTTGAGAAGAAGATTGACGACGATGGCCACAACACCGATGGGGCCTGCCGTCGGATCGCGCATGACGGCGAGCCTCCTCTCCCTGTCTCTGTCGGTGTCGCCCGTGGACTTGACGGAAAGGGCATCCACCGTGTCCGAGAGACCGTCCTGGTGAAAGGCGCCGTTGGTGAAGAGGTACACCCCGATGACAAGTATAGAGGTTACCGCGGGGGAGAAGACCTTCAAGGAGAAGAAGGAAACGGCGGCGAGGAGCAATCCCTGGGCGAAACCGACGAGGGGGAAGAACAGGGCCGACAGCGATATGTCCTTTTCGGAGAGTCTTCCGCCGATGCGTATGGGGATGATGGTCAGGAACTGAAAGGCGATGAGTATCCTCTTCATACTCTTACGACAACTCCTTCGACACCCCGGCCTCGTCGAATGTGGCCATCTCGCGGTAGACCTTAAGGCCCGCCTCGATGAGGGTGATGGCAAGGGCGGCCCCCGTTCCTTCGCCCAGGCGAAGACCCATGTCGAGGATGGGTTCGAGCCCCATTTTCTCGAGCATGACCCTGTGCCCCTTTTCCACGGAATTGTGGGCCGCGAACATGTAGTCCGCTGCGGCGGGCTCCATGGCCCAGGCTATGATGGCCCCCGCCGTCGATATGAGGCCGTCGACAACGACGGGTATTCCGAGGGACGCCGCTCCCAGGATGAGGCCGGCTATCCCGCCGATCTCGGCGCCTCCCACCTTGGCGAGGACGTCGAGGGGGTCGTTGGGGTCGGGACTATTCAGTGCTATCGCGTCCTCGATGACAGTGACCTTCCGGATGAGGGAATCATCGGAGATCCCCGTGCCCTTTCCCGTGACATCGGCCGGCGGCGCGCCCGTCATGACGGAGGCGATGGCGCTCGAAGGCGTCGTATTGCCGATGCCCATGTCACCGGTGCCGAAGAGGCGATATCCCTTATCCGCGTACTCCCTGGCAAGGGCGATGCCCACATCTATGGTTTGGCCAGCCTCGCCCCTCGTCATGGCGGGGCCCTTTCTCATGTTCTTCGTTCCCCGAACGACCTTTTTGCGGATAAGCCCCGGGTCATCCTCAAAGTCTTGATCAACGCCCATATCGACGACGACGACGTCGGCACCCGCGTGGCGGGCGAGGACGTTTATTCCCGCGCCGCCTCCCAGGAAGTTGTGGACCATTTGAACCGTCACTTCCTTCGGGAAGAGGGAGACTCCTTCGTCCACGACCCCGTGGTCGCCGGCAAAGACGAATATCGCCTTTCTCCGGAACAGGGGCGGCATGGGGTTTCCCGTTATGGCGACGATCCGCTTCGCGAACTCCTCGAGCCTCCCCAGGCTCCCTGAAGGCTTCGTCAGGCTGTCGAGGCGCTGCCCGCCAAGTGCGAGGAGGGCACTGTCCACCCCGTTGATCCGTATCCCTTCCACTATTGTGTCTCCTTTATTTTCATGGGTATCCCCGCCGCGAGGAAGTAAACGTCGGTGGCGATGGAGGCGACCCGGGCGTTCAGTCGGCCGAGGTTGTCGCGGTATTCTCTTCCCATAGGCGATTCCGGCACGAGGCCGAGACCCACCTCGTTCGAGACGATATAGACATGGGGAGGACCCGCCGGGTCGGAAAGGGCGTCGACGAGGTTTTCCTCGTATCGGTCAAGGGAAAGCCCGCGCATCATGATGTTCGAGACCCACAGCGTCAGACAGTCGATGAGGACGACTCCATGGGTCGGCCCTATCTTTCTGACGAGGGAGGCGATCTCCACGGGTTCCTCGAAGGTCTTCCATTCCCGCCCCCGTTCTCTCCGGTGATTGCCGATCCGGGCCTCCATTTCATCGTCGAGGGCCTCGGCGGTGGCGACAAAGGCCTTTTCCCCGGGCACGCGCGATGCCTCGCCAAGGGCGAAGGAACTCTTCCCGCTCCGGGCGCCGCCAAGTATCAGGACCGTCCTGCGCATTTTTCCCTTACCTCCTCTGATACGATCATCACGAATGGTTTCCGGGACAGGGGGTTCTCGCGGACGACGACCACCGTCCTGTAGACCTCCTCGATGGTCTCGTAGTCGAGCACTTCCGCCGGGCTGCCGATCTTTCGTATCCTTCCCCCGTCCACGAGGACCAGTCGGTCGCAGTATTCGGAGGCGAGGTTGAGATCGTGGAGTATGATCACGACCGTGAGCCCCTCATGCCTGTTGAGGCGGCGCGTGAGGTCGAGTATGGCCGCCTGGTGGGTGATGTCGAGGTGCGATGTCGGTTCGTCGAGGAGGAGCACCTCCGGCTGCTGGGCAAGGCCGCGGGCGATGAAGGCGAGCTGGACCTCGCCGGCGCTCATCTCCGACATGAAGGCCTCCGCGAGGTGGTGTATCCCCGTCATCTCCATCACCCTTTCCGCTATGCCGATGTCCTCATCCTTTTCGAAGAGCTGGAGCTTTCTGTAATAAGGGATCCGCCCCAGGAGGATGAACTCCCTCACCGTTATCTCGATGAGGGGCATGTTCTGGGAAACGACGGCGATCTTCCTGGCCACGTCCCCGATGTGAAGGCTCTTCATATCGGCGCCGCCCAGGAGGACCGTTCCCTTCGCAGGTTTGATGAGGCGCGTCATCGCCCGGAGCATTGTCGTCTTGCCCGAACCGTTGGGGCCTATAATGCCGAAGAACTCTCCTCTTCCAACGGAAAGGTCGATGTCATGAAGGATAGTCTTCTCGCCGTATCCGCATGTGACTCCCCTCATCTCGATCACAGCGAACCTCCCGGCCGGGCTGATCCCTGCCTTCTCGCCAGCACGTAGATAAAGACGCATCCCCCCAGTATCCCCGTGATGACACCGACGGGAAGCTCGATGGGGGAGATCGCCGTGCGGGCGATGGTGTCGCAAAAGATGAGGAACCCCGATCCGACGAGGAAGGACAGGACGAGGAGCCGCCTGTGGTCGTAACCGGCCAGCATCCGAACGAAGTGGGGGACGATGAGACCCACGAACCCTATGATGCCCGTCAGGGAAACGCTGATCCCAGTGAGGAGGGACGCCATGAGGAAGAGCTGCTTCTTTGCCCTTTCCGTGTCGATGCCGAGGTGGACCGCCTCTTCCTCGCCGAGGGACAGGGCGTTGAGGACGGGTGCAAAGAAGAAAGAGACGAAGAGGCAGGCGAGAACGATGGCCGTGAGGACAAGTATGAGCGTCCAACTCGGCTCTTCCAGGGACCCCATGATCCAGAACACGATGCTGTGGAGCTCCTGCGTCTTCGATATGGCGAAGATGAGAAAGACAAGGGATGAGGAGATGAAGCTCATCATGACCCCGGTGAGCAGGATGCCCTGCATCCTCAGGACAGTGCGGCGCATGTTGAGAAAGTAAAGGGGAATGATGACCAGGCAGGACCCGAGGAAACCCGAAAGAGGCAGGGCCGTCACGGGCAGAATATAGTTCAGCTTCAGGATGATGCACAATGCCGCACCGAGGGCCGCGCCACCGGATATGCCAAGGGTATAGGGCTCGACGAGGGGGTTTCGGAACATCCCCTGGAGGACAACTCCCGCGATGGAAAGGGCACCGCCGACGGCAAGACCGAGTATGATCCGGGGCAGCCGGATGTCGATGAGGATCCCGAATTCCGGTGTTGCCTGTCCCTCGAGGATGATCGTGAGTATCCTGCGCAAGGGTATGCCCGCAGACCCGCTGGCGATGGCGGTGACGGCGGCTGCCGCCAGAAAGAGGCAGGCAGCGGGGAAAAGGACGCTCATGGGTCGTCGCTTCATCTGAACTCCTCCGCTTCGCCGGGATGGAGGAGCATCGCTATATCGCCGAGGGACCTGGCGAAGCTCACCGGCGTCGGGCTGCAGACGTCGTCGGAATCCACGAGGTATATACGATCGTTCTTGACCGCCTTCACCGTAGGGAACCTCTTCCAAGCCAGACGCTCGTTTTCGCCGGTGAGGCCCATGGTGACTATGAGGATCACGTCGGGGTCCCGAAGGACCGCCTCTTCGCGCCCCACATTCCCGGAGGCCACGTCCCTGAACACGTTCACGGCCCCGGCAAACTCTATGAAGTCATTCATGAATACGTCCTTCGTCGCGACAAAGAAAGGCTTCGAGCCTATCTGAACGAGGACGGCCGGTTTCGGCAACCGGGCCGTTCTACGTTTTATGGCGTCGACGCGGGCCCGTGCGGTACCGACGACGCGGACCGCCTCCGCGGACCGGCCCGTGGCCTTGCCCATTTCGAGGAACACGTCGCAGAGCCCGGAGAAGGTATCGGCTATGGTGAAGGTGACGACATTGAGGCGGAGGTCCCGCATCTTCTGTACGGTTTTCGGGTCCGTGAGGGTCATGGCAAGGACGAGGTCGGGGCGAAGCTTCAGAATCCTCTCCAGGTTGGGTTGTATGACGGTGCCTACCTTTTCCTTTGCCCGTGCCTCTTTCGGCCTGTTGCAGTAGGTGGTCACGCCGACGATGTTTTCCCCCAGTCCGAGAAGGTAAAGGGATTCCGTCACGGCGGGGCTCAGGGAAATAATGCGAAGGGGTCTGGCCGCCTTTTGCGCCGTTGCGTCCGGGGCCGGCAAGGCGAGGCACAGGATGATGACCGCGGCGGCCATGACCGGCAAGACCCGGGACATCCTTGTTAAGAAAGAAGCGGTCATCCGCCGTCCTTTAAGCGCAATGCTTTGATATCGAGGAAGAAATAATCATCTGTCGAGCGGATGCCACCCTTTTCAAAAGGGACGGGCCTCTGAAATATGGGGCCGTCGTAAACGAAGCTGTGATATTCCCCCTTCTCTCCGCATATGTCCACGTTGCCGCCGAGGCTCCTGATGTTATCCACGAACGCCCGGTCTATCTCTCTGCCGACCCACTTTTCATCGAGATAGCGCCTGTCGACCGCCACTATGACCGCCTTGAAACCTTCATCCAGGAACTCCGAGAGGATATCTTCCCTTTTCTCCAACCACAGGGGGAGGGAAGGACGCACATCGCACTCGGAGCAGACCCTTTCCACCCAGGCCCTATGTTCCTCCATGTCGATGTCTCCAAAGATGCCCTGGAATATTCCGTCGGCGCGGAGCCCGGAAAGCACCTTCTTGAACTCCTCTTCATAACCGTTCCATGTAGTTCTGCGCTGTGTGAGGGGGATACCGATTGCCCGCGCCTGAAGGGAGAGGAGGTCCGCCTCAAGGCCGTGCGTCCGCGAGTGTGTGCCGTCCTCGGTTACCATGTTGATGAGCCGGGTTATGGTGAACCCCGACCTTGCGGCCCTGAAGAGCGAAAGGGCGCTCTCTTTTCCGCCGCTCCAGGAGCAGAACGCGTCTTCTTGAACGTCCGTCATCGAGTAAACCCCTTCACCCATCCACATATCCTGCAGTGATCGCGGCCGTCCATGAGCCCGGAACCGCATCCCTCACAGGCCTTTTCATCCGGCCCGGGCCTGGGGATGTTCCCCACGGTCTTCCTGTAAACCTCGTAATAATAAAGATGGGCCTTGTTGTAGAAACGCATACCTGAGGAGTGTCTTTTGGCCTCGAACTCCTCATCGGATATGGCGGCGCCCAGTATGGCGTTGAGCCTCGTCATACCCGACCCCGTTTCCAGGGGCCTCTTGCCCTGCCAGAGAATGCCGGCGGGCAGGAGGCCTTCACAGGCGTGCCTCAGGACCCACTTGCCGTGAACGACACCTTTCTCTTCCCCGATCTTCCATTGTCCCTGTATTTGAAGGGCGAAATCAAGGATTTCTTTGTCGAGAAAGGGTTGTACGACGTCTATTTCGAAATGCTTTCCGAGAATGGTCGAGTTGAAGGACATGACCTGCGACAGGCGGCGGATGTACCCGTCAAGGTCGTCCATGTCCGCCATGAATGAGTAACCGCCGAAGAGCTCGTCGGCCCCGTCACCTGTCATGACTGAGCTAAACCCCAACGACCTTGCCTCCTTGAGGGCGAAGTAGACGGCCAGATCGTTGGGGATCGCGGGGTCGAAACTGCCCAGTATGGTAATGACCTCGGGTATGGCGGCCATGGCCTCGCGGGCGGTTACCCGCCTGTGGGTGAGATTGAGATCGATGGCCGCCGCCGCCTCACGAGCGTACTCGAGGTCGGGGCCGTCCGGGCCGAGGGTCACCAGGATGCCCTCCCTGCACGGGGACAGGGCGGCCGCGATAGATGAGTCTAGACCCCCTGAAAAGAGGACGCAATCGGGAACAAATCCGGCAAAGGTCGTGCAGAGCGCCTGACGCAATGCCGCTGTGTTCCCGGCCGACAGGGTATCTCTAGAACCTGTAATTATACTGAACCCCCAGGATGTAGTTGCGTTCGGGAGACGGGTAATAGTTCCGCGCGCCCGTGGTGTTGTTGACTACGGCGTACTCGGTGTATTGCTTGTCAAAGAGGTTCCTGATCCCGCCCGTGAGCTTCAGGCCCTTCCAGGTATAAACCGCCGTAAGGTCATAGACAGTGAAGCCTCCCATGGCGGAATAGCGATTTCTCACGTCACTCGTCATGTAGCGATCCCCGGTGTACAGAGACAAGAACGTGAGGGTCAGGTCCTTTAAGGCCCAGGAGACGGCTGCGCTCAGCTTGTTCCTGGGTACCATGGGAACCCTGTTCCCGTCCAGGTCGTCCCCGTCGAATCTTGCGTTCATATATGTGTACCCGAGGTCCACTCTTAGACTCGGCATGATAAGCCAGAAGAAGGAGGCCTCGAGACCTTCCCTCTTTGTCTTCCCATAATTGGTGTTCGTGAAGGTCAGGGGGTTGTAGTAGATCTCGTTCTTGTGACGTCCCGAAAAGACGGTCGCCGCAGCCCCGATGTGTTTCGTGAAATTGAATCTGATACCAAGGTCGATCTCTTTCACGGTGTGGGGTTCCAGAGCCTCGTTGATAGGAGGGGCCGCAAAGGGGCTGAAGTATTCATCCGTCGCCGGGAAGCGGAAGCCCTTCGCATAGTTTACAAACACGTTTCCCCTCTCGGGGATGATGAAATTGAGTCCCATCCGGAAGGCGTCCTTGTCTTTCTTGACGAAATCGTCTATCGGCGCGAGGAACCCCGTGTTGTCGGTGTAGTCGAAATCGTATTTGACCTTGGCCAGGCGGTAACCGGCGCTGAGTTGAAGGTTCTTGAAGAGGTATATCTCGTCGTTGATGTAGAAACCGTATTCCGTCTTGGTGATATTCGTGTCGGAATCTGTGCCCGTGCCGAGGTCGTTGCTGCGACTCGGGGAATAGTAGTAGTCGAAACCAGCCACAAGGGTGTTCTTCAGGGAAAAAATGTCCTCCTTAACGGTGATCCTGGGGGTGAGCGACGTTGTCTCAAACCTTCTCATCGAGTCCCAGGGGCCGCCAGTCGTATCATAATGAAACGAGGTGTGCCTCTTCCGGTAGGCCATGCCCAGGGAGAGGAGTACCGTGTCAACGGGCTTGGCCGAGACCTCGACATCTATGAAGTTATCCTCTGTGTTGCCTTCGTCCGAAGGGGTCTTCGAGTCCTTCCTGGCATATCTGCCGGTGAGCAGATCCGCATGGGTTAAGGGTCCGGGCAGGCCGTAGGTATCCCTGTGGTGTCCCGCCTTCGCGCTTACCGTGAAGTCCCTGGGGAGATCGAAGGAAAAGGAGCCGAAAACATCCCTGGCTCGCAGGTCGTTGTTGTGTCTGTACCCGCTTGTGTCGTTTGAGGAGGTGAGAACATTGTAGGAGAACCTGCCTTCCCGGCCCGAAGCGCCCAGATAAGGGTTGTACAGATCGTAACTGCCGGTGTTAAGACCGGCAATGATCGACGGCTTTCCTTCACCCTTTCTGAGTATGATGTTGACAACGCCTCCGATAGCGTTGTCCCCGTACATAACGCTCGCCGGTCCCCGGTATATCTCGATGCGCTCGATCATCTCCACAGGCACCTGCATGAGGTCCGTGCCGGACATATCGATCTCGTTAACTCGCCGGCCGTCGATGAGGAAAAGGGAGTTCTGGGCTGCTGTTTCGCCGAAGCCGCGGATGTCGACTGTTGAGTACTTGGGGTTGCCAAGGAGACTTCGGGTAAAAACACCCTGCTCGCCCTTGAAGACATCGGTGAGCGTTCGCGCCCCTTTCTCCTCTATCTCCTCGCGGGTGATGATGGAGATGTTTGCCGGCACTTCCCTGATCTTCGACTCCGCGCGTGAAGCGGTTACGACGATGCTGTCAAGCCTCTGGGGTGTCAGTTCTTCCGATAGACAGGGAAACGCCAATGAAAGGAGCAGTAACACGAAAAAAACAGGAAATAAACGGGCCATGAGAACCTCCTTATGTCTCGTAAGGATAATTTCTCGAAGAATTCAACCCAAGGTTTCCTGACTCAGGGAGGTGTGAGCCAACGCGCCTTCCCGTTCCATGCTTCGAGGAACAGTGGCCGGCTTGATCGCCGTGCGTTGCTTTGATCCCATCACAGTTGCGGGACAGCGGAAGATTTTCACTTCACTTCCCTTGCAAGTTGAACCGTAACGAGTATGTTAGTGTCTTTAACACAAACCTTTATCTTAAATCAACGGTCTTTTGTTTCATGATGTACGTCGATTGTGATAAGGTATTCGGAAAAAGCGGCGGACGGAATCAGAATGGACATATGTCAAGATATCCGGCGGAGATTCAACGATTGCAACGTTGGGCGTCTCCTGGGCATAGAGATCGTGGATGTGGAAAAGGGGATGGCCCGGGGAAGGATGCTCGTCACAAAGGAGCATATCAATGTCTTCGGAGGCATCCACGGAGGCATACTGTTTACTTTCGCGGACCATGTCGGTGGGGCCTGCGGCAACAGTCTCGAATACAAGGCCCTTCTCGTCGAATCGAAAGCCCGTTTTAAGAAGAGCGCGAGGGAGGGGCAGACGATCTACGCCGAGGCCCGACTTGTCCATTCACGAAAGAAGGTGGACAGGATAGATATCACCGTTACCGGAGAAGACGGCGAAGTGCTTGCCCTTCTGAACATGATCTCGTTTGTCGTGGAAAATGCGAACAAGGCTTCTTAAGATCTTCGACATCCTCCTTGAAAGGTTTGGAGAAAGACATTGGTGGCCGGGCGAAACGGCCCTTGAGGTGATCGTCGGGGCCGTCCTTACCCAGAACACGTCCTGGAAGAATGTGGAAAAGGCTATTGCGAGCCTCAAATCGGAAGGGCTCCTCTCCATTGACAGACTGGATGAAACCCCGAACGAGATACTGGCCCAATGCATCCGATCATCGGGATATTACAACCTGAAAACAGTTAGATTGAAGAATATAATTAATGTAATACGTGATGACTTTTCTTCATCTATTGAACAATTAAAGGACAATGATACAGAAGAGCTCCGTGAGAAGCTGCTTGGCATCAAAGGAATAGGGGAAGAGACGGCGGACAGCATCCTCCTGTACGCCCTCGACAAGCCGATCTTTGTCGTCGACGCCTACACGAAACGCTTCGTCGCCAACCATGGACTTTATGAGGGACCTCTGCAATACTCCAGTGTGCAGGTATTCTTCATGGACAACCTGCCGCTCGACACGTATCTCTTCAACGAATACCACGCCCTCATCGTCGCCCTCTGCCAGCACTACTGCCTGAAGACCCCGAAATGCGCGGAATGCCCCTTAAAGGATCAATGAGCAGGAGATGATCCTCAGCCGGGGTTAATCCGATATTGGCTAGTTTTTCTGTCTATTGATTGCAATTTGATTATAGGTTGTTCAGATGATCAGGAGACAATCGTCACTTTGGCCTCACCGGTGGCTTCTTCAATCGTTCCCATCCTGATTGCGGTTTCGCCGGCCCTGTTGAGCGATGCGACAATATCTTCGGCGTCTCCATCGCTGACGATGAGCACGAAGCCCGTGCCCATGTTGAAAGTGGAACAGGCTTCGTTCAAATCGAGATTGCCCGCCTCCATGAGGGCGCGGAAGACGGGAGGAACCGTTTCGGGGTCGAGACGGAGCGTCGTTGCCAACCCATCGGGGATAATCCTCGATATATTGCCGGGAATACCTCCTCCGGTGATGTGGGCCATCCCTTTCACCGCATAGCGGTTGACGACATCGAGCACGGGTTTGACGTAGATCCGTGTGGGTTTGAGGAGTTCTTCATAGAGCTTTCCGGGTATCCCCGGCACCTCTTCGTCGATGCGGAAATTTTTCACGTCGAAGAAAAGCTTTCTCACCAGGGAGTATCCGTTGCTATGCAGGCCGTTAGACCGAAGCCCTATGACGGCGTCGCCCTTTGCTATGGTGGAGCCATCGATGATGGCATCCTTTTCCACGACCCCGACGGCGAAGCCGGCGAGGTCGTATTCATCGTCCTTGTAGAAAGAGGGCATCTCGGCGGTTTCTCCGCCGACGAGGGCACAGTCGGCCTGAAGGCACCCGTCGCAGACACCGCCGACGACGAAGGGGTAAACCTTCTCATCGATTCTTCCACAGGCATAATAGTCAAGAAAGAAGAGTGGTTTGGCGCCGAGGGTGAGAATGTCGTTCACACTCATGCCGACAAGGTCGATGCCCACGGTATCATGTTTGCCGGCCATGAATGCTATCTTGAGCTTGGTGCCCACGCCGTCGGTTGAGCTGACGAGGACCGGGTTCTTGTAAGAACGCGGGACCTCGGTAAGGGCGGCGAAGCCACCTATCATGTTGAGCACATTCACATTGTGCGTCGCCTTGATGCGGCCTTTGAGGCCGTCAATGAGACGGTCCGCCTTTGATATATCGACGCCGGAATCTTTGTATGTAATAGTTTTCAAGGTTCTAATGTAAAATCATTCCCAAGCGATTGTCAATCGAAAGGTTGCTTTATGGGATACAACGTGTCGATCCGCTGCCGGGGCAAGCGGGATCAGACCATTCTCGCGATAAAATCCTCAACGGGGATGGCGGGAAGGGTTATGATCTGGATCGTGCCCCTGGAACCGAGCTCGATGGAAAGCTTCGCTATCGCTTCGTTATTGGGGGCCTCCAGGATGTTAAGGAAATCATACTGGCCGAGAATCGCGTACTGGGCAAGGACTTTCGCGCCCATACTCTCGATCTCCCTGTTGACCTCTTCGATCCTCTCAGGATGTTTTTTAATGGTCTTCCTTCCCTCGTCGGTTAGCGTGCTGATCATAATATAGATTGGCATAGCGATACCCCCAGTGGTTTTGAATGATATATAGATTGTAATATACTCAAGGGTTTTGTCAATATTAATTACGTATTCATGACAGGGTGTTAGCGAGGGTGGCATGTACGGATTTTCACATTATCCGGTGTAAAACATGGTGTTGATTGCGAGAAATAAATGTGCTATTATCTACCACTTTAAATATCAAACACTTTATATGAGCCATTTTGTTCAAAATTTCACATATCGATTCACATTTGAAATAAATCAACACAGCTCTTTATTCTCTATACCAAAGGGGGATCTATGGCTAAACCTATGGATCAATACAAATGGCATGAACTAACGGTAGGTTGTGTTATTGAAGACGTTGGAAACGCTATGGAGTACAAGACTGGTGACTGGCGCTCCTCCAAGCCGGTCTGGAACGGGGAAAAATGCACCAAGTGTGGTCTTTGCTGGCTCTTCTGCCCCGACGCTGCCATCCGCCAGAGAGATGACGGCTTTTATGAGGCGGATCTGGACTACTGCAAAGGTTGCGGCATTTGCGCCACGGAATGTAAACCTGGCGCGATATCAATGGTTGAGGAGGAACGATGAGTACAAGGAAAGGTATTGAAGTATCCATCGCGGCGGCGGATGCGGCCAAACTGGCCCGCGTCGAGGTAATTGCTGCTTATCCTATAACGCCTCAAACGCACATTGTCGAGCACCTTGCTGAGATCGTGGCCAACGGCGAGCTTGATGCGGCTTACGTGAACGTCGAGTCAGAACATTCGGCCATGTCAGCCTGTGTCGGGGCGAGCGCTACGGGTACCCGGACATTCACGTCCACAAGCGCGCAGGGCATGGAACTCATGCACGAAATCCTTTTCATAGCCTCTGGCATGAGGCTCCCCATAGTCATGGCCGCTGTAAATCGCGCATTATCCTCGCCACTGTCCATCTGGGGAGATCATTCCGACATTATGGCAGCCCGTGATACGGGTTGGATCATGCTTTTCTGTGAGAACGGACAAGAGGTGGTGGACTCGATCATTATGGCATTCAAGATCGCCGAGGACAGGCGGGTGCTTCTACCCCTCATGGTAAACCTGGACGGCTTTTCTTTGAGCCACGTTATCGAACCCATAGAATTTCCGGCCCAGGAGGACGTGGATCGTTTCCTGCCTCCGTACAAGCCGTTGTACACACTCCATCCGGACAAACCCGTTACAATGGGTGCCTACGCAATGCCTGAGCTTTACACCGAGGCAAAATACAGCCAGGAAATGGCAATCCGGAATTCGAAGGTCGTGGTCAAGGAAGTCATGGACCAGTTCTCGAAGGAGTTCGGCAGGCCTTACAGCATAATCGAAACGTATAACACAGAGAAGGCTGATACTGTCTTCATGGCATTGGGGTCCATAAACGAAAACATCAAGACGGCTATTGACATGCTCAAGGAACAGGGAAAGGAACTTGGCCTTGTCTCATTGAGGCTTTTCAGGCCCTTCCCCGCTGCTGAACTTCTCGAAGTGCTTAAGGGTAAAAAGAAAGTCGCCGTCCTGGAGCGGGTAATGCCGGGAGGTGCAATGAACGGGCCGCTCTTCAATGAAGTGGCAAGCCTGGCCGTTGCCAATAAGCTTAACATTCAGTTCGAGAATTTCATATTTGGCCTGGGCGGCAGGGATGTGGAACCCGAAGAACTGATGGATGTTTACGAACAGGTCGTTTCCTCAGTGAAGGTATCCCATACTGACAACAAGTATTACGGCGTAATAGGGGTGAGGTCATGAGAATGAAAAGTCTTGAAAGATATACGGATAATCCCGAATTTGAATACGCAACTTCGGGACACAGGGCCTGTCAGGGCTGTGCTGAGATTCTGGCGCTGAGATTGGGTCTTAAGGTTTTCGGCAGGGACTCCATCATCGCCATGGCCACAGGGTGCATGGAGATCATTTCGACGCCCCTTCCAACGACATCATGGCGACTTCCCTGGATTCACGTCGCTTTTGAGAACGCCGCGGCAGTGGCCTCCGGGATCGAATCGGGCATAAAGATACTGATGGAAAAGGGAAAGATAGAGAAGAAGGATATCAATATCATCGCCATAGCCGGCGATGGAGGTACAAGCGATATCGGCCTTCAGGCTCTTTCCGGGGCGATGGAAAGAGGACACAACTTCACCTATATTTGCGTCGACAACGAAGCGTACATGAACACGGGTATTCAGCGCTCATCGTCGACCCCCTTTGGAGCGATGACGACCACGAGCCCTCCGGGCAAGAAGAGCATCGGTCAGGCGACACAGAAGAAGAATATGCCGAAGATAGCGGTTGCCCACGATATTCCCTATGTAGCCACCGCCTGTCCCTCGTATCCCTTTGATTTTCTGGCAAAGATAAAGAAAGCGAAGGCGACGAAGGGTCCGGCGTACGTTCACGTTCTTTCCGTCTGTCCTACGGGATGGAGAATACCGTCCGACCAGGCCATTCATTACGGCAGGCTCGCCGTCCGGACAGGCGTCTTTCCTCTCTACGAGGTTGAGAACGGGAGATACAGAATAACCTACAGTCCGGAGCCATTGAGACCGGTCAGCGAATATATCAAGGGGCAGGGCAGGTTTCGCCATTTGACGGATGACCTTATCGCACAGATACAGGATCATGTCAATCGCGACTGGCATGACCTCAAAAGCCACAGCGAAATGAAATAATAGAGCAACGATGACACAAAAAGCGCCCGCCAGCCAAAAAGGGGGCGCTTTTTGTGTCTGGACCACCCTGTTCATCGGTATTTTTGTGACAAACCTCACAGAAAAAGCGGATTTATTCTGATATTTTGAAAAAATTACTTGAAATGTAAAGTGGAAAGTATACAATATTATATCCGAATCCATTTATTGCCTTAGCTTGCACGCCTTAAGTCGAACCGGATTTGGGCGATAAACTTTATGAGGTTATGGTTAAATGTCATTAGACCTTCAGGAAATTGGTAAGACTCTCAAGGAAAAAAGGGAAGAAAAAGGGCTGACAATTGTCAATATATCCGATTCTTTGTGCCTGCGGAAGTCCCTGGTTCAGGCAATTGAGAACGGTGATTGGCATATGCTTCCTCACGAGGTTTATGTGAGAGGTTACCTTAAGGAATACGCCCATATACTTGATATAAAAGATGATGTTCTGGGGCTTGACAAGCCTGCGGAAGAGATTGCGATGCCGGAGGTTCCGGCAAGGAAAGAAGCGATCGGCGAGGGAAGGCGTGTAGGGAGACGGGCTATATTGTATCCCTTGGTATTCGTTCTCATAATCGCCTTCTTTGTTCTTAACCAGATTTACAAGGAACGCTCAGTTTCAAAATCTACTCCGAGAGAGGTCACTCAGCCGGCTTCAGTGAATGTGAGGACAAACGCTGGCGAGCAGCAGGCCCTGCCGGAGTTCCCTGATATCAAGAAGCTAATGATAACCTGCAACGAAAGAACCTGGATCAGCGTTGTTATCGACGGGAGCGAGAAAAAGGAGTTCATGCTCAATCCTGAAGACATTGTAGTGCTGAACGCGAGAGATAATTTCGATCTTCTCATCGGGAACGCAGGCGGCGTGAAACTCAATTTGAATGGCAAGGAAGTTGAACTGACCGGTCAGAGCGGTGAGGTCAAACGGAAAAAGGTTTCATAATACTGCGGGCAGGATAGATAACACTCACGTTGTCAGCCGTTCCATCTCCGCGGCATCTATATCGAAATTCGCATACACCTTCTGAACATCGTCGGAATCTTCAAGAGCATCCATGAGCTTTAGCATGGTTTCTGCATTCTTCCCTTCGAGCTTTACATAATTCTGGGGAACCATGCTCAATTCGGCCACAATGTGGGGTATCTTATTCCCTTCGAAGACCTTCTTGAGGTTTTCGAAGTTGGATATGTCCGTGTAGACCTCGATCTCGTTATCGTCATCCACTATGTCATCGGCACCGGCCTCAAGGGCAAGCTCCATGATCTTGTCGCCGTCGACAGCTTTTTTATCGAATGACATGAAACCCTTCTTGCTGAACAGCCAGGAGACACATCCTACTTCGCCAAGGTTGCCGTTCAGCCGGGAAAGGCAATGCCTGACCTCGGCGGTAGTGCGTTTTTTATTGTCGGTAAGGGCCTCGATGAGGATCGCGACCCCACCCGGGCCATATCCTTCGTAGTTGCATTCTTCGTAGGCCTCGGCGCCATCGAGTGCGCCGGCCCCTTTCTTGATGGCGCGTTCGATGTTGTCTTTGGGCATATTCTCGGTTTTTGCGTTGTCAACGGCAACGCGCAGCCGCGAGTTGGATTCAGGGTCAGCTCCGCCTATCCGCGCGGCAGTCGTTATCTCTCTGATCAATTTTGTGAAGATCTTCCCGCGCTTGGCATCCGCCGCGCCCTTCTTGTGTTTAATGGAACTCCATTTGCTATGTCCTGACATTAATCCCCCAGGGAATCGAATGGTGGGCGATATTGGATTCGAACCAACGACCTCTGGTATGTGAGACCAGCGCTCTAACCATCTGAGCTAATCGCCCGCACGTGTTTCTTTTTATTACATTCCTGCGAAAAAGTCAACCCATGACAGGTAGGATTTCTATTCTAATCTGCTGCGAGATCGTATATTATTGTGCATAATGAAGCATGTATTCGGTCCAGTCCCCTCGAGAAGACTCGGGTATTCCCTCGGTGTCGACATCATTCCCCCAAAATACTGCAGCTATGACTGTTTGTATTGCCAGATAGGAAAGACAACTGACATGGAGGTACGACGGAGGAAATTCTACGATCCGGTAATGATCGCCAATGAGGTGGCTGACAAGGTCGCCTCCACCCACGTGGATATGATTACCTTTTCCGGTTCAGGCGAACCAACTCTCAACTCGGATCTTGGCACGATGATCCGCGAGGTGAAAAAAATGGTTGCGACGCCCGTGGCGGTTATCACTAACGGTTCGCTCCTGTACGACGCAGAGGTCAGGACAGATATTGCAGAGGCCGACGTTGTGCTGCCTTCCCTCGATGCCGTCACCGATGAGGTCTTCAGAAGAATCAATAGGCCCCATCCCCTCCTTGATATCGGGAAGATCATTGAAGGCCTCAGAGACTTCAGGGCCGGATACGCGAAACCCATCTGGCTCGAGATAATGCTCATCAAGAATGTCAATGATGACGCCGATGAGTTGGAAAAGATGGCGCATATCGTGTCAACCCTGGGTGTTGACAAGGTCCAGCTCAACACTGTCACACGGCCTCCCAGCGATGAAGCCGCGGGCAGGCTGGAAGAGAAGGAACTGCAGGAGATATGCAGAATCTTCGGTCCGCAATGCGAGGTTATCTGTTCCTTTGAAAAGGCAGGAATAAAGCCTGCTCAGGCGGATTGGACGGGGATCATCCTCGAAACGCTCAAGAGGCGGCCCCTGACCCTTGACGACGTGGTGAAAACCACCAGCCTTTCCCGCTTTCAGGCCAAGGCAAGGCTGAAGACGATGGAGGAGGAAGGTCTCATTAAGAGCTATGTCTTGGGCGACGATCTTTTTTACATCGTCGAATAGCATCTTATTGATGCCCTTCACCCCCCTTGCGCACCTTCAAAATCATGTTGACAAAGCGGTGAGCCAACATTTACTATTACAGCTTAGAGAGCGGCAGACACGTAGTTTTCCCTTATCTTTACCTGGATATTCCTTGAATATAGCGCATTAAGGAGGTTGCGATGAAAATCAGGCGTGCCGTGGTCAGTGTTTCGAGCAAGGCGGGTTTGTCTGACCTGGCGTTATCCTTGAACAAACTCGGCGTCGAGATATTGTCGACGGGGGGCACAAAGAAGTATCTCGAAGGGGTCGGGGTGAATCCAGTCGAAGTGGGGGCATATACGGGGTTTCCGGAGATCATGGACGGCCGTGTGAAAACGTTGCATCCCAAGGTCCACGGCGGGATACTCAACATCCGCGACAACGAGGAACATCAGAAGGCGATGAAAACGCACGGGATCAACCAGATCGACATGATCGTGGTCAACCTCTATCCCTTCATCGAGGTCGTCAGCAAGGGATGCACATTTGAGGATGCCATCGAGAACATAGACATTGGGGGTCCCTCGATGATCCGTGCTGCGGCGAAGAATTTCAAGTATGTCACCGTTGTCGTCGATCCCGAAGACTACCCTAAGGTCATCCAGAACATGACGGAAAATGATGGCGCCACAACGGAGGAACTAAGGTTCTACCTGGCCAAGAAGGTTTTTGCTCTGACAAGCGCTTACGATAAGGCCATTACCGATTATTTGTCAAAAGTCTAAATAGGTCACGGGGGTTGGTGTGAACGTTCTTGTGATAGGATCGGGCGGAAGGGAACATGCCCTGTGTTGGAAGCTCTCGAGGTCGGCCGGTGTCGACAGGCTTCATTGCATTCCGGGCAACGGAGGCATCGCGGACCTGGCTGAATGCCGTGACATTAGTGTAGGCGATACCGCCGGGCTTCTTGAATTCACGAAAAAGATGAAGATCGACCTTGTTGTCGTCGGTCCGGAGAATCCCCTTGCAGGCGGCATCGTTGACGCATTCGAGGCGAAGGGCATACCCATATTCGGTCCCGTTGCCCGAGGAGCGGCCATTGAGGCGAGCAAGATCTTTTCAAAAGAGCTCATGAGGGATAGTTCGATCCCTACGGCTCACTTTCAGATATTCGACGAACACGAAAAGGCGCTGAGGTACATATCAGGAAAAGAGCCACCCTTCGTTATCAAGGCAGACGGTCTTTGTGCGGGTAAGGGTGCCTACGTCATAAAGGACATTGCGGAGGCGGAATCGGTCCTCAAAGAGCTCATGGTCAACGGGATCTACGGCGATGCCGGCAGAAAGGTGGTCATCGAGGAGTTCCTGCCCGGCATAGAGGCCTCGTATCTCGCCTTTGCCGACGGCAAAACGATACTTCCCATGCCTGCATCTCAGGACCACAAACCCCTACTTGACGAGGATCTCGGGCCCAATACGGGCGGGATGGGGGCCTATACACCCATACCTTTCCTCAACGACGACCTGGAGCGGGAGATACGCGACGGGATCATGCTGAAGACGATTGCGGCCATGCGCGAAATGGGTATTCCCTACAAAGGGGTCCTCTACGGGGGGTTGATGCTCTCGGGGGGAAAACCATATGTCATTGAATTCAATGCACGTTTCGGTGATCCGGAGACGCAGCCGATCATTTTCAAGATGAAAAGCGACCTCTTGCCGGTTCTCATTGCATGTGTGGAAGGCAGACTCGACAAACTGGAGGACATTACCTGGAAAGAGGGTGTGAGCGTCTGCGTTGTCATTGCCTCGAAGGGGTATCCGGAAAATCCTGAAAAAGGCAAGGTAATCCGGGGACTGGATCTGCTTTCGGGGAGGGAGGATGTTGCGGTCTTTCACGCCGGTACAAAGAGAGTGGGTTCGGAATACCATACCTCGGGTGGCCGGGTGCTCGGCGTCACAGCCCTGGGGGCCACCTACGAGGAGGCGATAAGCAAGGCCTATGATGCGGTAGGTGTCATCGATTTTGAGGGCATGTACTACCGCAGGGATATCGGAAAAAAGGCCTTGCTCGTTAAATAAAAGTTCAAATTTAAGAAAAGCAGGAGGTTTTAATGTCGAAAGAATTCAATATCGCTGTGATACCAGGTGACGGAACGGGACCTGAAGTCATAGCCGAAGGGATCAAGGTTCTTACGGCTGCTTCCAGGAGATATGGTTTTTCGCTGAAACTGACATACTACGACCTCGGCGGCGAGCGGTACAAAAGGACAGGTGAAACGCTGCCCGACAGCGTTCTGAGTGAACTCAGGCAATTCGACGCTATCTATCTGGGAGCCATCGGCCATCCTGATGTGAAACCAGGCATTCTCGAGAAAGAGATACTGTTAAGGACGCGTTTCGAACTGGATCAGTACATCAATCTCCGGCCGGTGAAACTGTACGAGGGTGTGGAAACACCGCTGAAGGACAAGGGACCGAAAGAGATAGATTTCGTGGTCGTCAGGGAGAACACGGAAGGGCTCTATACGGGTTCCGGCGGCGTCCTGAAGAAGGGAACGAAAGACGAGGTGGCCGTCCAGGAATCGATCAACACCCGCAAGGGTGTGGAACGGTGTCTGAGGTTTGCTTTCGAATACGCGATGAAGAGGAATCGTGAGAAGAAGCTTACCCTGTGCGGAAAGACGAACGTCCTCACCTTTGCATTCAATCTCTGGGAGCGGGCCTTCTACGAGGTCGCGAATGACTATCCGGACGTCAAGACGGATTACGCCCATGTGGACGCGACCTGCATGTGGATGGTGAAAAACCCGGAGTGGTTTGACGTCATCGTGACGGACAACATGTTCGGAGACATAATCACCGACCTCGGAGCGATGATACAGGGTGGCATGGGGGTGGCCTGCGGGGGAAACATCAACCCTGAAGGCGTCTCGATGTACGAGCCCATAGGTGGATCGGCGCCGAAATACACGGGTAAGAACGTGATCAACCCCATGGCGGCGATTCTCGCGGGGGCAATGATGCTGGAGTTTCTGTCGTTTGGTGAGGCGTCTTCAGCGATCGAGAACTCCGTTCAGATGGCGATAAAGAACGACCTTAAATCGATGGAAGCAGGCAAGATGGGAATGGGAACGAAGGAAGTAGGAGATCTCATTGCGGGGTACGTGGCCCGGTAAACTCTGGAAGAAGCTAGTGTCCGTTGTGCGACGAAGACACCCTGAGCTTTTTACTCAGGGTGTTTCTGTTCACGCCGAGGAGTCTGGCAGCCTTGGATATGTTGTTGCGGGTGATTTTCAAGGCGGCGTGAATGAAGATGTCTTCGACGTGAGAGAGGATCTTGGAATATACCTCTTCGTCGTCATTAACCTTAGATAACAATATCTTTTCGGCAATGTTGTCAAGCTTTAGATCAATCAAGGAGTACAAGTCTTTGATATCATTATCCATAAAGGTTACCGTCATATTGCAGGGATAGTGTGTATATATTAGATGAGAAATACGGGTCGGTGTCAACAAGAATTGTATAGAAAGTTATACATGCCGGGAGGGTTACATAAAGTCATGGAATATCAACATCTTAAGAGAGAAACCTCAGGATGGCTGTTTCACTAGTATGCTGATAATGGATATTATGTTAACTGATGTCAGGGGCAAAATATAAGGAGAGGCCTGCGCCCCTCCTTATATCCTGATATGCGTCACCCTACTGCATCATCTGGAAGTGAGCCCGCCGGTTCTTCGCCCAGGCCTCTTCGTTGTGCCCGGGGTCAAGAGGTTTCTCCTTTCCATAACTGATCGTCTCAAGAAGTCTGCCATCGGCACCGAGACCTACAAGGAAATTCTTTGTCGAGTCCGCTCTTTTCTGTCCCAGGACAAGGTTGTACTCTACCGTTCCGCGTTCATCGCAGTGGCCTTCGATCCGCACCTTCTTGCCCTGGTTGGCTGAATCCTGGAACCACGCCATGTTTTCCCTGAGAATTGCCGCGTCACCTTCCCGAATATTGTATTTGTCGAAATCGAAATTGATGTTCTTGAGAGCGGCTGCAACTGGGGCAACTGGGGCAACTGGTACGGGCGCCTTTTCCGCTGGCGGCGTGACCACGGCGGGCGGAGCTGCAGGCGGGGGTGTCTCGCCCTTCACCTGCTGGTAGAAACAACCACAGCCGTTAAGGGACACTAAAGCCAGAAGCACCGCAAAGGTTAATAAAATATACTTCTTTTTCATCGTCGACCTCCTTATTCTTTTAGTCTGCCGCTAAATTTTTGCTTACTCCCTTCGCTATACGTAAATTGTAGCATGTCGGAAGAGTTTTCGCATGCGGTTGGAGCACGTTGGACAATCAAGCCCGGAGCTACGGCCGCGACTGCCGTAGCTCCGGGCTTGAAAAGGATTTGGAGTTCAGAGTCCCAGTGCTTCACCCGGAGAAAACTGTTCGGCGCGGCAACTTTCTCGAGGAGTACCCGTTCGGGGCATTGAGTACCTTTGCTTCTGCTAGGGGCTAGCATCTCGAAGTATTCCGGAAATTCCCTTCCTTTTTCCGCTCCTACCTGCATACTAATCTCGAGGCCTGTCATGTAAACCTTAGTGTCCGTCGATCGTTTCAGGCTGTCCGGCACCGCACACCCCCTTCCCTTGTGAGATTCGCCCTATCTCTTATCGTATCTTACCCGGCGGTCCGTGTCTGTCACTAAATCAGACATTAATCTTGTGGTGCTTTCATACACGAAACTGTCATGTTATCAGCGAGAGTGCCAACCGAAATCCTTCCCTCTCAGAACGCATCGCAGGATGGTCTCGCTTCACGCCTCATCATCGCCTCGGCTAGCCTGACCTCTAGCCTGACCGATTCTGTTGACAAAACCAGGCAATCCGTTATTATATCCTTGCGAGGCAGCCCGATGGACGCGAATACAAAACGATCCTTCGAAATCCTTGGTCTTCGGGAGGATGCACCGGTGGAAGATGCTCACAGGGCATACCGGAGACTCCTTGCGGAAAAGACAGCCTGGAGCGATGTCAAAGAGATCAACTGGGCTTACGAATGTATCAAGGAGTATTTCTCCTCACAGGCCGTTGATGCCCCGTCGTCACTGCAGGACCCTTCACCCCCAGAAGAATCGATCACTTCTTCCCTTTCGCAACCGGAGGCTAATTCGAGGCGATGGGTAGTCGTGGCGGTATCTTCCTGTATCGCCGTTGCCCTGGGAATCCTTGTCGTCCTCCTCGTACTGAAGGTCATAGATCCCTTTCATTGGCGCGGTTCCGCCGACCTCTCGGCCATCATCAAGACCGTGAAGCCGTCAATCGTCACTGTTACCACTGACGGGGCGGCCCGGGGCTCGGGTTTCGTGGTCAGTAATGACGGCTACATCGTTACAAATGCACATGTTATGCGTGAAAAGACGGGTAAGGCGACCTTCTCCGATGGCTCCGTTGTAGATGTTGACCTTATCATTGTCGACCCTGAAAGGGATTTCGCGCTACTGAAGGCCCGAGGGGCGAGGCAGTACCCCTGGTTGCGCCTGGGAGACAGCGCGGCCTGTTCCGAGGGTGACACGGTGATAGCCGCCGGGACGCCCCTTTCCTTCGAGACCACCTTTACACAGGGGATAATCAGCTCCTCGAGGCGATCCTTTCCGGCCTACAGGGCGTCGTTCATTCAGACTGACGCAGCGCTGAGTCCGGGAAACAGCGGAGGACCGCTCATCAATCTCGCGGGCAGAGTCATCGGCATCAATTCGCTGAAGATCTCCGGGCTGAGCGTCGAGGGGATGGGTTTCGCCGTTGCCATCAACGATGTGAAGCACCACATATCAGGCAAGAAGCAGATGAACGACGCCGATCTCTCACGAGAGCTGGCACGCATCGACGAGAAGGTGGAGGAGATGAACCAGTGGCGCGACCATTCATCGGCGATGGAGGAAAAGAAGGTCAGGGACAGGGTGGTTGAGGAGCAGTGGGAGCGCGAGCGCCGGCGGAGGGAATTAGCCGATCGATTTGAAGAGGCCAACAGGAGCCTCAAGGAGCAAAAGGAGAACGAAGAGCGGCGCATTCGGGAGGAAGGCGACCGGTACAGGACCCAGATGCGCGAACAGATGGAGGCGAAACGCAACGCCCTCTCCCAATGCCTGCAGGCCGCCAACTATCACTATCAGTCAGCATGGAACGATTCATGCAAATCGATGGACCTCAGCACGCACTGCAAGCTCCCCTATTCGACGGCAAAGGCATTGGACCAGCGACTCATGCAGTCCCGAAACGAGTGTTTTAGACTGTATCCTCAATAGTTCTCCCGGTGTCGTTTATCTTTGTGTCAAACTCCAGGGTTCACCGGGAGGCCAGAGAGGGGGGGAATAGGCCGTCTGTTTCCTGTTTTCAGAATAGGTGCAGTTCAGGAAGCTTCTCGATGTTTTTTCCCGAGCGGCCCGTTGGCCTGTGCAAGCCATGGTCGATCGGGGGGTCCAACGATGAGACAAAAAAAAGTCCCGAGGAATCTCGGGACTCTGATATTTTTGGTTGCGGGGACCGGATTTGAACCAGTGACCTTCGGGTTATGAGCCCGACGAGCTACCAAACTGCTCCACCCCGCTATCGAATGAGATAGGGTATAGGAAAAAAGGCCCGAAGTCAAGGGTAATAATCTCTTCACTGCCGCTGGTTCCCTTATCCGGCGGGCATTCGTGAGAATATCAATGGACAGGCGGAGCGAGGCCGGATGGCCTATTGCAGGAACCTTTGCCGGGAGGAGTTGCCATTATTCCAGGAGAGAACTACAATAGAGAAAAATAGAGCACAAGGAGACCGTTATGAGACTGAGGTCGATCGTATTCGGGATAATTGTTTTCTCCCTCCTGGCCGGCCCCGCTGTGATTCGGACAGCAGCCGCCCGGGAGGCCGCAGAGTTGTTCGAAAAGAAGTGCAGTACCTGCCACAGCATCGACAGACCGAAGTCGAAAAACAAGACGCCGGCCCAGTGGCAGGCTACTGTTCTGCGAATGAAGAAACACGGTGCTGACCTTACCGATGCTGAGGTTCGAACGATAGTAGATTACCTGGCAAAGAACTACCCGAAGAAATGAACGGCTAGGGTATAAACAACCGGATGGCGGAGATGATGATCCCCTGAAACAGGGATATGACGGGATTCAATATTCCCAGGTAGAGAAGACCGAGTATTATGAACATTCCATAGGGCTCAAGGCGTTCCAGGTGATACTGGTATTCACCGGGCAGAAATCCCATGAGTATCTTTGAGCCGTCAAGAGGGGGTATGGGAATTAGGTTGAAGGCGGCGAGCATTATGTTCACCCTCGCCGTGAAATAGAGCATTGTATGGAGAGGGCCGACGTCATAATCCTGGGTGAGTCGCATTATAAGAAAAGCGATGAAGGCAAGGATTGTGTTTGCCGTGATGCCGGCGGCGGAGACATAGATCATACCCTTTCGCTGGTCGCGCAGGTTCAGGAAATTGACAGGCACCGGTTTGGCCCACCCGAAACCGAAAATGAGAAGCGCTATGGAACCGAAGGGGTCGAGATGTTTCCTCGGATCCAGGCTGAGCCTTCCAAGCCATTTTGCCGTGGGATCCCCCATTCTGTAGGCGACCCATCCGTGGGCAAGTTCATGGATGATGATCGAGTACATGAGGGGAATGACGAGAAGTATGAAGGTCAGCGGATCACGAAATAAGAGCTGGATAAGTCCCATAACGAAGTGGTTTACAATATTCCATAGATAGAAGGTAATTGCAATTGAATTTAACAAATATCTGCATATGATCGGCTCTATTCTAATAACATAATTGACAAAAATACTGCACCATGATAATTAAGTGACTTATTCGGTGGTTGGGTAAGACAATATTGGTTCAGGCGTGGTGAAAATCAGGTAATGAGTGGCGATCCAGAAAAAGGTGCTGGCCCCGGTATTCCCCGGAAGGATATTTTTCGTGATGCGCCTGATTTTGAAGTAGCCGATGCGTTTGGCGTAACCCTTGCTTTGCGCTTCCGGAACTTCATGATCCATCATCTCGAACTGGTATTCGTCCTGCTCATCGCCGTTCTTGTCTGTGCCGTATTCTTTATCCTCCCTTACAGGTTCGCCTTTCTCAATCTTTTTTATCTCCCCGTCCTCCTGGCGGCGTACATTCTCGGTAAACGCAAGGCCTTCTATGCGTCCCTCAATATCATTGTTGTCGTGGCGGTCACGGCTGTAATAAGGCCCGAATGGTTCGCCGTGGGCGGCAACATGACGAGCACGCTCATCATGATCATTATCTGGGGCGGTTTTCTCGTCCTTACAAGCGCCGGGATCGGTTCACTGCAGGAAAAGCTGGCCAAAGGTTTTGAAGAGACGCGTCGTCTCTATGAAGAATTGAAGCGAAGCCGGGTGGCTGAAGAGATGAAAGAGAAGGTCGAAAGGACCCTTTATACAACAATGGACCCCGTCGTGGCCAAACTTGCCACGGAAGGCAAATTGAGGATAGAGAAACGCGAGATCAGTATCATGTTTTGTGACCTTACGGATTTTACGGCATACTCCGACCAGAATCCTCCTGACATCGTTCTTGATGAACTGAACCGGTTCATAGGAGGAATTGAACCTGTCGTCGAACTCTTTCGGGGTCATATAGACAAGTACATGGGTGACGGCGTCATGGTCGAGTTCGGCGCACCCATCGACTACGCCCAGCATGCTTTGATGGCTGTCATCGCTGCCATAAAGATGCAGGAGAGGATGAAGGACATCGGGTTACCGTGGAAGCTGCGTATCGGCATCGCCACAGGATATACCATCGTAGGCATGATGGGGGTGCATCGGCAGGCATACAGCGCCATAGGAGACCGTGTCAACGTGGCGAAACGCCTTGAAGAGATCTGCGAGCCTGAACGGATATATGTAGACGAGTTCACGTTCAACTTCGTTGAGCCTTTCGTGAACGTGAAGAAGCTGCGCAACATGGGATACAGCCGGCAGACCGACAAGGCCCTGCTGGAGGAACTCCAGGTTTTGGAGCACAATCTCGCCGAGGAAGGTGAAAGCGCGGGTCTTCTCTACCAGATGGGGAAGGCACATTTCGGCCTCCATGATGCCTCTGCCGCGATCGTCTGTTTTGAGCGGGCACTTGCCCTCGATCCCGATTCCACCGACCTGAGGCTTGCCTACGCGGATGCCAATCTTAAGAGGGACGAATTCGAAAAGTTCCAGCTCAAGGGCAAGCTTCACAAGATCGCCGTCTACGAGGTCAGGAGCATCAAGAGCCGCTGGCATGACCATAGCGTTATCCCCCGGGCCATATCGGAACGGTACGGCGATGTGGAGGTGGCAATAAAGGCGCCTTCCGACCTTATCCTCGCTGTTGAGTCCCTGGATGGCTCGATAGGACGCGGGCTCCTCGTGGCCATGCTCTCCTACGTCCTCGCAGACCGCCTCAATCTTAACGAAGACCTGAAGATGAACATTTTGCAGGCAGGGTATCTTCAGGACATCGGTAAAGAGGCCATACCGCACCATATTCTGAACCGCCAGGCCAGCCTCACCGAACAAGAGATCAAGTTTGTGGAGAAATACGTCCTCGAAAGCGTTGCATCGCTGAAGAGGCTCGGCTACGTCAATGATCAGTTCCTCGAGATTGTCAAGCACCATCATGAGCTCTGGAATGGCAATGGTTACCCTGACGGGCTCAAGGGCGAGGAAATACCCATCGGTTCCCGCATAACCGCCGTGGCGGAGGCATACGGTGCCATGACATCCTGGCGCCCGTACCGCGGCCCCTGGGATGCGCGCCTTGCACTGAACGAGATCAGGAAGAATACGGAAAAAGGTTATTACGATCCCCAGGTTGCCGACATTCTCCTCGAGCTCCTCAAGTTCGACGCTTCGCTCATGGAGAGTGGCGAGGTTTCGTCAGCGGGCAACGGGTAGGACGCAAAACGGCGTGGCCGTAGACCCCGAAGCACAACGTTGCAAGCCGCCCGGCCCTCACTTCCCGAGGGAGTTCAGTCTGGACAGCTCTCACGAAACTTTGTAATATTATCCTGGCGGGCAGCCATATCCCCACCCGGCCGCACTATTGATCAAGGAGATACGACTACTGTGAACTGCGCTGAGAATGACGGATCGGAGCGGGAAATCACCGCCCTGCCCCGTCGAAGACGACGGACATCCCTGTGGTGCTTTGCCGTCATACTTGCGGCCCTGTGCCTTCCGTTTACCGCTTTCGCGGCCGACCTCGTTCCGAGCTACAACGAGGCGGTCGAGATGGCGATCCGGAACGCCTCCAGTCCGTCCGGGTGGCAGCCGGCGTCGCTCTATATCATACCTGACGGAGGAGGCGCCGAGGGTCTTTTCTCCGATGCGGGAAAGCTTGTCGTGCGGACGGCTACGAAATCTGGCTACGTGAAGAGCAATTACGTCGGGCAGGCGGGCTACAAAATCTTCGGAAGCGCCACGACGGATGCCGCCTGGGTAACGGTCGGCAACGACGCCACCCGATTCCTCCTTGCCAATGGTGTGAACGGTAGCAATGTGACCACCCTCCTCGAACGGGGGCTGGGCATGGACACAACGGGCACCCATGACGCCATCATCGAGTATGCCGTCGGTACCCAGTATCTTCTACGTCCCACGCGAAACCCGGACATCAGCGTATACACGCCCGCCAAGTACGGCCAGAACCTTCCTTTCGAGAAACCCGCGGGAATGACGGATGAGACATTCGACAACTTCAAGGCCTATTACACGAATTGGCTGGCTCAGGCCTACGGTCCATCCTTTTTCCCCTTCACTCAACTCGGCTACACCTTCTTCTGGGGGAACGGCACTTCCCCGGCGGACATAAACGGCATGACGGAGTTCATCCTCCTCGGCCAGACCCCCGTGGACATCTACGGTATCTACGCCACCGGCTCTTACATCTACACCCGAAACGACGGGACCGGCTTCAGCGCTGCGGCAACCGCCTCTTACGGGAACGGTTTTGCCAGCTTCAAGGTGGACGGGACGTGCGATACCGTCTGGGCGGGCCACCGCTTCCAGAAGAACGTACGCACTGCCATTGCGACGCCGAACCAGATCATCATAGAGGCGGGCGGCAGCATCTCGGGGGGTCAGGGACTCCTCCTGTGGTCCCTCAACTACGATGTGATCAATAATGGCACCATCAGCGGGGCGACGGCTGACAAGTTTGGTATCGGGGGGACGTCGAACATTGCCGTCCTCTTCAAGGGCGATACGAGTGCTTCTTACGGGACCCCGATCACCACGGCCGGTGCCGTCAACCGCCTCACGAACGCCGGGACAATCTCCAGTCCCGGCACGGCCATCAAAGCCGAGGCGGGAGACACGGAGATCACCAACAACTCCGGAGGGACTATCTCCGGTGCCGTCGCGATTCAGACGGGCTCCGGGAACGATACGGTAACGATAAACGGAGGCCGCGTCGCCGGTATCATTGATCTGGGGACGGGCACGGACAGTCTGAATATAGCGGGTGGCGCCGCGGCACGTCTTGACCTTTCCTTGAACAGGGACACAATGAACACGGCGAGCGTCGTTAACGTGGAGACCGTCACCATCGCTGACAATACGAATTTCGGGGTCACCCTTGCCGGACCGGCCGTCCGGAACAATGACCGCTTTCTCGTCGTCGATGCCGGCACTCTGACCGCCACTCCCGCAAATCTCGCGGTGCTGGGCGACGCGTCGGTACCGATGATCACTTTTTCAGCCGCGAAGGACGGAGGCAAGCTCTACGTCGTTGCTTCCAGAAATAACACTTACTACAGGAACTTCAGCGGAAACCCCTCTCTGGGGACAGCCCTTGACGGTCTTGCCAATTCGGCAACGGGCGACATGGCGAATGTGCTGGGTGCTCTTGACAGGTCGGGGGCCGCGGGCAACGCCCTGAAGCTCCAGCCCACAGGGGATCAGGACCAGGGAACTGTCGAGGCTGGCTTCGGAACGGTCAGCCGCTTTCTGGAGACGACGACGAGCCGCATCGATCAGGTCATCGCCGGGAACAGCGGGCGGGGAGGACGAACGGGAATATCCACGGGTGACGAGCCTCTGAGATGGGGCATGTGGACCCAGGGCTTCGGCAGCTACCTGAAGCAGGACCCCCGGGACACCACCATGGGCTACACCGCGCACATATGGGGCACGTCGTTGGGTCTCGACAGGCTTGTCACCAGGCATTCTCTCTTTGGTCTGAGCGGGGGGTTCGCCAGGAGTTATATCCGGACGAGCGATACGGGTACCAGGACCGATGCGAACAGTTACCAGGGGAGTCTCTATGCAAGCCTTTTTCGAGACGCCTGGCGCATCAACGGCATCCTGTCTTGCGCGTACAACCGGTATGACGGGTCGAGACACATAGCATTCGGTACCGTCGACCGTGTCGCGAGCAGCAGCTATGGGGGGTACCAGTACTCCGGATACGTGGAAGGAGGATACACCGTTATGAAGGGAGGATGGAACGTCACACCGCTCGTCTCCCTGCGGTACTCCCGCCTTCGCCTCGATGGCTATACGGAGGAGGGAGCCGGCTCTCTGAACCTCGCTGTCGACTCCCGCGACTACGACATGCTCCAGTCCGGTCTCGGGGCGGGCTTCTCGCACCCCGTTGTGTGGCAGGGCGCCCGGCTCATACCGGAATTCCACCTGAAATGGTTCTATGACTTCATCGGCGACCGTCAACAGACCACGTCCACATTCACGGGGGGCGGGGCTTCGTTCTCCACCGAAGGATACGATCCGCCGCGGTCAAGCTTCAACGCCGGTGCGCGTCTGACACTGGTGAGTCTTAGCGGAGTGACGGTATCCCTCAACTACGACCTGGAACTCAAGAAAGATTTCTACAGCCATGCCGGCTATGCCAACATCCGGTTCGTTTTTTAGACGTCTACGCCTTGTCTTGCTCTGGGCGGCGCTCCTTGGCGTCGCATCGAGCTGTGCCTCCGGCGGGGCCCCGGGCGGCAGGTATGAGGCGGCGGACCGTGTCGCGGTATCAGCGAATCTCATGAAACGCTCCATCGTAACGAAGGGCTTTACGCTCACCGCCTACGAGCGCTTTTCCCAACCCGGCGCGGACATCACGGTGTATATCGAGGGCGACGGGCTGGCGTGGCTTTCCCCCACACAGCTCTCCGGGGACCCGACACCGGGAAAGCCGCTCGTTCTGCAGATGGCCGCCCTGGACCCTTCCGGAAACGTGGCCTACCTGGCGCGTCCCGGACAATACGCCACGGGTCCCTCGCCCGGGTGCGATCCTCGTTACTGGTCAGACGGGCGATTCTCCCCCGAGGTCGTGGAAGCGATGAGCGAGGCAATAGGCAGGCTTCGCACGGTTTCAGGTTCGGAGTGGGTCCATCTCGTCGGGTATTCCGGGGGTGCCGCCATTGCCGCCCTCGTGGCGTCGCGCCGGGACGATATCGCAAGCCTGAGGACAGTCGCGGGTAACCTCGACACCGAGGAAGTGAACCGCCATCACGGGGTGAGTCCCCTCGATGGGTCCCTCAACCCCGTCGATGAGGCGGCAAGACTGGCAGACCTGCCGCAGCGTCATTTCGCCGGGGCGAAGGATACCGTGGTGCCCCCCTTCATTGCGCGGTCCTTCCTCAAAAAGGCGGGCGACGCCGACGGCCGCAGGCTTGTAATTCTTGAAGACGTCTCCCATTCCCGGGGTTGGCTGGAAAACTGGGGAGACCTCCTGGCCGTCCCTCCCGTAACCGCCCGGTAGGCGCTACTCGACGGTTACGCTCTTTGCGAGATTTCGGGGTTGATCGACGTCGGTGCCGAGAAGGTTCGCCATGTAGTAAGCCATGAGTTGGAGAGGCACTATGGAAAGGATGGGCTGCAGCTCGTAGATGCTTTCGGGAACAACAAAGAGGGAATCGGCCCTGTCGGCCATGTCATGCCGGGCGTCGTCGGTGACAAGAAGCACTTTTCCCCTGCGCGTTAAAACCTCTTCCATGTTGGAGCAGGTTTTCTTGTATGTCTGGTCTCTTGGAGAGACAAAGACGATGGGCATGTTTTCGTCTATGAGGGCAATGGGGCCGTGTTTCATCTCCCCGGCTGCATATGCCTCTGCGTGGATGTAAGATATTTCCTTCAGTTTGAGCGCCCCTTCGAGGACAGTCGGAAAATTGATACCCCTGCCGAGATAGAGAAAATGCCGGTAGTGCATGTTATTCCTGGCAGTATCTTCGATGGACGGACAGGAATCGAGTATCCTCTGGATCTTATGAGGGATCTTCTTGAGCTCAACGACGAGGCGCCGGACGTCGTCATGGTCGAGAGCGCCAAGGCGTCTTCCCAGGTAAAGCATGAGCAGGAAGAAAACGGAGATCTGTGTCGTGAAGGCCTTCGTCGAGGCAACCCCTATCTCGGGTCCCGCATGGGTATAAATGACGCTGTGGGATTCCCTCGAAAGGGTGCTGCCCAGCACGTTGCATATCGCCAGGGTATGAAGACCCCTCTTCTTCACCTCTTTCATCGCCGCTATTGTATCTGCAGTTTCACCCGACTGTGAAACAAGTATGACGAGATCGTTCTTGTCGAGGATAGGATCACGATAGCGGAACTCTGATGCGATGTCGGTCTCAACGGGTATCCTGAGGTTTGCCTCGAAGATATGTTTGCCGATGAGACAGGCATGGTAGGAGGTCCCGCAGGCAACCATCCAGATCTTCCTTATCCTGGTGACGTCGGGGAGGTCCAGCTCTTCAAAAAGGATCTCGCCCTCTTCTTCCTGCATCCTTCCGATCAACGTATCCGATATGGCCCTCGGTTGTTCGAATATCTCCTTGAGCATAAAATGCCTGTAGCCGCCCTTCTCGGCCATCGTGCCGGACCACTTTACAGACTGTACGTCCCGGCTCACCTCAACCCCGTCAAGGTCTGTTATTTTCAAGGTGCCCTTTTGTATGACAGCGATATCGTCATCTTCGAGAAAGATGAACCTGTTGGTCCTGTTGATTATGGCCGGCGCATCGCTGGCGACGATGCACTCCCCGTCGCCGATACCGACGAGGAGCGGGCTCTCTTTCTTTGCCGCAATCAGAGTTTCCTCCCCCTCCTTTATGACGCCCACGGCATAGGAACCCTTGAGTCTCTTCAGCGCGATCCGGACCGCTTCTTCGAAGCTCTTTCCCTTATCCAGCGCGTCGGCGATGAGATGAGGGATGACCTCAGTGTCGGTATCCGACGCAAAGACATGGCCATCCTTCTTCAAGGATTCCTTCAACTCCAGGTAGTTCTCTATGATGCCGTTGTGCACGACGGTGACATCGCCGGCCCTGTGAGGATGGGCATTACGTTCGGAGGGAACGCCGTGGGTTGCCCATCTCGTGTGGGCCAGTCCCATGCACCCATCGAAGCCGTCACCACGGATGGCGTCGGAGAGCTCGTTCACCTTTCCCTGTCTCCGGGCAAGCCTGATCGCGCCCTTGTCCCAGATGGCGATCCCCGCCGAATCGTAGCCGCGGTACTCCAATCGCCTCAAAGCGTCGATGAGAATGTCCCTTGCCCCTTCCTTGCCCTGATAACCTACTATCCCGCACACCGCTGTCTCCTCCTGAACCGTTTGTGTTCTGCTGCCGCTCTTTCGGTGCGACGGGTGTCCGCCGGGGAATTCTCCATACCCGCACCGATACCGGCAGTTCTCTCAGGTTCCTTTTTCAAGGACCGTGTTTTCCGTGAACCGAGAAAAGGGACCTATCCTGACGCCCTCTTTCGCCTCCACCCCTTCCATGACAACAAGGCCCGCGATGGCCGCATTGTCATGTATCGTGCAGTTCCGTATGATTGAAGAAGGCCCGATGAAGACCCCCTCCCCGATGACCGTGGCCCCCGCGATGTGGCAGTGGGGTGAGATAATCGTGTCGCGGCCTATAAGAACATCGTTATCAATATAGATGTCGGCGTCGAGCAAAGTGACGCCATTTGTCATGTGCCTGTCGTTGATCCGTTCCCTCATCAGCATATTCGCCTCGAGGAGACTCTTGAGATTATTGACTCCCAGTACCTCTTCTGTACGGGGATAGAAGAAGCCCTTCGCATGCCCGCCATTTCCCCGGGCAACCTTGCAGATATCCGTCAGATAGCGCTCGCCTTTCTTGTTGCCGCTGTCGATGAGATCGATAAGCCCGAGATCATTGAAGGGGATGTAGCAGATCCCCGTGTTGATCCTCCTGATCAGCTTTTCCTCGGCGGTTGCATCGGCATCCTCACGAATATCGGCGATGATGTCGCCGTCCATCACTACCCGGCCATATCCTGAAGGATCGGCGACCTCCGTCGTCAGGAAGACGATCGAGTCCGCTGCGCGGCAGAACTCGACGAAGTCTTCGAGGGTGGCCTTCTGGATGAGAGGCACATCGCCAAGGAGAATGAGGGTATCGTTTCCCCGGAGGAACTCCCGTGCCGATGCCAGGGCATGGGCAGTCCCCTTCTGCTCTGCCTGAAATGCAGTCGCCACGCCCTTCTTTTCAAGATAGGTCTCGACGGTTTCACGTCCATAACCGGTGACGACGATGACCTGGGCGGGTCCGAGGGTTTGCGCGGCATCGACGACGTATCCCAGAAGAGGTTTTCCCATGATCTCGTGCATGACCTTGGGTTTCCGGGAGACCATCCGCTCGCCCTTGCCCGCAGCGAGTATGACGATATCAAGCTTTTTCATCTGCAGCCCTCTCCTTCTTTCCGAAAAACCGGGCAATGACGACGCTCAATTCATAAAGTCCCCACAGGGGCATGGCGACAAGTATCTGGCTGACGGGATCCGGCGGTGTGATTATGGCGCTCAGAAGGAAGGCTCCCAATATGGCGTACCTGCGCTTCTTTGCCAGGAAACGATAGTTCAGTATCCCTACCCTGGCAAGAAAATAGGCCACAAGAGGGAGCTCGAAGAGGAACCCGAAGATGACGAGGAGCTTCAAGGTGAGACTCACGTACCCCTTGAGGTCCGGCATGGGGATGACGAAGTCCGAGGCATAGCTCACGAAGAACCTGTAGAGATTGGGCATGACGATCATGTAACAGAAGGTTACCCCCACGGCAAAAAACAAGCTGCCCCAGAAAATGAGGGGATAAACGTATCTTCTTTCTTTCTCATAGAGGCCGGGAGAGACGAACATCCACATCTGGTGAATGATGACAGGTGATGAAACCGTGACCGCCGTGAGTATCCATATTTTGAAATAGGTGAGAAAAGCCTCTGTGACGCCCGTGAAGATGAAGCTGCTTCCGGGCGGCATTACCTTCTTGAAGGGTTGGAGGAGAAAAACATTGACCTTGTCGCGGAAGAAATAGGTCACAATAAAGGCAAGGCAGATGGCCAGGAGGCATACCATCAGTCGTTGTCGTAGTTCCTTGAGGTGCGAGACAAAAGGTTGTTTTTCGTCTGGTTGACTTTTCTTGGCCATGGGAAGGTCGACATTTTCTTTTCGCCTTAAGCGATCAGATCTGTGATTACCCCCTCAAATTGCCCTGTCCGCCGGGTTCGGCTGTGGTCGGCGGATCGTGCGGGCCTTCCGGGGGTTCAATTTCGGACCCTTTGGTCTCTGTGGCATTTTTGTCTTGAGGATTCTCCTCGACAGGAAACTCGACAATGTCATCCTCGACAGTGCCGGCTGTCTCTATCATGTCGAGGTCTTCCCCACCCGGTGCTGGGTTCTCCGACCAGTCATCCCCCGCCGCTTCCGAAGTATCCGCTTCTTCTGTCTTCCGGGGCTCCTCAACCTCGTCCCCTGTTACCTCTTCAAAGGATTGCTTCACGTCGTCAGTCATACTCTTGACCTGGTGAAGCGCCTTTCCGATGGATCTGGCGAGGTCGGGCAATTTCTTCGGCCCTACCACCAGCAATGCGACGATCATTATGAGAATGAGTTCAGGGAGACCAATGCCAAACATTTCGGATAAACTATCATAAAAACAACAGTCTTAAAAGAGAATTATGCCCCTATCCTCCCGGGTGGATCGTGGCTCAGCAGAACCTGACAACCCGTTTGCGGCAGTGGCCAAGGGGGCATTGACATCGCCAATTGCGTGTATTACGCTGACTCCATCATCGCCGTGATTTGCAATTGAATCTACTGAAAAAGGAGACGTGTATGGCCGAAAGATTACAGATATTCAAGTGTGACATCTGCGGGAACATAGTGGAAGTGCTCCATGGAGGAAAGGGAGTGCTCGTGTGTTGCAACGAACCCATGAAGCTCCTTACGGAAAATACTGTCGATGCGTCCCGGGAAAAACATGTCCCCGTTATCGAAAGGAAGGAAGACGGCATTGTGGTAAAGGTAGGCAGCGTTGCGCATCCCATGGAAGAGAATCATTATATAGAATGGATCGAGGTCATCGTCGATGGATCTGTGTTTCGCCGTTTCCTCAAGCCGGGAGAGGCTCCCGAGGCCTTCTTTCCCGTAAAGGGCGATTCCGTGACGGCGCGGGAGTTCTGCAATGTCCACGGTCTTTGGAAAAGTTGAGAGGGAGGAGACGATGAAAAGTGTCAAGGGAACGCAAACGGAAAAGAACCTGCTGGCGAGTTTTGCCGGTGAATCGCAGGCACGTATGAGGTATACCTATTTTTCATCCCAGGCGAAGAAGGATGGGTTCGAACAGATATCCTTCTTTTTCGCCGATACGGCAGACAATGAAAAAGAACACGCGAAGCGTTTCTTCAAGTTTCTTGAGGGCGGCGAGGTAGAGATAACCGCCGCTTACCCTGCAGGGGTCATAGGAACAACGGCGGAAAATCTGAAGGCCGCCGCCGCCGGGGAGAATCTGGAACACACCGTTCTCTATCCCGAGGCCGCGAAGGTTGCCGAGGAAGAAGGTTTTGAGGAGATAGCGAAGGTTTTCCGGGAGATAGCGAAGGTGGAAAGAGAGCATGAAAAACGCTACCTCAAGCTCCTCAAGAACGTGGAAACGGGAGAGGTCTTCAAGAAACCCTCCGTTGTCAGGTGGCGTTGCAGGAACTGCGGTTATGTGTATGAAGGCGCCGAGGCTCCCGAACTCTGCCCGGCGTGCGATCATCCCCAGGCGCACTATGAGCTCCTGGCCGAGAACTACTGATGGGAAAACCGCGGGTGCGGAAAAAGGACCCTGTCGGCTTTTTTCCGCACCCGCACCATTTTTCCTTTATTTTTCCTTGACATACAACATTTTCATCTGGTACCTTTCTTTGCAGCAAATCCAAGAGAATTAAGGAGATTTACGGCACAGACCCCTCGTTTTATGCTATTATCTTTCTGCCTGGCGCACGGGACGGGTGGCCCGAGAAGAACCGCCGGGAGAAAATGGGGGGATGTCGTCAGAGAACGTCCATGAAGATAGCCGGAATACAATTTGCCTGCACCAGGGATACGGACAAGAATATCAACACCGCAATAAAGCTTCTCAATGTCGCTCTTAATGAAAAGGCCGCAATCATCTGCTTTCAGGAGCTGTTCAACCAGTACTGGTTTCCGAAGGACCGTGACGAAGCCGCCTTTACCCTCGCCGAGGGCGCCGACGGCGATACCGTGAGGCTCTTCAAATCCATCCTGAAGGGGACTGATACGGTCATCATCCTTCCTCTCTTTGAAAAGGTGGAGGACCGCTACTATAATTCCGCGGTGGTCATAGAAGGTGACAGGACGCTCGGGATATACCGGAAGCTTAACGTGACCGATATTCCCCTCTGGGAGGAGAAGTTCTACTTTGCACAGGGCGACACGGGTCTTCCCGTCTTCGAGACAAGCCACGGCAAGTTCGGCATTCAAACATCCTGGGACAACTTTTTCCAGGAAGGAACGAGGATCCTGAGACTGAACGGGGCCGACATCGTATTTGCCCCCACGTCATGTGCATTCAAGTCCCAGCATATCTGGCAGACCGTCGTCTCCTGCAACGCGATCACCAACGGCGTATATGTCATGCGCGTCAACCGGGCCGGCAGCGAAGAAGCCCAGGATTTCTACGGGATGAGCTTCTGCGTCAATCCAGAGGGAGAGCTGATAGGCGGACCCACGGGCAGGTCCGATACGGTCCTTCTCGCCGACGTCGACCTTGACCGGTTGAAGCTCATCCGGCGGGAATGGCCCATTTTGAAAGAGATCAAACCCGGACTGTACGGAGAGATCCTGGGAGGTAACCTGTGAGCGACGAACCCACCCTCTGCGTAGTCTGTGCCTGGCGTGAGGACTGCAAGAAGAAGTACGTCCATGGGAAAGACGTATCCCTGCGATGCCCTGACTTCACGAGGGACCTCCAGATAAAAAAGGACAAAGCGGATGCTCAGATCGATAGCGGCAAGAATAATAAATAATGGTATAGAATATGCGCAACAATCCGGTTCGATACCCCCCGACGCGAGACTGAACTTCATCATCGAGACGCCGCGCGAGGAAGGGTTCGGCGACTATTCGACAAACGTCGCCTTCATTCTCGCCCCGCAGCTGAAAAAAAAGCCACTCGATATAGCCGGGATGCTTGTGGAGAAAATGCAGGGCAGCGAGCTCTGCGAATCCGTCACGGTAGCCGGTGCGGGATTTATCAATTTTTCCCTCAAGGACGGCTTGTGGCAGGAACTCCTCAGGGATACGGCCCGTAAGGGGGTTGAGAGCCTCTATCCCGATGTGGGCAGCGGCAAGAAGGTCCTCATCGAGTTCGTGAGCGCCAATCCCACAGGTCCTTTGCACATAGGCCACGGCAGGGGCGCGGCGGTGGGCGACGTCCTGGCCAACCTCCTCGAGAAGACAGGGTATGGCGTGGGCAGGGAATATTACATCAACGACGCCGGCCGGCAGATCAGAACACTTGGCCGGTCTACGTTTCTCAGACTCAGGGAACTCAAAGGCGAAAGGGTGGAATACCCTCAAGATCTCTACCAGGGCGATTACGTTCGGGAACTGGCGCGGCGGGTGATTGATGAAGGGCTGTCCGTGCCTGCCGATGACGAAGAGGCTGTTGACCTCCTGGCTGGCTATGCGAGTTCCCATATAATGGAGGGGATCAGGAACGATCTTGCCGAGTTCGGCGTCAATTTCGATAAGTTCTTCCTTGAATCGTCCCTCTATGCATCGGGTGTTGTCGACGAAACCCTGAAAATTCTCAAGGAACGAGGCATCGCTTTTGAAAAAGATGGCGCACTGTGGTTCAAGACCAGTCTCTTCGAGAAGGACGAGGACAGGGTCCTCATCAAGTCCGATGGAGAGAATACCTATTTCACATCCGACATTGCCTATCACCTGGACAAGTTCAAACGTTCCTACGATGTTCTTGTCGACATATGGGGTTCCGACCATCACGGGTACATCCCCCGCCTGAGAGCATCCGTTCAGGCCCTGGGAAGGAGCAAAGAGGATTTGAAATTCCTCCTCATCCAGTTTGTCACCCTCATTAAAGAGGGCAAACCGGTGGGCATGTCGACGCGTTCCGGTGAGTTCACGACGCTCAGGGAGGTCCTCGACGAGGTCGGTCGCGACGCCTGCCGTTTCTTCTTCCTCATGCGTAAAAGCGATGCCCACCTCGAGTTCGATCTCGACCTTGCAAAGAAGACGTCCAACGAGAACCCTGTGTATTACGTCCAGTATGCTCACGCAAGGATAGAGAGCATCTTCCGGAATGCCCGTGATGCAGGGGTTGATACGGACAACCTGGCTGATGCTGATTGCACCCTGCTCACTGTGAAGGAAGAACTCGACCTCATACGATGGATAACCCGCTATCACAGCGTCCTCGAGGGCAGCGCCAGAAGTCTCGAACCGCATCGTGTGACGTTTTACCTTATGGAACTCGTGGGCCGCTTCCACAGCTACTATAATAAGACGAGGGTCCTTGGCAATGACGCAGAAGTGACCCGCGCCCGCCTTCTCTTGTTGTCCACCCTTCGGGGGGTGATCAGGGACGGACTTTCCCTCATAGGGGTCTCGGCTCCCGAGAAGATGTAGGGGCGCGCCTCCTGCCGCACACGCTTTCATGCGGCGGGACCAGGTAAAAGGAGTGTTAATGGAAAGAAAGAAGAGCAAGACCAGAGAATATATCGAATCGATCCTCATCGCGGCCCTCATCGCCCTTCTCGTGAGGAGTTTCGTCATACAGGCATACAAGATCCCCTCGGGATCGATGGAGCCGACGTTGCTCGTTGGAGACCACCTGCTTGTCAACAGAATGAGCTATGTGGTGAAGATACCTTTTGTCGACAACGTTCTTTTTACAACAGGAAAACCCGGGCGGGGAGATATCATCGTCTTCCGGTACCCCGAGGATCCCACGAAGGACTATATAAAACGCGTCATAGCCGCCGAAGGTGAGACGGTCGAGATAAGGAACAAGGCGATCTTCATTGACGGAAAGAGAATAAAGGACACATGGGGGCACTACAGGCCCGAACCGGACTCCCGCGGCTTCCAGCCTTTCATCGACAAGGATAACATTCCTCCCGTTAAGGTGCCGAAAGACTGCTACTTTGTGATGGGCGACAACAGGGACAACAGCCTTGACAGCCGGTACTGGGGTTTCGTGGAAAAACGGCACCTTGTCGGCAAGGCGTTGATCATCTATTTCTCGTGGGATGGCAATGCGATGAACGCCCTTCAATACGTGCGGTGGTCACGTATAGGCTGGCTCATAAAATAGGCCCCCCCTCCATCCTATGATTAGATTTCGCGGGGATTCTGTGTTATTATTCAGGGTAATGAGAATGCTCGTACTCCTTATCTCGCTTACCCTTCTGTGCTCGACCCAGGTTCACGCCGCAGGTTATTCGGATTCCGTCTATTTTTTTCTCAGAGGATATTTCAGCGAAGTGCTCGGGGATTATGATGATGCAAAGGAGTGCTATGGCAAGGCCCTGCAGAAGAATCCGGGGTCCTCGGAGATCAGAACATCCCTCGCTTCGCTCTTCGTCAAGAGGGGCGACCTGGAGAAAGCAGAGAAACTCCTCGACGAGGCAATTGCCATTAATGCCACGAACCGGACCGCCCTCATGTTCCTTGCCGGTATCCATGCGTCAAAGGGTGTTACATACAAGGCCAAGGCCCTCTACGAAAAGTGCATAGAGATCAACCCCGAGGATACCGAGGCCTATATGTACCTTGGTTCCATCTATATCGGGGAGAAGAAGTACAACGACGCGATAACCATATACGAGAAGATCCTTGCCTATGATGACGGCAACATCATCACCCTCTACTATATCGGCCGCCTCCACGGCGAGGCGAAGGATTACAGCAAGGCAAAGACATATCTGACAAGGGTCCTCGAAATAAAGCCGAACTTCACCCCGGCCCTTCTCGACCTTGCCACACTATACGAGATCGAGGGCGATCTGGAAAAGGCTATCGAGTATTACCAGGGAGTTATCGCCCACGACCCGAACGACAAAAAGGCGCGCTCGAGACTTGCCACCATATTTATACGGCAGAAGGAATACGATAAGGCCATAGGCAAGTTCGAGGAACTCTCCGACCTTGACAGTCACGATCTGTCCCTGAGGATCCGCATCGGCCTCCTTCACTATGAAAAAGCCCGTTACGATGAGGCCATCCGGGAATTCAACATAGTGCTGGCCGGTAAGCCTGACAACTACACTGTAAGGATATATCTTGCCATGTCATGGAGAGAAAAAGGAGACATCAAAAAGGCTCTCGAGGAACTCGGCAAGATCGATCCCAGGGCGGAAGAGTTTATCATGGCGCTGAAACAGATGACCCTGATCTATATCAAGTTGGGTACCGTAGACCAAGGGATCAGGACAATAACGGATTACCTCCCGGCCATGGACAAAAAACCGGAGATCTACATTCTTCTCTCCATGCTTTACGAGGAGAAGAATGATTTCGCCGCAGGCATCAACGCTCTTGAAGAGGCGCGGCGCATAGAACCGAAGAACCTCGAGGTCCTTTACCAGATAGGCATGCTTCACGAGAAGAAGGGTGAGTCCGACAAGGCCCTTGCCATTATGGACGATGTTTTGGGCATCGATCCCGAGTATCCCAACGCCCTGAACTTCGTGGGTTATTCACTGGCGGAAAAGGGTATCCGTCTCGACGAAGCTGAGACGATGATACGCAAGGCTCTGGCCAAGCGTCCCGATGACGGCTATATCATCGATAGCCTCGGCTGGGTTTTCTACAAGAAGGGTGACCTGAAAGCCGCCCTCCAGGAAATACGCAAGGCGAGCAGTCTTATGCCTGACGATCCGACCATCCACGAGCACCTTGGGGATATCTACGCGGCACTGAAGGATTACGACAAGGCCCTTGTTCATTACGAGAAATCAGTTGCCCTTGAGAAGGATCCCTCCAAAAGGAATTCAGTCAAGGAGAAGCTTAAGATGATCAAAGAGAAGAACTGATGCGAAAGAGCGTCATTCTTCTTACCCTCCTGCCCTTCCTTCTCCTTGCCTGCTCGCACATCCGCACAAGACCTGTATCGATCTCGTGGCCGGCGAGTTTTGATTATATCGAAGCCCTCTGCGAGATCGACATCATGCTAAAGACCCGGCAGTACACGGGGGACATGTCCCTGAGGGCCTTGTACCCCGACAGGCTTTTTCTCGAAGTTTACGGACCTTTCGGGAACACTATCCTGTCCGTGGACCGGTCTGGGGAACACTTTGTCATGAAGACGGACGATGAAGAGATCACCGACGAGAATGAGTTCTACAGGCTTTTTCGCATACGGATAGGAGGCATAATCGAAGACCTGACCCTCAAGGGATCGCTTGAGAGCAAGGATGGCTACCTCCTCAAAGAGCGTTCCGACTACAACGTTTATTATTACCTGAACGACAGTGAGAACAGGATCTGCTGGAAGGTACCCGAAGGGGATCTTTGCATAAAGTTCCTCGAGGTCAGTTTCTCCCGGGAGAGATCGCTTGGAAAAAGTGATAGTGGGAGGGAGTGACTCCTATGACACGGAACAACTCAAGGAATTTTTTGAAGAGGGTTTTCGCCGCATCGGTCTTGACGTTGCGCATCGTGCCATCCTCGTAAAACCCAACCTCCTTTCGGGCAAGTCGCCTGAGAGGGCCGTCACAACCCACCCCCTCTTTCTCAGAGCACTCATTGAGACCTTGAAAGACAACTCCTGTGCGGTGTTCCTCGGGGACAGTCCCGGATTTGAGCCGCTGGAACGAGTCCTGAAAAACGGCGGCTACACCAAAATGCTCCGCGACCTGGGGGTTGGTATCACGCCTTTTGACCAGGAGATCGTGAAACGCACAGAGGGCATATCTCCTTACCGGGAATTCCTCTTCGGCCAGGATCCGGCCCGATACGACCTCGTCATTAACGCCCCCAAGCTGAAAACACATGGCATGATGGGCATGACGCTGGGAGTGAAGAACACCTTCGGTTTCATACGCGGTTTTGCCAAAGGACGCTGGCATCTTCGCGCCGGAAGGGACAGGGATCTTTTTGCCTCCATTATCGTGGACATCCACCGTATTGCCTCCCCGGCGGTAACGATCCTCGACGGTGTCCTCGGCATGTGTGGCGATGGGCCATCGAGCGGTGATGCGATCACCTGCGGCATAGTCGGCCTTTCCCGTAGCGCCTTCGCTCTTGACGCCTTTATCGAAGGCCACCTTTGCCCTGGCGCGGTCTTGCCCGTCACCTCCTGTGCTGCCCGCCATGGTCTGATTCCCGAATACGAGGTCATCGATCTGGGTCTGCCCCCTCCCCCGGTTTCCTTCCCGATGCCCCGAGCCTGTGCTACAGACTGGAGCCTCCCCCGCCCCGTCAAGAAACTGCTGCGCACCATTCTCGTGAGGAAACCGAAGGCAGATAAAAGCGCCTGCCGGCTCTGCGGCATATGCGCGAAGGTCTGTCCCGCAGGAGCCATACACCTCGGTGAAAAGTCCCCAGTCTTCAATTACTCCGCATGCATCAGGTGCTATTGCTGCCAGGAGATGTGTCCTCACGAGGCAATAAGAGTGTAGCCGGCAGCAGAAAAGGGCAAAAGCTTATGCTCCTGCCCTTTTGCTCTTCTTTCCTGTCTTTTTGCAGTCCCTGCTTCTCTTACTTATCTGTGTTCCTCGATTTCTGACCCCTGCCCCCTGCCCCTTTTACCTCGATCTTCTTCGCGTCTTTCAAAGCCTTTTCTGTTTTCGGAATGATTATGGACAGGACACCTTTCTTGTAACTCGCCCTCGCACTGTCCACATTCACCTCTACGGGAAGAGAAATGGTCCTGGTAAAGAACCCGTAGACGCGCTCCATCCGATGGTAGCTGCTGCTCGTCTCCTCGATCTCATCCTTCTTTTCACCGCTAATGGTGAGAGAGTCCCTTGTGACGGACACATCAATATCCTTTTCTTCCATGCCAGGCAGCTCTACGGTAACCCGGATCTCCTTTCCTCTGTCAGAGACGTCGATGTTGGGGTGGAACATCGGGGCCGTAGCGACCAGAGGGCTAACGTCAAACCCCCGGAAGAAATCCGAGAACAACCTGTCTATATTACTTCTTAACGACAGAAGGGGATTTTCTTCCGAAAGCTGGGCGAAGTCTCTTGATCTTTTTGCCAGCGGTGAGAATCTTCTTGTCGTCATCTTCATACCTCCATATCTATCATGCGATGGGTTCATCCCCCCTTGACGGGGATCTTCCTCATCTTCGGCGTATCGTTCTTCGGCATTAGCAGCCTGAGAACACCGTTCTTCACGTTCGCCTGGATCTTCTCCGTGTTGATATCGCCCGCTATGGTGAAGATCCTTTGATAATCGCCCACGCCGTATTCCGCATGGGTGAGTTTCATCTTCTCAGGCAGCTTCCAATCAACCCCGCCATAGATGGTAAGAACATTGTCGTCGAGCGTTACTTCCACGGAGTTCTCGTTGACCCCCGGCATATCGGCGATCAGCAGGATCTTGTCCTTGCCTTCGATGATATCGACATCGGGGTTGTATATCTTGGTCGCCCGGGTTCTTTCCACCAGATCGGTCTCCCCGGCCTCTTTCTTTTGTATTTCCTTCGTCTTGTCAGTCATTTCCCGCCTCCTTAAGCAGATTTGATCGTGATCTTCTTCGGCTTTTCAGCTTCGGACCGCGGCAACCTGATAGTGAGGATGCCATTGGAAAAGTCGGCCGCTACCTTATTCGCATTGATTGTAAAAGGAAGTTCGATAGCCTTGGTAAACTGCCCATACCAACGTTCCCGGCGATGATAGGAATTGCCTTCCTCAACCTGGTCAGGTTCCCTGGCACCCTTCAGTATAAGAGTCTTGCCGATTACCGAGATTTCTATCGAACCCGCATCGATGCCCGGGATCTCCGTTGTTACCTGTGTCTCCTCGCCATCGGTCCAGATATTGACTGCCGGAAAGTCACCCGTCGACGGCGAGACAAATCTGGATAAGACGCGGTTCATTTCATTCTCGATCCGCTGAAACTCAGACCACGGGTCAAGGCCTCTACCAAACATGCCAAAACCATCTGTCCACAACATGATCTCGACCTCCTAGTAAAGTATTTGATCTTTGTGAAGTTAATTTGTTCACTCACAGATTTTTTGTCAAGTGGGGAGACCTGGTTGTAACTAGATGAATTTAATGAAATTACGAGGCAAGATACAGGTTGGCGGACCAGGCGTTTGCTTCGTCCACGCCTTACCGGACCTATGGACGTGATCAACCATTTTTGAGGTCGATCTCTTTATACTCCTCTCCATCAAAGGAATAACATCCGGCGATATCGACGATGCCAAGGCCGGGTTTCACCGTTTCCCTGTCACCATCGAGCCTGATGCACATCCCGCAGTCGGAGCTAAGATTTCTTGGTATGGGAACGAGTTCATAGGGTACTCCCACCTTTTTGAGTGCCTTTTCCATCTTCAGCGCGTCGTGGATGGTATGAAAAAGAACGAATATCTTATCTGCCGGCAATCTCTCTCACCGCCCCGATGAATGCTTCGATATCATCCTCTTTCGTGAAGTACCCCGGTGATGCCCGCAGGGACCCGCCGGGGAATGTGCCAATGGTTTGGTGGGCTACCGGCGCGCAATGAAGGCCGATTCGAACATACATAGCCCTCTTGTTGAGTTCATAGCCCACTTCCGAGGGAAGCCGTCCCTTAAGATTGAAGGCGACTATGGCAAGATGCGTCGCTGCCGGGCACCCTTCGTGGCCATAGACGATAACACCCTCCATGGCGCGTAAACCGTCGACGAGCCTTCGCCGCAACGCCTGCTTCCTATCGACGATCGCTGAAAGGCCCTCCTTTTCAATAAAGGTAAGCCCCCCGAGAAGCGATGCTATCCCCGGAGTATTGGGTGTTCCGCATTCGTATCTGTCGGGCAGGAACATCGGATGCGCCAAAGACTCGGACTTGCTGCCTGTTCCGCCGAACTTCAGCGGCGTAAGCTCAATCCCCTCCCGCACATACAGAGCACCCACACCCTGGATCCCGAAGAGTGATTTGTGGCCCGAAAAGCACAGGATGTCTATCTTCAAGCCTTCCATATCAACAGGTATGGACCCCATCGTCTGGCAGGCATCGACTATAAGAAGAACGTGCCCCATGCTATCCTTAACGCCTTCCAAGGACTGAACGGCACCCGTCACATTGGATCCGTGGTTAATTATTACAGCCCTCGTGTTCCTCCTGAGGGAGGCCCGAAGTGCACCGGCATCGAAGAACCCCTCAGGCGAACAGGGCACTGCCGTATATGAGATCCCCCGTTCATGGGTGAGGAATTCGAGAGGCCTCATGACGGAATTATGTTCCATGCTGGTCGTAACCACATGGTCCTTTTCGTTGAGGAGGCCGAGGAGAGCCAGATTCAGGGACTCTGTGCCATTCTGTGTGAAGATGAGACGTTCCGATTGCTTCATCCCAATGAAGGCTGTCAGCTTCTCACGAGCTTCGAAGACGACCCTGGCGGCCTCGAGAGAGAGCGTATGACCGCTCCTGCCGGGATTTCCGCCGACATTTGTCAGGAAATCGTTGAGATGCTCCAGGGTTTGCGCGGGTTTGGGAAATGATGTCGCTGCGTTATCAAGATAGATCATAGACTGTCCTGCCCCGGTGACCCCCGTTACGGCCTGATCACATTTGTGGCTTCGTTCATTGAGGTCAGGATCTCGTACATATTACTTATCCGGCCGACGGCTATTTTTTCCTTGAGATGGAAGTAGTCAAGGCAGGTGCCGCACACAATGATTTCGATACCGAGGTCCTCTATTTCTTTAAGGATCCCTATGTACTCCGAATCCAGCACGACAAGCCTGACCCCTGAGTTAAGGAATATCATCCTCCAGGGGCGGTCCTCCAATTCCTTCAGAGTATTCAGGAAGGACCTCATAAGGATTTTTCCCAGTTCGTCGGAGCCCCTGCCCATGGTTTCGCCATCGATGAAGACAAGAGGTCTTTTCCGTTCCGTCCCTGCGGCTGCCGCACTTTCTTCAAGGCAGGCTTCAATGCGGTAGACGGTGCCTTCCTGGGCCACCGTTGTCGAATAACCCCTCGAGCCGAGGAAGCGCCGCACATTCTCGCTGGCTGTGGGATCATCGACGACAATCTCGATCTCGGCAACCTCTTTGCCTTCCAGGAACTTCTTCGTCTCGACAACAGGCATCGGACAGGTCTTGCCCTTCAAATCAAGTTTTTCCATAGCGCTATTCTAATAAAAAAGCTTCTTCAGGGCAAATGAATAAAAGGCATGATAAAAGAGAGAGTAATAGACAAAAGGGAGGGCTTTCGCCCTCCCTTTCTCTTACCTGCTCAGTTTGGTTTTGAACTTCTCTATCATCTTGGGAACGATCTCTTTGTAGTCGCCGACGATCCCGAATGATGCAGCCTTGAAGATAGGCGCATCAGGGTCCTTGTTGATGGCAACGATGCAGTCGGATGTTCTCATGCCGGCGAGGTGCTGGATGGCGCCGGAGATTCCGCATGCGATATAGATCTTCGGTTTGACGGTCTTGCCTGTCTGCCCCACCTGATGCACGTAAGGGATCCATTCGGAGTCGACAGCGGCACGGGATGCGCCGACTGCGCCGCCGAGAATATCAGCCAGTTGCTGGAGCATGGCGAAACCCGCTTCGTTTCCAAGACCACGGCCGCCGGAAACGATGATGTCTGCCTCGACAAGGTTGACTGCCGTCGCTGACTGTAGAAACTCTAAGACCTTGGTTGCAAGATCGGTATCGGCGAGTGCGAATGACTCTTTTATGACCTCGGCGCTCTTGGAGGCATCTTTTTCGCCGATAGCGAAGGCCTTCGGCCTAACAGTCGCTATCTGGGGGGCCGCCTTTTCATTGACAACAGAGACTGAATAGTTGCCGCCGAATGCCGCACGGGTCATCTTGGCCTTGCCGCCGTCCACTGCAAGCCCGATGGTATCCGTGCACAGACCGAAACCAAGGTGTGCGGCTGCTGCCGCTGCTACGTCCGTACCCATGCTCGTTGCCCTGAAGATGGCCAGTTCGGGCTTGTATTTATCGAGGAGGAAAGCCGCAGCCTTGGCGTATGCCTCACCCCTGAAGGTCTTGAAAACATCGCCTTCCACCGCGTAAACCTTTGTTGCGCCATAGGCTCCTGCCTCTTTTGCGAGGTCGTCGATCTTGTCGCCGACCACAAACGCACAAACACTGGAACCGAAACCGTCTGCCAACTGCTTGCCTATGCCAAGAAGCTCAAAAGACATTGGTGCAATGGCACCGTCTTTATGCTCTATGTAAACCCATACATCGTTAGCCATTGTTTTTTCCTCCTCCAAGTTATTTTATAACTTTCAAGTCAATGAGCTTGTCGGTGATCGTGTTGGCAATCTCTTCGATCTCGCCTTTGAGGATCTCGCCTGCGCCGCGGGGAGGCGGTACAGCGATCTCGACCACTTTCGTGCTGGCGCCCGCTGTTCCCACCTTACCGGTGTCCACTCCGAGTTCACCCGCGTTCCACTGCGGGATCTCGATCTTGGACGCCTTCCGAATGCCCATGAGGTTGGGGAGCCGGGGCTCATTGATGCCCTTGATAACGGAGACAACGGCCGGAAGTTTTGCTTCGATGACTTCGGTACCACCTTCGATAGCCCTTTCCACGACGATTTTCTTGCCTGCGGCATCGATGGAGCGGACTTTTGAGACCTGTGTCAGGGGGCTGAAACCGAGAATGGTGGCGAGCTCTGCCCCGACCACGCCGGTATTGCCGTCCGTGGACTGCTTGCCTGTAAAGACAACGTCCACGTCGCCCACTTTCTTGATGGCTGCTGCAAGGACATATGCCGTTGAATACGTGTCGGAACCGGCGAATGCATCATCGGTGCACAGTGCCACCTGATCGACTGTCAACGCCAGGGCGTTGCGCAATACGTCGCTTGCGCCCTCAGGGCCCATGGAAATGGCCACGATCTCGCCATCGTAGTTCTCTTTCGTAAGCAGCGCTTCTTCAAGTGCGAACTCATCGAAGGGGTTCGTAATGGAATCCATTCCGTCCCTGCTCAGGGTCCCCTTGGGGATATCCCATTTGATCTCTGCTTCGGTATCAGGAACCTGTTTCAAACAAACCGCTATCTTCACAGTGTCCTCCTTATTTGTTTTATTCACCCGTAAAGGTGGCTTTTCTTTTTTCCACGAATGCTGTCATGCCCTCTTTCTGGTCCTTCGTGGCAAAACAGAGCCCGAAGTCTTTGGCCTCGAGGATGAGCCCTTCCTTATTATCGAGAGAAAGGCTTTTGTTGACACATTCCTTTGCCAGTCTTACCGCGAACGGACCGTTTCCGCTAATTTTTGCGGCCAGGGCCATGACCTCCGTCATGAGTTGGTCATCGGGCACGACCTTGTTCAAAAGGCCCATCTCGTAAGCCTCAGCGGCTCCGATCGTTTTTGCAGTAAAGATAAGCTCCTTTGCCTTCGCGAGTCCGGCAAGCTTTGCCGTCCGCTGTGTTCCCCCGAATCCAGGGTGTATGCCGAGACCTGTCTCAGGAAAACCTACTTTTGCCTTATCGGAGGCGTAGATAATATCACAGGCCAGGGCCACCTCGAATCCGCCGCCGAGGGCAAATCCGTTCACCGCGGCTATCACCGGTTTGTCCATGTTCTCAAGGGTGGCGAATGCCTCGTGCCCGCGCGCGGAGAAGGCCATGCCTTCCAGCGCCGTGAGGTCCTTCATCTCGAGGATGTCGGCTCCCGCCACGAAGGCCTTGCCCTCACCCGTTACAACGACCACCCTGACATCGGGATCTGCGCCAAGGGCTATGCCTGCAGCCTTCAGCTCAACAAGCGTCTCTGAATTGAGTGCGTTGAGTGCCTTAGGCCTGTTGAACTTCAGAATTGCGATACCGCCGTCCTTCTTTTCAACGATCAGGTTCTTGAATTCCATCATTATGCCTCGCATTCGATCACTGCGGCGAGACCCATGCCGCCGCCTATGCACATGGATACGAGACCGTACTTGAGGCCGAGCCGCCTCATCTGATAAAGGGCCGTTGTAACGAGACGCGAGCCGGTGCAGCCGATGGGGTGTCCGAGAGAGATGCCTCCACCGAACATGTTGCATTTGTCCATGTTGATGCCGAGTTCCCTGATACAGCCGATAGACTGGGAAGCGAAGGCCTCATTGAGCTCGATGCAGTCGATCTGATCGATCGTCAGGCCGGCTTTCTTGAGGGCTTTCTTGATGGCGGGAATGGGTCCGAGTCCCATGTACGCCGGGTCAAGACCGCCGTTGGCCCAGGAGACTACCCTGCCCATGGGTTTGATGCCGAGTTCCTTCGCCTTATCCCGCGACATCATGACCACGGCGGATGCGGCGTCGTTCAGGCCGGAGGCGTTGCCCGCCGTGACGGTGCCACCATCCTTCTTGAAAGCCGGCGCCAGGGAGAGCATTTTTTCCAGCGTGGTGTCCATGGGTCTTTCGTCGGTATCGAACATAATGGGAGGCTTGCCCTTTTTCTGGGGGATGGGCACGGGAACGATTTCATCCTTGAACCAGCCCGCTTTGATGGCGGCTCTCGCTCTCTGGTGGCTCAGAAGGCCGAACTTGTCCTGTTCTTCCCGGGAGATGCCGTACTTCGCGGCGATGTTCTCGGCGGTGAATCCCATGTGATAGCCGTAAAAGATTTCCCACACGCCGTCGAGAACCATGAGGTCGATAGCCTTGGTGTCGAACATGCGGGCACCGAACCTGAGGCTGGGCATCGCAAAGGGGGCAAGGCTCATGTTCTCCATACCACCCGCGACTACGACCTCATTTTCCTCCAGCATGATGGAGCCAGCGCCGGCAATGATCGCCCTCAATCCCGATGAGCAAACTTTATTGATAGTATAAGCAGCTGTTTCTTTCGGAACACCGCCATGGATGCTGGCCTGGCGCGCCGAGTTCTGACCGAGTCCCGCCTGAAGAACATTACCCATAATAACTTCGTCGATCACGACCTCTTTCAGGCCGCCGTCGTAATCATAGTACTTTGCTTCTAGTTCGGTGTCCGTCTTCCCTTCGAAGATCGCCGGGGCAAATTCCTTGTCCTTGCTCTTCGAAGGCCTGATCCCTGCCCTCTTAATGGCTTCTTTAATCGCTATTCCACCAAGCGTGACAACGGGTACGTCCTTCAATGACTGACCGAACTGGCCGATCGCAGTTCTGGCGCACGAAACGATAACTGCCTCTTTCATACAGGTCTCCTTTCATTTCAGTTGAAAAAAATTTCACAATGTTTTTATCGCAATTCCAAGTATTTGTCAACGATTTTAATGGTTGCGGGAACGCGCATGCACCCTTTGTGCGGCACTCTGGCGAAAACCGGCGAGGTATGTCTATTCCCCCGAAATGACGGGACATCTTCGAGAGGATGAGACTGGATGACAGGAACGCCGTAGACCACCCCACCCCGGCTGCCGTACCGTTCCGTTCGGGCATCCCTTGACGGAATCAATGAAATGTTGAGTGCCCTGCGGTAATATGCTAACATAACCCGATCCTGCGTCGATCAAATCTCTCTAAGAAAGGATGCGGCAGATATGAACATCCCCCCCATTAACCTGAAAGCCCAGTTCAAGGGAGTCAAGAAGGATATTCTCAAGGGCATCCGGGAGATACTCGACGAGCAGAAGCTGATCCTGGGACAATATTGCCTCAAACTTGAGGAACAGGTATCCTCCATGACGGGAGGGGCCCATACCGTCTCCTGCGCCAACGGCACAGACGCCATTATTCTCTCTCTCATGGCCCTCGGCATCGGCCCGGGCGACGAGGTCGTCACCACCCCGTACACCTTCTTTTCGACGGCGAGCTCCATCGCACTTGTGGGTGCCAGACCGGTCTTCGTGGACATCCAGGAAAACGACATGAACATCGATCCATCCCTGGTTGAAAAGGCGATCACTCCGAAAACAAAGGCCATTCTCGTTGTGCATCTTTTTGGAAAGATCTGTGATATGAAAAGGATCCTCGCCATCGGCGAGAAGCACAAGATTCCCGTGGTGGAGGACATGGCGCAGGCCCTTGGCGCCCGGCGGGGCGGCATCGCGGCCGGCATGTTCGGAGATATTGCAGCGACGAGTTTTTACCCCACGAAGAATCTCGGCGGCATCGGCGAAGGAGGCATGGTGCTTACGAGGCGTTCCGATCTTTGCGAGAAGGTACGCAAGCTTCGCGTCCACGGGATGGGGGAAAAACCATATATCCACGAAATGATTGGATTCAACAGCCGTCTTGACGAGATAAAGGCCCTGGCCCTCTCCGTCAAGTTCACGCAGCTGGCCTCCTGGAACAAAACCCGCCTCGAGACCGCGGGCTACTACAATATGCATATGAGGGACCTTCCAATCGTCCTTCCCACCATCGACGACGAGACGTCACATATCTTCCATCACTACGTGATCCGAACGGTGCGGCGCGATGCCCTCCAGCTCCATCTCAGGGAAAGAGGGATCATGACGGGCATCTACTATCCCGTCCCCCTTCACCTGCAGCCCTGTTTCTTCCACCTCGGTTTCACGGAGGGCGATCTTCCTATCGCCGAAGAGGCAGCCAGAACAAGCCTCGCCATCCCCGTCTTCCCTGAACTGAAAAGGAGAGAAAAAGACTACATAATCAATGGGATAAGGTCATTCTTTGAGAAAAGAGATGAAGATATTGAGAATAACCAATGACGGAATATAAAGATAATAACGAATAACCGAATCTCAATGACCAATCAAAAGCATAACAAAGCGGCCGGTTCTTGTCTGACCATTTTCTTTTCTTTGGTTATTGGAATTTGATTATTAATCCTTTTCCTTAACTTTTCCCACCACCAGTCTGACCATAGAGTCCGGGGTAAGGTACTTGCGGGCCACCCTGTCTACGTCCTCTTTCGTCACCCTCTCGATCAGGGAAGGCCATACCTTGAACGTACCCGGTTCGAGGCCGTAGAGGGTATCGAAGCACATTGAGGACGCAATGGAACCGTTGGACTGCATCCTGATATAGTGATTCCCTATGAGGTAGTTCTTCCCGTCCTGGACCTCTTTTTCAGAGAAGCCCTTTTCGCGGATCTTTTCGATCTCCCCGCGGGCTATGCGGTTGACATCCTGTGCAAAGGCCTCACTTGTTCCTATGTAAATCCCCATTGCACCCGTCTCGTATGCCATCTGGTTGAAGAAGGTAACGGCGTAAGCATAAGGGTTCTCCTCCCTGAGGACCTTATGTATCCTGCCGCCCATGCCGCTGAGCACCGCATCGAGAACTTCGGCCGCTGGACGGTCCTTGTCGATGAGGCCCGGACCGATGAAGCCGAAAACCATGTGCGTCTGCTGAATATCCTTCTCGACTACAAGGTCCTTGCTCAGAGGCTTGGGATACATCTTACGGAGTTCTACCTTCTTCCCCTCCCAACCGCCAAAGAGATCTTCGAAAAAGGGGAAAAGATCATTCTCGTCGATATCGCCCGAAAAAGCGAAAACCGCTCCATGGGGCGTGATGAACTGCCGGTGTATGCCCTTGACATCTTCAAGTGAGAGGGCTTCGACATCCTTTTCTCCACCCAAGGGATCGCGGCCGTAGGGATGGTCGGCAAATATGGTCTCGTTGAAGCGCAGGAACGTGAAGGATACCGGGTCGTCATCCCTCTGGCGTATCTCCGATAACACCTCTCTCTTTACCCGGGCCAGTTCCTGGTCGGTCATGGAGGTCTCCATAAGGAGTTCCTTGACGAGTTTGAGGACCTCTTTTATATCCTTACTCAGAAACCTGCCCGAAAGACCGAAAAGATTCCGCCCGTTGTAGGGTGACAGTGCACCGGCAAGCGTGTCTATTTCTCTCGCAATCTGCGAAGAGGTTTTCTTCTTCGTTCCCTTCAGGAGCATTCGCGCAAGGATATTGAATTCACCGTTCCTTGAGGGTTGTTCGGCCTTGAGGCCCCCTATAAAACCTACCCTGAAGGAAAAGGTGGGCGATGAAGCGTTCTTGTTCACGAGGCAAGTCAGACCGTTATCCAGGGTCGTGCGGTAGGGGTTCTTCACGGCGCTCCTGGGTCCCATGGTGACTGTTCGCCGGTCATTCGGCTGCAGGTATTTCACCGCCATCCTGCGCACGTCATCCGCCGTGACGCGGTCGACGTCCCTGAGATATTTCTCTATAAAATAGGGATCACCCGTCATCGTCTTTGAATCACCTATCTGCCGGGCCCTGCCCTGCGCTGTTTCAGCATCGTACACGTAGTAGGCCCTGAGCATGTTCTTTGCTTTTGTGAGTTCCCAGTCCTTTATGCTATTCTTCTGTATCTTTCTTATCTCACCGTCTATCCCCTGAAGCACTTTCTGCCTGTCACCGGAATAATTGGCATAGACAACGAAAAGCCCCTCTTCCTTTGGAGTGAATACGTATGTCGCGATCCCGTTCACGACCCCCTTCCTGCTCTTCAGGACTTCCTGGAGCCTGGAGCTCTCACCGTCCCCCAGAATAACCCCGAGGACTTCGATGGCCGGAACATCAGAGCTTGTCCGTCTGGGAATTGGATAGGCAAGGGCAGTGTATTTCTCGCGCAATTCCCTTTCGAGGACCTTTTGCCTGTCTCCCTTCGGGCCTCCCCCGGAGACGACATGCCGTTCCGGAGGGGGCGTGACGGATGGGTCCCCGGAGAACTGCTCGGCGATCAACCCGCGCGCCAGGGCGCTGTCAAAATCCCCCGTTATGACGATAGTCTGGTTCGAGGGCACATAGTGCGACCGGAAGTAATCGATGATATCCTGTCTCGAGACCTTCTCGATGACGTCTGCGAAACCGATGACGGGTCTCCCGTAGGCCTCTCCATGGTAGCTTAAGGAAAAGAGTTCCTTGAAAAGTTTGCGCTGAGGATCATCCTCCCCCATTTTGATCTCCTCGAGGACGACCTTACGTTCCTTGGTGATCTCATCGTCGGGAAACGCGGGGTTCCTGACGGATTCCATGAGAAGCTCGAAACCCTCCCGAAAAACATGTGAGGGGATGATTATATGATAGACGGTATTGTCAAAGGAGGTGAAGGCGTTGACACTCCCTCCCATGGCCTCGATTTGCGAGGCGAAGGCATTGCCCTTGAGCTTCTCCGTCCCCTTGAATATAAGGTGCTCGATGAAGTGTGTTATACCCGCCACCCGGTCGTCCTCATCCTTACTGCCAACATTCACCCACACCTGTATGGCGACAACGCCGGTGTTTTTGCGCTCTTCGAAGATATAATTGAGGCCGTTCTTGAGAGAGTGGACTTCCATCGCTGCCATCCTTCCGGGGATTAAGAATATTATGGTCAAAAACAAGGTAAAGAACGACAACAACAGGAAAGGCCCCCGAAAGGGCCTCTCCTGTTGTCTGAAACACTTAAATCTTAAGGCCGTGTCGTTCAATATATTACAGGGCCTTTCTTCCTGCCTCAAATGCCTTGATGTTGAGATCATGGAGTTTCGGCGCCAGGAGCTTCTTGATGGCGTCGATGAAGTAGACTTCCTTGATCTTCGGGAAGAAATTGGAGAACGCGCCGACGAGGACGACGTTCTGAGCCTGCAGGTTGCCAAGCTCTTTCGCAATGCCCAGACCGTTTACGACATGGACATTGTCCTTGAAGTTCTTCTTGAAAGTCTCCTCCACGCCCTTGGGATACTCCATCTGGCCGAGACTTACCGAGGGGGGAAGGATCTCCTGGGTATTGATGACGATCCTGCCGTCGGGTTTTACCCAGTTGATGTAGCGAAGGGCTTCGAGGAGCTCGAAGGAAAGGAGGTAGTCGACATCGCCGTATTTTATGATCGGCGAGTACACCTTTTTCCCGAAACGGAAATGAGTGGTGACGTCTCCACCCCTCTGGGCCATGCCGTGGACTTCCGCTTTCTTGACATCGTATCCGGCCCTGATGAATACCTCGCCGAGGATGTTGCTCGCAAGGATGGCACCCTGTCCGCCTACACCGGAAAGAAATATGTTTGTGGTTTTTTCATCTTTTTTCATATCCGCCTCCTCACTTCTTAGCCGGTTCTATGGCGTCGAATTTACATACCTGTACACATACCTCGCATCCAACACACTGATCGGGATTGATATAAACGGTGCCTTTCCTCTTCTGCCCGTCTTTCGTCTGACCGGCGCCTTCTCTCCAGCTTATCGCAGGGCAGTTGATCTCGAGACACATCTTGCAGCCGCGGCACGTATCCATGTTGATGGCAAACAGGGGAGTCTTGAACTTATCGAGAGGTTTCGCCCTGCGGAGAAGCATGCAGGGGCTGTCCTTGCAGAGGATAAGCGATGCCTCATCCCTGTTCATCTCTTCCTTGATTATCTCCATCGTCTCCTTGATGTTGTAAGGATCGACGGAGCGGATGTTCTTGATGCCCACCGCTCTGCCGATTTCTTCATAGTCAACCTGGTTCGCCAGTTCGCCGCGGACGGTGAAACCCGTTCCCGCGTGTTCCTGATGACCCGTCATACCGGTGATCCTGTTGTCGAGGACGATAGTCGTGGTGTTGCCCTTGTTGTATCCCGCGTTCATAAGGGGAGCGATACCGGAATGGAGGAATGTGGAGTCGCCGAGTACGGCAACCATCTTTCCGAGACCTTCCTTCCCCATTGCCTTCATCGCGCCATGTGCCATGCCGCCGCCTCCACCCATACAGATCGTCGTATGGAGAGCGGAGATGGGAGGCGCAGCTGCCAGGGTGTAGCAGCCAATGTCGCCGAAGACGAAGGCGCCCAGCTTCTTCAAACCATAGAAAAGCGGCCTGTGCGAGCAGCCGGCACAGAGGTTCGGCGGCCTTCTCGGAAGGTCTTCCGGTTTTACCCGGATCTTCGGGGCTTTGTATGCTTTGCCTTTTATGGCTTTTTCGATGATTTCCGGGGAAAGCTCGTACATATTGGGGATGATGTCCTTGCCATGGAAGATCTTGTAGCCCATCGCCTTGATTTCTGTTTCGAAGAAGGGGTCGAGCTCTTCAATGATCATGACCTTCTTCACCTGCTTGAAGAAATCGGCGATCATCTTTTTCGGAAGCGGCCAAACCATGCCGAGCTTCAGAAAGGAGTATTCAGGGAAGACTTCCTTTGCATACATGTATGCGGCGCCGCTTGCGATGATTCCGACGCTCTTGCTGTTGATCTCCATCTTATTGAGCTTCGTCTTGTCGGCGAACGCTTCCAGTTTGTTCATACGCTCTTCGACAATTTTTCTTCTCGGCCGAACGTTGGCGGGAACCATAACGTATTTCGTCGCCTCCTTCGGGTCGAGGCCGAGGGGCATCTTCGATTCCACCCTTTTGCCCGGCTGGACCAGTGAATCAGCGTGAGCAATCCTTGTCACCGTTCTCAGGAGAACCGGGGTGTCAAACTTTTCACTGATGTCGAAAGCCGCCTTGGTAAATTCGTAGCATTCCTGGGCATCACCCGGTTCCAGCATGGGAACCTTACCGAAACGGGCCCAGTTCCGGCTGTCCTGTTCGTTCTGGGAGCTGTGGACGTTCGGGTCATCGGCGATGACGATCATGAGACCGCCCTTGATACCCGTGTAGGCGAGGGTCATCAGGGAGTCGGAAGCCACGTTCATGCCGACGTGCTTCATGGATGCCATCGCTCTTGCACCGGCAATCGCTGCACCGCTGGCTACCTGGAGAGCCACCATTTCATTGGGTGACCATTCAGCGTAGATTTCCGGGTAATTGTCGGCAACGTCTTTGAGGATCTCACTGCTCGGTGTTCCGGGATATGCGGCAGCGACTTTCACACCAGCTTCCCAGGCACCTCTTGCAATTGCTGCGTTTCCTTGCATTATTTCTTTCATACTACCCCCATAATGGCGTATCGCCTGGATTTTGAGTGACTAATTGCTTCACCTCCTTCAGAACACACGTTTTTTTATATTTTTACTAAGGCTTGTTAATGAATTCACGCATTATTTTCAACAGATTGACCACACTTTGTCAAGAAATATCGTTATAAGATACGGTCCGATGCCAGGAAATCCACGATGCTTGTGCATCCCTCCAATCCTTCCCTTATATTCTCAAGGGATATCCTCTCATCCTTGCCGTGCATTCTCATATGTTCATCTTTTGTAAGCGTAATAGGGAAGAAACCATAGGAAGGGATGCCAAGGTCTCTGAAATATCTGAGGTCCGTCGCCCCCGTCGTCACGAAGGGAAGAACGGGAATATTCCCCCTCAGGGAAGTGACGCAGTTCCCGATGCCCTGGAAATAGACCGTGTTGTACCGGGAAGGCCCGGGCTCGGTTATCTTTTCCCCGATGCGCTCTATGACAACATCATCCCCCGCGAGTTGCCGCACCTTTCTGAAGAATCTCTCATGGGTCTCAGTGGGCAAAAGCCTGGAATCGAAGTATGCACAGGACTCCGCCGGAATGACATTGACCTTTTCGCCTCCCTTCAGTATGGTCAGGGTAACGGTGTTCCTGAGTATTGCATTGTGGATCTCGTTGCCTTCGAGAAGCTTTCTCCATTCAGGCATCTTCAGGGCTTCCTTCAAGGGAGGGAATGTCGCCCCCCCTATCCTTCTGCCTTCAAGCATGCCACCGAGATAGGCCGAGGTCACCGGTGTTATCTTGAGGGGCCACTTGTGGGAGAGTATCCTGTGCGAAGCCTCGACGACCTTTTCGTTCGCGTTGTCTCCGTGGGGCATCGACCCATGTCCGCCCCTGCCCTTTGCCTTGACGATGAACTGGCTCAGTTTCTTCTCCGTCACCGACACCTGGGCGTGGATAAACCCGTCCTCCTCAATGAGACATCCGCCTTCACTGAGAACGAAGGATGCGTCCCTGAGTTCCGGTACCCTGTCAAGCATGAATTCCATCCCGTTGGCGCCCCCGACCTCTTCGTCACAGGTGGCGAGAAAGATGATGTCTCTCTTCGGGACAACGCCTCTGCGTGCAAGGTCCACAAAGGCAAGGAGCTGGCATATGACCTGGGCTTTCATGTCGATCGCTCCCCTGCCGTAAACGTAGCCGTCCTTCACATCGCCGCTGAAGGGATGGGCCGTCCATTCCTCTTCCCTTGCCGGCACGACATCGGTGTGGCCGAGGAGGATGACGGGTTTGCCTTTTTCCCGGCCCTCTATCCGGGAGATGATGTTCGCCCGTTTCGGCGCGGCCGCGTGTATGTCGGCGCCCAGCCCCTCCCGTTTAAGGATATCCTCGAGGAAAAGAACTGCCGCTTCCTCGTTCCCCGGGGGATTTGTCGTATCTATTCGCAGAAATTCTCTTATGAGTGAAACCGCATCGTTAAAGGCCTTCATAACATATCCTGTTCTTTCCTTTTTCCTTTGCCCGATAAAGGTTATCGTCGGCTTCCTTAATGACATCCTTTTCCTTCCGGCCCGGGGCATAGGAGGCTAGTCCCCCGCTCACGGTGACATGGATACGTTCGTTGTCAGCCTCAATGACGGTATTGGCGACGGAGGCGCGCAAGCGGTCTGCCACCACCATTGCGTTGTCGGGACTCGTCTCCGGAAGGATGACGAGAAATTCCTCCCCGCCATATCTGCCCACCTTGTCTATACTCCTCAGGTTTTCCTTTATACGCCGTGTTATGCCTTTAAGGACCTGATCACCGGCCAAATGCCCGTACCTGTCGTTGACCAGCTTGAAATCGTCCACATCGAAGAGAACGATGGAAAAAGGAGAGCTATACCGCTTTGAGCGCTCGATTTCGGCCGCAAGCTCGCCAATTATGAAAGCATGGTTGAAAACGCCTGTCAGGCCATCATGTCGGGAGAGTGTCCTGATCTCCTCAAAAAGGCGGATCTTTTCAAGGGTGAGGGCAATATGGGAACAGAAACGGGTAAATATGGACCCTTCTTCCTCATTGAACGGTTCCCGCCTGTACAACGCGGCGTACCCGTAGAGACGGTTTGCGGTCCTGAGCTCCGAGACCACCGACGGAACAGCGGTAACGCCGGCCCCGGATTCCTTGCTGCCCCCGCCGGCAAGCACAGAGACCATGAACCGCTGAAGCTCGGGGTCGCTCCCGGGTTCCGGCAGGATGTGTATATCCGCCTCCTGACCGCCTACGAGCATCGCGCCGAAGAACTCGAAACCGAGGAAACTACCGAGCAACGTGTAGGCGTTCCTCAGAACAAAGGCGGGGTCCTCCGTCTCGCCGATCATATGTTGGAGGTTCTTGAGAAATTCGAGCTCAAGAATATTGATCTTTTCCCGACGGAAACGTTCCTCAACCTGCGCCGTCAACTCTTCGGTCCTGAGCACTTCCCTGTAGTGGTCCATGCTGTTGTTCACGATGTGAAAGAGCTCCTCGAAGCTTTTGAAGGGCTTGGTCAGGAGGGCATACGCCCCATTGCTCAGAGATTCGAGCCGTTCCGTTTCATCAGCATACCCCGTCATCATTATGACGGGTATGCGGCGGTCGATCTTCTTTATTTCCTTGAGAATCTCTATTCCCGAGATGCCGGGCAGGATTATGTCGCACAGCACCGCGTGGGGTTTCTTGTCTTTGAGCTCTTTCTGGAGATCGGGCATCCCCTCGTAGATGAACACCTTGAGGCCGAACTGTTGCAGGAACTCCTGCAACACAGCGAGCAATGTCACTTCGTCATCTATGATGAATAAACGCTTTTCAGGAGACATTCTCAGCCGGAACTTTCACGTCGATCGCTTCGCCCTTCACCCGGTGTTCCACTGTTTCTCAAACGGAAACAACCTCTTTGATCTCAGGGATCTCCTGTTTGAGTTGCTTCTCCACGCCCATCTTCAGGGTCATCGTGCTCATGGGGCAGCTTCCGCATGCACCCTGCAGTTTGACCTTTACGACGCCGTCAACGACATCGACGAGTTGAATGTCACCACCGTCCCTTTGCAGGAGGGGCCTGATCTTCTCAAGTACCTGTTGAACTCTGTCTTTCATTTTTTTTCCTCCGTGGCTTGACGGCGTCTGCCTCTACCCCGGCGGGCCGTGCCTGCTGTACGCTGATCTTAATCTCTCGTGCCACCGGTTTCTGAGACTTGGGCACCCTGATCGTGAGAACCCCTTCTTTATATGTGGCCGAGGCCTTCTCTCCGATGACACCGGCCGGAAGCTGGATGCTTCTCAGGAAGGATCCGTGAACCCTTTCGGCACGGCAACAGTCCTCCTCCCTGAAATCTTCGTCCCGTTTCCGTTCACCTTCGACGGTCAGCCTATCCTCGAGGATGGTGATCTTCACTTCTTTGGGATCTATGGCGGGTATATCCATGGCAACGACGATTTCGCCTTCTCTTTCCACCACATCAACCGCCGGAAGCCAGTCCGCCTCGCGCAGGGTCGGAAACCCCGCTTCGCCGAAGAATTCCTCGAAGACCCGGTCCATCTCCTCGCGCAAGGAAGGGAACTTCGTTTCCCACATAGATTTCCACGGCGTCAAAGGCATAAAATGCCTCCCGTTATGCCCCTTCCGGGGCGGTTACCTGTCTTTTCCAGAAACTGACTATGCCCGACTGATGAAAGATAAGCTCTACGAGTTCCCATCCCGACGCTCCCATCTCATTTAGAAGACCGGAAAGGTTATCGAGCTGTTCGACACCGACGTCATGGACCTCGCATTCGCCGCCGGGCTTGCAGGCGTACACTATGCTGTTCTCTTCCTCGATGTCGACACCGCCTCGCTTGAGTTCCTCCATCGAGTAAATCCTGACGGTATATTCAAATTTATTCATATCTCAACCTCTTCCCACGAGATGCCTTTACCCTACTATAGTAAACCATTGTGTGTTATTTTTAAAGAGTCATGAGCGATTTTCCATCCTACATGAGGTTATATTCCGAAAACGGGATCGAGGGCAGACTGGAAGCTCTTCTTTCTCTCGCCTCCCCCTGCATGATCTGTCCCAGGCAATGTATGGCCGACAGAATGGGAGGCGACAGGGGATTTTGTCAGGCCCCGTACAGTCTTTACATCTCCTCCGCCTCACCCCATTTCGCAGAAGAGGCGCCCCTCGTGGGGACAGGCGGTTCGGGTACGATATTCATGACGCATTGCAACCTCAGGTGCGCTTTCTGCCAGAACTACGATATCAGCATTCGCGGAGAAGGCATAAGTTGTTCGGCGGCCGCCCTTGCCGACGTCATGATGGACCTCCAGGGAAAAGGCTGTCACAATATCAATTTCGTCACTCCCACCCACTATGCCTACCAGATCTTAAAGGCCCTTCCTCTCGCGATAGAGAAAGGCCTCACCGTCCCTCTCGTTTACAACAGCGGGGGGTACGATTCCCTGGAGGTGCTCAGGCTCCTCGACGGGGTCTTCGATATCTACATGCCCGACATAAAGTTCCTTCACCCCTCTCTGGCATCCCGTTACTGCCAGGCGGAAGACTACCCCGCCGTGGTGTCCGCCGCAGTAAAGGAGATGTTCCGGCAGGTGGGAGATCTCGTTACCGATGACAGAGGCATTGCGGAACGGGGCCTCATCATCAGGCATCTCGTCATGCCCGGCGCGTCGGAGGATACGCGGAGGGTTCTTGCTTACGTGGCCTCCGAGCTTTCACTGAGTTCCTATCTCAACATCATGTCCCAGTATTACCCTTGCCACCGGGCGGCCGAGTTTCCCGAGATCTCACGGAGACTTGCCTCAGAGGAATACGAAGAGGCCCTCCGGTACGCCCGATCCATTGGCCTTACTCGTGCTTCCCGTCATTGATCCTTTTACTCAGCACGCTGTCGGCCCTCAAGATCTCCTGCGCGTCCTTGCCCGCGATCTCCCAGGAGTAAGCGCCTTTGCCATCCTTCCGGAGCTTTATCTTTATGTCACCCTTCAAGCTCTTCCTTATTTCCTCCAGTTCCTTCCCATAGCGCACGTCCGCCGCGGCCTGCGTCTTCCCGCCCTCCTTCACCTGTACATCCCGGCCGCAGCCGGAAAGGGCGGCACAGACTAGGACCGAAAGCAGGACGGTCTTTGCGATACTATTCATCCTTCCACTCCTTGCAAAGATATTCTCGGGTCCATCGAACCCATGGGGATATTACTTTTTCAGCGAAGAATATGCACTCCCTCTCCCGGCGGGAACGTATTTTGTACTTTCGAATACGGAACCTGATGGTGTATCTTTTTGACGGAGGCTTATTCGATGACTGTACCTTTGAAATTTTCCGTCAGTCCTGAAAAGGAAAGGTCCCTTCGGGACAGGATGGAGCAACTCGGGATCCAAGAAAAGGACATAGTGGAAAGATTCGTGCGCTCCCGGGGCCATGGGGGCCAGAATGTCAACAAAACCTCCACCTGCGTCTACCTGAAGCACATCCCCACCGGGTTGGAGGTGAAGTGCCAGCAGGAACGCTCGCAAGCCCTGAACAGGTTCCTGGCGAGACGCATCCTTGCCGACAAGATCGAGGGCATTGCCCTTGGGAAGGAAAGCAAGGAACAGCAGGCACGGGAAAAGATACGGCGCCAGAAGAGAAGGCGCTCGAGGAGGGCGAAGGAGAAGGTCCTCCACCTCAAACATCTCACAGGAGAGAAGAAGAGGTCCCGCTCCTTCCGGCCGCCGCATTCCGACTATCCAGGTGAAGACTGACCGGCTGTCCCGTTAAAGTTTGCCTTTGTCCTGCCGATAAATAATCCGTACGCCATGAGCCTGAATGCCGCCTCGAAAGAAAAACCCGTAGAGAACTTCCTCACATCACTCATTGAGGCGTATCCTGACGCATCCATGCGGAACATTGCCGTGCTGTTCACCGATGTCGTGGGTTCAACGGCTTTCTTCAAGACCCGCGGTGACATTCACGGCAGGGAGATGCTCAGGACCCATCATCATATGGCCATGTCCATAGTCGAGGAGTACGGAGGGTCGCTGATAAAGGAAGTCGGCGACTCAGTCCTTGTATACTTTCCGGACCCCGTGGAAGCGCTGAAGGCGGCGATAAAGATGCAGCACAAATTCCTCCTCCACAACCAGGCAAGCAGCCCCGAAGATGAGATCCACGTCAGGATCGGATTGCATCACGGCAAAGTAATCGTCGAGGAGAAGGACATCTATGGCGACGTCGTCAACGTTGCCGCCAAGCTGACAAATCTTGCCGGTGGAGACCAGATATTCGTTTCCCATGAAATCTATGAAACGACCAGGGAGGCTCCCCTGGCTCAATTCGAACGCATCGATTTCTGGAACATGAAGAATGTCCCCGATGGGCTGAGCATCTACAAGGTCATATGGGAGGATGCAAAGGACGCTGCCCCGTCGCGGAAGATCCTCGTTGTCCTCGTGCCCGATCCGCTTCGTCCGGAGATCCGGGGCATCGCGGATGCGGCCGACCTTTCTCGCGGCGATAAGGACGGTCCCCCCGGAGACGAGTGTCTTTCCATAAGCACGTCGCAGGGCGACAAACCTGTCTTCGCATACCCTACAACAGCGGCGGCCGTAGAGGCATCGAAAAGGATACTCTCGAGACTTGCGCAGAAGGGGATCACTGAGGCCGACGTGGTCCTGCCCGTAAAGATTTACATCACTGGGGCCTCCGCCCGGGATGAAGAGACAATTCTGGCCAACGGCCCGGGCACCGATCTCGATATCCTTCCTTATGGGGGTATCTACGTATCCGCAGATGTATGTCAGCAGATGAGAAGCCATCAGCGCGCCGCCGGCGAGAGCGTCATACTCTTCGAACCCGCGGGTCGTCTCTTCAGGATATCCGGGGAGTCCCTGCAGCAGGCCGCACCTGCTGCCCCTTCCTCCGAATCAGCCGCTCCCGCGACGCAGGGCGCTTATGCTCCCTGCTTCTATTGCGGAAGCACGAGGCACAAGGTTGCCGCTTGCCCGTCGAGAACACTGACGGAAGCGGGTAAGTCCATCCATCATCTAGGATATTTCCCCATGCAGACGATCGAGAACCTCGCCTTCTCCATTGAGGGGTCGCCCCTTGATATCGAGGCAGGGGGAAGTCTTTTTTGGACGGGAACGGCTCCCGGCGGAAAGGAGCTTGCAGCCCATGCCTTTTACGACATACGATCGGTCTACCAGCTTCGTTTCTTTCACATCCTCTGGAACAGCAGAGCGGAATCCTGGGATTCGCTTCATGGTGCCCTCACAGAAAACGAGGGCGGGTTCGCCTGGCTGGCACAGGATTCGCTGCGTGTTTCCAATTACGACAAGGCGCGATCCTTTCTGAAGCTTGCGCTGGAGAGAAAGCCTCATGATTACAAGGCCTTCTGCGTATCTGCATTCCTCAATATTGAACTCGACAACATACCGGAAGCGATCTCGGACCTCAAAAAGGCGCTGGAGTTCACGAGTTTCAATGTACGTAAGATCTATGCCTCTCTCATCCTCGCAAGGTTGCACAAACTTGCCGGGGACACCAGGAAGTCGAAATACGTGCTCGGCACGATCTTTTCCTTAGACGGGGGCTGCCGCGAAGCCGTCTATGAAGACATCATTTTCAGATTCGAGGAAAAGGATGAGAAAGCAGCCATCAAGAAGCTGACAAGACTGGTCAGGGACGATGGGGACTTCTTTGTGATCGCCCTTGTGGATCCCCAGCTCGCTCCGTACAGAAATACCATCTATGCACATTTGACGGAACTCCTGGCAGAAGCGAGGAAGGACGCCCTCTCCTGTTTGGAAGATGCCAGGAAGGAATTTGGGAGGTTCCGATCCCTCTTGCCACCGTCGGCGTTGAAAAATATTGAACCCGTCCTTCGCGACGTCGAGGGGCTGATACAGTCAGAAAGCTACTTCGGCTGTCTCGACGTCCCCCACCGGTGCGGTAAAATCAGAATGATGTGCAAGAACGCCATCGACGGGCAGGCTCAGGCCATAACGGAGATGATGAAAGACCTTCGGGCTCGTTTCGACAACGCCGATGCCTTCCTGAAGGTCTATCACTACTCTCACCTTGCAGAAAAGCACCGCAAGCGTCTTTCATATCTGAAGGGCTCCCTTCAGAAGATCGGCGATGTCCGCTATTTCGAATCGTCGGGAGAATTCGAGAGCTGTTACCACATGTGCCAGGACATATCGAGCCAGTTGACCTCCCTGGAAAACAAGCTGGAAGTTCTCGACCTTTCCGCTAATATCATTCATATGTGTCTTAAATTCCTCAAGTATTCATCGATCTTCTTCTCCATCGTCTTCTTTCTGGGGATATTTATCTTTCCCCTCATGGCGGACCAGATCAACACTGCCCTTGCGAAAATGGACATTTCACTCTTTTCCACCGTCTGGTCACTGCAGAAGGCATTTCTCATCTTCGGCGGAGTAACAAGTCTCGTCGCGGCCTTCCTCATGACCGTCAGGCAGGTGTTTACGGGAGACAAGCAGTAATGAGCGAAAAGCGAAAAGGCTCCACGTTCCTCCTGTATAGGGTGAATCTCTTCCTGTGCACCCCGCCTCTTACCCCCCGCTCTTTACTGTTTACTCTTTGCCGTCACTGTTGTTATACTGGTGCCCGATGGAACCGATGAGCATAAATGAACTTGCCGAGCTGCTTCTGGCGGCTTTTTTTGAAGAAATGGAGGCCCTCGGACAAAGCAATTGTTTTCTATTCGTTGAGGAAATAGCCGCCAACCTTGGAGCTCAGGATCGTCAGCAGGTTATTGATGCCTGCCATTTTCTGGAGGAAAAAGGGTTCATCCTCCTTGCCTATGACCATGTCAGTTCGCTGAGCGCTTTTATCACCCTCGCCGGTGAGGCCTACGTGCACGAGGGAGGGGAAACAGGAATAATTGCCGAGTACCGGCGTTATCGCGCTGCGGCAGCCGGCGTTCCTTCTGATTCCGTACAGGATGCGCCGGCCTTGTCGTCCTTTCAACCTCCACCCATGGTCGAGACCGGGCATGGACCTCTCCTCAATGAGGGAATGAGAAATATCATTGCCAGCATGGAACTCCTCGTCGGCAACGATCCATCGCTGCCGGAAAGCGCCAGAAAGGATCTTGTTGCAGATATCAGGACGCTGGAACTCCAGTTGTCGAAAAGCTCCGTGAGCAGATCCCTTGTGGATACTATCTCGGCTGAGCTCAGGTCGGTGCCCGCTCTGATGCCCCTCGTTGATCTGCTGCTGTCGCTGAAAGAGAGAACTTAAACACCCCTGTCCGCCTGAGAATGAATCCCTTCCGGAGATTTGTGCCTGAACCCCGTGTTTGGAGGGGAATACTATATGAGCGTTCTTCATTGACATTATTTTGGTTCGTGCTGTATCATCATTGAAAAAATTATGTTTTCCGAGACGACACCATCTCAGAAGATTCTCATAATCGATGACGACCGGTCGGTACGGTTGGTTCTGGCGACCTTGCTGAAAAAGAACGGCTTTGCGCCGCTGCAGGCCTCCGGGGGCCAGGAGGGCATCGCTTCGCTCAGGGACGAACGGCCCCAGTGTATTCTTCTTGACCTCAAGATGCCGGGAATGGATGGAATAGAGACTCTCTACGCCTTGAGAAAACTGGATAAGTTTGTCCCGATCATCATCATAACGGGTTACGCTGACATCCCCACGGCGGTTCAGACCATCAAACTCGGAGCCTATGATTTCCTCACGAAACCGCCCCAGGTCGATAAGCTTATTCTCACGATCAAGCGCGCTATCGAGACCTACTCCCTTCAGGTTGCCTTCAACCAGCTCGATGACACGATGCTTGGCTCCCTGGAATCGCATTTCGGCAGAAGCGACGCCATGAAGAACGTGATCCACCACATACGTCAGGTATCAGGGACAGACTTCTCCGTCATCATACAAGGGGACACGGGAACGGGGAAATCCGTGGTCGCCCAAACCATACACGATCTGAGCAAGAGGGCCCGGAATCCCTTCCAGTCCGTCGATGTGGGGGTGATACCGGAAAATCTCATCGAGAGCGAGCTTTTCGGTCATGAGAAGGGAGCCTTTACGGGGGCAGACAAGAAGAAGACAGGCTTCTTTGAAATAGCCCACAAAGGAACCCTCTTTATCGATGAACTGGAGAATACGCCACCGGTCCTTCAGAACAAGCTTCTGAGGGCCGTTGAAGAAAAGAGGATCTACCCCATCGGAAGCACAAAACCCGTCGACATCGACGTCCGCATTATTGCGGCATCCAACGCGGACATCAAGAACGCCGTCCGTGAGAAGAGATTCCGTGAGGACCTTTTCTTCCGGCTCAGCGAGTATATGATCACCATGCCCCGATTGTGCGACAGACCATCGGACATACCTTTCCTCGCCGTGAAGCTGATGACCGCCGCCTCCATGGAGCTGGAGAAGCAGATGCGCGAACTCTCGCCCGAAGCCGCGGAATTGCTCATGGCATACCCGTGGCCCGGGAATATCAGGGAACTCAAGAACGTGATCCGCAGGGCGGTACTCTCCTGCCAGGATGGCATTATCAGGCCGGAGCACATTGAATTCCTTGCCGGCGGCACTACTTTCCGTGAGGACAGGGGCTCTTTCCTTATGCCCCTGAAGCAGGTTGCTCTGCAGGCGACCCGCGGTGCCGAGAGCGAGGTCATCAAAAGAGCGCTCACCATTACGGGCGGTAACAAGTCCCGTGCCGCAAAACTCCTGGAAATAGACTATAAAACCCTCCTGACCAAGATAAAGGACTACCAGATAAAATAGGGGCCGTTTCAAGTCGAAGGTGTTTCCCGGTTCCTCTCTTCATCGTGAAACGTGGAACCCGGAAACGGTCCTTTATGTGATCTTTGTTATGGAATTGATTCCACAACTATGGTGCGAATTCCATAATATTCGCTGTCTTCATTCCCGCAAAATGAATCATATCGATAGGTTGCTTACTGGCACGGAGATTGCTATGTTAAATGCCATGATGGACCACTGTACCACATGCATTTCAATTATGACCTCCACCGGCGAAGCTTCTTGCGCGCAGGGATTGGGAAACATCCTCGTCTCCCAATCAAAAATCGCCATTAGCAACGGAAAACAGGTAGATCATGCCCCCCAATACATCTACCGCAATTTACCCCTGCCACAGAAGCTTCGCCACCCCCCAATAGACCTCAGTGGAACAAGCTATAAACGTACGGCGATTCAAGAGGAGGATGTTCCCAGCCCGAGCATCCTTGATCCGACAACGAGCATCCTCCTCTCCCTTTCTGCATGATCACTTTGGGAAAAGAAAACGGAGCCTTTTTGCTGAAGCGGAACTGTCTCGACAACACCGATGAGGCAGCCTGCAGCCGGCCCGCCAGGGTTCTCATTGCAGCCGACGACAGCCGGACTCTCCAGTCCCTCGAATCCTCCATCGACAGTTGGGGATACGAGACCATGGTTGTCTTCAATGACAGGGATCTTATGCATCGCATGGAACGCGAAGCATGTCCTCCCCTCGTTATTCTTGACGGTGGCGTGCAGGAGACAGATAGTCTGGCCGTATGCCGGAGTATACGTCTGTCGTCTCCCGCGGCACGGCCTTATATCGTCCTCCTTACTTCGGGCCGTGCCAACGGCAAGGGTCTGCCCGACCCTTCCTCCGGTCCCGACGATATACTCATGAAGCCTTTTACAGAGAGGGAGCTCCGTGCGCGCATTAGTACCGGGATGCGTATCATAGGCCTTGAAACCGAGTTGGCCGAACTTGTTGTCGATCTTAAGCGCGCAGCGAACAAGATCGAGAAGCTCAGCGGACTCCTGCCGATATGTTCCCACTGCAAGAAGATACGTGATGACTCAGGATACTGGAACGAAGTGGAGAAATACATCAGCGATCATTCCGATGCCGAATTCAGCCATGCAATCTGTCCCGGATGTCTCCACCAATACTACCCGGATGTGAAAGATGAATGCCTGTAAGGTTCTCAAGAACGAGCGCGGCGCCGGCGCCGCCATACCCGCGGAACTCCTTGGAGAAACAGCCCTTGCGCTCATCAATGCCACTGATGAAATGGTGGTGCTTACCGGGGAGACCGGCAATATCATTGTTGCCAACAACAAGTTTGCCCGGAGGTACGATTCCGCGGGCGGGACCCTTGTCGGTTTAAGTGTTTACGACGTCCTGCCCGACGATCTCGGAGGAAGGATAAGGGAGGCGGTCTTCAAAGTACTCCGGGACGGCATGGCGGCGAGATACGAGGGGAGAACCGACGGTCTCTGGATGGAGGTAAATCTGTACCCCATCTCCGACAGCCGGGACACAGCCAGAAAAGTGGCGATCTTCATGAAAGACGTCACCAACGAACACCGATACGAGGAGGCGCTTCGCGAAAGCGAAAAGAAATACAGGCAGATAGTGGACACCGCCAATGAAGGTATCTGCGTGGCCGATGAGGGATTCAGAATCACCCTCTTTAACGGGCAGGCCCTGAAAATGTTCGGTTACTCGGAAGAAGAGGTAAACGGCAAGTCTCTCGCTGAATTCCTGCTGGAAGAGGACCTCCCTGACCACTATCTGAAAAGGCAACGGAGAGAGCAAGGGATATCGGACCAGTACGAACGCCGCTTTAAAAGGAAGGACGGGCAGATCCTGTGGGTCAACGTTTCCGCGAGCCCCATCCTGGACAGCAGGAACCGCTTCGTCGGCTCCATATCGCTCTTCACCGACATTACGGCACGCAAGCAGATGGAGGATGAGCTCCTCAACTTCCGGAAGCTTGAATCCATCGGCATCCTTGCCGGCGGCATTGCCCATGATTTCAATAATCTCCTCATGTCCATGCTGGGATACATCTCGCTTGCAAAACTCTATCTCCAGCCGGCGGAATCGAAGGCTCGCGACAAGCTGACGGAGGCGGAAAGAACCATCGACAGGGCAAAGCAACTGACCACCCAACTCCTCACATTTTCGAAAGGAGGGAGCCCTCTCAAGAAGACGCTCCATCTCCAGCCCATCGTTCGCGAGGTTTCCAGAATATCGCTCTCAGGGTCGCGGATCAAGTGCAGGTACACGTTCCAGGAAGATGTCTGGCCTGTAGAGGCTGATGAGACGCAGATCCGGCAGGTTATCCATCAACTCGTCCGAAATGCCAGGGAGGCCATGACCGAGAAGGGTTCGGTTTCGATCTCAGTACGGAACAGGTCTCTTGAAGCCGAGCAGGGAACCTTTCTGCCCTCAGGGAATTATGTCGAGCTGTCCATTTCCGATACGGGGAAGGGAATTGCCAAGGACCATCTTTCACAGGTCTTCGATCCCTATTTCACGACCAAGGACTTCGGCCCGCAAAAGGGAATGGGGCTCGGCCTTGCCGTATGCTACTCCATCATAAAGAAACATGGAGGCCAGATCGAGGTGGAATCGGAGATGGACGAAGGGGCTACCTTCAGGATGTATCTTCCGGCACACAGGACCGGGCCCTTGAAGGCGTCCGAACCCCGCAAGACGGAAACGGGGGACAAGGACAGCCTCAGGATACTCATTGCCGACGATGAGCAGTCCGTCCTGCAGACCACAACGTTGCTGCTGACCCATCTTGGCCATGATGTCACAGGCGTTGCCGAAGGCAGCGCGGCGATCGATATCTATCGCACGTCGATGCAATCGGGTTCTCCTTTCGATGTCGTCATCCTGGACCTCGTCTCTCCCAGCGGTCCTGACGGCGTGCAAATACTGGAGGAGCTGCTGCGCATCGATTTCGCTGTTTGCGCCATCCTCTCAAGCGGTTATCCAAACGATCCCCAGATAGTCAATTATAAGGACCACGGATTTAAAGGTGTCCTGGTAAAACCTTACCGGATAGAAGATCTCAATGAGGCGTTGAAAAAGGCGAGGGGATAGAGAGTTAAGGCAAGAAGCTACAGGTAACAGGTGATGGGAGGATGCCGTCCTTCCCCATTACCTATGACCCGGTCGCTTTGTTTCTACCCGCTCTCTCTCAGTACGATGCCGGCTATGTGGTCGAGGGGAGAAACGGTCTTTACGGCACCCAGTTTAATGGCCTCCTTGGGCATACCAAAAACGACACATGTAGCTTCATCCTGCGCTACCGTGTACGCTCCGGCTTCCTTCATTTCCAGCATCCCCCTCGCTCCGTCATCTCCCATGCCCGTCATGATGACGGCAACGGCGTTCTTTCCGGCATATCGCGCCGCGGACCGGAAAAGGACATCGACGGAAGGTCTGTGGCGGGATACCAGGGGTCCGTCCTTTATCTCAACGTAGTATCTCGCACCGCTTCTCTTGAGAAGGGTATGCTTGTTTCCCGGTGCGATAAGGGCACGTCCCCGGACCACTGTGTCATCGTTCCGGGCCTCTTTCACTGAAACGCGGCAGATACCGTCGAGCCTCTTTGCAAAGGCGGCAGTGAAATGTTCCGGCATGTGCTGGACAATGACTATTCCCGGCGCGTCAAGGGGCAGGGCCTCGAGGAAAAACTTGAGCGCCTCGGTCCCACCCGTCGATGCACCGACGACCACAACTCGTTCCGTAGTCTGGATCATGGCGCGTGACGTCGGTTTCTCGATAACGGCATCAGCGGTCAGCTTCGGTTCCACCTTTATGAGGCTCTTCTTTGCCCGCCCCAGCCGGGCCTCCGCCGCCGCTCTCACTGTATCGCAGATAATGACCCTCGATTCCTCAAGATACTGCTTCACGCCCATCCGCGGTTTCTCGATGATTTCCACAGCGCCGTATTCCAGCGCCTTCATGGCCGTCTCGGAGTTCTTTTCCGTAAGGCTCGAGCACATGACGACAGGGATCGGTCTTTGTGTCATGATCTTGTGAAGGAAAGTAATGCCGTCCATCCGGGGCATTTCCACGTCAAGGGTTATGACGTCGGGAACTACTCGTTTCATGATGTCCGCCGCGACAAAAGGGTCTCTTGCAGAACCGACCACTTGCAATGCGGAATCGGATGCAAATATTTCTTCGAGAACCTGTCTTACCACCGCCGAATCATCGACAATCAGGACTTTGATCTTCTCTGCCATGGTGCCTCCACTTATTGTCCCTGTCCATCGCTACTTCCTGAGAGTGCTCGTCGTGTTCGTCTTCCTGTATACCGTCGGCGCGACCTGTTCGAGAGGAAGGTCCATGCCGAAGAGTGTTTCCGAGTGGCCCATGAAGATGTACCCTCCCGGTTTCATGCACTTGCAGAACTTGTTGAGGAGCTTCTCCTGAATGACCTTGTCAAAATAGATGATCACGTTCCTGCAGAAAATGACGTCTATCCTTTCCCGGAAACCGAAATCACTGTCCATGAAATTGAGCCTCCGAAAGGAAACGCAGGAGCGTACCTCGGGAGCTATCCTGACGAGACCCGTCCCCGGGTTCTTGCTCCTCAAGAGATACTTCTTCTTGATATCCGGCGGGACGGGGATGACCTTCTCTTCCTCATATATGGCTCGCTGGCCCTTTTCGAGAACTCGCCGCGATATGTCCGTGGCGACGATCTGGAGAGGAATTGCCGGCACTCCCGTGACATCCGTGAAGTTCTTGACGACCATGGCAATGGTGTATGGTTCTTCGCCGCTCGAACAACCGGCGCTCCAGATGGTCAGTTTGTTGACCGCCGTGTATCTTTCTGTCCTCACCAGCGCGGGCAGTACCCGGGAAGTAAGGAGGCTGAAGTGCCCGGGTTCACGGAAGAAATCCGTCTTGTTCGTCGTCACTTCATCGATCATGTCTGTCAGCTCGCCGCTCCTACCCTCGTCGCTGAAGAGGTAGGTGCAGTATTCCTCGAAGGACTTCATGCCCAGCTTACGCAGCCTCTTCTGGAGTCGTCCTTCGAGCATGACCTTTTTCACGGGGGTGATCTTGATCCCCACCTCGCCGTGAATGAAGGCACTCAGTTCTTCAAAGAGCTTGTTCGACAGCCTGACGGAACCGTATTCGGCGTTCCGGCTTTTTGAGTCGTCGGGGCGAGCCACAATCGACCTGCCCTATCCCAGAACCTTTTTGATCACGGCCAGGAGTTGGTCCGGCTTGAAGGGTTTTACTATCCAGCCCGTGGCACCGGCGCTCTTCCCCTCCTGCTTCTTATTGTCCTGGGATTCCGTCGTAAGCATTATGATGGGTATGAACTTGTACTCCGCCTTGTTCCGAACCTCTTTTATCAAGCCAATCCCATCGAGGTTGGGCATATTGAGATCGGTCACGATCATATGAATTCCCGAGCCATTGAGCTTTGACAGGGCGTCCTGCCCGTCGCTTGCCTCAATCGTCTAATAGCCCGCATTCTTGAGCGTAAAGCTTACCATCTGGCGGACACTGACAGAATCATCGACAGTCATGATACGTTTCGTCACCGTATTCCTCCTTGTGGATCAAACATGTTGCATATTCCAGATTCACGGTGTTCATCATCAAAAGAGCTCCACGTTATCGCCAAGATCATCGCTGTCGACGACATGGTTCTCTATCGGGAGCGCGGCGGGATTCTCCTTGTCTTTGCCCGTAAAAGGAATGACATTTGACGCTACGCTCTGATGGATGATCCGCTCTCTTTGCATCGTGTACTTGCTTGCGATGTATTCCAGGGACAGACCGCGCGCCTTTTCGAGCTCCTCCCGGGAAACTCCCCGCTGTGCCATCGCAATGACCTCGTCGAAGCGGATCACAAGGCCGGAGACCTCCTGGCCGAGGTCCTTGTCGACACTTATACTGTCGATGGTCTCCTCGATGAGTTCTGAAAGGCCGCGGCTTCCCTGTTCGATTTCCTTCACAAGGTGGACAACCCCGTCGTTCATGCCCTTGAGTTCGTCAAGGAGCCCCGAAAGCTCTCCGATGATACTGCGGCTGTCCGAGCCCTCCCCTGCGTCCTCTTTCTGCGCGACCACCTGCAGGCCCTCCGTGGCTGTGACCACTTTCTTGAGCAGCTCCGAAATGGTCGTCTTCTGCGATGTCGCATCTATGGAAAGGTGCCATATCGCCTCCGCGATGACCCCGAGCGGGGCGCCCTCGACCCCGGTGTGTGCGGATTTGACGCGGGCGTTGACGGCGATCAGTTCGATCTCCTCGCCGATCTCCTCGATATCATCCACGAGTCCGGAAATGGTCGACACGGCGGAGGAAAGCTCATCCATGGCGTCGAGAAATTCTCCTTCGGCTCGACCCGTCTCTTCCAGCTTGCCGATGACAACCGTTGTCCCCGATTCTATGCCTGACAGAAAGGTGCTCGCGATGGCATCCGTTCCCCCGGTGATTTTCTGGACGTCGTCTATTATCCTGAAGACATTCCCCACGACCCCTCGGAGGTTTTCGACAATGGTTTTCACCGCATGGACAAACTTACTCCCGGCGTCGGCGAGCTGCGCCTTCTGGAGCTCGCACGCTATGGCGGCCTCGGCCACCACTTCCGGCGCAGGCGACGAACTATCGCCGCCGGAGTCATCCGCTTTTTGTGATGTCGTCGCGATCTTCTTCTCCATCGCCTCGAGGACGTCGCTGATATGCTCCACCTGCTGACGGGTTATGTCATGGAACTGCATGGACATGACGACCTCACCTACCTGCTTCGACGTGGCATTGAACCGGTTCATCATGGCATCCGCGGCGCTGAAGGAAAGGTCGTGCCTGCTCTCGAGAAGAGCGATACTCGACCGTATGTTCCCGAGGACTTCACTGATAAAACCCCTGCTCTTTTCATTTATGCTGACTATCCGCGATAGAGTCGCCTCTGTGAGGGATATGAGCGAGAGCCGATGGCTCTCAATTCCGCCCGATTTATCATGGATAAGGGCCGAGAGTTGTTCCACGTCGCCTGCAAGGTTGACGAAATCACTCTCCATCTTTTTCAACTGGGCGCTCTCGATCTTTGTCGATATGGCGAGTATCTTCAACGTCTTCACGATCTTCCGGAAATTCGCAAGTGGATCTCCGACGTGGGAAACCGCATCGAGAACATCATTGAGAGCGACCATCCCTGAGTCGAACCTGCTGTCGGACCTTCCGATGTGCCTGTCCATTCTTTCCAGTATTTCTCTAAAGCGGCCTATGGTCCCCTTCATGGCGGAACTGTCGAGCATACCCACCAGCGATGATGCCTGCCGTGATATCTTCTCGACCTCCGTGTATACTTCATTGAGACGAGAGCCGATAAGAAGGAACTGTTCCTCTGTCCCGGGGATCAACCGACCGACCAGAGCCGCCAATCCATCGATCTCGCTTCTAATGTCATCCATATGTTACGACCTTTCCTTGCCTCGTCGGTTCATTTCAGAGGGGTATGCACCTCTGACTCTTCCATACAGTTTATAGTCGCTATTTTGGGGGATAACTTAAGGAACTAAAAACGGTTTCAAGGTTTCGGGCCTCAGATTTCAAGGAGAGGATGCAGGCCCTTTTCCGGTGGTTCCGGGGTGTACCTTTCCCGGCAAAACAAACAGGGTTCAGGAGAGAATATCTGTTCTCTCCTGAACCCTGAGAATTGGCTTTCCCTGTTCCCTGAACCCTTCTCTCCTACTCAAAAGAGAAATCTAGGTACATTACTTCCTGGGTACCGTTGCCTACGGAAAAATTGAAGGGCAACTGGACAATGGGCAGCGTGGTGATGAAGTTCAACTCGATCTCCTTGCCCACAATGACCATGGGGATTGCCGCTTTGAGGTTGATCCCCGCCTTCTCGAATTCCTTGCGTGCCTGTCCGGAAATGATATTTGTTATTTCTCCGATGGCATCGACCACATCGGAATTGATCGCTGCGGATTCGTCTCCGATAAGGGTCTTATATATAAAGAGGGCTCCCTTGTCTTGAAAGCTTATCGTGATCGTCCCCTTCCTGTCCCCCACCAGGCCCATGATACCCGTCACCTCACCTGACGTCGTCCGGCTTGTTTTTATCACCGGCTTACTCAACGTCGCCTCAATGCCCAGCATTGTCCTGAACACGGACTGTGCCGCCATAATGAAAGGATTTATGTACTTAACATCCATGCCTGCCTCCGGCGCTGCATTATTTTCCGACTTTGGCTTTCGCCTTGTCTATCGCTTCCCTGAGCTTTTCGGGAGTGAAGGGTTTTACGATGTAGTTGTCCACACCCGACTTGATGGCCTCCATGATGTTGTCCTTCTGGGCCTCAGCGGTCACCATGATGAAGGGGATCTTCTTGATGTTGTCGTCACTCTTACAGGCCTTCAGAAACTCTATGCCCGTCATTTCCGGCATGATCCAGTCACTTATGATGAGGTCCACGGTGTCTCCGCCCAGAACGGTCAGGGCATGTTTGCCATTTTCCGCCTCGAGAACGTTTTCGATGTTTATCTGCTTCAAGACATTCTTGATGATCTTTCTCATCGTCGCAAAATCGTCAACAACGAGTACTTTCATTGATAACCTCCGTCGCTTGTTGGGTTTGTTCCCATTCTAAACTAAATATGTTTATCGTGCAAAACAGAATTAACTTAACAAGAAAAACGGCTTGAATCGCTTGAGTGGCTTGAATCGCTTGAACGTTGAAAACAAAAAACATACGAGATGCATGTGCGGGGGGACACACATACGGCCCAACCCCGGTAGAACCCGGAATCAGGTCGCATTCTGTTCTTCTATTCCTGGTCTCTCCCACTCAAGCTACTCAAGCGATTCAAGCTACTCAAGCGATTCAAGCAGGCTGCATCCGCCCTCAGGCGGTTGCAGCCGTCTTCTCTTCCGTCATGTCCTGGACCGAGGTTATCTCGTCCGCGGAGAAGACCTTGTCTATGTCGAGGATGATGATGAACCTCTCGTCTTTCTTTCCCATCCCCTTGATGAACTCCGTCCTCAGGTGGGTACCTATCCTCGGGGCGGGCTCTATCTGGCTTCCCTCGAGTTCGAAGACCTCCTGCACGGAGTCGACAAGGGCCCCTATTATGATGTCCTCACCCTCGTAGGAGACCTCGACGACGACGATGCAGGTATTGATCGTCTTTTCCGTCCCCGCCATGCCGAACTTGAGGCGCATGTCGAAGACGGGGACCACGCTGCCCCGCAGGTTTATGACTCCCCGCATGTACTCGGGGCTCCTCGGCACCCGCGTCACGCTGTTATACTCCAGTATCTCCCTCACGTTCGCAACGTCGATGGCGAAGATCTCGTCGCCGAGCTGGAAGGTGAGATATTGCCGTGTACCGCTAGCAGAAAGCTCGCTCATTTGCTCCTCCTTCACCAGGATCAGTTCCTGGTGTTGCCATGGGTTGCACCGCTTTTGTTGGGGGAGGGGGAGCGTGCAACCCATGAGCCTTTATCAGGTAAGGTCTTTAGAACCTCTCAAACTCCTCGTCGAACTTGTCGGCTCCGCCCATGTCGAGGCTTACGCCGTCACCGGAGCCGTTGCCGTTCGGTCCCGCCTTCTTCACTCCCG